>Ga0185299_10004102_pt1 | contig 18031 bp, 15 predicted proteins | sample PaiPotPPA55metaG_FD_128002 | JGI IMG/M metagenome (GOLD analysis project Ga0185299, IMG submission 128002) | Iron sulfur acid spring bacterial and archeal communities from Banff, Canada, to study Microbial Dark Matter (Phase II) - Paint Pots PPA... ...
TTCCTTCTTCACCGGGGCTTCTGGCAGATTTTTCATCCGAAGATCTTACCCCATCTCGGTATCGCGACAGAACCTCGAGGCGTACGGCAAGCCGAGTGCGCTCTACAGCGACAAAGCCAGCGTGTTCAAGAGCAACCAGCACTTAACCAAGGCTGGCAAAGGCGTGACGCAGTTCGGACGCGCCCTGTACGAACTCAACGTGGATACATGGTGCGCCAACAGCAGCCAGGCCAAGGGGCGCGTGGAGCGCGCCAACCTGACCCTGCAGGACCGGTTGGTCAAGGAATTGCGGCTGCGCAATATCGACACGAGGGAAGCGGCGAATGCCTATGCACCCCACTTCATTGCCGACTTCAATGGCCGCTTTGGCAAGGTGCCCCGGAGCGGGTTCGATGCGCACCGGCCGCTCAGAGACGATGAGGATCTCGATTCGATTCTGACCTGCCGGGTCTCGCGCTGCGTCTCAGCGAGCTTGACGGTGCAGTACGACCGGGTGATCTATTTGCTGGACGATACGCCGGCCACTCGCGGTCTGATCCATCATTATCTGGACGTCTATGAATACCCGGATGGGCGCATCGAGATCCGGGCGAATGGCGCCGCCCTGACCTGTCGCCAGTACGACCAACTCTCGGAGATTGATCAGGGCGCGGTGGTGGACAACAAGCGCTTGGGACACGTGCTGGAGGTGGCGCAGCAGGTGCAGAGGGAACGGGATAACCGGCGTATCGGCGGCGCGCCCTCGCGCACCAATCAGGGCGAAGACGTGCGGCCCAAGATGCGTAAAAGCGGCACGCGCAAACAGCGCGAGCTGACCCAGGCGGACCTGAACGGCATCATCTTGAGAACCGCCGAAAGGCGGGCAGCCGCGGTGGGGAAACTGCCTTCTACAGAGATAATCCTCAACCCAAAACCGGACATTTCAACTTAGCCCACCAGCGGACATCTGTATCTGGCCTCGACATATAACTCCAGATAACTCCCGTTATCAGATTTGGCGATTTTTAGACTGAGATCAGTAAGGGCGGATTTTGGAATCGGGGCACCGCGTGAGCCGGCCAGCGGTATCCATTGAAATGCCGGGGTTCTGTCATGTCACAGGGAGCGGAACGCCAAGAATCGAGCAGTAGACGGTGCCGCAATGAACGGCGACAATCCCAGTATGGAACCGAATCCGATCACCATCTCGCTGCAGGATGATTCGCCAGGCTACGAAATCAGCCCGGCGCGTGTTCCTTTGGCGACGCTCGCGTCTTTCGCGAGCGACGTGCGTGATTTTTTGAAGGGAACGGGCAAAGACGGCGACGCCGACTCGACTGGCGTGGCTATCGTCCATGGTTCGTTAGCAGTAGCTGCCTTTCAGTCTTCGCTGATTTCAATCGGACAAATATGCTTCAACCAGTGTCGGAATCGATGTTCCGCCCGGCGAAGCGATCGTCAGCGCGCACAATATGACGAAGTACTTCCGTAGCAGCTGCATTACTATCCCGCCGCTTAATTGCCTCGAAAACCGCCTCGTGCTCAGCTATCGTTATTGCTTCCAAGCCCGGCGCGCGTACCAGCTCTCTATAACGTGTCATGAGCCAATCGAGAAGGCTTTTCATGATAGAGACGGTGATGGTGTTCTTGGTCATTTCCGCCATAGCGACATGAAATGCCATGTCGGCGGTGGAAAACGCCAATGGATTTGCACGCGCAGCCTTCATCTCACCAAGGATTCCATGCAGACGCTCAATCTCCTCGTCGGTGGCCAACTTAGCCGCCTGCCAAGCGATACCGGTTTCGTAGACTGAGCGGGCGTCGACCAACTGTTTGAGCGCAGATTCATCGGTATTTAGTAGGTAGCCCACCGAAATGCCGATTTGCCCCAACAATCCTTCATAGGTTGGTGCGACGAGCCGCGACTTCTTGCCGTTGACCACCTTCAAGATGCCTAAGTGCTCGAGCGTCGAAAGAGCCTCGCGCACCGCGGGTCGCCCCACACCGAAGCGCTCGCTTAGCTCACGTTCGGGCGGGAAATCAGATCCGACCGCGAATTCACCGGAATTTAGCATCGTCAACAGACGGTCCAGAACATCCTGGTATAGCCGGCGACGCGGAATGAGTTCAGATGAAGTGTCCATGTTTCTAGCTCCTGCAGCTTGTGGGACCGTCAGATCTTCAGTTGTCCGGTGCGCGTGATGCCGTCGTCCGCGAGTTCGATGCAAACCACCGCGCAGTTCGCGATAGCAACCTTCAATGCGGTGCTCGCGTCCAAGGCCAGAGCGTTCATTAGTGCGGCACGTATTGTACCCGCATGGGCTACAGCGACGATGTGTTTGGAAGTACTAGCCTGCTGCAGCGCGTCACGCCTTGGCCCACACGGGCAGACAAGTCCAAGAACGATTCCCCGTGCGGTGGGCATTCATGTGGGTCGGCTAGCCAGTATGGATGGCGTGGCCGCCCGCGTTGTCGGTCAATCTCGTCTCGCTCGCAGGTTTGCCAAGTACCGAGGTGCTGTTCGGCAAAGCGTGGCTCCACGAATTCTTCCACTACATTGCGGCGCAAGCCTTGACGCATGGCGGCAGCCAGCAAGCCGTCACGCGTTTGAGCAGTTCTTTTTCTCATGTCATTCCTTTACTTGGCTGTTTTGGTAATGCTATGATGCTTTCATACCAAACAGCAAGTCTTAATGTCGATTCATGAATGCCCAACAGCGTCTACCAAGCGCGTCCTTGCGCGATTGGCTGGGATCTCGACGCAGGAGAACAACGTTGACACGAAAGGAATTAACGGCGACATATCTCGTGCAGACTCCACTGCCCGGAGATTACGTTGCGGAACTCATTGCGGGCGAGCAATCCTCTGGCACGTTTATGCCCCTTGCTGGCGAAACTGAAGAGCTGAAGGAACGGGCGCGAGCGCGGGTCGTATCTATAAAAAAAACGGAATCTGAGATCGTCCCGCTGGCCAGCGCATGGCTCGTACGTAAGGGCCTCGACCTACAGCCGCTGGGCGAGTATCGGATCGAAATCGCTTTCCCAATTGCCAACTTTGGCGCCAATCTGCCGGCGCTTTGTTCCACAGTCATGGGTAACCTGTACGAGCTAGGCGAACTCACAGGCGCGCGGCTGCTCCGATTGGACTTGCAGTCCGACTACGTGCGCCGGTTTCCGGGGCCGTTCCATGGTGTGCAAGGAACGCGATCATTGGCGGGTGTACACGACAGGCCATTGATCGGTACGATCGTGAAACCAAGCGTTGGCCTGAATGTCGACGAGATCGCAGGGATCGTAGAGCAGCTTTGTGACGCGGGCATCGACTTCATCAAGGATGACGAACTTGCCGCAAATCCAGCACATGCCCCCTTCAAGCTGCGTGTCGATGCGGTGATGCGTGTCATCGCACGGCATGCCGACAGGACCGGCAAGCGTGTTATTTACGCATTCAACGTCACAGACAACGGTAGCCAGATGCTGCGCAACGCGGAATACCTGCAAAAGGTAGGAGCGTGCTGCGCCATGGTTAACATGAACTGGGTCGGCATAGCTTCTGTAGAGATGCTGCGCACTCACACGCCGATGGCTATCCATGCGCACCGTGCTGGGTGGGGTATGTTGACGCGACATCCCGGGTTGGGTGTGAATTACGAGGTGATCCAACAATTGTATCGCCTTGCTGGAGCCGATCATCTGCACGTCAACGGCTTGCTCAGCAAGTTTTGGGAGCCGGATGATAGTGTGGCTGCATCAGCCCGCGCCTGTCTTGACGAAGGCAATGGTCTGCGGGCCGCGATGCCGGTGTTCTCGTCCGGCCAATGGGGAGGGCAGGCGAGAGATACGTTCCGGACGCTAGGTTCAACCGACCTCATGTACCTAGCTGGAGGCGGCATCTTTGCGCACACTTTGGGGCCAGCCGCCGGGGTGATCGCGCTGCAGCAGGCGTGGACTGCCGCGGCCGCAGGACTTGACACGGAAAACGCCGCGCGTTTGTACCCAGAGTTCGCGGCTTCCGTTCGCCAATTCGGCGGGGCCAAATCCACGCGGGCCATCACATGAACAAGCCGTTCCTTTCCTTTTACGGTGACGATTTCACTGGTTCGACGGACGCGCTTGAGGTGCTAACCTGGGCCGGACTCAATGCGGTGTTGTTCGTCGATGTGCCGGATGAGAAAACGCTGCAGGCGCACGGCGAACTGGATGCGTTCGGTTTTGCAGGCACGAGCCGTACGATGTCGCCGGAAGAACTCGAGGAAGACTTTCGTCCTATTTTGGAAAGTATTGGCCGCCATCGCACACCTATCACGCACTACAAGACCTGCTCCACGTTCGACAGCGCTCCACATGTCGGCAGCATCGGTCGTGTTATGGATATTGCTAGGGATTACTACGGAGATAATTTAATGCCCGTCGTGGTGGGCGCTCCACAGCTGGGCCGCTACATGCTATTCGGTAACCTATATGCACGTGCGGGTTTAGATGGCTCTGTGTTCCGCTTAGACCGGCACCCCACCATGTCCGTGCATCCTGTGACACCGATGGATGACGCCGACATGCTGGCCCACCTGAGTCGGCAGACAAACCAAAAATTGGGGCTTCTGAACTATCTCCAGCTCGGTGACCGGCCCGACGTGGTGCTTAATCGCATGGATGAAATGCACCGTGCCGGCTGTGAAGCGATCTTTATGGATGTGGCGGACGAAATCCAACTCGAGAAGATCGGTACATTACTGATGCAGCTTGCAGAGCGCGGGCAACCGCTTTTCGTCGTTGGCTCATCTGGTGTCGAATATGGATTGATCGCGGCCAAGCGGCGCCGCGAGAAGGCACAGTACGTCATGCCGCCCAGCAGTGGTGCCGTGCACGCAGTTCCGATGCTGTGTGTGTCAGGCAGTTGCTCGCCTATTACGGCAGACCAGATTTGCCACGCCCGGGGTACTGGTTTTGCCGTACTGCAAGTCGATCCGGCAATGCTTATCGATCGTGCAGCCGCCAAAGCGGAGATGGATCGCATCGTGAACATGGCGTACGACACCTTCAAGCGTGGAGTCAGCGTCATTGTGGAGACCGCTTCAGGCCCAGGTGACCCGCGCGTAGCAGGCGTACGCCAACGTGCCGTCGAACTTGGAATCCAAAATGCCACCCGCGCCATCGCAGAGGCGACTGCGGAGCTGACTAATCGTCTAGTTGACGCTTGTCTTCCGTCACGGCTGGTGATTGCCGGGGGCGACACCTCATCACTGGCGGCACGCCGTATTGGCGTGCAGGCGCTACGCGCCATCGCACCTATCGCGCCAGGTGGCCCGCTATGCCATGCATACGCGCCCGGCCGTGCCATAGATGGGTGCGACGTTGTTTTTAAGGGTGGCCAAGTTGGTTTCAAGGACTTCTTCACCCGCGCCGCTACCGTGCAATCAATCACGTCCACGGTCTGAACCTATCCGAAACAATGAGCACCATGCCCTCGAAAAAACCCTTCATCTTGGAAGTCCGCGCAAATGAATACACGATGCGCGGCGGCAACATCAACGTACCTTGGACGCCCGACGAGATCGTGGCCGACGCTGTCGCCTGCGCCGAAGCAGGCGCGGCCATATACCACTTCCATGCACGCATGCCGGACGGTAAGCCAGACCATCGCCTACAGACTTATCAATACATCATCCGACGCATAAAAGAGCAAAGCAACGTCCTCGTGCATCCTACGCTCGGCGCTATTGCACTTGCGGGCACCGCGCAGGAACGGCTGGCCAACGTGGAGGCACTGTGCGCCGACCCCGCCACAAAACCGCACTTCGCGCCGCTAGACATGGGATCGACCAATGCGGATATCCGTGATCCCGAAAGCGGGCGATTCATCACCGAAGACAAGGTTTACACCAACACCACGAAAACGCTGAAGCATTTTGCAACGCGCATTCCGCAATTAGGCCTGAAGCCGTACGTCATGAGCTGGAGCGTGATCTACTCACGGCAGATCGAGGCCTTCATGGCCATGGGCCTGATCGACGAGCCAGCGTACTTGGCCTTTAATCTGGCTGAAGGGCATTCCGTGGCTGGTCACCCAGGGACCATACGCGGGCTTACCTCTCTTTTGGACTTCTTACCGCCAGGGCGCATTGAGTGGACTGCATGTGTCCATGGCGGCTCTATGATCCCGCTCCTTGGGGCCATTTGCCAACTGGGCGGACATGCATCGATCGGCCTGGGCGACCATCCTTACACCGAATTGAGCGGTCAGCCTGCCAATGCCGACGTGATTCGCTGGGCCAGCGCGTTTGTCCGCATGTGTGGGCGGGTGCCGGCAACGCCGGCCCAAGCAAAAGAACTGCTGAACATCAGTTAAGCAAATCGAATAACCCGGAGAAGATGGAACATGGAAATTTCACTTAAGCAGAGGACTGCATTCGTGTGCGGCGCGGGCTCAGTTGGCCCAGGCTGGGGGAACGGCAAGGCGACAGCGGTCGCAATGGCACGTGCCGGGGCGAACGTGGTCGCAGTTGATATCAATTTCGCGGCGGCACAAGAGACTGCGGGACTGATCGAGGCGGAAGGCGGTGCATGCCTCGCTGTGCAGGCTGACGCGACGAACTCCGCCAGTGTGCAAAGTGCAGTGCAGACGGCGTTGGACCGGTTTGGCTCCATCGACATCTTGCAGAACGTTGTGGGCACCACCGTCATGGGCGGCCCCATTGAGTTGTCTGAGGAGGACTGGCAGAAGGTACTGGACATCAACCTCAAGTCCGCCTTCTTGACCTGCAAGCACGTACTGCCGGTCATGCTTCGGCAGCAACGTGGTGTCATCACCAACACGTCGTCGCTGGCGTCGATTCGCTACGTCGGCTATCCCTACACGTCTTACTACGCGGCCAAAGCCGGACTGAACCAGCTAACCCAAGCAGTCGCGCTCCAGTATGCCGCGCAGGGCATCCGCTGCAATGCCGTTATGCCGGGCGTGATGAATACGCCGCTCATCCATCAGCAGATTTCCTCTCAGTATGAAAGTGAGGCGGACATGATCCGCGCTCGCGACGCCGTGTGTCCGATGGGACGCATGGGGACCGGATGGGATATCGCTAATGCGAGCGTTTTCTTGGCGTCCGACCAGGCGCAATACATCACCGGTGTTGTTCTTCCGGTAGACGGCGGCATCAGCTGCCGCTGCATGTAGCAAAACCACAACTTCATTTGAGAAACGTTAGAGGCTAGAAATGACTAAAGCAACAGGGACTGTGCTGGTGACTGGCGGTAGCCGCGGCATCGGCGCCGGCATTGCGCGGCTCTTCGGTGCGCGCGGTTGGCGCGTAGTGTTGACCTACACAAGCAATGCTGCTTCGGCGCAAACGGTTGTAGACGAGATTGCAGCGGGTGGGGGCAATTCAAGTGCAATCCGCTGCGACGTCCGCAAGGAAACGGACATCCAGGAGCTGTTTGCGGCGCTTGCGGCGCAGGGTAGCGTGCCTGACGTGCTCGTGAACAGCGCAGGCGTGACAGGACCAAAGACGCGGCTCGAAGAGCTTACCCTTGACGTGCTGCGTGAAGTCGTAGATGTGAACCTCATCGGTCTGCTGCTGTGCTGCCGTGAGGCCGCGCGCCAAATGTCCACCCGTCATGGTGGCAAAGGCGGCGTAATCGTGAATATTTCGTCTACCGGCACAAAGCTTGGCAATCCCAATCAGTGGGTGCATTACGCGGCGACCAAGGGCGCAGTAGACGTGTTGACCAACGGTTTGGCGCGCGAATTGGCACCCGATGGCATTCGTGTCGCCGCCGTTGCGCCGGGCCTGACGCTAAGTGACCCAGCTTTGGAGCCGCAAATCATGGCGCGCCTTGAGACGCTCAAAGGCGAGATTCCGATGGCGCGGCCGGGAACCGTCACCGAAGTCGCCGAAGGTGTTTACTGGCTGGCGTCCAGCGCTGCGTCGTATTGCACGGGCGTCGTCCTCAACGTCGCAGGCGGACGCTAAAGCTCCAAAACAGGTTTGCATTTAACGGGGTGGTTCGGACTGCGACACGTTTAATGAATCACCATTAGCTGCAATGTATCGAGGATTGCTGGAAAATCAGGCCCGTCATCACCATCCTCGGAGCGATGATGGGCTTACAGAGGGCACCCGAGCCCCTTAAATTCCGCCATGAGTGCAAAGAGCGGATATCAATCGGTCAGTCCAATAAAGGAGACAGAAATGGGTATCAATCGCCGCAACTTCCTCGTGACCGCTGGCGCCGCTTTCGTTAGTGTCGCTGCGTCCTGCATGGACGGTGCACCGTGGATCCGCCGCGCTCAGGCAGCAGAGTTCACCTACAAAGTTGGCACCAATGTGCCTGCCACGCACCCCTTAAATATGCGTATCCAGGAAGCAGCTACCGCGATAAAGGAGGAAACCGACGGCCGCGTGGATATTCGCGTATTCCCGAACAATCAGCTGGGAGGGGATCCCGACATGTTCGCGCAATTGCGGGCGGGCGCGCTCGAATTTTTCTTGCTTTCGGGTGCGAGTTCGCTTTCGTCGCTGGTTCCCAAGGCGGCGATTACCGGAGTCGGCTTCGCGTTCAAGGACTACAACCAAGTTTTCGCTGCGCTCGACGGGGACCTCGGTGCGCATTTGCGCGGCCTCATCACTAAGGCGGGCCTCGTTGTACAAGACAAGGTTTGGGACAACGGATTTCGCCAAATCACAAGCAGCACCAAGCCGATCGCCACACCCGCGGATTTGCAGGGCATGAAAATCCGCGTGCCACCAGGGCGCCTGTGGATCTCACTTTTCCGTGCTTTGTCGGCTTCACCCACGTCGATTAGTTTTAGTGAGGTGTATTCAGCGCTCCAGACCAAGGTGGTGGATGGGCAGGAGACACCGCTCGTGGTTATCAATACGTCTAAGCTCTACGAAGTACAGAAGTACTGCTCGATGACGAGCCACATGTGGGACGGTTACTGGTTTCTCGGCAATCGCACTGCTTGGGAGAAGCTGCCGCCGAACGTGCGCGACATCGTTTCGAAGCACCTCAATTCGTCCGCTCTGCAGCAGCGCAAGGACGTCGCACAACTGAACGCCACATTGCAGAAAACGCTTGAGGGTAAGGGCCTGGTGTTTAACTTGCCAGACACGAATCTATTCCGTGACAAGCTGCAAAAATCCGGCTTCTACGCCGAGCAGAAGAATCTCTTTGGCGATGAGGAATGGTCACTGCTCGAGAAGGTCACCGGAAAATTGCTATGAAAACGCACGTAGCTGAAGATTTCTCGCAACGGCCGCACGACGAGGGTGCCGTCCGCGAATCATCATCGATACCGCACTGGCTGGTGATCGCTGATCGCGCTCTTGGGCTGATCGTATCGGTCCCCGCCGCGTTGCTTGTGCTCGCAGAGATCGTGCTGTTATTCACGGGCGTTTTCGCGCGTTATGTGCTGCACCAGCCGATTGTGTGGAGCGACGAGCTCGCCGGTATCCTTTTCCTTTGGCTCGCGATGACTGGCGCCGCAACCGCGCTGCATCGCGGCTCGCACATGCGGATGACAGCCATCGTCAATCGAGCGGGTGGAGAACGCACGCATATCTGGGACACTGTGGCACTAGTCGCGAGCATGCTATTTCTCGGGATGATTGCGGCGCCGGCATACGCGTACGTGCAGCAGCAATGGTTGGTCGTGACACCTGTGCTCGAATTCAATGATGGCTGGCGCGTCGCCGCGATCGTGTACGGTATCGCCTGCATGCTGCTGATGTGCGTCGTGAAACTGCTCACGCTTGGCCGAAAGCCGGCGTTGATCGGCATCGCGCTGTCGGTCATCATAGTCTTCTCGCTACTCTCAGTGGGCCCGGTGCTGCAATCGCTCGGCAACCTGAACCTTTTGATCTTCTTTGTTGGCGTGGTCGGCTTTACGGTGCTGAGTGGCATGCCCATCGCTTTCTCGTTCGGACTTGCAGTATTCTCGTATTTGTCGTTGTGCACTTCGATGCCGCTCGTAATTGTAGTGAGCCGGATGGACGAGGGAATGTCGCAACTGCTGCTGCTCGCGGTGCCAATGTTCATCTTCCTCGGTTTGTTGATTGAGATGACCGGTATGGCACGAGCGATGATCAACTTCCTCGCGTCGCTGATTGGGCACGTGCGCGGCGGCCTGTCGTACGTGCTGATTGGCGCAATGTATCTGATCTCGGGCATATCGGGCTCGAAAGCGGCCGACATGGCAGCTATCGCGCCGATCCTCTTTCCAGAGATGAAGGCGCGAGGGGAGCGGCCGGGCGAACTGGTAGCGCTGCTGTCGGCGACCGGCGCGCAAACCGAAACGGTGCCGCCTTCCATTGTACTGATAACAATCGGGTCGGTGACCGGCGTGTCGATTTCGGCGCTCTTCACAGGCGGACTGCTGCCGGGTTTTGTACTTGCAGTCGTGCTGTGTGCTCTGGTGTGGTGGCGCACGCGGAGCGTGAAGCCCGTGTCCGTAACACGCGCAAGTGGCGTAGAAATTGTGAAGACGCTAGTGATCGCGCTCCCCGCGTTGGCGTTGCCGGTAGTGATCCGCTTTGCCGTGGTGGAGGGCGTGGCAACGGCAACGGAAGTGTCGACGGTCGGCATCATCTATTCGCTGATCGCGGGCCTATTGATCTACCGACGCTTTGACCTAAAGCGCATCGGGCCGATGCTTGTCGAGACCGCCGCCCTGTCGGGCGCGATTCTCATCATCATCGGTACCGCGACTGCAATGGCATGGGCGCTCACGCAATCGGGCTTCTCTCAGGGACTAGCTTCATTCATGGAGCATCTGCCTGGCGGTGCGATTAGCTTCATGGCGGTCTCAGTGGTGATGTTCGTTCTGCTTGGCAGCGTGCTCGAAGGTATCCCGGCGATTGTGCTGTTCGGACCGCTTCTGTTTCCGATCGCGCGAGACGTCGGTATTCCCGAAGTGCAGTACGCGATGGTCGTGATCCTGTCAATGGGGCTAGGCCTGTTCTCACCGCCGTTCGGCGTTGGATACTACGGTGCTTGCGCGGTCAGCAAGATTAATCCGGACGAAGGTATTAGGCCAATCATCGGATACATGATCGCATTGTTCTTCGGAATTGTTGTTATAGCAATGGTGCCGTGGATTTCGACCGGGTTCCTCAAGAGCACGTAATGGACTTGCTTCACATTTGAAGCGACAGGGAAAAGGATGCCAATGTTATGAGCCGTCTTCCGAAACGATTGTGAAGAACTTTTTTAGTAATCGACCGATGGGCAACTTAAGCGCCTAGCGCCTGTGTCGGTCGTGATGGATTCCTGCAGTTGTCCATTTAATACGACGGTAGCCGCTCATCCTGAAGTCGTTGCCAATTCATGGAATCTACTCGAATCAACCGCGCTAGTGCTTTCTCTGAATATTATCTTTTTCGCGTCGTTGTTCGGCGCGGGCAATTAGAAGGCGTAGAAGGCGTGTATCCCGACCACGATTGAATTCTGGTCAGGATATGTGCTAGTGATTATTTATCTAGCTGGGGGTCAAATCGACACCGCTATTGTTGGCTTCTGTCCCGTAGTCAGCGATGAACTGTCTTTGACCCGCCAAAACCCGTTAAGGATCAATATGAAAGTCTCTGAATTTTCCCGCAATACTCTTCGTAACAAGTTCGCATCTGGTACGCCCGGCTACGGCTTGTGGGTGACGCTCGAAAGCCCAACTGTCACGGAAATCGCCGCTGCGATGGGTGTTGATTGGATTTGCGTCGATCTTGAACATGGTGCCCTTGACTTCAACGATGTACTCGGTCATCTTCGTGCTGCTAAAGGTACGGGCATGGCGGTTCTCGCCCGCGTGCCTGCGAGTCGAGTCGATACTATCAAAAAGTGTCTGGATATCGGGGTCGACGGCGTACTCCTGCCGCTGATCAACACAGCCGCAGAGCTATCTGAGGCGTTCCAGCATGCACGATATCCGACGACGGGCAAGCGCGGTCTCGGTGGTGAGCGTGCAGTGCGTTGGGGACTAAACATTCACGAATACATTCAACGTGCCAACGAAGACGCATTGATCATCCCGCTCATTGAGACCCGCGCGGCTAGCGAAAACATTGAGGAAATTCTCGACGTACCTGGGCTTGAGGCAATCTTCTTCGGTCCGGCGGACCTTTCGTCGAGTATGGGCTACCTAGGCGAGTGGGAAGGTCCGGGGGTGGCAGAAGACATTCTTCGGATTAGCGCATCCGCGGCCAAGCGGGGTATTGTGTCGGGCGTGATTGGGATGACGCCCGACGACATGAAGGCGCGGGTCGAGCAGGGCTTCAAAATGATTGGTCTAGGCTCGGATGGTGGCATGCTGATCAAGCAGTTCAAGCAAATCTTCGGCACGCTCAAAGGCGAAACATATGATCACAATTGGTTTTAGAAAATTGAGGAAATCAGATACCTAGCTCTCACCGGGGAGCGCAACACGGGTTCTGTCGCGATACCGAGATGGGGTAAGATCTTCGGATGAAAAATCTGCCAGAAGCCCCGGTGAAGAAGGAACGGATTTCGCGCAAGACGTTGCCGCCGGGCGTGGCCGAAGTTATGAAACGGCTGCACTTCCCGCTGGACGTGATCTTGAGATGTGTGCGCTGGTACGTGGCCTATTCGCTGAGTCTGCGTGATCTCGAAGAGATGATTGCGGAACACGGTATTGAGGTCGATCACTCGACCGTGCACCGGTGGGTCATCAAGCTGGTGCCGCTATTCGAGAAATCCTTTCGCCAGCATAAACGTCCGGTGGGTAAGAGCTGGCGGATGGACGAGACGTATATCAAGGTGCAGGGCCAGTGGAAGTATCTATATCGGGCGGTGGACAAAAGCGGCGCGAATCTGGCGGCCCTTCAGGCGATCAATGCCGAGCGGGAAACACCGATCAAGATTCGGCAATGCAAGTACCTGAACAACATTGTGGAACAGGATCACCGGGCCATCAAACGGATCACAAAACCGATGCTGGGCTTCAAGGATTTTCGGTGCGCGCGCATCATTTTGTCCGGCATCGAGGTCATGCATATGATTCGGAAAGGACAGATGCAGGTGAAAAAAAGCACCCACCCGTCAGCCGCCGAGCAGTTCTACTCGCCGGTGATGTAAAGTAGTCCTGATGATATCGATCAGACTCGTCTGTCCACCGTTATCGCGACAGAACCCACATACCAGCGTACGCACATCAGGATTACATCGAGCGGGTAATGCAGACGTTTAAGCACGCGCGCTACAGTTGGGTTCATGGTCTGCTTCATCGATCACGTTGTTCGTTTTGTCGCCGACAGCATAGCAGGCCACCTTATTGCGACAAAACCCGTAAAGGCAAATACTCTTTCGATTGGCGAGCACCCCGTGTGAACGCGCACTATCCTGCGGGAATGCGCCACGCTAACTAATCGAGTCGACCAGCGCCTGCAGGCGGGAATCCCGGATCTGCAGCACATCGAACAAGCCAAGAGCGCGCAGCGCGGGCAGGGCGTCGACGATATCGTTCTCTGCCGCCTCGCGGTCCTTTGCGACGGCCAAAGGGTCGATCCATACCCGCGCATTGGCGAGGAACGCACCAACAGTTCCTTTTCGAACGGAGACGCCGTTAAATTCGGCTTTGCTTACGTGATCGGGAAGGATATCTTCTGCGCGCATCATGCACTCCTGTAGTGGTTGGTGGTTGACCGCTCGACTTTAAAGCAGGGTCGTTAACTATTCAAGAGTTGCGTTAATTTAAGGAAGGTCTGCATAAATCTGCTTGTCAATCACGTCTGCCTACTTTTCTCGCTTAAGCTCATGGTACGGCAAGCCGATGTCGCAGAGCCAATGCGACTTTGCCCTACGCTCATTCGACTGCTTCGACAGGAAGTCGAAGTGGTACCGTCATGCGTCAGATTAGTTATCGGACTTTCAATAGATACCCTGCCGGTTTCGGAGAATAATTAGCTGGACAATCTTGGTGCCCGATATCGAGAAGTAGAAGGTGATCACCAAAGGCTCTGGCAGGCCCCTTTTGTCGTAGTCTCCATCCACGTTGGCGGTGATGATGGTGTGCCCGTAGTGTTCGACGACCTTGACTACATACATCGTCATCCTGACAGCAATTAAGTCGCTGGCGGCCCAATCCCTGATAGCCTCAGTACCCCAGAAATCGTGCAACTGGTCGTTGACAAGCGCGTCCTCGGCGAAGGTCGCCAACAACATGTCGAGATCCAGGGTGTTGATGGCGCAGATAAACGCCAGAACAGGAGCCGGGAGTTCAGGCGCCGGTTCATGGTTCACAGTCAACGCCGAGATCTTGCCGCCGGCGACGGTGAAACACCAGTTGACCTGCAGGGGGCCGGAGGCCCTGATACAAATGTCGTCCCAGACGATCATCGTGACGATGATCTTTCCATCGCGCCTCACCACGTTGACAGGACGGATACCGGCGCACAGCAGGCAACGGTCGCTCCACCCTTTGATATCATCTCCCCGATATTCCTCGCCCTGGTCAGTCACGACGACATCATTGGCTAAAGTCGCGAGTAAGGCATCGACATCGCGCGTTTGTGCTGCGTTTAGAAAAGCCTCGACCGGTGCAGGCAGGTTAGAGAAAGTCATAGAAAGTTTTTGGCTGAGTAAGAGACTCTCCGCGAATCGCTCTAGAGGACACTATGAACTAAGCGCCGACATCATGTGTGTTATACGTTGTGAAGAGTTGCTAAAGATATCTAAGCTGGCATGCCATGGCTGCGAGTAAGCAGAAAGGCTACCCGCGCCTCGCTTGTCGCTCAATCGACAGGGCAACTTATGTCTTCCAGCAGGCGCCTGGCTGCCCTGAGATCGGATGTTTCATATCCTTCAGTAAACCGGTCATAAATCCCGGCGAGAAGCTCATGCGCTTGCGTACGGCGGCCATGGGCGGACATCAATTGCGCGAGCGTCGTCGCTGTCCGCAGCTCCCGGCCCAGAGCCGATTGCTGGCGCGCCGATTCGAGCGAGCGTAAAAGCCAGTCCTCAGCGTCCGATGGATCCGGTCGCGGCGCCGAAAGAAGGAGCCGTCCCTTGATTCGCAGGATCTCCGGCATATCGCTCGATCCTCCGTTCTTCGCGATCATTGCCAACGCATGATCGATTGCGGCGAAAGCGTTCTCTATCTGTCCCATCACCGCCAAACCTTCCGCCATGGCGCTGGTGAGTACGGGTGTAAGGACCTGATGACGCTCGGCACGCAGTTCGTCCAGACACTTGCCGAGCAATCGGACACCATTTTGCGCTTCGCCGCGCTTGATCGACAAATCACCCGTCAAACCCAGGCTTATAGCCTGATACGGCCTTAGCGCATGCCGTGCGGCGTGCGTAACCAGCCGCTCGGTCGTGGCTTCCGCCGCCGTCCATTCACCGCTCCAGATGAACACAGGCACGGTCCAGATCAGCGCAATACAGAGGGTGACCGGATGCTTGAATTCCTCGGCCGCACGAATCGTTTGATGTGCGACCTTCACTGCCTGCTCGGGGTAGCCTTGAAGCCATAACGTTCGCGCGAGAGCGGCCAGCGCGCGGATACGGTGGTCGCAGCCGAACTGGATCATGTTAATGCGCCGGGAAGCCGGCACGTGCATCACCGCAGTTTCGCAGTATGTTCTCGCGCTCGCCTGGTTGCCGATATTGTGATGTGCCACGCCGAGCATCCAGTGTGCGAATGCGACGGCCGCCGGATCAGCCAGGGCCTTCGCTACGACCTCGCTCTGTTGCGCGACCTGTAGCGCGCCACTGAAATCTCCGGTTCGTATCAGAAAGATGCTTAGACCGCCGAGCAGCCTGAGTTGGTGGTACGGTTCGTCAAGCAATTCAGCCAGCTCGAGCCCACGGATTAATGCTGAGCGGACCTCCTCGCGGTTGCCCGTGGTGAACATCAACGACAGTCCGAGCGACGCCTGCAATTCCATCTCACGGCGGCTCCCGCGGTCGTTGCAATCGATTACTGCGAGGGCGCGCTCTGCCCAGCGCTGACACTCGTTGAGCAGTGAGAGTTCGAGGAAGAGAGGGGCCGAGGCGGCGACCAGCGCGGTACCGACGGAGGGATCACCACGGTCGGAAAAACTCCAGTCCAGAGCTGCGCGTACATTTCCGAGTTGCTCGACACACTCCATCAGCCCGTGCGTCTTGCGATCGGTTGAAGCAGCGGCGTTAGCCGCTTCGAGAAACTCGCAGAAATAGATCGCGTGACGTCGCGCGATCGTGTCCATCTCACCGCTTTCCGAGAGTTTCTCGGTAACGAACGAGCGCATGGTGTCCAGTAGCCGGTAACGCATCGTCGCGTCACCGGCTTTCTCCACCGACGCAAGGGACTTGGCGACAAGACTGCCCACGGCGTCTACGACCTGCGCCTCGTCGACACCTCCAGCCGCTGCGATCGCCCGCGCTGCCTCGAGCGAAAACGTCCCAACAAATATGGAAATCCTGGAAAGAATCGTTCGTTCGAAGTCGGTGAGCAGGCGGTAGCTCCAGTCGAGCATCGCGTTCAGGGTCTGATGACGAGGCAGTGCGGTGCGTCGGCTCTGCCAGAGCAACCCGAAGCGGTTATTAAGGAGCTCCGCGGCGCCACGGATGCCGTACGCATCGACGCGGCCGGCTACAAGTTCGATGGCAAGAGCAATCCCGTCGAGCATGCGGCAGATTCCTGCGATGATAGGGGCATCCTCGTCGCTCAGCCTGAAGCCATTGTTGCTCGCGGTGGCGCGTTCCACGAAGAGCTGCACTGCGGGAAACTCGAGCGCCTTCGCGGCCGTCAGCCCCTCGTCGTCGGGCGGGCTCTCCAGCGGCTTCAATCTATGAACATGTTCGCCTTCGACACGCAGCGCCTCTCGACTTGTCGCGAGGATGTGTACCTGTGGCGCGTCTCTGAAGATGCGTTCCGCCAACGTCGCGGTTGCTTCGACCACATGCTCGCAACAATCGATGACGAGCAGCATCCGCTTGTCCCGAAGAAATGCCATAAGGCTAGGCAGCGGGTTGACGGACTGAACCACGACGCCAAGCGCCGACGCGAGCGTGCTGGCGACCAGCTCCGGTGCGGTAAGGCCGCCGAGATCGACGAAGCACGCAGAACCGTCGAATTCAGCAACGAAGTCGTGGCTGACAGACACGGCGACAGTCGTTTTACCCATGCCACCCGGCCCCACGATGCTGACAAAGCGCTGCTCGGCAAGCTGAATTGAAATGGAGCGGACGTCATCTTTGCGACCGACCATGCGCGTCAGCCGAGCAGGAAGCGGGCAGTCGTGGGTGGAAATACACGTCGAAGTAGCGACGGGTTGCTGTGTTACAGCCTGAAGTTGCGTTGACGTAGCGATGCGTGAAACCGGAGCGACAAAGCAGTAGCCTCTGCCGGGGACATTGGTCACATACCTCAAGCCGGCCCGTCCGTCGCCAAGCACCTTGCGAAGGCTGACCAATTGCACCCGAAGACTGCTTTCGTCAACGATGACGTCCGGCCAGACGCGCGCCATCAGGTCGCGCTTGCTGACGACTTCACCCGCACGCTCGACCAGTACGACCAGGATATCGAGCGCGCGACTGCCCAACTGAAGAGGAACGTCTCCTTGATAAAGAAGCCGTTCAGCAGCAAGCAAGCGAAACGGGCCAAATGATACGATCTTGTCGGCCCCCGTGTCGTAAGAAAAGTTCACATCCTACCTCGATCGTAAGACCCCTCCGGCGTTGATGCATGGCGCCAGTTACGTTGAGCCTTGCTTCCGTCATCGTATTTTTTACCCGTTCATGACACGAAAGCCCCATCAACAGCCCGGAAACGTTCCTTCGACTATCGCGGCGTCCGAATTGCAAACTGGACAATCCTCCACGCAGGGGAAGGTACGACCTACCTGCGGATTGCACAATGGTTACTCGGTCGGTTCTAGCGCGTCGGAGCTAGGGATACGTGCCGCGCAATAGCTGACACCGCGGTAGCAAAGAAAGATGATCAACATCGCATCGGTGTTAGCGTAGACGCGCCATGACACAAAGTCTTTCACAAACTATCTGCTGCTATCGAATTCTGATTGCGTGCGAAGCCGCCACAAAGAGGTTGGCGACCGAACGAC
>Ga0185299_10004103_pt1 | contig 18030 bp, 20 predicted proteins | sample PaiPotPPA55metaG_FD_128002 | JGI IMG/M metagenome (GOLD analysis project Ga0185299, IMG submission 128002) | Iron sulfur acid spring bacterial and archeal communities from Banff, Canada, to study Microbial Dark Matter (Phase II) - Paint Pots PPA... ...
TTGGTGACGTCTTTCACTTCCCTGCGCCGCACATGCTCAACCAGAATCAATCCTCCAGCTGAGCGCAAGCTGAGCAGCAAGACGCCGGCGAACCACGCCTGCACGAACCACAACAGCACGTCGGGAGGCGCCGTCTGCGGCCGCATCGAGGCGAATGAACGAAATCCTGACGCCATCCGATGCGACGCACTCACGGCTACGTCAGGCGCGGCTTGCGCGTGCATGGCTGCTACGGGAGCGATAGGCGCAGACTTCCACAGCATCGTAAAAGTCGCCGCGGGCGCCGCTATCATCAGCGTCAGCGCTGCCACGGACACCGCGTACCGCACGTCCGCGCGTCGAACGAAAGCGAGAATTCCCGCCAGAAGCGCGGCCACCGCAGCACCCTGCCACAGAAAATGCAGCAGGGTCCATCCCAGCGCGCACATTATCTCCGGCGACACCAAATCGGCGACGATTCTCATCGCTGTCTCCTCTCGTACTCATCCAGCATTCGGCGCAATTCCTCAATTTCCTCGTGCGACGTCTTTCGGCCCTCGAGCGCGTGCATCATCAGTTCGCTCGCCGACCCCTCGAATACGCGCTGCAGCACGTCGCCCGCAAGCCGCCCCTTGGTCTTTTCAGCCGGTTCGCAGGCTTCATATACGTGCGCTCTCTCGTCCTCGTTCCGCTGGACGGAGCCTTTTTCAGTCATGATCTGCAGCATCTTCAGCACGGTGGTGTACCCCGTCCGCTTCTTTTCGTTCAGTGAGTCGTACACTTCTCGTACGGTAGACGGCCCCCGCACCCAAAGGACGCGCAGGATTTCCAGCTCGGAAGAGGTCGGCTTCTGCTTCGCTTCTTTGGCCATGCGCGCACCTTACTACGAAGCTTTTCGTATTGGCAACGAAAATCTTCGTACTATCACGAATAATTATCCGTGTCACGCAACGGGCAGTCGTCAGACACGCCGCTCGCACACGACAGCCCGATCCAGGATCGCCAATCCTATAGTCGAAAAATGTTCGGTTTCCAGTGAGGCTTGGTGGACGTGGGGGGGCTCGAACCCCCGGCCTCATCGTTGCGAACGATGCGCTCTCCCAACTGAGCTACACGCCCACTGAGTCCGGCTAGTTTAGCAGACGTGCGAGACCCGGCCAATCCCGTTTCGAGGAATGGGTTCAGTTCGGCAGCCCGGATGGCGCCAAATAAAAAGGGCACCCTCACAACAAGGATGCCCGATTAGAGGATGAAATGTTAATTCGAAGACGCGCGTCGCCGGCGAAAAGCTGCAAACCCGAGCAGACCGGATCCGAGCAGCAACAATGTCGCGGGTTCCGGTGCCGTCGCTGGGGATCCATCGACGGTAGAGGCAAATCCGAACGTGTGCAATGTCGAACCCTTCCCGGTCAGCGGAGGTGAAAATTCGGCGCCCTCGTCGAACTTCTTACCGTCGCGGTCGGTCCCAAAACTGTCCTTATCCAGCGCCCGGTCGCCGCCTTTGGAATCGCTAATGAAGTCGCCCTTGTTTTTCCCATCCGACGCCGCATCGGTGCCGTCTGCCTTTGCCGCTCCCGCTGACAAAATTAAAACGCTCAAAATCAATGCGCTGATTCGAAGAATTCTCATCTGAATGGTCCTCTTATGACGCCGTCGAAACTACCAGGGTGCCGCTCGAAAAGTGATCCTCCCCCCGAGGCGTTACACTCAAGCCTGCAATTTTCGCGCCATAGGACCCTCCAGCCTAGTCCTTTATTTTCAATAGCCTTGCCGCATGGTAAGAATCAAAAGTGAACGGGATTTCACATTATTGTCGATAAATCATGCAAGCGCTGCTCGAACACGCCCCAGAAAGGGGTCGATTCGACTCGTTTCGGGAAGGCTTCCCTGCGCAAAATCCCTAGCACCGCCCCCTTTGCCGCCGAACTCACCCAGGACACTTCGGAGTAGACTTCCCATGTCTCGCGTGCCGCCCTTCGATTGCCCGAACACCACATGTCCTGTCGACCGGCTCGCCAGCACCACGACCGCCTTCACCTGGGCCGTGACCTTCGCCGTTACCAGAGCCAGATACGCCGCGCTCGCGTCGTCGATCGCTGCGATGATCGTAAGTGTGCCGTCCGGCGCATTCGACTTGCTCGCTGCAATTAACGCGAGCGCTTCGTGTTCGGCGAGCCTGTCTTCCAGGCGCTTCATCGCCGCATGTTGTGCGCGCCGCTCCTCCGCTGTCTTTTTAACCACAATCGGAACGTCTGGCAATCCGCAGCTCAACTGTTCCGCCACCGCTCCCAGCGTTGCGTAATCACTGCGCGCCGCCGCAACTGCTCGGAAGCCGCAAACAAATTCGACGCGCCAGGATTCCCGCCGCCGCTCGAACTTTCGTAGCAATAGCATTCCCGCCTGCCCAGTCCTCGCCAGATGAGTACCGCCGCACGGCTGCCGGTCGAATCCTTCCACCTCAATCGCGCGCAAAATTCCCTCGCGCTCCACTTTCTTGCGTATCCCAGCTTCGGCCAACTCTTCGGCAGTCCCAAATCGAACCGTCACGAGACGATCCTCAAGAATTATCTGATTTGTTCGCTTCTCCGCCTCTTCAAGTTGCGTCGCGCTCAAAGACGTCGCTTCTAAATCGATCGTCGAACTCTCGGCGCCCAGATGGAAGGACACGGTAGGAAACTGAAATAGTTCGATAAACGCCGCCGACAACAGGTGCTGCCCGGTGTGCTGCTGCATATGGTCGAGCCGGCGCGTCCAATCGATCTGCCCCCGGACCGGCCCCGGCGCAATCGCTGCCGAAGCGTAGTGCACCACTTTCTCGCCTTCCGCGTCCGCGACTTCCAATACCATCGCGTCGCCGAGCTTGCCTGTGTCGTGTGGTTGGCCGCCCGACGTCGGATAGAACGCGGTGCGGTCCAGCTCGATTTTCCAGCGATCGCCCTCGGGCTCGCAAGCAATCACCTGGGCGTCGAACTCGCGCAAAAACGAATCGTGGTAATACAGGCGTTCCGTCACTTTTTACCTGACTGGTTTTCTGACTTGCCCCGCGATTTATTCCGTAAATTGCGTCGCGCCGGCATTCGTGCTCAAGAATCACATCTGCAATGCTCGCTGCCAGGCTTCCGCGTACTTGTATCCACATCCGGTGTTGAACAGCACCACGGTTTCCTTCGGCTGAATCCATCCCGAGGCTGCAAGTTTCCGAGCGGCCACCACCGTCGCCGCGCCTTCCGGCGCGGCAAAAATACCCTCGAGAGACGCCAGTTCCTTCCCCGCCGCCAGCATCTCGTCGTCGGTCGACGATATGGCCGTACCGTTCGTCGAACGCACGCCGCGAAGCACCAAGAAATCTCCAATCGCCTTCGGCACGCGCAGTCCCGACGCAATGGTCGCAGCACGTTCCCACATTGGCGCGCTGTCTTCCCCGCGTTCAAACGCATCGACGATCGGCGCGCAACCCGCTGCTTGCACCACTACCATCCGCGGACGTTCCTTGGCGATCCAGCCCATTTCCTCCATCTCGTCGAACGCCTTGCACATTCCGATCAGACCCACCCCTCCGCCAGTCGGATAGACAATCACGTCGGGCAGCTTTCCGTCGAATTGCTCCCACAACTCGTACCCCATCGTTTTCTTGCCTTCGATTCGATACGGCTCCTTCAGCGTCGATACCTCGAACCATCCGCCTTCGGCTTTATGCTCGCCCACGTATTTCCCGCAGTCCGAAATCAGCCCATTAATTTTTCGCACCGCCGCTCCGAACGCTTCGCATTCCATCACGTTTGCCGACGGCGTGTCGGCCGGCATCACGATCACGCTGGGAATTCCCGCTTGAGCCGCGTAAGCCGCCAGCGCCCCTCCCGCGTTCCCCGCCGTGGGAGCCGCCAGCGCCTTCGCGCCGAGTTCCTTCGCACGCGAAACAGCCGCCGACATTCCTCGCGCCTTGAACGAGCCAGTCGGATTCAACCCCTCGTCCTTCACATAAAGCGCCTTTAGACCGGTCCGCTGGCCCAGCCGACGCGCCGCCACCAAAGGCGTCATCCCTTCGCCCAGCGAAACAGGCTCGCGCGCCGGTAAGATCTCCGCATAGCGCCACATCGTTGCCGGCCGAGAACGCAACGCCTCGCGCGTCAGCGTTCGCGCCGCTTTTTTCAGATCGTATCGCGCTAGCAGCGGTCCGCCGCATCCGCACAAGTTTTGCAGCCTCTCGTGCGTATGCGCGTTACCGCATTTTGAGCACTCCAGATGCGTGATTGTTGTCCCGGCGTAGTTCGTCATAAGCGACAAAGTCTAGCACAGCGTTTTCTCGCCGGACTCCGCGCGCTTGTGCCTACTCCCGCAAGGTTGGCGACCACAATTCCCTCAAGGTTTACTTAGTGTGAAAATGTCTTCCCTCGACCTACCTAGTTCCCCTACTCACGCGCTCCAAACACAGGACTTAGGGTGATCCGTTAAGGCACGCTACGTGCCTTAATACCCTGGTGGGATGCCCAAGCCACATCTATTCAGCACCAAGAGGGCGGCGGGAGGCGGCGATGAAAAACATTCTTAAATTTGCAGTAATGGCGATGGTCTTCGCAGCTCTTTCAGCCGCGAGCGCCAAGGCCGACGGCAACAATGTCGTCTACACCCTTACGGAGGTGGGTTCCACCACTCCTCTTGCTACCTGGGACATGCCGCTCAATCCCACTCCCACATGTGATTTTTCGCCCTGCTCTCAAAACGGCAATTTTTTCGCTTTTACCACTGATGTTTCCTTCAACGGCGGCCCCCCAACCCCCGACACGTTATTCTTCTTGAACACAACGGCGATTCCTAACGATCCGATCGATCTCAGCGACTCCCTATTCCTGATTCCGGAATTTACGGGTCCGCAACTTTATTCTGGCAATGAATCCAACCCCACGATGGTCATCCCAGCTTCGGGATTTTTCACCTTGACCGACGACGGCGCCAACAATCCCGCTACCACCGGCGCTGAGTACATTCTGTCCGTGGAAACTGCCGAAACTCCCGAACCTGCCACACTGTTGCTACTGGGCTCCGGTCTCGTTGCAGTCGGTCTGCGCAAACGGCGCGCCGCGCGCTAACCACGCACCTGTTCTAGCTGGCTTCGTGCGCTTCTTGCACGAACGGTGCTCTACAACTCCCTTACAAATTTCCTTCGGCCTTCCAAACGCGCAGCCGCTCCAGGCTCGCCAGATATGGGTTCAGCCCCGCGTACAACAGCATCGCACCCAGGGCGCATGCCGCCGACGTAACGATCGCCAGTGAATACGGAACCGCCGTATCCCGCCCAAAAATATATTGTGTACAGGCCGCCACTGCCGTCGGACCCAGCCCGAGGCCGATGATATTGACCACGAACAGGTACACAGCTGAAGCCTGCCCGCGCATTGACGGCGGCATCATCTGCTGAATCGCCGCCGGCGCAATTCCGAAGGGCGCTGCGGCTAGCGTCGCACCGGGAATCAGCCAAATCGTAGCCCAGGTCGCCGTCGGCGCCAGATACAACAAAACGTTGATCGGCACTGCCGCAATTCCGATCGCCGCTCCCACCAGCAAATTCCCATTGGCGCGCCCGCGCGAACGCAGATAGTCCGCTATACGTCCCGCGCCGGTAATCCCTAGGCATCCAAATACCGCCACAATCGACCCGTAAACGATCCCGGTTGTACCGATATCCCAGTGAAAATGCCGTCGATAGAATTCCGGCAGCCAGGCCGCAGACGAATAGGTCGAAAGCGCCAATAAACCGAATCCGACGTTGTGAAACAGAACCGCGCTCCGGTTCCGGCCGATGTACGCGAACACCTGTCGCATCGGTATGGTCGCGGCTCGCGCCGTCGCCCGTCGCACCTCGGGCTCGCGAATCGTAAACAGCAAAGGCGCGAGCAGCAATCCGGGCAGCCCGACCAGAAAAAAAATCAACTGCCACGGACGCGTCGCGCCGATCAGCGGCAGCGTCCACATCTCCTGCTTCGCCGCGTATCGAACCGCGATTCCTCCCAGCAGGAACGACAATCCCGACCCGATGTAAATCCCCATCGAATAAACGCTGATCGCCGTGGCCAGCCGCTTCGCGGGGAAGTAATCGGTAATCAGCGAGTACGCAGCCGGCGACAGCGCCGCTTCACCCACTCCCACACCCATTCGCAGCAGGAGCATCGCGCCGAATGTATCGGCGAGGCCGCAGGCGGTTGTGAACCCGCTCCAGAGCACCAGGCCCACTACAATAATTGTTCGTCGATTGTAAACGTCGGTCAGACGCCCAATCGGAATTCCGAAAAATGTGTAGAACACCGCGAAACTGAAGCCCTGTAGCAGGCTGATCTGCGTATCACTGATGTGCAAGTCGCGCCGCAGCGGCGCCACAAGCAAGCTGAAAATTTGCCGGTCGATAAACGAAAACACATACGCCAGCATCAGAACGCCAACCACATACCATGCGTAGCGCATCGACCGCGGACTTCCCTGCGCGCCGTCTCCCGCCGACGCGGCACTGCCGCTCGATTCCGTATCCCTCACCATCGCGCGGGCATTCTATACAACTAAGCTCCGCCGCCCTACTTTTTCGGAACGCCGCGTCGCCTCCCAAGACTCACAGTTTTCGGGCCGTTTGCGCGCGGCTCATTGAATGCAATTCAGGAGGGTCTGATTCTTTGTGCGGGGATCCGCCGAAATAAATGCGGAGTACGATTGGTCTTTAAGCCGAGGCTTCGCTAGCGCGGGGCAGCAGGACGTCGACAACTTTGGACAGCGTCGTCAATCCATCGGGTTTCGAGAGCACCGCATCAATGCCAATCGCGGCTGCTAAATGCTCACCGATGCTTTCGCTGTACATCGTGAACAGAACAATAGGAATTTGGGGCATCGATTGTTTCAACAGGGATGCGGCTTCCACGCCATTCATCTCCGGCATCACCAGATCCAGCAACACCAAATCCGGCTTGAGCGCCCGGGTCTTTTCCACCGCTTCCCGGCCATTCTCCGCCTCGCCGCAAACTTCCAGGTCCCGGCGTCGTGTCAGAAACGACCTAAGAATCCGCCGGACGATGCGGTTGTCGTCGGCGATGAGTACTTGTCTTTGCATGGGCTGATTTCTCTTAGCCTCCCGCCGATCGGGAGGCCCGGCAATAGCGGGTGGGGCCGCCTGGTTAGATTACGAGCGTAGCCGCGCCGACCACCAACTCTGCTGCTCCGCCGGATACCAGCTCCCGCCCGATAGCGCGGCGTCTATCGCCGGAAGGAGGTCGGTGACTAGGTTGTTCTTGGAAATGAACCCTTTTACACCAATCGTATGAAGCCGGGGAAAGAGCGGCACCGCGTCATACATACTCGTCGTGAGGACTAGCGTCCCCGGACATCTCGCGCGAATCTCCTCCGCGGCCTCCACCCCATTCAATCCGCCCATTGCGATGTCCAATACCACTACGTCGGGGGACATCGACTTCGCTTTGGCAACCGCATCGACCCCGTCATCTGCTTCCGCGCAAACTTGCCAGTCTTTTCTCTGCGTAATCAGCATCCGCATCGACCGTCGGACGCTCGCGTGATCATCTGCCACCAAAATGCGCTTTGTCATGGACATTCTCAGGTCCAGCTAAGCCGTTCCGCCTATGAGCATGTACCCCCTTTTACGAGATGTGTATCAGGTAAAATCGGTATTTTCGTGCCCTGTTCCAGCCTCTTTTCCCGGACCCACTTGCCTAGCAATCACCTTGCATTTTTCGCCTCGAACAGGATGCCTGGCGGACGCCGCACCGCTTCCTGGCGCAGTCGACCCTCCACAGCGCAACGCGTAGCTAAAGCGAATAAGACCCCCATGGAATTTGTGGAACGCCTCTTTTCAAATACGAGCTTTAGGGTACATACAACAGCTAAGTGTGCGGCGCATACTCAAATCACCGAGATCCGAATCTCGGCGTTCAGGAACAAGGCACTAACTGATGCGTAACCTTAACTTCCACATAAAGGACCTCCTTAGCTGCCGCCACATTGTTCGCCTTATAGCTTTGCTAATCTTCCTGGCGCTTCTGGCGGCGCCTGCCACAGTGCTCGCCCGACCCATCCCTCAGGATAGCGGCGCCCGGCTGGTCTTGGCGCGAGAGCACGTTGCACCGACGGTCACCGTGCATTTACCTGCCTCGCTGACCCTATTCACCGCTCCTTCGTTGCAGTACCACGCAGTCTCAAATTCTCCTTCCCGCGTCGATCTCTCATACTCTGGAACTAACGAACCCTTGCAAAACATCAACAGCCTTGTGGCCATGGAAAATGTCAGGACCGTATTCTTCACCGAAACTAGATTCCCGCTCCTCGAACTCTATGGCGGGCGCCTCCGCTTCGACGCCTTTCAGAACACGCTCCACATCCAAAACGTCCAGCCTGGACCGAGCGCGGTGCGTTCGCTCCATTTCTCCGGCCTCAGCCTCAACTTCCACGTTGGGCACATTGCGGGTACCGGACGCCCCGTCCACACGTGGCGCCGCCTCTCACAAATCGTCGACACCGCCCTGAAGTAACGCGGGCGTCGCCTTCCGTTTTTCTTAGCGGTTTTGGTCCCATTATCTTGTAGCATCGGCGTCTGGCCGGCTACTTTGCCTTGTGCCCCTTCGCTTGCAGCGCTCGTGGCGTGCCCTACCGGACAACCTCAGCCAACTAAACGCACTCAAACCTTGCTGCCAGTAGGAAGGAACGCTATAAAGTTCACAGTGAATACGGCGAATAAATACACAGTCAGGAAATCTCGGCGCCGCCTTTGGTTTGGCCTCGGTATCCTGTTTTGCGTCGCTCCCGTTCTCGCTCAGTCCCCGCAGTCTCCGCCGACGGCTACGCCATCCGACGCCCAGCAGTTGACCGTCCCGCAAATTGACCAACAACCTGCGGGAACCATCAGCGGAACAATCGTTGACCCGAGCGGCGCCGCCATCGCCAAAGCCCGCGTGAAACTTGCGCGCGAGGACAAATCCCCAGACCAGGAACTCCAAGCCGACGACGGCGGCCAGTTCTCCTTCTCCAACATCGCTCCCGGACCGTTCCGGCTGATAGCCACTGCGGCCGGTTTCGCCACCCAAACATTCTCCGGTACCTTGCATCCGGGCGAGATCGACATCGTCCCGCCAATCGCTCTGGCTCTCGGCGCCGAGGCCACCGAAGTGCAAGTGGTGGCACCGCGCGCGGAAATCGCGGAAGCCGAAATCAAGGTTGAGGAAAAGCAGCGCGTGTTCGGTGTGATTCCGAATTTCTACGTCAGCTACATCCCCGATGCCGCTCCTCTCGACACGAAGCAAAAACTCGAACTTGCCTGGCGGAGCACCATCGACCCGGTGACCTTTGTATTGACGGGGGCCATCGCAGGAATTCAACAGGCGGAGAACGCTTTCAGCGGATATGGACAAGGCGCGGAAGGTTACGGAAAGCGCTACGGCGCGTCTTATGCCGACCTGGCCGTAGGCACGTTCATCGGCAGCGCCATTTTTCCGTCGATCCTGAAACAGGATCCTCGCTATTTTTACAAGGGAACCGGGAGCACGCATTCGCGGATCCTGTACGCCATCGCGAATTCTCTTATCTGCAAGGGCGATAACAAGCGCTGGCAGCCGAATTACTCGAACGTCCTCGGCAGCATCGCCGCGGGCGGAATTTCCAATCTCTACTATCCGGCGAAAAATCGCGGCGCCGCGCTGGTCTTTGAAAACGCCGGGATCGGCATCGGCGCAACCGCCGCCGCCAATGTCCTGCAAGAATTCGTCATCCGGAAGTTGACGCCGAACGCCGCGAACCGCGATCCGTCGAAACCTTAACGCCGCGCTATTTTCTGGAACGACTCGCTGCGAATTTTGCGTCGTGAAAAGTCGCGTTTTGTTGCGATTAGAACCGGTGCGCGCGATGATTCTAGAGGCAGTTAGGCAGCTTTCTAATCGCCGATTGTTGCGATTAGAAATGCGGGATTTGGATGACCGATCGGACGAGTGAATACATGCTGCCCGCCGGAATGCGGCGAGGCCTTCGGCGAATAAAGGAGCGCAGCGGTAGGCGCTTCGCGCATCGTCGGTCATGTCGGAGCTAAAGCTCCGACCTACAAAGCAGCGGCGACGTGGAGAAAAATGCCAAAGTGTGGCGATCAGCGCGCGTCGCGAAGGCTTGTTTTGAATGCGTTGCGCCATTTCTTTGTTTGCGGATTCGTGGCGATCATGCGGCATTGCCTCGTCCGTCTACCTCCTGCCTTCTCTTTCTCTTCCTTTGCTTTTGCTGCGGGTGCGAGTGACTCGCTGTGGACCCACCTTCGCCAACGGCGGGCTCCGGCGGGTAAACTGCGGCTCTTCATGGCGCTGTGGATCCGCGCGCCGGAATCAGATTAGCATTCGGAGCGAGAATTGAAACTGTCCTAGGTGCTGAAGAAAGTACAGCTGTACTCGCGTACCCCAACGGCCATCAACACATTCGTCGAGTAGAACACGCATCTAGGAACGGGCGAGGAGAAGGTGCTTCGCTTCTTCGAGGGCGGCGACGGCTGATTCACGCGTGACCGTGGGAAACCCTTGCAGGAAATCCTCGAGCGTTTCTCCTCCCTCGAGGTAATCGAAAAGGGTTTGGATTGGCACTCGCGTCCCGCGAAAAACAGGGGTTCCGCCGAGAATGTCGCGGTTTTTGACGATCACGTTCACAAATTGATTGTATCACGAGGAGCGAATCATACCGGGCAGCTTTGGTGAACCATCCGTGGTAAGGCGTAAGGCAAGAAAAACCCGCACCCTTGCAAGAACCGCAAGGACGCGGCACCCAGCGTTCTTTGGTTGTGGCGGGAATTGACCTTGTGTGCTGTGAGGATCCTGCGCTTCGAAGGTCGGCCACCCGCCGAAGCAGAGTGAAAGGAGAGGCGAGCAAAAAAAAACCGCACCCTTGCACAAACCGCAAGAATGCGCCACCCACCGTTCTTTAACTGCGGCGGGAATTGGGTTCGTGTGCTGTGGGATACTGCGCTTTGAAGGGCCGGACGCCCGCCATCGCCAAGTCTCGATAAACGCGGGAAATCTGCCCAAATCCACCTGTCCGGTAATCCGACTCATCAGGACCTAGCCAACACTGCATGGTTCGATCCAGGGATATGCTCACTTCCCAACAACCACTTGAGGGCCAGCGGCCTAGTTCGGTATCCAACTGTCCGGCAAAAATTGCACCTAAATGCACACATCCTTTGGCCGCCTGCTCAGTTAATCTTTCCCGTCGACGACGGTTGGCCGACAGCGAGACCTAAGTAATTTGCACGCCGTCACTTGCCGAGTATGATCTGGCGCACGAGGGAGCAAAGCAATAGCCCCGAAGCTGATTACATCTGGCATTGTCGTTGCATCTTCCGCGGTAAGGATACCCCGAGCCAACGCGATGATGCACAACGAGCCATGCTGCGAAGAGCCTCAAGCACATTTGATGGGCAGTCGATATATTTGGTTTTTGGCTTTACTGCTTTTGCCGTGTGTCAACACCACTTGTTTCGGCCAGACAGTAACAATTCGCATCGTGAATGTGGCAAATGAAACGCCAGTGAGGAACAAAAAGATCGACATTTTTGGAATTACTGGAACGGGAGCTGCCGAGCAAGACGAGCGACGCAAGCTCATCACCAAATCCGCTAGACCTGATTTGCGATTTGTGACCGACGCCAACGGTGAGGCCAAGTTTGAACTGCCGAAACCTGCACCTACTTACTTCTATGTTCTCGCTGACCTAAGCGGTCCACGTTGGGATTGCTTTTGCCTGGTACGAGTCTCCACAGAAGAAATGACGCAGAAAGGATTCATGACAAGATCAGCGTACAGCGCGCGTACTACACCCTCTGTTCAGCCGAAGCCAGGAGAGATCCTTTTTGAGGTTCGACCAACACCATGGTGGATGCAAATTCTGTACCCGCTACTGAAGGATTAGCGGCTCTAAGTTCCCCCGATGACGCGCAAACCGGACAAGTGCCTCAATGTCCGGTAATTCGACTTACCAGGACTTGACCACGTGGTCCGTCGACAATTTCCGGTTTGCCGAAGACGCTCCCGACAATGTGCTCGAACGCCGGCTAAAGGGCTGTTCAGAGCCCGTGAGCCAGCTGGTGCGGAGATGCATCCAGACTTACCGTGGCGCCCAACCCGGCGTAAACATAGTGATCACCGAAAGCTCGCTTTAGTGCGGCGAACGCGGGCTCTCCAGTACAGTGGCCAGGGGCAATATATTCAACTTTGAAACGATCATGCAACGCGGTGACGATCTTCGCGATATCCGGGTCGGGCGCCACGACTAGATGGAATCCGCCAACGACGAGGTGAACGCGCGGATTTATGACGCTTGCCAATTCGACGATTCTGTCGATGCCGGGGTGCGAACAGCCGACGACAACGACCAGCCCATCGGGCGTGTCGATAGCCAGAGACAGCTCGCGCAATTCAAGCGTGCCGGGCTTATCGGAGACGAGAGTGAGCAGATGAATGTCGGGCGCGATGTCCGTTTCCTTGTCCACGAGCCGGAAATTAGCGCCGGGCCAGGCCGAACCAAACCGCATGATCTCCGGTGGCGTACCGCTGTAGTACCGCTGCGCGGGCGCGAGAGCAAGGTCCTTGCGATAGAAAGTGCCAGGCAAGTCCGCGCCATACACGCCGAAACCTTCCTTCGGCGCATAGATGGTCACTTTGGGATTCACGCTTAAGAGGTAGCTCATCCCACCCATGTGATCCCCATGGCGGTGCGACATGACCACGAAATCCACTTTGGACAGGTCAATTCCTTTTGCCTTGGCGTTCTGGGCAAGAATGTCAGGGTTGTTTCCGGTATCGAACAAGATGCGCTTGCCGCCGTATTCAACAAGAGCAGCGTAACCCCAGTCTTTCTGCATTGCCGAATCTTCGCCAAAGGCGTCGTAAAGAACAGTAATTTGGGCATGCGCCGGATCGGCGGATGCGCTCTTGATAGATGCGCCCGTCGGGTTGCCGATGAGAACGAGAAGCGCCGCAGCCAATGAAAGAACGCCAGACCTGACGGTCGTTTTCATCCTCCTGAGCTGAAATGTGTATATATCAACCGACGATGCGACGCAAAGCTTCCCGTCGAAGGCTCTGCTTTGGCGGGTCGGTCACCCTTCGAAGCGCGGCATTCGCACAGCACAGGAAGTCAATTCTGCCAGAACCAAACAACGCTGCGTGGCGCGTCCTTGCGGTTTGTGCAAGGACGCGGTCTTCTTTGCGCTTTGAGCCGGTCGATCGTGCCGTGATGATTCGAAGGTGTATTCAGTTCATTCTGTAGAGCTGGCTTTCAGCCGGTGCTGTTGCGGGCAAGATGCCGACGTTACAAAATCGGCCCCGCTCGGCTATGGAGCAATTCGAAGAGTAAGAAGTAGGACGTAAGCCGGGAAAAGGAAAGAAAAAGCAGTAGGAAGCAGATCCCTCACGCCGCCCAAAATACGGGCGGGTTCGGGATGACACAGGGGGACCGCGTTCCTTGGCCCCGTATGACGGGCAACCCGGAAGTAATCCGAGATGGTGGGACTTAAGACAGGCGTGTTGTGCTGGGAATCTCGCTCACACCATCGAGGTACGACGCACCCGTTTGGCAGCAAGAGGCTGGACCAACCGTATTCAGTTCTTTTCCCGAGACCGATTGAATAAGTGCAGTGGAAGGCCCCTTAGGGCTTTGCGGACGGCTGCCAGAGCTCAATCTTATTCCCATCCAGATCATAGATCCAGGCAAAGCTACCGTAGGATTCATTCATTCGTTTGGGATCGATCTTTACTCCCTCTTGTTTTAAGCGATCGAGCAAAGCATCCAGATCGTCCACGATGTAGTTGACCATGAAGGGTGGATCGAAATAGTTAGAGGAGGCGGGAAAAACAGTCCAAACTGTAACATGTTCCTTCTGCGGGTCGTCGTGTTCGCGCCACGGAAGCATCATGCCTCCGCCTTTGTCAGCGAGTCCAAGGTGCTTCGAATACCATTCGCGCATCTGATCACGATTAGCGGATTTGAAGAAGACACCGCCGATTCCAAGGATGCGCCCGCGCTGCTCCGTTTTGACAGGCGGCTTCGACTTCTCAGGTTGCGGAGATTGCACTTGCTGTCCTCCTATTGAACAGACCGAGACGAGCAACAGCGAGCCGAGCGCGATTGTGCTCCACCGTATTCCTTGCATGCGCGGGTTATACATCGATTCGAACGGAGAAAACAAGGGCGAATGGGGCGAACCGCGAGCGCATGAGGTCTCGAACTGGCTTAGCATCGCCCCGTACAGAACCAGGCTTGCGGGATCGCAAATTGCGTGTTCATCGGCACGAGGTGCGTATGATTCCTGCAAAGTAACAAAGCATTCGATCTCATCGAGGCGCATCTGCCTCAAGGAAGATTGTCGAAAAAGAGATAGAGCGAAGCAATGCGGCCCTTCCGCGCGACGATGAAATCGGTTCCCGCGTACGCCGGTGGTTTGCCGGGAGTGCCAGATACCCATCGAACGCGTCCGGCATCACCTAATTCCTCGGGAGGAGAGAGGGGCTGATATTTGAAATCTGGATGTGTTGCTTTTATCACACCAGCAATACGATGGATCTCGTCTCGGCCGCGAAATGTACCGCCTTTTGGATCGTAGAATACTGCGTCTTCGTGATAGAGCTCATCGACTGCAGCGCGACGACGCACGGGGTCATTTTCGCCGAATACGTCGCTCAGATTACGAAGGAGCAAGGTCGATATGCTGTTGGACATGGTGTTCTCCGTTTCAGATCGCAGGCCGTGAGCCTCCCGACCTAGGGCCAATTTTAAGGCCTTTCGGCTCGATTCAGGCAACTGCTGTGCAAAGGAACAGCGTCACTTGACGAATCCGCTCTGATTCTGCTTAAAGCATTTTAGCTTCTTGTCGAATTGGAGGCTCAAGATGAACGATCAACAAAAGAAGGAGCCGTATTCTGGGGTGCGAGATCAAGAGATCCGTGCGGCACTGGACCAGCATTGGGCGGCGTCCGATGCCAACGATTTTGAGACGGAACACCGTATCTATCGCGAGGACGCGGTGCTGGAATACCCGCAGTCAGGCGAGCGAACTCGCGGTCGACGCAACATACAGAACCAGCGGGCCGGTCAGCCGAGCAAAAAGCGGTTTTCTATCCGACGAATCATTGGCGGCGGTGAGCTTTGGGTCACCGAATTCATCCTGACATATGACGGCAAGCCGTCCTACACCGTGAGCATCATGGAATTCAGGGGCGACAAGGTTGCGCGGGAAACACAGTACTTTGCGGATCCATTCGTGGCTCCCGCATTCCGCGCTCAATGGGTCGAACGGATGGGCACATAAGCTCGAGGCGCGAGAATTCCGTAACGACACAGCCATTTGCGGTTGCAGCATAATTGTTGAGAACGGAGATTAACGCCAGAGACCCGCTGAGTCCTGATTGACGCGGAAGCTTTAAATGTTCGTCCTGTCCCTTAGGATTGCGTTAGAATGCGCCCCCGTGCGAACGCTTCTGCTTACGATTCTTTTTGTCTGCCCCGCCGCCGCTCAATCCTGGACCATCGAGACGAGCTTGATGGAGGGCAGCCGCTGGAACTCGAATCTTCGCGCTGTCTCCGCCACTCACGCCCGCGATCCGGAGCGCCACCCTGCCCCGGTGATCTGGGCGTCTGGTTCAGATAGCCGCCTGCTTAAATCAAACGACGGCGGGAAACACTATGCACGCCAGTTGGTCAATAGCGGCCGGGCCCTCGATCTCCGCGGAATCCAAGCCTTCAATGAAAAGGTCGCCTACGTCATGTCCAGCGGCCCGGGGAAAATGTCGCGCATCTACAAGACCCACAGCGGCGGCTTCGCCTGGAAGCTCCAATTTTCTGGCTCGCGCCCGCAGTTCTTCCTCGACGCGCTGGTCTGCATCTCCGAAAAGGAATGCTTCGCGCTCAGCGATCCCGTCGACGGAAAATTCGTACTCATCAGCACGACCGATGGCGAGCACTGGAAAGAACTCCCGGGTGACGCGATGCCCCCAGCCCTGCCCGACGAAGGAGCCTTCGCCGCGAGCGGTTCCTGCCTCGCCATCTACGACAACCGAGAGATCTACTTCGTCACAGGAAGCGGCGCTGCGCGAGTGTTTCATTCGCCCGATCTCGGCCGAACCTGGACGGTGACGGACACGCCCATCGCAAAAGGCCATCCGTCCTGGGGAGCGTTCTCGATCACACGCTTGGGAAGCATCCTTGTTGTCGTCGGCGGGGATTACAACGATGACGCCGGCCCAGAGCGCACGGCGGCCTACTCGCTTGACCAGGGCGTCACGTGGAATCTGGCCGCGGGACCGCCAGGAGGATTCCGTTCAGCGGTCGCGTTCCTCGATCGCAACACGCTTCTGACCGTCGGCACGGGCGGCGAGGACGTGAGCACCGACCAGGGCGCGCACTGGACGCGAACCGGCGACCTCGACCTCAACGCCATCGCCGTCCTCGACGGCACCGCCTGGGCCGTCGGCCCCAATGCCACCATCGCGCGCTGGAGCGATCACAACCGCTGATTATAAGTTTGGCGCTCTGTGGTTGAATGTGGAAGTACGAGCCCGCCGCTTGAAGAGGGATACCACGCACAAGTCCCGATTAACGATTAACGCCGTTACCGGAGAAGTGAAGGGCTGCGTCACATCTCCGCTAAGTTTCTCCCTTTGGACCTAGCCGCCGATTCCTTTCAGATCGTCCTTGGCTTGCTGCTCTGCTTCTTTCGTGGCTTGTTTGGCGTTGGCGTCCGGCTTCAACTGATGGATGGCTTTGGTCAGGCCTTCGGGTTTCTCTCCGTCAACGACCTTGCATCCGGATATATTCGCGCTGGTATGCACGCCTGTTGCGTCGGCGCGAAGGCAGTTGAAATCCACTCCGAGATTGTGGCTGGCGTGAAGGGCAGCGAGGCACCCGTCCAATGACGTGAATGGCACGCACGCGTCGGTCGCGGTAGCGCCGGCGGGCAGCAGCCCTTGGGCTTGCAGGCTGGGAGTGAGCTTATTCTCTGCGTCGCTTCTGTTTTCGGACGACGCGTCGGCGGAATTCTTGGAATCTTTCTTCACCCAATTGATCGGATTGAGCGAATGCAAGCTGTGCGAGTTTTCTTGCGCTGCAGCGGCCGCACCATTGCCCGCGGGCCCTTGCGCCGCGGCGCGTTCCGCACCGAACGTCAAAGAAATCGCAACACCGAAAAGCAAAACTGCGCCAACTAAGAGCGTTTTTTTCATAGGTGCTCCTTCGCTGAACTACCGGAGAGGCTGCTGGACGTGGCCTCACACCCAGTAGGCCACACCGCAAGCACCGCCGTGCGCCGAAGCGGAGGGTACTACTCCAATCGGTCACGCTGGCCTATCGAACAGGTGGGGATGTTAGCAGCGGCTTCTCGCAAAGCAGTCGAAGATTCAGCCTCAATTTGCATGCGCGATGGGCGATTCGGCCCCAAAATTATGCACCGAGCCCGAAGGCGCCGGCATCGAATCACGTCAGGAGGAAGACATCATGCAAGCTGCAGTGGTACCCGCTGTGAGCGGTTCCTGGGAAGTGAAAGATGTTCCACAGCCCCAACCGGGCCCCAACCAAGTGCTAGTGAAGATGCACGCAAGCGGCATTTGCTACACCGACGTGCACGAAACTCTGGGACACCTTCCCGGGCAATTCCCGCGAATTTTGGGCCACGAGCCGGTCGGCGAGATCGTTGCCGCGGCGCCCGGCGTCGCCACGCGCAAGGTAGGCGATCGCGTCGGCACCGCATGGATTCAATCCACGTGCGGACGCTGCGAGTGGTGCCAGCGCGGCCGGAGGATGTTCTGTCCCTACATGAAGGGTACGGGGCTCGATACACAAGGCGGACACGCGGAGTTCATGCTGATGAATGCCGACGCCACCTATCTGATTCCCGACAGAGTTTCGTACGAGCAAGCGGCGCCGATCTTCTGCGCGGGCTACACGGTCTACAGCGGGCTGCGCTGGGCCGATCCCCAGCCGCATGAGCGCGTGGCCGTCCTCGGCATCGGCGGGCTTGGTCACCTGGCTGTGCAATACGCGAAG
>Ga0185299_10004104_pt1 | contig 18029 bp, 18 predicted proteins | sample PaiPotPPA55metaG_FD_128002 | JGI IMG/M metagenome (GOLD analysis project Ga0185299, IMG submission 128002) | Iron sulfur acid spring bacterial and archeal communities from Banff, Canada, to study Microbial Dark Matter (Phase II) - Paint Pots PPA... ...
TCTGAAGGGCCTGAAACGCCGGGTGGAAGACAGAAAAACCCTCGATGCGGAAGAAAAATACCGCCCCACGACGGAAAAAACAGAAAAAATCATCCGTCGTCAGATTTTTTCAGCAGCCTGTTAGAATGAGTAAGGCAATGCATGTCGGGGCGTAGCGCAGCCTGGTAGCGCGCCTGCCTTGGGCGCACACATCTCGACTCCAACAACTCCGTCCATTTCTTCTAACTACTAACGTTTCCAACAAATCGGGGAATCTGCTTTTCGCTCAAAGATAACTCGAATGGATTGAAAAGGTTGGATTCTTGCACAGTTGGTGCACAGTCGAATGCATACAGAGCATTCGGTTAACAGCCGTGGCGGTCAAAAATTTAAGTGCCCTATCTGGTGCTGCTTGCACCAATTGGGAGCCATTCTATCCTCTCTAACTGCACCCAAACCTGCACCCAAGAAGGTATCTGCAAACAGGCCGAGAATGTCCTGCGAGTCAGTTTCTTGATAGTCTCCGGATAGCCGACCATTCAGAAAACAACCCCAACTCGGCTAGGCGATCGATCAGAACGTTGGCGCGTATTACGACATCCAGGAAGGGCGCGTCACGATGGCGCTGCGGGTAATCTTATCTACAGAGGGTGTTCCGGCCTGCCGCATGATCGTTTTTAATTCGCGACGCAATATTTCCAGAACCGCTTCGACACTAGTTTGGCCAAACGCGGCCAATCCCCATGCTTCAGGCCTACCTATGCCGACCGCTGTCGCACCCAGAGCGAGGGCTTTGAAAATGTCAGTGCCGCGTCGGATACCACCGTCCACGATGACAGGAATCTTGCCGGCCACACCTTCGATCACTTCGGGCAAACTCTCTATCGTCGGACGCAAGCTTTCCTCATCTCGTCCTCCATGATTCGAAGTGATGAGGCCGTCCACACCATGCTCGACGGCAATTTGTGCGTCTTCGCTCGTGACAATGCCCTTGAGGTATTGCTGAAAGCGGGCCGCGCAAAAGACGCCGAAGCCGTCTACCGCGAAGAACTTCAGGATCTCCACGAAAACGGCTGGGCATTGTTCGGCTTGTGTCAAAGTGTACAGGCTCAGGGCCGAACCACAGAGGCTCGAGAGATTCGAGAACGATTCGAGCGAGCGTGGAAAAATGCTGATGCCATCCTGAATGCGTCAGTGTTCTAAATATCGAGCAGGTACTTTCCCCGCGAAAGTCCAGTCAGACCGCCTAGGCCCGCAGCGCATTCGGGAGTATCAAGCGCAGCTCTTCGCAAAACGGAAGTTGTCGCCGGGTTCGGTGACGACTTATTTGTGTGCGCTGCGCTTTTTCTACACCCAGACGCTCAAAAAGCCGTGGAGTGTGGCCGACACCCCCTAAAGCACTAGCGTCACTCGACCACGGACAGGACCACTAGCGCAGACCGACGAGACCCCGCACGGAATCAAGAAACGCGCCTGCTTCGAGGTAGTCGCTGGGTGCCGCAATAGAGCCCCGAAGCGTTCCGTCACGCCCCATCGGGTTTACGCTGACTATCTGAATTGGAAAGTCAGGACACTGGCCGAATTACGGGCAAACCTTCCGTTACACCTTTTTAGGGAAGTGTGGCCGACGATACACTCGGTGTGCGGCCGCGGTCGGTGTGCTGGACGCGGGTGCCGGCTGGCTGCGGTGAACGGGTACACTTTTGGGTTGACGCCACACAGGTGGTGGGAATTATGCGCGTTGAAATTACAGGAGTTACCCGACCAATGAAACGGCCATGGAGATGCCCGAGAGTATGTGTCCTTCAGATATGGTTCGGCAAGTCGCAAGAGGAGTGATTGCGGTGTTGCAGCCTGGAAACGAAATCCGAGCAACTGCAGGGAAAGCGCCGGAGGGAACGGAAATCAACCAGGACGCGCGGGCTGGTTTTTTTTGCGGAACCCCTTATGCGATAGGGCACTCGTCTGACGCATCCGTCGAGGGAGGTGGAAAAGGCCAGCGGCGGCCGCTCCCGCTGCTGAAGAAGCTGAGGAATATGACCATCACAATCTTTGTCATCGAGGGACCTTCCAAAGGTCTGGCGTATGAAATGAAGGATCCCTGTATTACGTTGGGACGGACCGGCGGGGGTGCCGACTTCCAGTTCAATGAGCCAGAAGCGTCCGAAATACAGTGCATTGTTGCAACGCGAGAGAATGGGGTGTGTTTGTATGATGCTGTCTCCATCCACGGCACGTATGTTGACGACCAGCGGATAGCCGCCGCTGAACTAACGCACATGTCCACATTTCGGATCGGATCGTCGCGGCTGCTGGTCGAGGTGCATCCGAACCAGTCAGCGGACGCCTGTTGAATGCAAAAAATAGGTGCGGAATCACGCGAGAGACTCCAGATCGGGCTCGCCGCAGTTCCCGATAGAGCACGCGGACGAAGAGACGGAGTTAGATACGGGCAGGCGCCCACTACAATGTATTTAACCCCTTCTCACCAGTGCCTTGTCCGACGCAAGAGCATTGATAGTCCCATCCGCGAGCAAGGATGCGAAATGAAGGATGGGTCCATAGCTCGCATGAAGAGAAGATCATGATTCGAATTTGGATTCTTGGCGCGGGTCTTGTCCTTGCTGCCGTTCTTGCCACAGGAATGGCCTCTGAGACGCGTGCGGAGGAAGCACCCTCAGTCGCGCAAAGCATAGCTGTTGCAGAGGCAGCTCTCCGCCACCGGCATTATTCGCAGGCGGTTCGCACCCTAGAGGATGCTCTGAAGAAATTCCCAGGAGATGCCCGGCTCCGGATTGAACTAGGCAGGACCTTCCTATATCAGCGCCGGGATGCGCAGGCAATCGAGATCTTTCGTGCCGTTTTGCGAGACGACCCTTCGAACCGCGAAGCAAAGCTTGAGCTAGCCCGGGTTCTGAGTTATCAGGGAAAGTACGACTCCTCAAATCGTCTTTTCCGGGAATTGCTGGCAGCGAACCCCAACGACGAGGGAGCAGCCATCGGACTCGTCCGCAACCTGCTTTTCCAACGAAAGAAGGACGAGGCTCGCCAAGCTGTGGAGCAAGCGCTGGCGCTTCATCCAAACAGTCTTCGCCTCCAGGAATACCGGGACGATTTGCAAAAGAACCAGATGCCGCTTCCAGCCTCCCAGGAACCAAATGCACACGGCCGCGTCGGGGCGGATGGTAGCTACTTCAGCGACACGACCGGCAATCGTGCGTGGCGCGCGGGACAACGGTTCGACCTGCAACTTGGGCGCAATCTGTCGAACAGTTTTCGGCTCGATGAAAAATCGCTGTGGGTCAGCCAAGGGCCGAAGGCGAACATCCTGTCCTTTAACGACGAAGGACGCGTGCGGCTAATTCGGTGGCTTTTTGTTGGGGCGGGCGGTGGAATGGTTAGATTTGCTGATAACTCGAATCGGGCTCTCTACCGTGGCGAACTGATTCTTCACCCGATGCGAAGTTTTTGGCTGCAAGGTGGCTTCTCGCGGATACCGATCGCTCCGACCTTTCAGGCGGCGCAATTTGATCTGCTGGCCGAGGGTTGGTGGGCACGGCTTGACTGGCAGCCCCGCTCTTGGCGTGTTAGTGCCGATTTCGCCAAGCAGCATTACTCGGACTCGAATCGCACGCAAAGGGAAGACGCGGAAGTGCTGCGTTGGCTAGGAAACTCGCACTTCGCAGTTGGTTTGGGTTATGGGTACTCACACAGTCTGTTCTCCCAGTCTCTGTTACACGGCTATTTCAGTCCGAACCATTATCAGAATCACCTGGCACTCGGCGGATTTCGCTTTGCTGTGGGGAAAATCTATAGTGGCGAATACATCGCGCAATATGGAGCTGAATCGGTCGACGCGAACCCTTACCTGTTCGCGTGGCAAGCAACGGCCAAGAATCGCCTGTCGTTCGGAAGAATTGACATAGGCGCGGACTATACTTACTTCCATCTTGCGCAGAGCACAGGCGCGTTTCGTGCCCAGGTGGGCCGCGCGAGTTTGGCGTATCGGTTCTAAACAGTTGTCTTAACCCTGGCGGGATTAGGAAGCGAAGAACATGGGTAATCCGTTGAAAGTGCTGGTCGTCGACGACGATAAGTCCATTTGCCAGTGGTTGACTGCGGTTCTGACGGCGGAAGGCTACGAGTGCCGCACGGCGAAGACTACGGAGGAGGCCTCGCCGCTTCTTCACGAGCGGACTTTCGACCTAGCGCTTTTGGATATCTATATTGGGCAGGCGAATGGCCTGGCATTTCTCGAGGAACTGAAAACCTCGCAGCCGGAATGCAAGTGTGTGGTGATGACGGCGCATCCAAGCGTTGAGACGGTCGCGCGCTCCGTCGCCGGAGGGGCCCTCGAATATCTGGGCAAGCCTCTGTTGATTGATGACCTTCTGGCACTGCTGCGCAAGCTGACCGGACCACGCCAGACCTTTGCGAGTGCCCCGAAAGATACATTTTCTCCCGAGACGACGATCGTAGGACGCAGTCCCAAGATGCTGGAAGTGTATCGAGCCGTTGCGCGGGTCGCGCCTAGCACGGCCAGCGTACTGATCACCGGTGCAAGTGGATCCGGCAAGGAACTTGTAGCCAGGGCCATTCATGTACACAGCCCGCGCGCCGAAATGCCGTTTACTCCGATCAATTGCGGATCGTTTCCCGAGACCATCCTTGAGAGCGAGCTGTTCGGACATGAGAAGGGGGCCTTTACCAGTGCGGATTCGAGCCGCAGCGGCCTATTCGAAGCCACCAACGGAGGCACGATCTTTCTGGACGAGATCTCAGAGACCAGCTTGAGTTTTCAGGTGAAGCTGCTTCGCGTTTTGCAGGAACAGAAGATACGGCGTCTGGGGTCGAACACTTTCATTCCGATTGATGTGCGGATCGTTGCGGCAACGAACAAAGACTTGGACAAGCTGATCCGAGTTGGGCAATTTCGCGAAGATTTGTATTACCGGCTCAGCGTTGTCACCATTCAACTCCCTTTGCTCGAAGAACGGGCTGAAGACGTTCCCCTTCTTGCGCATCATTTTCTGGAGCGGTTCAATCAGCGCAATCGGCGCCGGGTCAATATCAGCGAAAAGGCAGTGAAGCTGCTTTCTTCGATGAGCTGGCCGGGCAACGTCCGTGAGCTCGAAAATCTAATCGAGCGGCTAGCTATTTTCGCAGCAACAGACGAGGTTACAGCCGAGGAAATCGAACGTGAGCGGTCGCGGCGAAGTGAGGAAATCACAGTGCCCGAGAATTCGGCGGCATCACTGCCAGGAAAGCTGCAGGAACTTGAGCGGCAGGAAATTCTTCGTGTGTTGCGGGAATCGGGTGGCAACAAGTCACTCGCGGCAAAGAAACTCGGGATAGAGCGAAAGACGTTATATGAAAAGGCTCGCCGCCTTGCGATTGACCTACAGTCGAAAGAACCATGAGTGTTTCACGCATAAGCCGGGCGAATTCTGAGAGCGGCACGGTGAAACGCTGGCTGCTTCTGACCGTTTTACTTTTGTTCGTCGTGGGTGTTCTCAGCCTGACCTATCCCGTGGAGGAGCTCACTCGCCGCGTGGGAGACATGTATTTTCGTCTGCGGGGCAGCCAGGGTACCTCGTCTGATGTCGCGTTGATCCTGATTGACGACGCGAGCCTGGAGCAGTACGGACGCTGGCCCTGGAAACGCTCTCTTTTGGCGCAGGTGGTGCGAGCCGCCAGCGCCGAGCACCCGAAAGCGCTTGGCCTGGACATCTTGCTGTCGGAAGCCGAGGACGAGACAAACGACCTCGACTTAGAGCAAGCGATCAAAGATTCAGGAAACACGGTTCTCGTAGCGAAGATTAACAATTCTCCGAACGGACGACTGTGGGTCGAACCCTTACCACGCTTCGCTCTGAGCGGCATCGCCGTCGGGCACGCTCAAGCTACGTTGGGACCTGATAGCATCTGTCGAAGTTTGCCGGTAAGGGAACTCTCTCTCGAAGGACCACGCTGGGCCTTTGTGCTGGAAGTTGCGCGCGTCGCTCAAGGGACGAGGCTTCAAGACGACGGCCGTCAATTGCGGATCGGAGAACAGGAAATACCGACGATCGGGAAGCCTGCTCAGGCCATTGGAGCCGGAATCGAATCCGAACCGCCGCGTCTCCTGCTTATCGACTACCGCGGACAGCTCACTCCAGGTGAGGTTTCACCTCCCTTTCTGGCGGTTTCGGTCAAGGATCTCCTGCACGGGAGAAGCAAAGGCCAATTGCAGGGAAAGGCTGTGCTGATCGGATTTGGTTCAACGGAGATCGGTGATCGATTAGCGACTCCAGTGAGCGGCAAGCTTCCGATGCCCGGCGTCGAGATTCACGCGAATCTATTGGATGCCATTCTTGCCGGCCGAGGCCTCCATCCGCTGAATCGATGGCTAAGCTTTTCGCTTCTTTGTCTCTTTGGTCTGACTTCGACATGGTTTGTGCTGCGCTGGCCTGTCTGGAAGGGTTTGGCCGCGCTCGCAGGATTACTGGCCACGGGCCTGCTTGGGAGCTACCTCGCATTCGCTTGGGCACATATCCTTGTGGCGCTGGGGCCGTTTTTGTGTGTTGGCATAATGGCCGGCCCACTCGCGCAGTTGCAAAACCTGATACTGGTCGATCGGAATCTGACGCAGCGCCTTCGGCAACTGCAGAATTTTCTCAGGGACGCCGAGCCAAAGCAAAAGGAGAGTTTACCCTCAGTTTTGCGCGCCCAGACCAAGCCCGCCACGGAGGATTTGCATTGGAAGGTAGACCTTCTTGGCCAGTTGCAAGCAGAGCTCGGCTCACTGTACGTGTTCGACCAAACTTTGTTGGAGGCAATGCAGGAGGGCCTGGCGGTTTTTTCCTGCGACGGGAGAATCCTATTTCGAAATCCTCGGTGGCAAAGATTCTGTGAAAGGCAAGGCTGGCCACCGTCTTGCAGCTATAAGGAATTTACAATCGCCGTCCGGCAGCCTTCTTGGAAGACCTTGCCTGGCGCGGGGACCTGGCTCGACACGGAAGTGCATCTTGGAGAGGGTCTCTGGCAGGTGCGAGCTGTTAGGTTGAAGGGTTCCGACCCCAAAATCGCAAGCGATCTGATCATGGTGGTAGTCAGCGATCAGACCGCACGACTGGAACGAGATCGAGCACGTGCGGAAGCACTCGCGTTTGTCACTCACGAATTGCGCACACCCCTGGTATCGATCCAAGGTTTCGCCGAGTATTTGCTCCGCTACTCGAAGGAGCGCGCGAGCAACGAAGCGGCAGCGACGATCTTTCAGGAGGCAGGGCGTTTGGTGGCGATCATTAATACCTATCTGGATGTGCTCCGTCTCGACGCAGGAGCGCGGCCCATGCTAAGCGAGATTTTCCAGGTCGGCGAAACCGTCAAGCAAGTGGCGCGTGTTGTTCAACCGATTGCACAAGCTTCTGGCATCAAGATGCGGACTGAAATTGCTGAAGATTTGCCGCCGCTCCAGGGAGACCGGCACCTCATCGAAGGAGCGCTGCTGAACCTCGTCAGCAATGCCATTAAATACAGCGCCCGAGGCAGCGAAGTGAAAGTAGGTGCCAAGGTCGGAGAAGACGGAGTTGTCCTGGAAGTGTGGAATCCGGGGCCGGCGATTCCAGCGGAGGAGTTAGGGCGTCTCTTCGAGCCGTTTTATCGAAGGAGTGAACAGGAACAAACACAGCGCGGGTGGGGCCTTGGTTTGGCATTCGTCAAGAGAATTGCCGAGCAGCATGGTGGCAAAGTTGAGGCGTGGAGCAAATCCGGGGCCGGAACATCTTTTCGGATATGTTTGCCAACAACTCGGTTGGTCCTTAGTGAGGCACACCAATGAAACATGCACTCGTTCGTTTCACTTGTCTTAGTCTCCTGTGGCTCTTTATCGCCACCAGTATGGTCGCGGCTCAAGAACAGCAACCTAGCTCAGCGCCTTCTGCCGTTGCCATCGCTGGCGCTACCATCGCGGAATGGAAGGGTGATGTTCATCTAAGTCTGCCCGGTCAGTCGGCGTCCAATCCTCTGCGGGGAGAGCAGCTTCCGGCGGGCACAATTCTGGACACGGGCAGCGGAAGACTGCTTCTTCGTCTGGCCGATGGGAGCGAGGTGCTGGTTCGTTCGCGTACGAGATTGCGGCTGCAGCAACCCTCGTTGACCGATCCAAGTTACCTCCAACTGCTTCTGGGACGTATACGCGCGTTGATCAATAAACGGACCGGTGGCACAGGGCCATTCGAGCTCGGCACACCAGGCGCAGTGATTGCTGTTCGGGGAACCGAGTTTGACGTCGAAGTGAATCGGCGGAACGTCACCGAAGTAGACGTGATTGACGGGCTGGTTGAGGTCTCTGGACGCAACCCAGGTGCCGGATCCGTCCTCTTGGAGCCAGGATTCTCGACTCGCGTTGGTCTCGACTCTGGACCGGAACAGCCAGAGCCGACAAATGAAATGCGCCCCGAAGTGGAACGGCCTGAACCTGGAGAAAACGAAATCCGTGGAAAATCGGAGCTGGAGGTTGGATTCGAGCGAGCGGAAAAAGGGCGAGAAATCGAGATTAGCGAGTCTGCAGAAATCGCCGAACGGACAGAGCTGCAAGAAATTCAGGAAATCTTGGAACGCGCTGCCGTGGAAGTAGAGGTTGAGGTTAAGCCTGGGTCGGAACCCTAGTAATTTGCCTGCGTTTCCGCGCGCCTGTGTGCCACTTTTCAGTTCGGTACTGAAATTCCTTCCCTGATAAACCCACTACCGTTACGCTGCTATGCCGAGCTTGTAGTAAAAGAGCAGTCCCCTCGCGCGTGAGTTGTGTGCACCCAAGCTGTGGTGAACGACCACAGACCAGAAGTCCCTTCTTTTTCATAACACAATGAAAATACATGGGTTATTGTCCTACTGATTTGGTCCGCCACTTGCTATTTCAAACACCGTACTAGAACCAGGCATTGGAGGCACACAGTCATGGCAACGCGCAGCAAGATCTTGTTGATTTTGGCAATCCTCTTACCGTGCGGATTTTTGATCCTGATGACCAGGTCCGTCCTCCGGTCAAGTTTTGGCGAAAGGTTTTTGAAAGGAGCAACAAGGATGAGAAAACTTGCATTTCTTACTTCAGCAGTTCTTTTGACAGCAGTGCTCGTGGGAGGCTGCGGAAGCAGTTCTCAAACGCCTCAACCGCTCGCCCCGCGTTCGGTCAGTCTCTCCATCCGAGATAACCCGCCTGCGGGAGTTTCCGTGTTGTCCTTCGAGATCAACGTTATCGGCGCGAGCCTGCAACCGTCAGACGCCTCGAAATCCGCTGTTTCTTTGGTGAGCAGCCCGATTGAGGTAGAGCTCACGCAACTGGAAACAGAGAAGGCTCTTCTGAATGCAGTCAACGCCCCTGAGGGCAGCTATAGCAGCATCAGCCTCACCTTTGCCAATCCAGAGTTGACAATTCTGAACCAGTCGGGCCAACCGATCACCATGGGCACGCAGACTTGCCTTAATGGCCAAGTCTGCGAATTCAACCCATCGCTGAACCAGTCCTCGGTCACGGTCAGTTCAGCACCGTTCCCCGTCACGATCAGCGCAACTAACCCGATTGGCTTGGTCGTCGACTTCGACCTGAATTCCTCTATCCAGAACAACCTGACTGTCACGCCGGCGGTGACGCTGGCGGCGGTTGCCGCCCAACCTGTGAACGGCAATCAGTCCGAGATGGAAATCGAAGACGTTGAAGACATAAAGGGTGTCGTAAAGACTATCACAAGCACGAACTTTACTATCCAAGACAGCCCCAGCGGTCAGACGTTCCCGATCAACGTCGACAGCAATACGAAGTTCGAGGACTTCAATTGTGCGGCGAACCCGAACAACTTCTCGTGTGTGCAGGTGGGGCAAATCGTGGAGGTGGAACACCTGCTTGTGATGGACAACGGCACCCTGCTTGCCAGCGAAGTACATCTCGATGAAGACGTCAACCAGGAGGAACTGGAAGGCATCATCGTTGCAACTAACGCTGCGAACAATCAGTTCCAGATGGTGGTCGAAGATGAAGAGCCCGCAGTCTCCGGCGTGAACGTGGGCAATTCTGTGACGATCTCCATTAATACTCCAGCTCAATTTGCGATCGACAGTGATGGGCTGGGCAGCGGCATTCCTTCGGGCGCTTCCTTCGCCTCGGTGAATGATCTGCTCGTCGGGCAGCAGGTGAAGGTTCACGCGCTGGCCGTTTCGTCCTCAATTGCAGGCACAACTGTAACCACAGATCTGGTGACACTGCACACGGCGCAGCTTGCAGGCACTGTGGCTTCGGTCAACGCGCCTAACTTTGCGGTCAACAACCTGCCGTCTCTATTCACTGCAAACGGCATCAACCAAGTTCAGGTGCAAACCTCCTCGGAGACAGAATTTGAAAACATCTCCAGTGTTTCGTCCCTTGCAACCGGGACCAAGGTGGTTCTCCGCGGATTGCTGTTCAAGACCGCGGGCGACCCCATCCTGGTGGCGAAAAAGGTCCGCAAGCCGTAAGCGGATGACGGAGGCGAGGGGATCGTTTCCAGGAGAGCGGTCCCCTCTGCGTTTCCAGGCTGGACATCAAAGAGTTGTCAACAAAAGAGGACTGCTGGCAAGCAGCGTTGATTGGCGACACACAGGGCATGAGCTAGGAGCACGCTCTGTCGGCAGGGAGAAGGCTATGAGCAAATGGTTTAGCTTTACCATCGTTGTACTTATCGTGTTTTGGCTGAGTTTACTGTCCCTTGCTGAACTCAGACTTAACGCCGCAATGCGCAAGTACAACGTGATTATGATGCAGCATGCGGTCGATCTGACCACGATCAAGATGCGTATGCAGCCGCCTATGATTCAAGCGAGGCCCACACCACAGGTTGCTCCGTCCGCCACTCTCGTGCCGCGCCAACGGAGAAGACTTGTTGCAAGCACGTCGGAGTTCGGTTCGCCTCGCATAGAGCTTGCGGCTGCACCCAGGTGCTGGTGAATCAGAAGAGCAAACAAGATCTATGGAACTATAGTGGAACGACCGACAGGGAGTACCAACGTGAAGCATCCTCTGCCCTCTCTAGATGAACTTTTCGCTACGGACACAGGTGCAGATCGATGAATCGAGACCGGCTTGCGGCGCGAAAGCATTTAGATTGCGGCTTTGGTGGATGAAATCGGCAGCGAACTGCCTTATGTTCGGGAAAGCGAGTCCTGATGTCATCATCTCAACCTAGCATTCCCAATTTTCTAGTTGCGCGCCGTCGCAGCCAACGCGTTCTCATGCAGATCCCCATTCGTGTGCGCGGAGAGGATCTCGGTGGGCGAGGGTTTGATGAAGTAACGGAAACTCAAGCCGTCAGCGCCCATGGAGCGTTCATTCTCTTGCAAGCGAGCGTCAGCAAGGGAGCTCAGATCACGCTGAAGCACAATCGCACTGCCGAAGAACTGGAGTGCCGCATCGTGCATCTCGGGTCTTTGCGCGGCCATAAAGTAGAAGTCGGCCTGGAGTTCTCCTCACCGCGGGCAGATTTCTGGCCGGTGCACTTCCCTCCGGAAGACTGGACTCCGAAAAGTTGGGAAGCCCGCAAACCTGTTAGCGCTTGCGAGGGAAGGGAAAAAATAGCGTGGTTTATGCGCGGCGACCTGAGAAAAGTTGATCCGGTCTAGCGGTGGATTCGCACGGTTACTTTGAACTTTCCATTTCCATTCTCAAGGGGCCGGAGATTCGCGATTGAGTAAAAACACCGAAGTGGAACTCGGCTCGATGTTAAGGATTTCCAAAAGCTTTGTGTTTTACTCACACTTAAGCCTGAGAGATTTTCTGTGCGGTTCGCCGAAATAGTCGGTTTCTGCGCGAAGGTGGGAAAGGAATTGTTGTTCTCCTGCGTCCGCGGCTGTCTTTGCGGCGCTGGCGTAGGATTCTTCCTTTTTCTTCGTTTGGGATTTCCAAGGGATGTAAACTTAGCTGGTTATCTGAGTGGATTGTTCTTCGTTGCCGGCCTCGAATTAGGTTTTTCTTGGTGGATCATCCGCAGGCTAGCGGCTGCCATCGACTCCCGCGTACGGAATTCGAATTAGCCTCCTAGGAAGCTGAGCGGGGTGCGGGATTCTGGCGTTGCGTGTGCCCAAGTGAAGGCTGCCATCCTGAGAGCTCACAGAGTTGAGTTTCTCGAACCAAGACTGTGGTGAATCACCACACCAAGCTTCAAACCTAGCTTTGCGAAACTCCATAAAAAGAAAGGAGTTATCTGGAAGATCGTTTGGCCCGCTGGTTGCTTTGGTACTAGAACGAGGCACTTCTTCACCCCGTGTGGCGGGAGCAAAAAGGATAGAAATGCAAAGCAGATATATAAACCACGAAATGCATGAGCGCCTTTGGGCCCTGCTGTCGGTCGACCAATCTACAAAAGTGATTGCGGGCGCACGCGCTCTCTCGACCCGTGTCCATCATGAAAATGGCGCCGCCAGCTTGAGTGGCAGTAGAAACTCCGATTGTGACTGTCTAAGCCTATCCGAGCTGGTCGTAGCGGCACCTCCGGGCTTCGCTCTTCCAAAGGATAAAATCATTACGATCTTGGTCCTCGAGGGCCCCTCCAGGGGCCTTAGTCGCCGACTGGTTAAGCCACACGTCAGCATTGGCCGCGTGGGCGGCGGTGCGGATATCGAGATTGATGATCGATACGTCTCCACCCTGCACTGTGCCGTAGCTGTGAAGCGCGACATCATCCGGCTAAGGGATTTGGATTCGCTTACCGGAACCTATGTCGGAAATCAGCGTGTATCCATTGCTTCCTTGGGTCACCGTTCCGAGTTTTGCGTTGGCTTCTCGGTGTTGTTGGTCACTGTCCTTCCTGCGCGAGCAGTTCCGCATCGAGAGGAAGCCAACGAGTTCGCGGAAGGAAAGGAAGGATGAGCACGCGAATCATTCGTCGGCCGCAGCGCAGGCACGTCCTGCTGGGCTTTCATCGTCGAATGCAGATTCTCGCAGGAATCCTGCTCTTATTCGTTGCCATGCCCGGGGCCTGGGGGCAGCAACATGGCAATCTGCAGTTGACGATCATGGATCCAGACGGCAACCCGGTCGCCGATGCGCAGATTTCAGTCAGGCTCGACGGCCGCGAGTTGTCGAGAGCTACTTCGAATGGTCAAGGCGTCGTGGTGCTTTCGAACATTCCAGCGGGAATGTACGAATTGGTGATCGAGAAGCCCGGGTTTCAGACCAACCGTCAGGCCCTCTCTGTGGATGGGCCAGAGAGCGCCGCCGAGGTCACGCTTCTTCCCAAGATAGCCAGATCGGAAAATGTGGAGGTGCGTGCCGATGCCGATGGATCTGCGAACAACCAGGTCGCCGCATCGCAATCACTGCAACGCGAGGAAGCGAACTCCTTGCCGAGCCGTCCTCGACTGTCACGGATGCGCTGCCTTTGCTCCCCGGAGTCACTCGGTCCGCTGACGGCGAGATCTTGATTGATGGAGGCGCGGAGCATAGCAGCGCGTATGTGGTGAACGGGACCGACGTCACCGATCCTGGTACGGGCCGCTTTGGACTTTCCGTTCCCGTGGATAGTCTCGAGTCCTTGAGCGTGATCAAATCGCCTTTCCTCGCCGAATACGGGCGGTTCAGTGCCGGAGTCGTCACTGCTGAGACTCGCCGCGGCGGCGAAAAATGGCATTTTGAGCTCAACGATCCCTTTCCCGGCTTTCGGATTCGTAGCTTGCATCTTCGCGGAGTACGAGATTACTCTCCGAGAGTCAGTTTCGGCGGCCCACTTCTTGCCAATAAGCTTTACTTTGCTGAAGCTTTCCAATATGCAATGGAGAAAGAAACTGTTCGAACTCTTCCGTTTCCTTACAACCAGTCAAAACACGAGTCCAACAATTCGTTTAGTCAATTCGATTATATCTTCTCAACCACGCACTTCTTGACTGCGACCAGCCAGGTAACCCAGCAGCATACCAACTTCGCCAATCTGACATATTCCATGGCCGAGCCGGTCTCACCTAGTTTTCGCGCCTTCGCCCGGCTGTTCGCCCTCACCGATCATCTCGCTGTGGGAACCACCCTTCTGAGCAGCACGCTCAGTGTTCAGGAATTCGGCGCTGGCACAGGCGCGCAAGGCGACTCGAATATGGTTCTGACTCCTACAGGAGATCAAGTGTTGGGAATGCCTCTTTCAAGTAGGCTTCGTAGAAAGTTGTTGTCTTACCGGCGCCCATCGGTCCCGCGATTATGAACAGCGCTGGCTTTTGCTGGCTCAGGTTGTGATTTCCTCGCGTGCAATTTTGCGTGGAGACTTCCCGCGAGTGGCCTCAAAGCTTGTCTCTAATTTCTCAACGGGGGTTCGCTCTCCATCAGGCGTTACCTTCACCGTCGCTTTCAGGTTCCGATCGCACTCGTAATATGCCCCGTTCGGCTCTTCCGCCTCGAAGGGAACGGTTTGCATTGCCGAAAGCTCCGCAAGCATCTGATGAAGCTCGCGACGTTCGGCCTCTGACATCGTGTCGTACAAATGCACGGACGAACCCCGTCCCTTGGCTGGTTTTTTGAGCTTGGATTCTCCACCCTTTGAGTAAAAAACCAGAAGAGCGCTATTCACAAGCTGATTCATCGAACAATTCCGCTTCTTGGCGACTTGATGAATGCGCTTGCGAAGTCGATTCAAGATGACGACTTGCGTTTCTCTTCCGGTTTGTTTCTGTCTGGACTGAAGCTTCACAAGCTCAACCGTATTAAGATTGACCGCCAGAAGCGCATCGTTGATCGAAGTCGACAGCTCTCCCATATATCGCGGCCTGTCCCGCATGAGTTTGTCGAGGGTACTCAAGAGCCGGACATTGTAGACTCCGAAATGAACGCTTCGCCGCTTGGGCACGATTCCCTGCTGTCTTCGGAATAGGGGTGCCGCAACTGAAAATACGTCGCGGCTCATAAATGCAGATATATACACCACCCTCGCTGCTCGTTCAAGCCGCTCCTCAATTTCGCACGAGAGTGCGTATGTCGAATCGTGATCGCTGACATCAGGCGTGGATGTGAATTGACGTTCCACCACTTCCATCACCGTTTGTTTTTGTCATTCGAGTCCTCCGTTCCATGCACCAACGTTTTCAAACTTCGTGCGCCCCGCCAGTGAAAACCAGACCTGCCTTCCTCCAATCGCCTTAGATTCGCAAATGGGTCGCGCCCTTCAACTGTTTCCACTTTTGCTTCCTGCAGCCCTTGCGACTCAGAAGGTTTATCCTGTTTTCCCCAGGGGCTTGTTGCGGTTGGTTTTCTAGTTTTTCTCGCGCGCCAGACAGTCATGTGGAAAACTTGATATGTCATCTCTAGCCCTTCGTTTCCCAGTGCTTCCCAAATATCTTTAAAACTCTGCCCTGAGTGCAGCGCCGCTTCTATCCCCGGTAGAAGAGATCGAATGAGCGCGGCTTTTCTCTTCGGGGGAGCGCCGGCCAGTTTTTCCAGACACGGGTGGTAGTCTTTTTGCATTGACGCACTTTCTCACACTGCTGTACATATAGCAGTGTGACGTACTGATGTAACCCATAAAAAGGTTCTGAGTCAACAGAAATCAACAAATGTCGGCAGAAGTCGACAAATCTCAACCCGAGTCAACACTTCTCGTCAAAAGTCGACACAAGTCGACAGAAATCGACAGAAGTCAACACTCTTCAACAGTGGTAAGGGCAGCGTGCATGCAATGCAGGCGAATTGTCAGGGACCGACACACGTATTGGAACATAAAGGGTTGTGGCCACTTCGTATTGGTTTTCTGCGTTAAGTGCTTATCCTTCAGACTTTTTGCAGAGGGCCGCTTTAAGCACATTGTGGCACCACTTTGGTACCACTCCAGAAAGGTGATTTTTCATGGCTAGAAAAGCGATTTCGCGCAATTTTCGATACCCTTCCGCCGATCTGCGGGAAAAAGTTCGCGTAGCTGTCAAAGAACGCGGCTTCCGTTCCGAGCAAGCATTCCTTATCACCGCTTGCTCAAACGAGCTTCGCAGAGGTGAGAACTCCGAGGCGGTAACGCAGTTTGAAGCACGCGTGGCGGCCACGCTTACGAACCTGGCGCAGCAGGTGCAGGGTCTTCACACGCTTGCGCAGGCGCAGGTTGCCCTAACGGACGTGCTCCTGAAGTACGTAATTACGTGTGTTGTGGAACCCCCGGATGATGCGCTCCCCGCCGCGCGAGTTCGCGCCAGGTTGCGCTACGACAAGCTGATACGCGCCGCGGCGAAAGAGATATCGAATAAGAACAGAGACACTCTCAAGGCGATGGCAGCCGATGAATGACGCACCGCCAGGTCGTGTAATACGGACGCGCTTGAAAAATACTTTCCATGGTGCTATATATATAGTATGCTGAAACGAACATAGAAGCGCGCAAGTCTTCTGTCTATTTCGCGCGCTCATTAGAAAAACGCTGGACAAGCCCAGGCAGAATTGGCGGGGAAAAGACCAAGTCCTGAGAGAACTCAAGGCCGTAGCGATCGAACATACCTGAAACCAAGGCGCGCGTTATGACTCGAGAAGCAATTCTTCAGATTGATCGACACAATTCCACGCCATCCGATGATCGCCCCCTATCCGTGAAGGAGGCGTCCAGATATCTTGGCGTCAGCGCGCAAACTGTGTATCTTTGGGTCGAGCGGAAGCAGATTCCCCATCTCCGCGTAATGGGTCGCAATATCCGGTTTCTCAAATCGGATCTCGAAACATTCCGCGCGTCGTTCAAACAGGAGATGGAGAATGCCTAGAGCACTAAAATACGACGGGGTTGTCTACCGGCGGAACGGAACCGCTATTTGGTGGATTCGCTACCGGGACAGAAACGGGAATGCCCGAAGAGAATCGAGCCAGTCCGCTGATTGGCATGAGGCCCAGAAAAAGTTACGCGACAGGCTTCAAGCCAGAGACGACAACGTCCTAGAAGTCACACGTAAAGGCGAAACCTTGGCATACGGACAATGGGCGGATTTTTTCCTGGAGAACTATTCCAGACCACCCGTGCGCGCGGAGAAGACTCACGCAACGAACGGCCGCTGTGTGAAGCACCTCAAGTTGGCATTCGCAAATTGCAGACTTGCGGACCTCACAGCGGATGCGATTGAACTCTATTTGCGTGACCGTCTCCGCCAACGTGTCCGAATCAAGAGCCAGCGCGGTTACCGGGAAACGAACCTCCTAAAGCCTACAACCGTCCATCAGGAGTTCCGAGTCCTGCGGCGTATGTTGAATATCGCCGTTCGGAAAAAACTCTTGGCGGCCAATCCGTGTTCGGGAGTGGAGTTCCCAGTTGCCTTGAAGGGCTTGTTTCGTCCTCACTACGTTACATGGTCCGAACAGCAGCGTATCGAATCCCATGCTCCGGGATATCTTGCCAATATTGTGCGGATCATTACGGAGACTGGCCTCCGGTTCTACAAAGAACTCACGCCCATGAGAAAAGACAATGTGGATTTGGCCAACGCTGTTGTTTGGATACCCGATTCTAAAACCCCAAACGGAATCGCTGAGGTTCCACTAACCCCTTTGGCCGTTCAGGCTTTCCAACGCCAGTTTGCCATTTCTGGCGATGGTCCGTTCCTCTTTCCCAGTGATCTTAATCCGTCGGGGCACCACAAGAACCTACGGAAGGCTTGGAAGAGAACGCTGTTTCGAGCCAAAGTAACGTACTTTCGCATCTACGATCTCCGTTCGACCTACGCGACCAGGTTGAGCGCGGGAGGAGTAGCCGACGAATGGGTCACACAGATGCTTCGTCAGGGAGATGCGCAAGTCTTTAAGAAGTATTCGCAAATGAAACTCCAGATGAAGCGGGAAGCACTGGAGAAAATCAATCGTCAAGTCAACGAGATGCAGGTGTTGGGCGCACCGGCATTATGCACAGCCATTATTCAATAACCCCATTCGTGCACAGTTCGTGCACAGTCAGGGGCAAAAATGATGGTTCGGATTAGGAGTAAGGTTGGAAAGTGCTTTAGAATCAATAGTGCACTTCATGTCGGGGCGTAGCGCAGCCTGGTAGCGCGCCTGCCTTGGGCGCAGGAGGCCCCCGGTTCAAATCCGGGCGCCCCGACCAAAA
>Ga0185299_10004105_pt1 | contig 18028 bp, 19 predicted proteins | sample PaiPotPPA55metaG_FD_128002 | JGI IMG/M metagenome (GOLD analysis project Ga0185299, IMG submission 128002) | Iron sulfur acid spring bacterial and archeal communities from Banff, Canada, to study Microbial Dark Matter (Phase II) - Paint Pots PPA... ...
CGACAAGACCGGCGCGCCGGTCTATCTGAAAGACCTGTGGCCCGACGACGAAGAGATCGATGCGTTGCTCAAGGCAAGTATGCACGGCGATCAGTATCTCGAGATCTATACGGAGATGTTCCGCAAGAGCGAGCGCCTGGAAGGCGAAGCCGCGGTCCCGGCCCGCTTTCCGTGGCGTGAAGACAGCAACTACATCCGACGGCCGCCGTACTGGCAAGCCAGTCTCACCAGCGCGGCCAGGTTTGTGGACATGCGCGCCATCGGCGTGTTCGGCGACAACGTCACAACGGACGACCTCTCGCCCTCGGGCGCCATCCTTCCCGAGAGTGCAGCGGGCGAATACCTGATCGGGCATGGCGTTCAACCCGCCGAATTCAACTCGTACGGTACGCGTCGCGGTGACCACCTCGTGGCGATCCGTGCGACCTTCGCGAATAATCGTCTTCACAACGAGATGGCCGATGGCAAGGAAGGTTCCCTGACCCGGCTCGAACCGGAAGGCAGGATCATGCGCCTCTTCGATGCAGCCGAGCTCTACGTATCACGTGGTCAGGAGTTGATCGTCGTTGCAGGCAAGAACTACGGTTCGGGCTCGTCGCGCGACTGGGCCGCCAAGGGCGTGCGGCTGATCGGCGTGCGTGCGGTCGTCTGCGAAAACTTCGAGCGTATTCATCGCTCAAATCTGGTCGGTATGGGCGTGTTGCCGCTCGAATTCAGCGAGGGTCATGACCGCACGACCTTGCAGCTCGACGGCTCGGAACTTTACTCGGTCGAGGGTGTAGGCGGCAAGGTGTCGCCTGGTATGACGTTGAGTCTCAAGGTGACGCGCAAGAATGGCGAAGTCCTCGCTGTGCCGGTCGAGTGCCGTATCGACACTGAGGAAGAAGCGGAGATCTTCAACGCGGGCGGTCTGCTGCCGAGGATTTCAAGCGAAATGCTCGAGGCAGCGTAAGCATGACAGCCGTCTTCGCCTATGTCGGATGCCGCACGACACGCGAGCGAAACGCACGCGGGCGGGGCATCGGCGTCTATGCAATCGACACGCAGTCGGGTGCATGGGAGCACGTTCAGACGTTCGAGCCGTTAGAGAATCCGAGCTTTCTCGCTTTGAATGCCGCACAGGATGTGCTGTACGCGGTGCATGGTGATGGCGCCGAGGTGAGCAGCTACGCAATCGATGCTGCACACGGGCAGCTGATCGCGTTGAACCGCCGTTCGTGCGAGGGCCGAAATCCGGTGCATCTCGCTCCCTCGCGTGATGGCACGTCGCTCGCGGTGGCGGCCTATGCAACAGGCGCCGCAGTGCAGTTTCCAGTCGGTGTTGATGGAGCATTGGGAGACGTATCGTCGTATGTGCGTTTTCCGGGTGAACCGGGACCGCATCGCGTTGAACAGGCTTCATCTCATCCGCACCATATCGCACGGTACGTAACGCAACGCTATGACACCGACTGGCACATCGTGCCCGACAAGGGGCTCGACCGTGTCTTTGCGCTCAAGTGGGAAGGCGTTGGCACTACCCCTGCCCTGACCTCGGGACGCAGCCGCGAAGGAGCGGGGCCGCGTCACGCCGCCTTCCATCCAACGCTGCCGCTGATTTACATCTCGAACGAGCTGGATTCGAGCGTGACAGCCTGGGCCTTCGATCCAATCACAGGTGCGCTCGAGCCGCTGCATACGATGTCGGTTTTGCCGGGCACTCACCACGCGCTGTCGCGTGCGGCTGGCATCGTGATCCGTCCCGACGGCCGTGCCCTCTACGTGACCAACCGCGGGCACGACAGCATAACCACCGTCGAACTCGACGGGACCACTGGCATGCCGGTGCGGGCGCACTGGACGCATACCCAGGGACAGGGTCCGCGTTTTCTATGCCTCAGCCACGACGGCCAGATGCTCTATGTGGCCAACGAGCACTCGGATTCCATCATCCAGTACGCACTCGATGCAACGACGGCCATTCCTGCGCCGACCGGCCGTGTCGTCGCAACGGGCAGCCCTGTGTGTATCATCTTCAAGACCTGTCAGGAGTAGAACATGGCTCAATACAAGATTCCCGCCGTCTATATGCGCGGCGGCACCAGCAAGGGTGTTTTTTTTCGTGCGGACAGCCTGCCCGCCGATCCGGTGCTGCGCGACCAGATCCTGCTGCGCGTGATCGGCAGTCCCGACCCGTACGAAAAGCACATCGACGGTATGGGCGGCGCAACCTCGAGCACGAGCAAGCTGGTGCTCGTGGGGCCGTCGTCGCGGCCCGACTGCGACGTCGACTACCTCTTTGGTGCAGCCTCGATTGAAAAGCCGGTGATCGACTGGTCCGGCAATTGCGGCAACCTCACCTCGGCGGTGGGTCCTTTTGCGATTGCGCAAGGCTTCGTCAAGGCGCCGCAGGACGGCATTGCAACGGTCCGCATCTGGCAAGCGAATATCAACGCGAAGATCATCTCTCACGTGCCCGTCAAGAACGGCGAAGTGGTAGAAGAAGGCGACTTCGAGCTGGACGGCGTCACCTTCCCCGCAGCGGAAATCAGGATCGAGTTTCTTGATCCGGGCGGATCCGAAGATGGCGAAGAAAGCACTGGCGGCATGTTTCCGACCGGCAATCCGGTGGATGCACTAGATGTGCCCGGTTACGACAGGTTCCATGTCACGATGATCAACGCAGGCAATCCGGCCATCTTTATCAACGCCGAAGATCTCGGCCTGCTCGGCAATGAAATGCAGGCGGACGTCAATGGCAATGCCGAGCTGCTCAAGAAATGCGAAGCCATTCGCGCCCACGCGGCGGTTCGCATGGGACTGGCGGCAACTGCGGAGGAAGTCACTACGTTAAGGCCGCATACGCCGAAGCTGGCGTTCGTGTCGCTGCCCACCGGATACGTGGCCTCGAGCGGAAAGACGGTGAACCCCAAGAGCGTCGATATCAACGCCCGGATCCTCTCCATGGGCAAGCTCCACCACGCGATGACCGGAACCGGCGCGGTCGCGATTGCGGTCGCCGCCGCCATTCCGGGCACCATCGTGAACCGGCTCGTGGCGGGTAAGGCGGCTGATCAGATCCGTTTCGGACACCCCTCGGGTGTGATGGCGGTGGGTGCCGAAGCCGAGCAGCGAGACGGCGCCTGGGTCGTCACCAAGGCGATCATGAGTCGCAGCGCGCGTCGTCTGATGGAGGGTCAGGTGTTTGTCCCGTCGTCGCTCGATCCTCAACGCGTGTAGTCGCCGTCTTCGTTCCAGCGGTTCGCCTGGTTGGCGACGCACGGCCATCCGTGCGTCAACGACGGCGTTACGATGGGCGAATGATCAGGTCGTCCACTCTTGACAGGAACAGCTTCAGGACGGGCGACGTATTCGCCTTGCTGTAGCCGATAGTCAGATCGATCTCCGGCACATCACCAGCCAGGGGCCGGCTAACCACGGACCACGGCATCAACTTCTCGAGGTACGAGGGAACGAGCGTCAGACTTCGGGTGGATGCCACCAAGGACATGACCATCGCAGGGTTATCGACGTTTTGGGCCGGCACGATTTCGATACCGGAACGCTCCAGGTAGCAGTCGATCACCGCGCGCAGCACCTTCGCCTTGGCCGCCATGGCGATAAAGGGGTAACAGCCAAACTCATGGGGGGAGACTACGTCGCGTGATGCCAGTACGTGGTCGCTAGGCATCAGCACCACCAGCGGCTCCTGACTCACGACTTGATAAGTAAGATCGAGGTCTGGCTCGGCGCGCATAAATGCCAGATCCAGTTTCCCGCGTGCAACGCCTTCGGCAAGGTCTGGCGAGTATCCACTGGACACCGTGACATCCACATCGGGCAATTCATCTCGAAGGATCCGCATGGCCCTGGGTAACCACGTCATCTCCTGCCCGGTGATAAAGCCGAGCGCAAATCGCTGCTTGCACGGCTGTGCCGCCTGCCTCGCTGCTTCAATGGCTGCGTCCACCTGATTCAGCGCCAGCCGCACGTGATCAATGAAAGCCATTCCAGCGGCAGTCAGTTCCACGCCACGTGCACTGCGGCTTAGCAATTCAACCCCTACCTCGTCTTCCAGGTCTCGAATTTGCCGGCTCAGCGATGGCTGCGAGGTGTGCAAACGGCGTTCGGCTGCGACGGTCAGGCTTCCAGTCTCGGCGACGGCAATGAAGTATCGAAGGTGCCGCAATTCCATGGTTTCCCCACATTACCGCTTTTGCCTGACCACGCCTTCCAAGCACGTCCCCGCTTGATCAGGTCTTTTTGTATTCTGCCATCACCCCCTGAATTCCGCCTCGATGCATCGTGTTGAAAGGTTTTCCACCTTGAACGCAGTCGCTAGCACCGCCATTCGCACCGTAAATTTATTGGATCACACATGGACGGTGGCAACGAGCCTGTAATTGGAAGGGAGGGGTTTGGCTGGATGAAACGAGAAGCTAGATCTGCGCGCGCCCGCCATCGACGAACAATTCGATACCTGTGACAAAGCTGGAATCATCGGAGGCAAGGAACAGCGCCGCTTTCGCGATTTCTTCGGGCGTGCCCATGCGCCCCATTGGAATAGTGGACACAATCCGGGCCATCGCATCCGCAGGCTGCTGACCCACCGCTGGCGTTTCGGTCGGCCCCGGGCTAAGCACATTGGAACGGATACGCCGATCCTTCAGCTCAACCGTCCAGGCCCTGACAAAATTACGTATGGCAGCCTTGGTTGCCCCGTAGACCCAGAAACCCGGCGTGCCCTTTACGCTGGCAACCGAGCCGGTGAGGATAATGGAGGCACCGTCATTCAGCAGAGGCAACGCCTTTTGCACCGTGAACAGCGCACCCTTCACGTTCGTATTGAACAGCCCGTCGAAGTGCTCCTCGGTCATTTCGTCTAACGAAGCGAACGCGCCGAAACCGGCATTGGCAAAAACAATGTCGACTCGACCTTTCTTTGCAACGGTCTCGTAGAGCCGATCCAGGTCGGCGAGATTGGCGACATCGCCTTGAACGCCCGTGACGTTGCGGCCAATCGTCTTTACCGCCTCATCCAGTTCCTTTTGGCGGCGACCCGTAATAAAAACATACGCGCCCTCGTTCACGAAGAGTTGCGCGCTCGCCAGACCAATCCCCGTGGAGCCGCCCGTAATGACAGCAACCTTGCCTTGCAATTTGCCCATGACTATTCCTCCGATTGAAACTCAAACATACCCGTCACGCAGTCGCGCGGCGTGGCATGGTTTATTGGCGTCAAGCCGGGAAGCGATCTCCGAACATTGGCAGTCCGCTCCTGGATTCCACCTGCGTCGCCTCGTCCTGAATCACATCCCAGTGTTCGGCCAGACGACAATTTGCAATCCTTATGATATCGGCGGCAATCCAGGCAGTCGGGCGACCAATACCTGAAAACCGCCCGTGGATGATGACGTAGTCGTCTTCCGCGACGATCACCGCGTGCTCGTATCGCAGTGTGTCGGGAATACTGGCAACCAACCGGAACAGGCCGTCGCGGCCCGGTTCGATGTGCGCACTATGCTGGATGTAGCTATCCGACCAGAAACGAGCGGCCGCCTCGTAATCCCGCTTGTTGAAGAGGGTATCGAACGCCTCGAGCACAAGCGCCTTGTTTTGTTCGGGGGTGGTCTGTGACATGAGATGTACCTCAGTGGCAATTCAGGCAACGGCGCGCTTGAGCGCAGAGCCGTCGCCTTGCTTCGGAACCGGCGCGCAAATCGACGCAGCCCTCCCTTACTCAAGGACTGCGCGAGTACCCGCCGCCAGACGAACTTCAGAACCGGAAGTTCGCAATTCGCCTAACCATCCAGGAGCCGCCGCGCCAATAACGTGAGGTCAATGCTCGGCTGCTTTGAACTACTGGCGCTTTACGATTGTGATCACCATCGTTTAAGCATGATGATAGCGCTTCTTGTCAAAGTCAATGGTGTTCACCATCGATTTGTGTAAAATGGGGGAGAATGACCCACAGTTAAGGAGAAGCGTTCATGGGTGTCTCAAGGCAGCAAGCCATTCAAAATCGGCAGTTGATCATCGACGCCGCGGAAAAGCTCTTCCGTGAGCGTGGCGTGGATGCGGTGGGATTGACAGAGCTGACGAAGGCCGCCGGCTTCACTCAAGGCGGCTTCTACAACCATTTCGAGTCGAAGGACGCGCTGGTGGCGGCAGTGATGGACAAAGCCATGGAGAACGGCGCCAGTCGACTGATCGAAGCGATCGAACAGTCGAAAACGATGGGACTGGACCCTATCAAACGTCAGATCGATTGGTACTTGTCCCCCGATCATCGGAGCAACATTGAATCCGGCTGTCCGGTATCCACATTCGTTGGTGACGTCCGGCGCTTGAGCGCGGAGGCACGCAAGTCTTACGCCGAGGGGCTTGCATTTAATCTTGATTGCCTCGCCGGAGCGTTTGACGGTGCAAATAAAAAAGAACGTAGAAAGAAGGCCATTTCGGTCTTGAGTCAACTGGTCGGGACTTTGACGCTGTCGCGTGCAGTGGTCGAGGCTGATCCGGAACTGGCTGACGAAATATTGAAAGACGGGCGCCGACAGTTGTTGCTTGCCTTGGCCGACGATTGATCGGGATGCGCGTGCCCGTGGTAGACCGCTTCGGGTCCCGCTAGGCAACTTTCATTGACGATATTTTTTGCCAGCGGCCTACGCTCAATGCAGCAATTCGCTTGCGCGGCATAGTGACATCGAAAGTCCGAATGCAATCGAGTCTTTACGCGTCCGCCGACCTACGTAACGGATCTCGCATGCCATAGGCGGACGCGTGCTAATCGACTCGCTGGGCTTTCTTATCGAACGTACAACGGGCGTTCTCCACGTGCTGCAGGTTCTCCGCAGCCCAGACCCAAACGCCGCAAAATGCTGCACCAAGGCTCAAACCGAGCGGAGTCAATTCGTACTCGACTTTCGGTGGCACGACCGGATGGATCGTACGAGTGACAAGACCGTCGCGTTCCATGTGCCGCAACGTTTGAGTAAGCATCTTTTGACTGACGCCCTCGACCAGTTCGCTCAGCCGGGTAAAACGCAGCACCCCTTTCTCGGCCAAAACCTCCAGGATCAGCATTGTCCACTTGTCCGCTACTCGGTCGATCAAGTCGGTCACGAGAGCCTGAATTCGGGGATCTAGGTCTTCAGGCGGAGTCGCAGCGGCATAGGCTTTCGCCAGTGAAATCTGCGCAGCGGTAAAACGTTGATTGACTCTCATCGTTACACTCTCCTTCAGGTAAGTATGGCACCTTTCGGCACCTTCTTTCGGTTAGAGAGTGGAAATTCTATACTCGCCAGCACTGTGTGACGGGTCGATGGAAGGCAGCTATAGCGCGGCCAACTAGAACGAACCCGATCCATGGCAACGACCCACGAGAGCCAAGGAGCCGCTGATGAAGCTGGACCAAAAGACTGTTCTGATTACAGGGGGAACAAGTGGGATCGGCCTCGAGTTGGCTACGCAACTTCTCAAGCGGGGGAACACCGTCATTGTCACTGGCCGGGATCCGGTGAAGCTCGATGCTGTCAGGCAAGCGCTACCCGCCATCCATGTCTTCGAGAGCGACGTCAGCAATCCGGCAGCCATTGCTTCGCTGTACGACCATGTGCTCGCGCAGTTTCCCGGGCTCGACATGCTCATCAACAACGCCGGGATCATGCGCAACCTGAATCTGAATCACGACCGGGACCTGAGCGACGTGACCCGCGAAATAGAGATCAATTTGAGCGGACCCGTGCGTATGGTTCAACAGTTTCTGCCGCACCTCAAAACGCGCAAAGACGCTCTCATTGTCAACGTGTCGTCCGGCCTGGCCTTTATCCCTTTTCCCATTTCGCCAGTCTATTGTGCGACCAAGGCAGCCATTCACTCATTCACCCAATCCCTGCGCGTGCAGCTCGCTGGAACCGGGGTCACCGTAGTTGAACTGGCCCCTCCTGCGGTCGAGACGCCCTTGCTTCGAGGCGAGTTCGCCCAGGAAATGAAGGGGCAAAAGGGAATGGACGTCAAAGAACTGGCCAGGCACGCCATCACCGGGATTGAAGCAGATAAGCTGGAAATCCGGCCTGGTCTTAGCAATGAGCTGAAGCTGATGAGCCGGGTCGCTCCGCAATTCATGCTCAACCAGATGGTGAAGATGATGAAGCCCAGGACGTGACGCTGTCACTATCCTCCGATGCTCCCTTGTGCAGCATGGCGTCGTACCGCAGGACAAGGAATGGAGGTGATATAGCATGCTGGAAACACCAGCCTTCTCAGGATTATCGTGCCAGAATTCCACGTGAAAAATCTTCGGAGCCAGAGATGCTAGACCACATCACCATCGGAGTCAGTAACGTGGAATGGTCAAGACACTTCTACGATCTCGCCCTTCTCCCTCTTGGCATCGAACGCCTCTACGCCGAGGGCGAGACTGTCGCAGGCTACGGGGTCAAACCAAAGGCGTTTTTCTGGATAGGTCATCGAGACATGCCGCAGACTGGCGTTCATGTCGCCTTCACAGCTCAAGACAGAGCGACCGTGGACCAATTCTATAAAGCAGCGCTTGCGGCTGGCGGCTTGGATAACGGACCACCCGGTGTCCGATCTCACTATCATCCCAACTATTATGGTGCTTTCGTTCTCGATCCCGATGGACATAACATCGAGGTTGTCTGCCATTCGGCAGCCGGTTAGCGCGAACATGAAGCAAAGACGATTCCTCGTCAGTGCTTCGTACCTCGAACGTTGGTGGTAACGGCTGCGCTTCTTCCATTCGTCTCGACCGCCTCGACCGAATTAATGCGCGCCTCTATTTGAGGAGGCGATGAATTATTTGCCTCGGAAAACCCGCGCTATCCTGCTTTCCCAAAGACACAAGCAAACATCTGAACGGCTCCCTCTTCGACCCGGGTCCCACAAGCTTGTTGATCGAGCGTCCGTTCTGGAGCGCGACGCCTGTCTCTTGCGGGTCGACTAGCACCCGTTTGCACCCTCACGCATCTCCACTAGGGTTAACCCATTCGAAACTGTGCGGCAAAGTACCTACAGTTCTTGCATACCAGCTTGCTTCAGACGCGGGGCATTTCTGCGTAGGGACGTCCGGCGGTGTTTCCGCAGTTCCACGAACTGAAAGGAGATGACAGATGGAGATCCGCAACCCTTCCCCCGGCCTCTACAACGAAGATCTCGCGCCCGCCCGGGAGCGCAACTGGGGCGCTTTCAGCATCTTCAACGTCTGGACCTCGGACGTGCATAGCCTCTGGGGCTACTACCTCGCCGCCAGCCTGTTCCTCCTGTGCGGCAGCTTTATCAACTTCGTGCTGGCGATCGGGCTCGGCTCGCTGGTGATCTTCGCGCTGATGAACCTGATTGGCTACGCTGGCGAGAAAACCGGCGTGCCGTACCCCGTGCTGGCGCGCGCTTCCTTCGGCGTGTGGGGGGCGAACCTGGCGGCGCTGGTACGCGCCGTGGTGGCCTGCTTCTGGTACGGCGCGCAGACGGCAGCAGCTTCGGGCGCAATGGTCGCCCTGCTGGTCCGCAACGACAGCCTGCTGGGGTTCCACAGGGGCGCGCACTTCCTGGGCCACTCGGGGCTGGAGGTGATCTGCTACGTGATCATCTGGGCGCTGCAGTTGCTCATCATCCAGAAGGGCATGGAGACGGTGCGCAAATTCCAGGACTGGGCCGGACCGGCAGTATGGGTTGCCATGCTGATCCTGGCGATCGGCCTGTGCGTCAAGGCCGGCGGCTTTTCTTTCACCAGCGGCATTCCCATGACCGTGCTGCTCGACAAGACCAAGGACGCCGGCGTCAACGGCGAGCCCGGCTCGTTCTGGGCGCTGATGGCAGTGGGCGCGACCTGGATCACCTACTTCGCGGCGCTATACCTGAATTTTTGCGACTTCTCGCGCTACGCGAAAAACCGTAGCGCAGTGAAGAAAGGAAATCTGTGGGGCCTGCCGGTCAACCTGATCGCGTTCTCGCTGGTCGCCGGCGTCACCACCATCGCCGCCTTCAAGGTGTACGGCGAAGTGCTGCTACACCCCGAACAGATCTCGGCCAAGTTCGACAGCTGGGTGCTGGCGCTTATCGCGGCGCTGACTTTTGCCATCGCCACGCTGGGCATCAACGTGGTGGCCAATTTTGTCTCGGCGGCGTTCGACATCTCCAACACGTTTCCCAAACTGATCAGCTTCAAGAGAGGCGGCTATATCGCCGCGGCCATCGCGCTGGTGCTCTACCCGTTCGCGCCGTGGGAAGGCAACGCCGCGCACTTCGTCAACGCCATAGGCGCCACGATGGGCCCGCTGCTGGGGATCATCCTGGTGGACTACTACCTGGTGGCCAAGGGCAACATCAACGTCGCGGCCCTGTACGAGGAGCACGGCGAGTACCGCTACGAAGGCGGCTGGAACATCAACGCGCTGGTCTCCGCGGCGGTCGGCAGCGTGTTTTCGACCTTCCTGCCCAACTTCACCAACTTGCTGCCAGCCTGGTGGAATACCTATGGCTGGTTCTTCGGGGTGGTGATCGGCGGCGGCATGTACCTGATCATGGCGACGGTGCGGCCGCGTACCTCGATCGCAGCAACGCGCGCTTGATGGTTTTGGTTTTGCCGGGGAGTTCGAGGCGGTTGCCCTCGTCCAGATGTTGCTTACTCCGCCGGCCTTGCTCGCGTGCAGTTGGTGAAGTAGATTTGATTAAGAGAGGCTTCAGGCTGGAGGTACTGTCATGGAACTGAGCGTAGAACACGTCGATGTTTGGGCAGCGACCATCGAGGACAAAGCGGGCGGGCTGGCGCAAGTATTAAGCGCCTTGCGCGATGCTGCCGCAGACCTGCAGTTTGTCGTCGCGCGTCGCACACCGGAGGCACCGGGCAAGGGCGTCGTGTTTGTCGCGCCGCTGCAGGGGGAGAGGGAAATCCATGCCGCGACACAGGTGGGATTCAGCGTCACCCCGAGTCTTCACTCCGTCCGCGTAATGGGTCTGGACCAGTCGGGGATCATCGCGCAGTTGAGCCAGATGTTGGCAGACGGCGGGATCAACCTCCGCGGGGTATCCGCCGCTGTACTCGGCACACAGTTCATTGCTTATCTCGCGGTCGACTCGCTGGCTGACGCCGAAAAAGCCGTGGACATTCTGCAGCGGGCCTGAAGGGCTCGTACGGTACCGCGAACTGGCTTGGCTTTTCCTGTCGAGCCAACGGGGTCGCCTTGTCTCACAGGACTGACGTAGACGCTGTTCAATCCGGCACTGTCGCGACAGTCAGCGGGTCACCTCCGGGAGGCCCGTCAGTTCAGCATCTTTTCTTCGGGGCGCAACGTCAGGACCCGCACGCCGTTTCGGGTCACGGCTACGGTGTGCTCAAATTGCGCGGACAGTTGCCCATCGCCCGTGACGACCGTCCAGCCATCTTCTTCGGTCCGAACGGCATGCCGCCCCTGGTTAATCATCGGTTCGATGGTGAACACCATTCCTTCCCGCAGCACCAGGCCTGTTTTCGGCTTTCCCCAATGCAGCACCTGGGGATCCTCGTGCATTTCACGCCCAATGCCATGCCCGCAATATTCCCTTACGACCGAATAGTCGTTTTTCCGGGCGTGCCGTTCGATGGCATGCCCGACATCGCCAAGTCTGGCGCCTGGACGAACGGCCTTGATTCCTTTCCACATAGCTTCGTAGGTCACTTGCACAAGCCGTTTAGCCGGCGGCGACACCTCACCAACAAGATATGTTTTGCTGGAATCAGCGATATAGCCATTTTTCTCTAACGTGATATCGAAATTAACGATATCCCCGCTTTGCAATATATCGGTCGTGGATGGAACACCGTGGCAAACCACATTGTTGCGGGAGGCGTTAAGTGCGTAGGCATACCCGTACTGCCCTTTGCTTGCCGGGCGTGCGTTGAGCTCATTCACGATGAGGCTATCGACCAGATCATTGATCTGCATGGTCGACATGCCGATCATGCCCAGCCGATCCAGATAGCCGAACACATCCGCCAGCAACTTGCCTGACTCCGCGAGCAATGCGATTTCTTCTGGTCGCTTGGTCATGCCGAAGCCACCTTGACGGCTTGCTCCACAACGCCCGCGGCTCGCAGTTCCCGAGCCATGATCTCATTGAAACTCTGGGTCGGATTCATTTCGCACAGCATGCCAATCTTGATCCAGAAAGCCGCTTGCGCGTTGATCGATCGACACGACACTGCGCTCGCCTTGCGCATTTGATCGTGCAAATCATCGTCGATATTCACAATGCCCATGCCGCCCTCCATATACGAATCATATATGGATCATATACTCAGGTTTAGTGGCAGTGCAAGTGATCTTTGCCGCTTCATCGACAAAGCAAATCCTGCTGGCCCGGGTGCGCGCTACGGCACAGGGCCAGGATGCTTGCGGCATTTACTGCACGATGCAATCCACGGCAGCACCGGATTTCTGGCTCGCCGGCACATTCTGGCTGATCGACAACGGCATCGTTACCGGTATGCCCTGTGTCGGCGATAACAGTTACTTCCCTGTTCCGAGGAATGCGCAATTCTTCATCGTATATTCGGCTTCCTCGGAATCCGATCGTATGGTCCTGTCAGCTCAAACCGATGCCCATGACGGACACTATTCCGAAGAACCCGTTAAGGATCCTGAGATCGTTCGCCGATGCTCATAATCCCGCTGCAGCCCGTAGCTCAGCCAGCAGTGCTTCGCCCGACCATGAAGGACGCACGTCGGCTCGCTCCGCTTCCCGCACGAGTTCGCATAGCCGCTCGTTCACCGGTGCCGTTTGCCCAAGGCATTGAGCGAGGCGCACGACCTCGCCGTTGATCCAGTCGATTTCCGTGGCGCGCCCCATCGCCAGGTCGTCGGACATCGACGAGCGCGCGAGCGGATCGATCGTCAGCATCGTACGGCCCAGCCGTTCAAACAACGCATCAGATACGCCGAGAACACGCGGTATCCAGGTGGCCGGAAGCGGCGTCACTCTGGCGGGTCGTATGTCGGCCCGCTTAAGAAGCGCAAGCGCTTCTTTCTGCGCCATGCCAAGGCAGATCCGGTAGGCTCGTTGCGAGAGCTCCTCCTTCAAAGGCCGGTTCGCCAACGCGTTGATTGCATTGTTGAGGTTGAGCAACAGCTTCGCCCACTGCACCGGCAGCATGTTGACGTGCTGGATCAGCGGCAGACCCGCTTTGCTGAACTCGTCGACGAACGGCTGCATGGCCGGCGTATGCCTGATCTCCAGCTCGCCTGCCGAGCCTTGATGAAATGCGCCAGGACCGCGTTCGACGACATTGAATGGCACCATCCCTTCCAGCACTGTGTGCTGCGGCAGCGCGGCGCGCAGCACGTCCGCATTGCCAACGCCGTTCTGGAAGCTCACGACGATCGTGCCGGGGCGAAGCACGCTCGCCAGTTCTGCGGCGGCCGTGGGCGTGGCGGCAGACTTGACGGTAACGAGCACGAGATCGGCTGCGGCGGCGGTGGCCGCGTCCGTCGACACGTCGGTCCGCTCGGGCGGCACATGCCAGTGGCGATCGTCGTGCCGCGACAGCGTGATGACTTGACCGCGCAACTGGTTGGCCATGCGCGCACGCCCAATGAAACTGACGTCGCTGCCGCCGGCAAGAAGTCTCCCGCCGACATAGCAACCAATAGAGCCGGCGCCGTAGATACAGATTTTTGCCATACAGGTTCTCAGGTAACCTAATTAATACCGTCCGCGATGCGTTGAATCGGCAAACGCGGCCCATGACACTTACGCTGTTCGCTCAGCACATGCCATCGAATCGTACGCAGTGCATCGTGCGAACGGACAGCGGTCAGTCAGCATAGCCGGGGTTACGGCGGTCGAGCCGACGCAGCAGCCCCGGCCACACCAGCTTCCCGGCACCACCGCTCGTCACCTGACGAATCTGTTCCTTGATGCCGGCGAGAACCGGCTGCGGGATAGGTGTGAGCTTTCCGCCGCCTGCCTGGGCACGCACCTGAATCATGCAGGACGCTTCAAAGAAGTACATCGCGACGAAGGCGTCCGCAGCCGAAGCGCCGACCGTCAGCAGACCGTGGTTGCGCAGCATCAGATACGAATTGCTTCCGAGGTCCTGAACCAGACGGGGTTTCTCGGCTTCATTGAGCGCGATGCCCTCGTAGTCGTGATAGCCGAGCGACGCCAGCACACCCAGTGACTGCTGGGAGAGTGGCAACAACCCCGCCTCCTGCGCCGACACAGCCACGCCGTTGACCGAGTGAGTGTGCATCACGCAAAGGGCGTCTTCGCGTGCCGCATGCACGGCGCTATGGATCGTGAAGCCGGCCGGATTGACGTCATACGGCGATTCGGAAACCTTGCGGCCGTCGAGGTTGATCTTGACCAGCGAAGACGCCGTGATTTCGTCAAACATCATGCCGTACGGGTTGATCAGGAAATGATGTTCGGGACCGGGCACGCGCGCCGAGATGTGGGTAAACACCAGATCGTCCCACCCAAACAGCGCTGTGAGACGGTACGCGGCCGCGAGATTGACTCGCGCTTCCCATTCGGCCGGGGATACGTCGTTCTTCAGACTGACAGCAGATGAGGCCACGTCGACACTCCTTATTCGATGATTCAAACAATGGAATAACCTGAGACAACGCCCTGGGAAATCGCTCATTGGGTCGCGGCGACGCAGCAGGTGCATCAAGGGCCAAAGTCATGGCGTCGTCCGATGCGAGTCCACATAATGCTCGCGACCCCGCTTAAAATCTGTCAGATACCCGACAAGTCGGCACGCCAATGGAATCCAGTCTGCAGCGCTACCGGTCACAACTCGAAACGACTCCGTGGTTCCGGGGCCTGCCCGTCGAATTGCGGGACTACCTCGTTAGCCATGCCACCCTGATCACGCTGGAGAAGGGCCAATTCCTGTATCGGCGCGGCGACCGGTCTTATGGCCTGTACGCCGTGCTGGGCGGCGCACTCGCTATCGGCACGGTCGGCGCGGATGGGAAAGAGGCGTTGCTCGCGGTGCTCGGACCGACTGCATGGATAGGGGAAATCTCGTTGTTCGATGGCCTGCCACGTCCGAACGACGTCACTGCCGTCAGCAGGACGCTTTTGCTGCACGTGCCCGAGCCCGCGCTGCAGGGTCTGCTCGATTCCACGCCCCGTTATTGGCGAGACTTTGCGTTGTTGATGACGCAAAGACTTCGGGTTTCGTTCGAGAATGCCGAAGCGATGACCCTGTTGCCCGCGGCACAGCGCGTGGCGAATCGTTTGCTGATGATCGCTGGAGGTTATGGCGGTCTCAACGCCTCGCAGAGCAGGATAAGGGTCTCGCAAGACAGCCTGGCTTCAATGGTGTCGCTTTCGCGGCAGACTATCAGTTGCTCAAGAACCTCGAAAGCCAACGCATCTTGAGCCTGAAGTCCGGGGAAATCGCCATTCTGGATTTCGACCGGCTGCGCACAGCCAGTCTCGGCGAAGACCTTGCTTGAATCCTGGAAGCGGCCCTTCGTCCGGCAGGAAATAGATCGAGGAATTTCTTATTACGACCAAGCCTGTTTGCCAACCTCGACTCCTACCCTCCCGCCCTGACGCGACAAAACCGCACCGACAATTAGTCGTTCGCTCCATAAGCGAATTGATGCGAGGTGAGACCTCAACTCTTTTTTGACGTCTTGGCAATAAATGGCGTCGGTGCGTGCTGAGACGTCTCGCTTCCGCACTTCGGGCAACTCGGATGGGCGCTCTGGTGTTCAGCGAGATGTTCAGCATGCTCGAACAAATGGCCGCACTTCTCGCAACGATATTGGTACGTTGGCATGTGCACTTCTCCAACACGAATCCATCTGGCCGGCCTGATACGACGCATCAGCCCTTTCCGGCACTGTGAAAATCCATTCTAGTGCAGGAAATGCACAGGCATGCGTCTCCGGTTCGTATTAGGCTTGGATTATCGCCAAGGCGGTCGCCGTCCGGCGAAACGTGATGAACTGATACCCGCCTGCTGGCGAAAACCGCTTCTCCCCCAGTGTTCCTGGCGGCACAGAGCGAGGTCCTATATGCAAGTGCTTACGGTAACAATCGTCAAACCCGAAGCGACGAACTTCATCCTGGGGCAAAGCCACTTCATCAAGTCCGTCGAGGACCTGCACGAGACAATGATCGGTACCGTTCCGGGTATCAAGTTTGGTTTGGCCTTTTGTGAAGCGTCAGGTAAGCGCCTTGTGCGCCAGTCTGGCACCGACGCCGACCTGATCGAGTTGGCTTGCCAGAACGCCATGGCCATTGGTGCGGGCCACAGCTTCGTGATTTTTCTCGGCGATGGCTTTTACCCCGTCAATGTTCTGAATGCGATAAAGGCTGTCCCGGAGGTATGCCGGATAATCTGTGCGACGGCCAATCCCACGCAGGTTCTGGTTGCCGAGACAGACCAGGGGCGCGGCATCCTGGGTGTGGTTGACGGATTCTCACCGCTCGGCGTGGAAAACGAGGAGGACGTTCAATGGCGTAAGGATCTGTTGCGTGCTATCGGTTACAAAATGTAGGTACGGTTGCCCTCCTCGCGCGCCCCGCGTGCTGATCGAACCATCGAACCATGGAACATTTACGTCTGCAACCCGGCACGCTGTGGCCGGCCATCCTGCGTCAGACTGAGCATGCGCTGCGTTGTGGCGCACTGCGGCCAATCGAGACGATCCAGACGGTGCTCGAAGAACGCGGCATACGCTTTCTCGTCCGCCAGGTTTCCAGCCTCGCGCGCAAGGAGGAAACCCGGCAGGCGCGCAAGGTCGATGTGGGGGCGTGCGGTGCGGTGAATCCGTTCCTTCCTTACGACCCCGACCTCTTTGTGGCCGATCTCTCGGACACTCACGTCGCCTTGCTCAACAAGTTCAACGTCATCGACCATCATCTCCTGATCGTCACCCGTTGCTTCAAACCGCAGGAAGCGCTGCTCGAGTTCGCGGACTTTGCTGCATTGGCCGCCTGCATGGCCGAGTTCGACGGCCTCGCCTTCTACAATGGCGGAGCGGAATCCGGAGCGAGTCAGCGCCACAAGCATCTGCAGATCGTGCCGCTGCCGCTCGGAGAATCAGGTCCGCCGCTCCCCATTGAATCCGTTCTTAGGCCTGAGGATAGGGAAGGTCCGATCGGCACGGTACCTGGCTTGCCTTTTCTGCACGCGTTCGCCCGTCTGGAACTGGCTCCTGCCGCCTCGCTGCACGCAGCACACGCCGCGTTCGATTGCTACCACGCATTGCTCGAAGCTACTGGCCTGCGAGCGATCGAGATGAATGGCGAATTGCATCAGTCGGCACCGTATAACCTGCTTGTCACCCGTCGATGGATGCTGCTCGTACCCAGGTATTCGGAATGCGTCGAGGGCATTTCAGTGAATGCGCTGGGGTTTGCCGGATCACTCTTCGTCCGTGACGCAGCGCAGATGGAAGTCGTTGAAAAGCTCGGTCCGATGTCCGTGCTGCAGCGCGTCGCGGTCCCTGCCACAGTGGGTCAACAGGGCGCATCTGCATAGCGTTTTCGCTTTAAGGCTGAACCTCTAGCGTACGCATTGCCTGGATGTGGCGATCGATAGTCGCTTTACTAATGCAAACGTGAAATTCAGCATGCCGAATTGATATTCCAGCGCCGTGAGCAATCATGTCTCGCGATAAGCGAGCCAGACACAGGCCGCGCCTGCGAACTGCATCGGCGCGGCCTGGTGACTGTACGGGCCGTTAATGGAGCGACAACTCCGTTACCTCATCAACTCCCCGTCGCGTCCGCAACAACGTCGCCCTTCTTCAAATTCGTGGGCCGAGTATGTGCCCGAGCTCAGGCATTCATACCGCCATCCACCGTAAGATTCGCCCCGGTAACGTATGAGGCCTCCGGGCTGGCGACGAAAGCTACCATTGCTGCGATCTCCTCAGGGCGCCCATAGCGGCCGAGTGCTGTGGCGGCCTTCTGCGGCACTGCCCAATCGCCTGAGGCGGGATTCAGGTCTGTATCGATCGGACCCGGCTGGACGTTGTTGACCGTGATGCCCCGGCCTCCCAACTCTCTGGACAGCGCC
>Ga0185299_10004106_pt1 | contig 18028 bp, 15 predicted proteins | sample PaiPotPPA55metaG_FD_128002 | JGI IMG/M metagenome (GOLD analysis project Ga0185299, IMG submission 128002) | Iron sulfur acid spring bacterial and archeal communities from Banff, Canada, to study Microbial Dark Matter (Phase II) - Paint Pots PPA... ...
AAAAGATCGAGAAGGCGCTCGAACCCTTCAACCTTCCCCAGCCGGCCATCGCGCGCATCACCAGCGGCGACCTGTATTTTGCCGCAGGCGTCAGCGACCGCCTAAGGGAGGCCAGTGGCGCCTTCCAGGCAGTCTCCGACGCCGCCTTGTCGCAGCCGGGAGTCGCCGCGGTTTATTGGGCGGAAGACCTTCAAGGCCGCCCCGCGACGCAAAACCCGATTCGCTCCGCCGTCGCCGACAGCTATTTCGCCGGACGCAGCGGCGACCTGTACATCGTCCCCAAGCCATACTGGCTGGCAGACGGCACGCCTGCTGGAAAAACGCGCTCCTATGGTACTGGTCACGGCACCCCCTATAACTACGATCAGCACGTCCCCATTCTCCTGATGGGCTACGGCATTCAGCCCGGCGACTACTACCGCGAAGTCACCCCCGCCGACATCGCGCCGACACTGGCGTCCTTATGCGGAATCACCCTAGCCCCTCGCGACGGTCATGTCCTCGCCGAAGCGCTTTCCAAGCCGCTATCTCTCTCTCACGCACAGCCCCCGAGGGCGACAAATGGCTCCTCCGCAACCCAATAAGGAAGCCGCGTATGTGGCGGACCCGGCAACCCGGATTGGCCACGTTCATCTGAAAGTCGCCGACCTAGAGCGATCAATCCGCTTTTATTCTGGCGTGCTCGGACTTCAGATCATGCAGCGCCTCGGCGATTCCGCGGCGTTTCCGCGGCGTTTCTCTCGGCTGGCGGCTACCACCATCACATCGCTCTGAACACCTGGGAGAGCCTGGGTGGCTCTCCGCCATCGCCGGGCGCTACAGGGCTCTATCACTCCGCTATCGTCTACCCCACACGTGCGGCGCTGGCCGCCGCGTTGCGCAGTGTCCTGAGCGCCCGCATCCCGCTCGAAGGCGCAGCCGATCACGGGGTAAGCGAATCGATTTATTTGCGCGATCCCGACGACAACGGCGTCGAGCTCTATTGCGACCGGCCGCGCGAACTTTGGCCTCGTGACAACAGCGGTAAGCTGGCCATGTACACACGCCGTCTCGATTTGCAAAGCCTGCTTCGCGAACCTCAAGCCGATATTTCCTTGCCGGCCGGGCCGCCCGATTTGTAGCCAAGTCCCGCCAGTAAAGGGCTGAAGACAGGTCTCGCTGGTCACCACTTCTGCCCCGACTTATCCCTAACTTCTTCCTTCGTTTGGCTACCTTCACGTGATACCCTCTGGGGCGCTGTGACTACGGCGGCCGCTTCTGACCTAAGCGTGCAAGTAGGTGCCCTGCGCCTGCGCAATCCAATCATTGCGGCGAGTGGCACCTTCGGCTACGGGGTCGAGTTTGCGCACCTCCTGGACCTCAACCTTCTAGGCGGCTTCGTCGTCAAGGGCCTTTCCCGGGTGCCGATCGAAGGCGCTCCGCCGCCCCGGATAGTCGAGACCCCGTCCGGAATGTTGAACGCCATCGGCCTTCAAAACGTCGGTGTCCGTGCCTTTGTCGCGGAAAAACTTCCGGTACTACGAAAATACGTAACGCCCGTTCTTGCCAACGTTTTCGGATTCACCTTAGAAGATTACGTTGAGGTGATCCGCACCTTGGAGGACGCCGAGGGGCTAGCGGGGTACGAGCTCAACATCTCGTGCCCCAACGTCAAGAAAGGCGGCATGCAGTTCGGGTGCGACCCAGGCATGGTCTCCGAGGTGGTCGGTGTCGCCCGCAGAGCAGCCGCGCGGCGCCCCTTATGGGTCAAACTCTCGCCTTTCGTTACAAACATTGGACTTACGGCCCGCGCCGCCGCTGAAGCAGGGGCTGACGCTCTAACCGTGGCAAACACTTACCCCGCCATGGCCATCGATTTCCGCACCGGCAAGTCTCGCCTCGGGAACCCGACGGGAGGTTTGTCAGGCCCCGCCATTAAACCCATCACCCTCAAGCTGGTATGGGACGTTACGCAGGCTGTGGGAATCCCTGTAATTGGGCTTGGAGGCGTCGAAAAGGTGGACGACGTGCTTGACTACCTATGCGTAGGCGCATCAGCTGTCCAGGTGGGGACCGCTAGCTTCACCGACCCGACAGTGACCCGACGGCTCGTAGATGACCTTGGAGAGATCATTTCCGATGCTAAGATGTATAGTATCAGAGAGATAGTGGCAAAGTTTCATGCAGAACATGCAGAAATTGATTGACAAACCGAGGCTTTCTTGCTACACTTTTTTGGATGTTCGTAGCACAAAGAACACACTATGAGACGACCACTCTTCTATCTTTGGGCTGCAATCCGCTGGGTACCCCTGATGTTCTTGATCGCCCCAGCCATGGAAGCTCCTCTCGTCGCTCACCTAAGCGATCCTCCCAAGCCGATCAAGAGCTGGGTGGGTAACGCCAGCTGGTATGGGCCAGAGTTTAATGGAAAGAAGACCGCCGACGGGGAGCGCTTTGACTCCGAGTCTCTTACGGCCGCTCACCCGAATCTACCCTTTGGGTCGTTAGTGCGTATCGTCAACCCACGGAACGGCAAGTTTGAAGTGGTACGAATTAATGACCGCGGTCCTTATCAAGAAGGACGCGAAATTGATGTATCCTACCGTGTCGCCCGGCAGATCGGTTTGATTCACTCGGGCGTCAGCCAAGTCCGGCTCGAATTGATGCAGCTGCCCCACCGGCGCTAAGCGCGATCGCTTCGCGGTTTGGTAGCATCAGGTTTCAACGCGAGCCGGGGCGACCGGGCCACCGACAACTTTGACTTTCGACGCCCATCCGCGAAGCAGTCTGATCGTCGCACTCGATTTTGATTCGCTGAATTCGGCGGTCAAATTCGCTAAGCAAGTTGCCGACCTGGTGGGCATGTTCAAGATCGGCAGCCAACTGTTCACGGCCGCAGGGCCAACTGCAGTGCGAGAAGTCACTGCCTTAGGTCCCGGCGTTTTTCTCGATCTGAAGTTCCACGACATTCCCAATACAGTTGCCGGCGCCGTCTTGTCGGCCGCCGCGATGACCGGTGTGCAGCTCGTGAACGTACACGCGCTCGGCGGAAGCGCCATGCTCCACGCAGCGGTCCAAGCCATCAGCGCAGGTCAACCGATGGGCGCTGATCGTCCCCGCCTGCTTGCCGTAACCATTCTTACGAGCCTAGATCAAAAAACTATGCGTGAAGTCGGGATTGGGGGCCCGCCGGCCAGCCGCGTGGTGAAACTCGCGAAGCTGGCGAAGAGCGCCGGGGTGGATGGCGTCGTCGCCAGCGTTCAGGAAGCGCAGGCAATAAGAAAAGCCTGCGGCCGGGATTTCCTGATCGTCACCCCAGGCGTCCGCCCGAAGGACGAAGACTCCGAAGGCACAGCGAAAACTGACGACCAGGCCCGCACCGCCACTCCTGCCGAAGCCATCAAAGCAGGCGCCGATTTCGTCGTAGTAGGCCGCCCCATCCTCGCAGCCGCCGACCCACGCGCTGCGACCCAAGCCATCGTCGAGGAAATCGCCGCCGCCAAGTAGCTACCCTTGTTTTTGTTCGGGAATGAACCATGCCGGTGCGTTAGAAAGCACTCAGCATTTGCCAAGTGTCTGCGTCCCGTAGGATGTGAGCCGCTCGAGTGTGGTTTAATAACTGGCATTTCGGTTTGGCGTGCCGCGTTTCGATATCGGGGCCGTAAATTTCTGCCTTACATAGCATCGCGAGCCTTGATTTCCCGAACTCTATGAATGCAATGTCCAAGAGCGTTATCGTCGGAACCGCCGGGCACATCGATCACGGCAAATCTGCGTTGGTCGAGGCGCTGACAGGAACGCATCCAGACCGCTTGGAAGAGGAGAAGCGCCGCGGCATCACCATCGATTTGGGATTTGCGTTTCTGGAAGAAGATGGCGTGCGATTTGGATTCGTCGATGTGCCGGGACACGAGCGGTTCGTCAGCAACATGCTGGCCGGCGCCGCGGGATTGGATCTGGTGCTGCTGGTGATTGCAGCGGACAAATCGATCAAGCCGCAAACGCGCGAGCACTTCGATATTTGCCGCCTGCTGGGAGTGCAGCGCGGCGTGGTGGCGTTAACGAAGAGCGATCTGGTCGATTCCGACACGGCGGGACTGGTGCGGCTGGAGGTCGAGGAATATCTGCGCGGTACGTTTCTGCGCGACGCGCCCATCGTTGCTGTCAGCGCGAAGACGCGAGCAGGGTTACCCGAACTGAAGAAGGAATTGCATCGCCTGGCGAGCGAAATTCACGGGAAAGACGCCGCGCATCACTTCCGTCTGCCGATCGATCGCGCATTTGCCATCAAAGGGTTTGGCTCGGTCGTAACCGGAACACTGATTTCCGGCAGCGTGGGCGCGAACGATGAAGTTGAACTCTTGCCGGAGCGCAAACTGCTCCGTGTGCGCGGTGTGCAGTCCGGGGGAAAAACAGTGGAGCGCGCCACCGCCGGACAGCGCACCGCGGTGAATCTTGCGGGAATTGAGCATACGGCGCTGACGCGCGGCATGGTGCTGGCCACGCCCGGGAAATTTCGCGCCACGCGCAGAATCGATGCGCGGCTCGAGCTGTTGCCATCCGCGCCAAAACTGAAGCAGCGCAGCAAGGTCCATTTCCACACGGGGACATCGGAAACTGTGGCGGAGGTTTTTCTGTTCGGCCGACAGGAACTGGCGCCCGGGCAAAGCATGCTCGCGCACTTGCACCTGCAAAATGAGGTGCTCGTTCTGCCAGGCGATCGATTCATCGTGCGGCAATCTTCCCCGGTAGCCACGGTTGGTGGCGGCGCGATACTGGACGCGCTCGCGCGCCGGCCAATGGCACGAGACACGGGGCGCGCAGCGTTTCTGGAAACGCTAGAGCGGGGCGACGCAGTCGAGATGCTTGCCGCGATGGCCGAGCGTTCGTTGAATGGCATCGCCTTCGCGGACATCGCGGCGCGCACGGCGTGGCTCGATAGCCAGATACGCGACGTCGCGCAGAAACTCACCGCCTCGGGCCGGGCAAAGAACGTGGCGGAGCCGCTGATCCTGGTTCCGGCCAAAGCGTTTCAAGATTCGCAGCAGAAAATCTCGGCGCGCGTCGAGCGATTCCACAAAGAGAATCCGCTGTTGCCGGGTATCTCCCGTGAGGACCTAAGATCCAGCCTGGGCCGACGCGTGCGGCCGGAAGCTTTCCGCACGGCCCTCGAAGAATTGGTCGCACACAAGAAACTCGAACTCCAAGGCGAGCTCGTGAAGCGAGCTGGTTCATCCATTAGTCTGGATCGGGACGAGACGCGCGCGAAGGAGCAGATCGAAACCGCTTTTGCCGGCGCAGGACTCACCGTTCCGGCAGTGAAAGAAGTTCTAAGTAAGCTGCCGGTGGAAGCAAAGCGCGCCGAGAAACTTCTCCAAATGTTGCTGCGCGATAAAAATTTGGTGCGCATCACGCCGGAACTGATTTTTCATCGCGACGCGCTGGCTCAACTGAAGCAGCGCCTCTCCACGTACAGGAAGATCAAGGGCGAGCGCATCTCCGTACCCGCTTTTAAGGAGCTGACGGGGATCACCCGGAAATATGCCATCCCCTTGCTGGAATACCTTGATCGCGAACGAGTGACGCGCCGGGCGGGGGACGAGCGTGTTATCCTATAGGCTAGCCGCTCAAGCAGCCATAGGCTTGCCGTGCGAGGCGTCCTGCGCTAGGGTTGAGTGATCAGCAGATATCCCGGGCGGATGCGTGGAGGTCATTCATGGGTGAATTTAGTGTTTTTCATTGGCTGATCGTGCTGGCCATCGTGCTGATTTTATTCGGGGGACGTAAGATCCCCGAAGTGATGAAGGGTCTCGGCGAAGGCATTCGCAACTTCAAGGAAGGAATGTCCGGGGCGTCGCATACGCCACCGCCGCCACCCGCGCAGACTCCTCCGGCGACACCGCCGCCGGCGGAAGAGAAGAAAGCCTAGAGGCCAGTCGACAGTTTAAAGTTCACGGTAGAATAGGGGCGCTCCTTGTGGAGGCCTCTTTTTTTTCCATTAGCGAGCACTTCTCGTTGTGCCTTAAGAGTACAAAACCCGGTAATCTGCGCCGAACCTGCCCTTCCGAGCAGTAGGCGAAACCAGCAATCTCGAAACGAAAGAAACCGCCATCGATGGTGAGATTCGGGCGGACCGCGCAGCCAACGGCGGAAAGCTCACTATGGCCGAGAGGCGAAGATCAACAACCACCAAAATCACCTGTCGAACCAGATCTATCAAGACAAGCACGATGCCAACACCGCGCAGTACGGCAACAACAAGGTCGGCCAGCGCCGGGAAAACCAGCAGGACCGGATTGCCCAGGGCGTCCAGAGCGGGCAGCTGACAGCCGGTGAAACTGCCAAGCTGGAGAGCCAGCAAAAGGGCATCAATCAGCAAGTCTCCGCGGACCGCAAAGCCAACGGGGCACGCTGACCAAGGGCGAAAAGGCACAAGTGAACCGCGAACAAAACCTAGCGTCGAAAAACATCTACGCCAAGAAGCACAACGGCGCGACGCAGGGCGGGCCCAAGAAGTAGGGAACAGCCGATCTGGCACGGCTTTGGGGCGCTCCCTCCGGAGCGCCTCTTGTGTTTGTGCTGAGTTTCTACGCGCCGGGCCACCCCAAAGCGACCATCCGTCGCGTCTTTTAGGTAAGGACGCCTAAGTGGGACGTCGTCAAACGTGGACGTCTGCAGTTGAGAACACAGTCTTGTAAACCACTGATTCTAGAGGGCCGAAATTTTGTTACTGATCAAGGTAACCTGACGGCGCTTTCTAACGTCTATGTAGATAATACCACTTCGAGGACACACCCCGGGAAGCAGTTAAGGCCAAAACCTTAGCTGCTTCTCTCCTTTTAAGGTCCTTCAGCGTCGACATCCTTTAGAGTCACCATTGGTTGCCGGCCGTGCTTCCGACTGCTTCCAGCGATACTTTTAACATTTTTAATATCAATAGTTTGCATCTTGAAGGTGGCTCGAGAAATTCATCTATCCCTAGCCGTTCCCTTCGAGAGGGCGTTAAAATTGCCAACGGGCTAAAATCCAGCTGATATACGGGGTATCCTCAGTCTTCAGACCACCCTAGCTCCGAGAGGGCGTGGCACAGGCGGGCGAGGGGCAGCCCAACCACATTGTAATAGCAACCTTCGATGCGAGGGATGTAGCGCGCAGCCCGACCTTGAATGGCGTAGGCGCCGGCTTTGTCGAAGGGCTCTTCGGTCGCTAGGTAGTGGACGAGGCCTTCGGGGGACATCGGGGCAAAGTGGACGAGTGTGGTTTCGACGAAGCTACGGCGCTCGGCGTCGGGCAGGCGGATCAGGGTGACGCCGGTTAAGACGGAGTGCACGCGGCCGCCAAGTCTGGAAAGCATTTGGCTGGCATCGTCGGTGGTGCGGGGTTTGCCGAGAATTTCGCCGTCGATGATCACCGCAGTGTCGGCAGCGATGACAATCGCGGGGCCGACGGCGCGTGCGGCCACGAGTTCGGCTTTCGCGTCGGCGAGACGTTGCACGAGATCCTGGGCGGATTCGCCGGGGACAGGGGTTTCATCTACGGCGGAGGACATTACGCTGAAGGTGAAGCCAGCGTCGCGAAGGATTTCGGCGCGGCGAGGTGACGCGGAGGCGAGGATGAGTTTCGTGGATGCCACGGCGCGGGAAGAATACTACACGCGTCGAGGGGAAACACCTGGGCTTTAGTGCAGGGGATAGAAGATTCGACACGGTGGTTTTGATTGCGTGGGTCCGTTGGCCACTCGCTCGCTGAGATCGTAGCATATTGCACGTTGGCACAGGCAGGAGTGCCCTGTGCTACTTCAGATGACAACCGATTCTTGGTATTCGCCGAAGGTGCGGCGTAACGTGTCGGAGATTTCGCCCACGGTCGCGAGAGATTCAACCGCATTCAGGATGGCGGGGACTAGATTCTCGTTGGTGGTGGCGCGGCGGGATAGTTCGGTTAGGGCGGCTTGGACTTGCGTGGCGTTGCGTTTGGCGCGCAACGATTGCAGGCGCGCGATTTGGGTACGCTCGATTTGTGGGTCGATGCGTAGAGTTGGGATTGTGCGGTCTGCCTCGGCTATAAATTCGTTTACGCCTACTACGATTTGGTCGTGGCGTTCTACCGCGCGCTGGTATTCGTAGGCGGCTTTCTGAATTTCGCCCTGGACGAAGCCGGATTCGATGGCTCTGAGCATGCCGCCCGTGGCGTCGATCTTTTCGATGTATGTCAACGCACCCTTTTCAATCTCGTTCGTTAGAGTTTCGATGGCGTAGGAGCCTGCTACCGGGTCGATCGTGTTGGCGACGCCGGTTTCGTGGGCGATGATTTGCTGCGTGCGAAGAGCGATTAGAGCGGCGTCTTCAGTGGGAAGAGCCAGGGCTTCATCCATCGAATTTGTGTGGAGGGATTGGCAGCCGCCCAGGACCGCGGCGAGCGCCTGGACGGCTACGCGCACGATGTTGTTTTCGGGCTGCTGGGCGGTTAGTGAGGAGCCGGCTGTTTGCGCGTGGAATCGCAGGAGCAGCGAGCGCGGATCGCGCGCGTGGAAGCGTTCCTGCATAATGCGGGCCCACAGGCGGCGCGCGGCGCGGTACTTGGCGATTTCTTCAAGCAGATCGCTGTGAGCGTTGAAGAAGAACGAGAGCTGCGGCGCGAATTCGTCGACTGTGAGGCCGGCGTCGATGGCGGCTTGGACGTAGGCAATGGCGTTGGCCAGAGTGAAGGCAACTTCCTGCACGGCGGTCGAGCCGGCTTCGCGAATGTGGTAACCGGAGATGGAAATGGTGTTCCACTTGGGAAGCTCGGTGCGGCACCATGCGAAGACGTCGGTGACGATGCGCATGGCCGGCCGGACCGGATAAATATAAGTGCCCCGCGCGATGTATTCTTTGAGGATATCGTTTTGCACTGTGCCGGAAAGCTTGGCTAGATTGGCGCCTTGTTTTTTCGCGACGGCAACGTAGAGGCAGAGAAGAATCGCGGCCGTCGAGTTGATGGTCATCGAGGTAGAAACTTTCTCAAGCGGGATGCCCTCGAAAAGCGTTTCCATGTCTTCGAGAGAGTCGATGGCGACGCCGACTTTTCCAACTTCGCCCAGGGCCAGCGGGTGCTCGGAGTCCATGCCGATCTGCGTAGGAAGATCGAACGCCACCGAGAGGCCGCTTTGGCCTTTGCTTAGCAGATAGCGATATCGCTGATTGGATTCCGCCGCCGACCCAAAGCCCGCGTACTGGCGCATCGTCCAGAGTCGGCCGCGATACATCGACGGGTAAATGCCACGCGTGTACGGAGGTTCGCCGGGGTAGCCCACGGCGGATTCGGGATCCCAGTGGGCGAGATTTTCTTCGGTGTACAGGCGATCGATGGAGAGGCCGGAGATGGTGGTAAATCGCGGCTTGCGTTCTTTTGCAATGGCGCCGGGGATTTTGGTTTCGGCCATGGCTACAGCTTTTGCGCTTTCCGAAATGACGTGACGGCAAAAAAGATAAATAGCGCGGCGACGCTCAAGGGAATCGCCATGAGCCAGTGGGCAACGTCGCGGGTGGTCCAGGCGCGAAGGGTTGCGTTCAACCAGGCGAAGGCCAGGATGCCGAAAAGCGCTCCGGCTACTTCATAGAAGAGCTGTTTGAGGGTGCGCCAGAGGCGGCGGAAGCCTTGCTGGTTTGGAGCTTGCGCGGCGTTCGATGAAGTGGCCACGTGGACAGTTTAGCGCAGAACAATGTCGGGCGTGGATCAGGGGAAGAAGGCCAACGAGTTCTACCTGCACTAAAGGACTGTGAACACTTTGGAGACAACGGGCTGGAGGTCTCTTGTATCCAACGAAACCTGAGCCTAAAATGGATAGTGAGGTTAGGGGAGACCGACCTTGCAACTCGACGATAACCTGAAAAACCTGCTGCGTGAATTGGGTCACGCCATCAACGATACCGTCTCGGAGTCGGAACGCATCACCGGCGCGATAGCCGGGGTCCGCGCGCACGGCTACGATATCGTGTTGAAGCTGGACGCGACCATTGGTCTGGCGAAGCGCGATGGCTCGGCCGGCGAAACGACCGCGTTGACTACTCAGGACAAGCGCTTTCTGGAGTCGTTGCGCATTCAGGTGGACCAAGAATCGTTCGAGCAGGACCAGGATCGCAAGCCCGTCGCGCGGTTGACCATGACCCCGCAGGACGTCCGCTTTCTGAAATCTTTGAGAATTGCGACGGACGACATCGAATGAAATTGTTCCCGCGACTCGCGCAGTTCAGCTTGACGGCCTTGGCTTTGGCGGCCTTCTTGTGTTCGTCCGCGTCGGCTCAGGACCCGGGCATCGTGACTCCAATCGTTGTAGATACCGCCGTTCCCATCATCGTGAACGCGGTAAAGCCAAAGCCTACCGGTTTGGCGAAGTTCGATGGATTTGTGATGAACGCGAACACCGCGCAAATTACCGTGCGCGCCAAGGGCAACGATCTGACGATCCAGACGTTCTCCCTTTCGCAGGAAGCCGCCACTAAGATGCAGCAGACCATCGACAAGGGCGGATTCCAGTACGGCGACAAGGTCACCGTGTTGTACGATCCGGGTTCGCTGAAGGCTGTGAAAGTAAAAGGTAGGCCCTCGAAGTCGTTGTAAGAGTTTGTTCAAGTTACGGGAGCTTTTGTGCTCCGCCTGCCTGCGGTTGCCGGTCGCTTTTATCCTTCCAATCCAGCGGAACTCACCGCGACGATTCATCGCCTCACAGAAATAGAACCCAACACGCAAACAGTGATGGTTAAGGCCTGCTTGGTGCCGCATGCAGGCTATATGTACTCAGGTGCCGTGGCCGGCGCGGTGTTCTCGCGCATCAGGTTGCCGCAGAAAATCTTGATTCTAGGTGTGCGGCATTATCCGCGGGGTGCGCCGGCGGCGATTCTTTCAAGTGGGGCTTGGCGAACGCCGCTAGTTGATGTGCCGATTGACGAATCGCTGGCGCGGACATTGCGCGTGGCCTGCCCGTTGCTGCGGGAGGATTCTGTGGCGCACGGCCAGGAGCATTCCCTCGAAGTCCAGCTTCCCTTCTTGCAGGTGCTTGCGCCGGGTTTTACGTTCGTGCCGGTGGCTTTGGGAACAGTGCGATTCGAGGACTTGGTAAGTGTGGGCGAGGCTGTCGGCCGGGTCTTGGCAGAGTCGAGTGAGGAAATTCTTTTGCTCACGACTTCAGACTTGAACCACTACGAGGATGATGCGACGACTCGCGTGAAAGATCGAAAAGCGGTCGAGCGGTTGTTGGACCTGGACGCGCGAGGGCTCTATGACACGTGCAGGAATGAGCAGATCTCGATGTGTGGGCTGGGACCGGCGGTGGCCATGATTACCGCGCTGCGGCTGATGGGAGTTACCGCCGGAGAGTTAGTGCGCTACGCAACTTCGGCGGATGTTTCCGGAGACCTCAGCGCCGTTGTCGGCTACGCGGGGATGACTTTCAAATAACTTCAGGAAATTCTCTGCGATGGTCTCGACTGTGAACTCCCCAGAGAAAATGCGGCGCAGGAAACAGAACCTTCACCCCTGAAGTTGAACTCGCCCGACCACCGGAGTTAGTGCGCGCGACCTCCGGAGGAGGTTCCACCGGACGAGGCGTGCGGCGCCGCGCCCGCACTGGCACCAGACGAAGCATGAGACGGCTGGAAGGTGCTGCCGCCTCCGCCACCACTGTATGCGCCTCGTCCGCTTGCGACGGATCGCGGCGAGGGCGGCGGTGCCATCGCTCGAGAAGGAATAGACGTGCGAGCCGGTGGCGCGGACGCTCGCGTACTCTCCGGCACTCCGCCCGTAACACGCATCGTTCGTGGGCCTGGTTGCTCGACCGCGACGCCAGTTTTTGCATTGGTGCCGCCGTTGGCGGCCACGTCATTTTGCCCGTGCGCCGCACTCGTGGAGTTCGTATTCACGAAGCGATGTTCGCGCGCATCATAGGCAATCGAAGAATTATGATCAAGATTAACGACGCGCGTGCCGAGATTGCCGCCGGCGAGAGTCCGTGAGACACGTTGTGGCGCAGCCGTGGACACTCGCGTGCCGCTAAGCGTGCTGCCGGGAACGTTCTTCACAACTTTCCACTCCCCTGCGTTTGCAACCGGAGTCAGTCCGGAAACTGCGCCGCCACTCACCGGGAAAACTCCCTTAGCGAGATTGATCGGCGTTTTGCCATGAACGTCGAGCGGATGCACTGGCACGATGCCGATCGGGCCAGTCCTGGAGTGCAGCCAGACGCCTGTCACCGGTGACCACCGCGGATAGCCGCCATACAGAAAGCCTGCGCCAAATCCGCCGGGAGTCCACAGCCAACCGTAAATCGGATCGCAGATCCAGCCGCCATAGTGGTAAGGCAGCCAGCCCCACGGCTGAATTCCTATAAAGGAAGTGCCGATGGACGCATCGCTGTACCAAAAGCCGCTATCAAAAGGAGACCAGCCCGCGCCAACGCCATAGGGACGCCAGCAGTTGCCGTAACCAGCGCACGGATACCATCCGCCATACGTATACAAGCTACCCAAACCCGACGTATAGCCCCCCGTGGTGACGTACTGTTGCGCCGCATTGTTCGCGGCTTGAACGGAATCGATCCGCCCGGAGACCCAGCGGTCAAACTCGTCATTGTCGGAAACCTGGTCGAGGCTAACGGAAGCCGCATCGCCGGCACGCATCGACAAAGACTGCCCCTTGGCAAGGCTGGTAGTTTGATTCTTGCGCAGAACCGAGACATGGCCTTTAAGAACGTTGACAGCACTGCCGTCGTCGAAATTGTTCAAACGGAAACTCGAGCGGCCATCGGCTTCCACGCTGAAGTCACCGCCGGTCACGCTGAAATAGTCGCCATTCGCTGGATTTACATAGAACGACGCGGTCCCCTGGCGCAGGATAAGCCGGGTGGTCTTTGCGCCATCTTCCAAAGAAAGATCGTAAAATTCCAGAACGGTGCCGTCGGACAGAAAAGCCATCGAGCCATTTTCGAATTCAACTTCAGCGCGGCCCTTGTCCGTGGCCAGCACGTAACCCTGGCGAATGGGGAGATTCAGCTCAGCTGCCTCCCAAGTGGCGTTCTGGCTGGCCAACGGGTCGCCCTTGACGTCGCGTGCCAACCGCACATCGCCCTGAACCAAGCTCAGGCGAATGATGCGGGCGTGACTGGAATCAGCGAAGGAAGGACTAGCCGTGAGAAACAGAAAAGCGAAGAAACTCAGCGACACTGCGTGGAGCAAATTGCGAGACGACATGGTCACCCCCCCAACGGGGACGCGCTGATATAAGACGCATCAAACACATCATCCGTTACAAACGCTTACACATTCCATCATACTCCATCCTCGGGGTTCTGGCGGCCCTCGTCAAGTGGCGGAACGTCGTGGGGTGGCAGAACGGATGAAATCCACCAAAACCTTTGATGGCTGGTCTGCTTGACAGCACACAAAGTGAAACGTTAGTTTCACCTTACGGGGACGTGTTGTTAGTTCTGCATGGAGTGGGATCACTCTTCTATTTGTTCGCGACCAAGTGTCATAGGCCACGAACTCTCCGTCCTTTGCGCTGAATGCGAATCGCGACCGCGAAACGGTCCACGAATCTGAGGGGGGGATCATGCAAAGTGTTCGTAAACTTTTTATGGCAGCAATGTTTCTGATCGGCATGCTGGCCGGAGTCCGCACCTATGGGCAAGGAGGCGCGACCGGCGCCATTAGCGGCTTGGTGCTGGACACCAGCGGCGGGGCCATTGACGGCGCCGAGGTGCAAATCATCGATACGCGCACTGACGCCTTGGCGCGCAAGGTGTCCACCAACGCGGACGGCGCATTTACGGTGACGTTGCTGCCCCCCAGCACCTACTCTGTCGTGGTAAATAAATCCGGATTTTCGGAGGCCAAGAGCGAAGCCATCGAAGTTCACGTCACCGAAACGGTGCGGCTAACCATCCCGCTGAAGCCGGGGTCGGTTACCGAAAAAGTGGAGATTTCCGCGCAGGTCACCAGCGTGGAAACCACGAACGCGACCACCGGCCAATCCATCGGTACCGACACCGTACGCGAACTGCCTCTGGCTACGCAAAACTACCAACAACTCCTGACGCTTTCCACCGGCGCGCAGAGCGACCTGAACGCCGCGGCGCAACTCGGACGTGGCTCGGTGAAGTTGTTCGTGAACGGCCAGCGCGAAGACAACAATAATTTCTTGATCGAAGGCATCAGCGCGACGGACTACAACGTGGCGCAGGCAACTTACGTTCCTTTGCCCAATCCCGACGTCATCCAGGAGTTCAAGGTGCAAACCTCGCTCTACGACGCAAGCCAGGGCCGCGATGGCGGCGGCAACGTCAACGCCATTCTGAAGTCGGGAACGCGCAGCTATCACGGGGACGCGTATGAGTTCTTTCGAAACGACGTTCTCAATGCCAACGATTTTTTCCTGAATCGTCAAGGCCAGCCGCGTCCCTCCGTTAAGCAGAACATTTTCGGCGCCAGCGTCGGTGGCCCCATGGTCAAGGAGAAGCTGGGATATTTCTTCGTGAACTACCAGGGCACGCGGCAGCGCAGCGGCCTTTCGCCAGGGACATTCATCAGCACCACGATCCCGGCGATTCCCACGGATCGCTCGGCGGCCTCGATTTCGCAGGCCTTCTTCGGGAATGCCACCACCTCCATTGATCCGGTAGTGCTCAAGCTGCTCAACTTCAAAAGCAACCAGTTCGGCGGCACCACAGACGGCTTCCTGATTCCCAGCAGCAACCCGACCACCAACGCCTTCGCCATCAGCCGCGAAGGGAAATATACCGACGATCAGTTCACCTCCAATTGGGACCGCGAATTCCGCGGCGGTCAGGACAAAGTATCGGCGCGCTTTTTCTTCTCGGACTCCGAAAGCTTTCTACCTTTCGGCGGCGGCGACCTGCAGGAATCTCTGGGCAGCACGCTGGCCAGCAGCGTCAGTTCGTCTTCCCTGAACTTCCCGTTCGACACCCCGGTGCATACCCGTTTTTTCAATGTCACCGAGACGCACCTGTTCTCGCCAACGCTGGTGAATGAATTCCGGTTCGGATTCGTGCATATCAACGACGTCCTCAGCAACGTGCCGCCGGTGACCACAACCGATCTGGGCATCGATCGGCCCACCAACAGCGTGACCAACTCCATTTACAAGTTCGTTTTCGCCAGCTCCGGCTTCGAAATCGGGCCCGCCCCTTTCGGCAACCAGTCGCAAGACCAGAACAACCTCAATTTCGTGGACACCGTCAGTTGGGTAAAAGGCCAGCACGTCTTCCGTTTCGGCGGTGAATTCACCCACGTGAAGCTGGATAAGAACTTCCCGCAGGTATTCAACGGCGAGCTCTTCTTCACTAACACGCCGAACGGCAACACCGATTTCCAGAATTTTCTGCTCGGCACGCCGCAATTCAGCTTCGGCGGCGGCGGCCTGTCCACCCACGCATACCGCTCCAACAACTATGCGATCTTTGCGCAAGACGATTGGAAGATCCGCCACAACCTGACCCTGAACCTGGGATTGCGCACCGAGGTTTTCGGCGCGTTTCATGATGACCTCTGCCACATCGGAAATGTCGATCCGACCCTCGCAAATGCGGGAGAGTTCCCGTTCATCTACCCGTCGTGCGTGAATAAGCTGAACCTCGCGGGATTGACCGGCAATGCCAGCGGCACGACCTTCAACAACGACTACGCGACGAACCTGGGCCCACGCATCGGCCTCGCCTACGATCTGTTCGGACATCAGACCACGACCATTCGCGCTGGCTATGGTATCTACTACGTGCGCGAAGATGTCGGCACCGCCGACCAATTGTCGTTCCAGACGCCATTTCTCCCGGTGGCCTTCGGTGGCGGCGCGCCCGGCTGCCTAGGTACGTACTTCTCTGCGACACCGTTGCCGGGATGCCCTACGCCCAATCCGAACGCTTTGCCGCAGGCCGGTACGCTCGACCCGGGTTTCGTCCCTTGCCTGAACGTCTTCCAAGGTTTTCCCGGCGGCGACACGACACAAGCTGCGAACTATGGGACCGCTACGGGTAGCGGCTGCCCCGGTCCGTTACAGACGCTCGGAATCTTTGCGCTCGCCGTGCCGCGCCACTACGTTGTGCCCAGCACGCAACAATGGAATCTGTCCGTGCAGCGCGCGCTCGGGAAACAATGGGTTCTCGAAATCGCCTATGTCGGCACCAAAGGCACGCATCTGCGCGAAACCCGCGACGCACTGCAGTCCCAGAATGCCACGCCAACGCATCCCGTGGTGGTCGGCGGCGAATCGATTACCACCAACACCTTTGCAAACGCCATCGCGCGTTCCCGCGCCCAGGGTATCAATGGTTATAGCGGCTTCCAGTTGTTCGCCAACGACGCCTATTCGCACTACCATTCGCTGCAAACCACGTTGTCGCGGCGCTGGGGAGCGGGCTATTTCCAGGCGGCCTACACTTTCTCTCGCTCCACCGACGCGACCTCGAGCGGAAACACCGCTTTCAACACCGCCTTCAACGACGAATCGACGCTGGCGGCTTCGCGCGGCCTCTCCGACTTCGACCGCACGCATCGACTCGCCGTAAGTTACCGCTACGACCTGCCCTTTTTCTCCGGCTCCGAAGGGCTGACCCGCACGTTGCTGGCAGGATGGGCGGTCAGCGGCATCACCATCGTGCAGTCCGGGACGCCATTCTCCGTTCTTGACTCCTCGGCGGGCACCGCGTTTCTAGGCGCGGGGTCGTCTCCGGGTGTCGAGAGCGCGAGCTTGGCTCCCGGCGCAACTCTCTCGAGCGGCTTAACCCACGGAGGTATTGGCACCCGCATCGACGGCTACCTGAATCCCGCGGCTTTCACTCCGGCGGCCCAGCTGTACCCAACCCAATGCCTCACCGATCCGAACTTCTGCACCACCGGTTTCGGCACACTCGGGCGCAATACTTTCCGAGGCCCAGGCCAGCAGAACTGGGACTTCTCGTTGATCAAGAATTTCAAGATCACCGAGCGTCAGAGCCTCCGGTTCACCACGGACTTCTTCAACATCTGGAACCACGTCAATTTCGGCAACCCCTCATTTCTCGACGTCGAGAGTTATCAGTGCGTCGCCGGCGCGCCAAATTGCGTGAACGGAGTCTTGTCGAATGCTCCTTTCGGCAAAATCACCAGCACTCTGGGCACGCCGCGCCTAATTCAATTCTCGCTGCGCTATGCGTTCTAAGCGCCCTGGAGTCCTTTACCGGGTACAGCGGGACGAAGTTTTCTGCGCCCCTCAGTTTTTGTATGACGACCGTCTAAATCGCACAGAGGATTCATGCCCGACAATACTTCACGGATACCTTTGCTCGGGCGCGAAACGCTGGCCCCAGACACCGCCGCGCTATACGACGCGCTGTTGGCCCAGCGGGGCGTCGTTCCAAACATGTTCAAAGTCCTCGCGTATGCGCCGGGAATCGCGCAAGGCGTCGCGGGCTTTCTGCGCGCACTGCTGAGCGACGGCGCGCTGACCGGCTGGTACAAGGAGCTGGTCGCCGTACGTATTTCCCTTCTGCTCGAATCGGAATACGCCGTCACCGCGCATAAAGCCTCCGCCAAAAAGAAAGGCGCCACGGACCAACAGATCGCGTCCGTAGCCGACTTCGAGCGCGGGCGCTACAGCCCAAAAGAGAAGCTGGGATTCCGCCTCGCCGATCGCCTGCATCGCGGCCCGCGCGAAGTCGATGATGCCTTTTATTCGGAGCTGAAGACCGCTTTCAACGATAGCGAGCTCGTCGAGCTATTTCTCACCGCCGCGGCCTTTGAAATGTTTCCCCGCTTCATCGACGGCCTTCACATCCCGGTCACGCCGCTTCCCGCCACAAAATGATAGGATTCCCCACGGGCCACTATGAGACCTCTAGCTTCCCGCATTTCCCAATTGAATGGCGAAGGCGCGCTGGCTGTCTTCTCGCGCGCCAAGGAACTCGAAAAGCAAGGACGTTCGATCATCCATCTGGAACTCGGTGAGCCCGACTTTCATCCCGCCGCACCCATCGTTGACGCGTTGCGCGACGCCGTTACCCAGGGACGCGATCGCT
>Ga0185299_10004107_pt1 | contig 18022 bp, 19 predicted proteins | sample PaiPotPPA55metaG_FD_128002 | JGI IMG/M metagenome (GOLD analysis project Ga0185299, IMG submission 128002) | Iron sulfur acid spring bacterial and archeal communities from Banff, Canada, to study Microbial Dark Matter (Phase II) - Paint Pots PPA... ...
AGATCGGTGCGATGATGCGTTGCAATTGCCCTCGGATCGCCGCGTCGTCCCCTGCCAATATCGAGGCAGCGTCGATCTGATAGAGCAAACCTCCTGCGCCGTCGGAAGTCACAACAACGCCCGTAGGATGCGGGTTTAGCGCTGTGGGTTTGTCATTGAAGTTGATGACGCGGGTTGAGAAGAAAACAAAGATGAGAATCAGCGTGACCATGATGTCGTAATGCAGCGTGCCACGCTCATGCTGCCAGAGAATGTAGCTGCGAATTGTGCGCCACGCGCCGCTCATCGGTAGGGAAGGCGCATCCGTTGCGGTCGTGCTGAGGTCCACACTGTGCAAGTCTAGTGACCGTCTTCTTTCTTGGCAATGGCTGAGCTTCCACCCGAGCGCCGGTGCAGCTTCCATCGCGATACGTTTTGAAAGGGCGCGACTCCAGTCGCGCCGTAAAGCCAAATATCGAAAGCGGCTTCAGCCGCTGCGGGTTCTAAAGTCTTTCCTGTCGTTTCGGTCTAGCTGGCTGCCAGAAGCTAAAAGCTCTTCCGCGTGATCCTCTCCGCCCCCACGTACTCCCGCAGCGCCTCCGGAATCACCACGCTCCCATCCGCCTGCTGGTAGTTCTCAATAACCGCGAGCCACGTCCGCCCCACCGCCAGCCCACTGCCGTTGAGCGTGTGCACAAACTCCGTCTTATTCTTGCCCTCCGGACGGTAGCGTATATTCGCCCGCCGCGCCTGATACGCCTCAAAATTCGAGCATGACGAAATCTCCCGAAACAGCTGCTGCCCCGGCAGCCACACTTCAATGTCATACGTCTTCGCCGAAGAGGGGCCCATGTCACCAGTGCACAAAGCCACGGTGCGATAGTGCAGGCCGAGTTTCTGCAGGATCGTCTCCGCATTCCGCGTCAGCTTCTCATGCTCCTCGTAAGAATTCTCCGGCAGCGCAAACTTCACCAGCTCGACTTTCTGAAACTGATGCTGCCGGATGATGCCGCGCACATCTTTGCCGTAAGACCCCGCCTCGCTGCGAAAGCATGGCGTGTAAGCCGTCAGCGAGATCGGCAGCCGCGCCGCGTCGAGAATTTCGTCGCGATAGAGATTCGTTACCGGAACTTCCGCCGTCGGAATCAGCCACAGATCTTTCTCTCCGTGCGGCACGCGAAACAGATCGGCGGCAAACTTCGGCAATTGCCCGGTGCCATACATCGACTCAGAATTCACCAGATAAGGCGGTAACACCTCCGTATACCCATGTTCACGCGTGTGCAGGTCGAGCATAAAGTTTGCCAGCGCCCGCTCCAGCTTCGCACCCAGATCCCAATACACCGCGAAGCGCGCGCCGGTGAGTTTGACCGCGCGCTCCAAATCGAGCACGCCCAACCGTTCTCCCAACTCCCAATGCGGCTTGGGAGTGAAGTCAAACTTCGGAGGCGCGCCCCATCGCCGCACCTCTACATTCTCTTCCGCGCTATGCCCCACCGGCACGCTCGCGTGCGGCATGTTCGGAATGCCCGCCAGAATTTCCTGCAGCCGCGCATCCAGGTCAGCCGCAGTTTTCTCTCGCGTTGAAATCTGCTCCCGCAATTCCTTTGTCTCAGCAATCGCCGTCGCGGCATCCTGCCCGGATTTCTTCAGCTTGGCAATATCCTCTGAGGCCTTGTTCCGCCGGGCCTTCAGTGTCTCCGCCTCAGTAATCGCCGCCCGCCGCTGCGTGTCAACCTCAGCGAAGTCCCTCAACACCACAGCCGGATCGGCCCCGCGCTGCCGCAGCATCTCCTCCACCCGCGACAAATTGTCACGAACAAAACTCAGTTCAAGCATAGGGAACAACTACTTTATCGGAAACTGGCCCGGGATTGCACCTGAGTTCGGGGAAATGGGTATGTGGGGACAGCCGCCCTCGGCTGTCCGTCGAGCGCAGCTCGATGGTCTTTTGCACCCAGCATTATGAATCTTTCCCCAATGATGTAGCCTGTGTAAACTACCTTCGCAATGACAATCCCCCGCTGCTTCTCGCTCGTTCTCGCCGCCGCACTACTGTTCGCCACCGCCCCTGCCCAAGCCTCCGCGTACAACGCCCACCCCAAACTCGTCGTCGTCATCATCATCGACCAATTCCGTGGCGACTATCTGGAGCGCTACCGCGACCAATTCCCCGACGGAGGATTCCGGCTCTTCCTCGACCACGGAGCCAACTTCACCGACTGCAACTACGACTACGCCAACACCCGCACCGCTCCCGGCCACGCTACGCTCTTCACAGGCGCCTACAGCAACGGCCACGGCATCGCCGCCAACGAGTGGTGGGACCCAAGTAAAAAGAAAATGGTGACGTCGGTCGAAGATGACGACACTAAACTCGTCGGCCTCCCGGCTGATCAAGCTCCAGACAACGGGAGAGAAACAAGCGGAGCCTCGCCCCACAACCTCCTCGCCGACACCCTGGGCGACGAAATGAAACTCGCGACCCAGGGCCAATCACACGTGTTTGCTGTGTCGTTGAAAGACCGCGCCGCCATCCTTCCCGGCGGATACTCGGCCGACGCCGCCTACTGGATCGACCCCAAATCCGGCGCCTGGATCACCTCCACTTACTACCGGCCCGACCTTCCCAATTGGGCGCGAGATCTTAATGCCTCAGATCGAGCAGCGAAATATTGGAATCGTGACTGGAAAAATTCCGCAGGCGAGGTTATGCGCTCCACCGCGCACCGCAAGGGCAAAGACGGCTCCGACGCCGGCTTCTACGAAGTTGTCGGTTCGACTCCCTTCGCCAACGAGTATGAACTGGAATTCGCGAAGGAACTAATCGTCTACGAAAAACTCGGCGCCGGTAAAGCCACTGACCTACTCGCGATCAGTCTTTCTCCCAACGACATCCTCGGTCACCAGGTCGGCCCCGATTCTCCCGAAATGGCGGCCATGGCCCTCGCGCTCGACCGCGAGCTCGCCGACTTCTTCGCCTTCCTCGGCCACCAAGTCGGACTCGCCGATATCTGGATCGCGCTCTCCGCCGACCACGGCGTCTCCGCGCTTCCCGACTCCGCCAAGAAACTCCGCATCCCCGCCGCGAACATGGATGCGCGCAAACTCGAATCCCAAATCAACGTCGCCCTCACCGCAAAATTTTCTCCAGGCCACGCCACCAACTACGTCAAGCTCGACTATCCGGTTGCCTGGCTCTACGATGAGCCCTTCGCCGCCGCTCACATCAATGAGCACGACGCGGAGAGCGCTGTCGGCGAAGCCATGAAGCAAGTCGGCATGCGCGACTACTTTACAAAATCACAACTCGCGGGGGGCGAAGTTCCCGACACCGCTCTCGGAAAAAAATTCCACCACAGCTATTCCCCCGAAGCCGGATGGTACGTCATGGGCATTCCGCAACCGTACACCGTGGGAGGCGCCACAGGCACCGACCACGCGTCACCCTACACCTACGACACCCACGTCCCACTCGCCTTCTACGGTCTCCCATTCCGCGCCGGCACTTATCGCAATCACGCCGAGCCGGTCGATCTGGCCGTTACCCTGGCATCGCTGCTGGGCATCAACGCTCCCACTCACGCAGTTGGGCGCGTTCTCACGGAGGCTCTGTTCCAACCGCACGCCGAAAATTCCGCTGAAGGTGCGAAATAAAACTGGCTGGGTTGGAGTTGGAGTGGCGCAGCGCTGGGGCTGCGATATCCAGCTCTTTTTCTAAGAGGGCTTTAGCGGCTGCGGTACACTACAACGCAATGGCATCCACGCCCCACGCCACTCCAGATCTCAGCGTCAGCTTCGCCGGTATCGAGCTTAAAAATCCCATCATTGCTGCCAGCGGAACCTTTGGCTACGGCGTCGAATTCGAAGACGTTGTTCACCTCGACAAACTGGGCGGATTCGTTGTCAAGGGCCTCTCCCGCGACGCGATGATCGGCAACCCTCCGCCGCGTTTGTGGGAGACGGCGGCCGGAATGCTCAATGCCATCGGCCTGCAGAACATCGGCGCAGCAGCGTTTCTCCAGGAAAAGCTGCCCAAACTTCAGCAGCTAAAAAACATCGTCGTTGTCGCCAATGTTTTTGGGTACACTCGCGAGGACTACGAGAGAACGATCGAGATTCTCAACGACGGGGAAGGCATCGCCGCCTACGAACTGAACGTCTCCTGCCCCAACACCGCGCACGGGGGCCTGCAGTTCGGCAGCGATCCCCGCTCCCTCGACGAAGTGGTGACCACGGCGAAGCGTGCGTCGCGACGGCCACTGATCGTCAAGCTTTCGCCCAATGTGACCAGCATCGCGCAGATGGCGCACATTGCTCAGGAAGCCGGCGCCGACGCGATTTCACTGATCAACACTTTTGTCGCGATGGCGATCGACGCCGACACGCGCAAGCCGCGCATCGCCAACGTCACCGCGGGACTGTCTGGCCCGGCAATCAAGCCCATCGCCCTGCGGATGGTCTACGACGCCGCACACGCGGTAAGCATTCCCGTGATCGGCATGGGCGGGATCTCCACAGCCGCCGACGTTGTCGAGTTTATCCTTGCGGGCGCAGCGGCCGTGCAGATCGGTACCGCCAGCTATTGGGATCCTTGCGCTACCGAAAAGATTGTGGACGAGTTGCGGCGCTGGTGCGAGGATCGCGACATTAAGCGCCTAGCCGACCTCACCGGCGGCATGATCGTAGAATCATGATCGTGGAGTAAAGAGATTGAGTTGGCGCTGGATTATCGTCCGCGCACGTACCAGATCGAGCCCGGAGATTTGTAGTTGCTCCCCTCGCCCCACACTACATGCGTGTTCTCGAGGTTGTCGATGGCGATCGAAAAGAGGTTGCCAAATGGGAAAAGGAAACCGTTGGGCAGGATGTAATCGTATCCGCGCACGGGGCCAGAGAGTTGCGATTCCGGCGACCAGGTCGCCCCGCCGTTGGTGGAAGCTCGATAGAAGGTATTCCAAACAGGATGGTCTTGCGCATCCACTTTTCTTGTGTCCATCCATGCGATGCGGACGTCGCCGGCAGTGCCGGCGGTGATGGCCGCGAAGCAGTGCTCCACGCCCAACGGGGCGTTTGAGACGTCAACCTTGGCCGACCAGCTTTCCCCCTGGTTCGTGGAAGACGAGAAGTAAATGCGCTCCGGTCCGCCTGTGAGCGAGCCTGCGTTCCACAAGGCATAGAGGATTCCGGCGTCATCGGAAGCCAGAGCCATCTGGGATGCCAGAAAGCCGGCGGAACACTCTTGCGCCGGGCAACCCGGAGCCGCGCTGGAAACGTCCATGGGAGTCGTACTCCAATTCCGGCCGTCCGCTGATCGGCTTACCAACACCTCCACCGGTCGCGTGAGAATATTCGTTCGCGGGTACGCCGTCCAAGAAAAGTAGACGTTGCCAACAGGGTCTACCGTAGCTCCCGCAGCCAGCGACCAACCAGGCCCAGCGCCGGGATTCAGCACAGTGGAGGAAAAATTCTGGGCGTAGTCGTGTGATGCCGCTACCGCCAGCGTCTGATCGTGGTTAAAGCTTACGTAAACGTTGGGGCCGCGAACCGCCAGCACCGGCTTGTCAATAGTGACGTCCGGAGAATGTTCTGCGACGGCAAAATACCAGGAGTGGCCAAAATCCTGCGATCGCGCCACGACGATATCGTGTCTGCCCTGCATCCATGATGCATAAAGTGTTTGCCCGTCAACGGGATCGACCTTGATCTGAGCATCAAACTGGCCAATGGAAGAAGTCGAAAGAGCATGGGGAGCTTCCCAGGACAATCCATTGTCGTTACTGACCAGCAGAGCAATCGTGGGCATCGTGCATCGTGGGCAATCGCTCACCGCCCCATACTGAGGGAACAGAATATAGATGTGTCCGCGGCCATCAGCGGCCAGCGCGGGCTCCCACTGGTCCCCGGTACCGTAGCCGACACGATGTTGAGAAGTAAAGTTCGAAACAGCCTGAGCGGCCTGTGCTGTGGCCAGCGCCAGCAACAGACACACAGCAAATTTCTGGACAGCACTGGCGCGGCTGGCTTCCAAACTCACACTTCTCCTGGGCACAAGTCCTGCGAGAACCTTGCCCGCACTTTACCCCGAATTGTTCCAGACCGTCAATTACCCGTTAAGGCCATCGTGGAGCTGTTTCAGAATTGCCGACCGCTCCTGGCTGCGGCATAATGGTGCCGACTACTACCTCTGCTTCAAGCGTGGTAAGGACGGCAACCGCTGACTTTGTAGTTCATTAGGTTGCATTTCTGTGGAATCTGCCCTGATTTGAAAGGCGTCTTGTGACTTCACGGTTCGTATTCTGGCCAGCCCTGGCGGGAATGTTTTTTCTCGCCGCTGGCCTGTTCGCCGCTAGAAAGGATGTGCGAGGAGCCGTTGGCCTGAGCAAGTTGATTGCCTTGGCCTGTGTTCTGGTCGCTGCCCCGTTGGCGGTGTTCGGGGCCGAGCATCTAGGCGATGCGCGGGATCTGGTGCCGATCGTCCCTGCGTGGATGCCGCTGCGTCTGTTCTGGGTCTACTTTGTTGGTATAGGACTGATTGCCGCGGCGGCAAGCCTTTCTTTCAGAAAATACGTGCGCCTTTCCTCCACCCTGCTGGCCGCCATGTTTTTTCTGTTCGTGTCAATGATTCACATTCCGAATGTGGTAGCGCACTTTCGGGAGAGAATCTACTGGGCAGTTGCTTTGCGCGATCTAACTTTTGCGGCAGGGAGCCTGGCACTCGCATGCGCTCAAAACCGGAAGTGGCCGGTTCATCTTTCCAGCATTTTCATGAATAGTGCAAGAGTATGTATCGCCGTGCCGCTGGTCGTCTTCGCCGTCGAACACTTCCTTCATCCGGAATTTGCACCTGGAGTTCCCTTAGGCAAGTTAACCCCCGACTGGGTGCCTTTTCCCTTGGTATGGGCGTATCTCAGCGGAGCTGTTCTACTTGCCAGCGGAGGCTGCATTCTTCTAAATAAGCGTGCTCGAAGGGCTGCAGCCTGGGTCGGAATGCTGATGACCGTGCTGACAGTATTTCTTTATTTCCCCATCTTCATCATGGCCCACGGGACTACGGAATCGATAGTTGGCATCAACTACGTTGCGGACACCTTACTCTTTGGTGGGGCAGTCCTGCTGCTGGCGCAGGCTCTGGGAGGGGATCATCCGGAAAAATTGCCGCGCGAGGCTTCGGCCGCGCACGAGTATTCTTTGGGCTGACGCCAAGCGGCGGAGCGGCTTCACACCTTGCTCGACGTCGGGTGGGGCTATGCCACGCGCCTCCTTGCTGGCCACGTGACTTTCTGCTCGATTCGTCATCTAATAGAAACAGCCGCTGGACGACGCTGTGCCATTGCCACGGCGCAGCACGCTGGCAAGACGTTACGAGGAGAATCTTGAAATGGAGAAAGCAACGTTTGCAGCGGGATGCTTCTGGGGAGTCGAAGCGACCTTCCGGCAGATGCCGGGTGTTTTGTCCACGCGCGTGGGCTACACCGGCGGAAGCACCGACAACCCCACCTATAAAGAGGTCTGCACCGATCGGACCGGCCACGCCGAAGTGGTGGAAGTTGAATTCGATCCTGCCCAGGTCCGCTACAGCGATCTGCTAAATGTTTTTTGGGAGAATCACGATCCCACGCAGCTCAACCGCCAGGGCCCGGATTGGGGCACGCAGTACCGCTCCGCCATCTTCTTCCACACTCCGGAGCAGCAGAAAGAAGCGCAAGCTTCGAAAGAGTCACTCGAAAAGGCGCACCGCTACTCCAAGCCGATCGTGACGCAGATCGTTCCCGCCGTGACGTTCTATCCCGCCGAGGACTATCACCAGCAATATCTGGAAAAACGCGGCCTGGCAAGCTGCCACATCAAAGCATAAAGACCTAGCAAATGGCGTGGAAGGTGGCTCGCTGCGATCTGCTTTCTGCGAGGAGCGAGACCTTTAGCGCGGGATTGTCCGAAGTGCTAAGCGGGCAAGCTCGCCGAAGCTCGGCCTCCCTTGCAAATGATGCTTGGATTGTCCTTCGCTAATTCCAGGCAAGCCGCATGTTGCTTCGCGCGCCGGGCGGCGCTCTCCGAATTCTCATGCGGCGAGCCAGTCTGCGCCGCGCTTTGCGTTGCAGCCCCCACTTCTTGCGGATATGCGACTATGGCCTGAACAGGAGCCGGTGCAACTGCTGGCGAAACTGGGTCAGAAGCCGGCGTTCCGGCCTGAGCGCCCGAAGCCGGAGCCTTGTCCAGCATTGCCTGGAATGCCGCAATCTCCTCGGGCTTGTTCCATATCAGCTCATGGGTTTGCGTCTGGCAATCATCATCGGGATATTCCCAAACCGGCTGCACCGTCACTTTAGTCGCACCATCGATTTCCACCAAGGTGTACGACCACACCTGTTTTGTAGTCATACCCGGACAAGCGCTTGAGGCCATGAAGTGCACCGATGACTGGCATCTGTCCCGGTTTTGAGAAGCGAGCTGTAACGGATGGTCGGAATCGAGCGCGTAGCCGTTGTTTACATTGTCCTGGACGATCAGTGTCCTGATCGTCTGCGCCGATGCCTTGCTGGTGAATGCATAGGGTCCCGGTTGAGCTTTTGGTTTCTTATCCCGCGCTGCGGCCAGGGTGGTCAGCGCCAACAACAAAATCAGAACTCGCTTCATGGCGTTACTCCACTCTGAACTTTACTGGGAGAATGCAGGAGCCGCCCATTATCACAGCCATCGCTTCTGGTTAGAGACCCGGTTCGCATCGCCGGAGTCGCGAAGAACACCGTTGCCCGGCTGTCCCGCGGTGAGATGAGCCTTCCTACTGCCGCAAGTAGTGTCGGGGCCTTTCACGTCAACCTCAACGCGCGGTCCTCGCTTCCTCTACGGTTTGACCGCGAAAGTGGCGCTCGTAATCGAGAATCCAAATAAGAAAAGCAACGGCCAGCATTGGCACGACCAGCCAAATCTTGACGGTGCCGAAGTCGGCTAAGACCGTTGCTCCACCAACTACCGCCAGCACATTGCGCAGCGAATCCAGGGCGGCCTCGCGATGAAGGCCCTTGCCCCAGATCAATCCGGCTTTCCAGATGCTAAATATGGTTTTCACTTTACCCTCTCTAACTCTAAATCCTGTAAATGTCTCGTCGTGGCGCGAATTTCACTGGGGAAGCAACGATTGAGATTGCGACAACTGAGCCGCGAGAAAGCCGGGGACGATCCTCATGGCGCGCCTCAAGAATCAGACGGGTCCTTGCCCCGACCTAACCCTCGTCCAGTAGGAACACGGTGGGAGAGACTTAGTTGTGCGAACCTTTCGGCCTCAACATCGTCGTTGGCTTATGATCATCGGGTCTGTTTCCGTAGTTTTGGCTAGTCGCCGACGTGCCGTTGAATATCGCGCTGGTCGAGCCCGTGAGGTTGTTGCCGAATATACCCATTCTATTAGCTGCCGCTAGTATGAAGGAATTTGCACATCGTTGCTTCCCGCGTCGGAACAGCTCACAAGAGGATTATCTGCGAATTACACCCGTCGATGCTAATTGACTTGCTCTCATGAATGACGCATAATCGCTGCCGAAAACGTGCGACGATCAGTGATGCCTGCCACGTCAGCCCTGTTGCGAAATGAGGCATAAAGGAGGGTCTTTGAAACCCACCCACTTCGTCCGCATCTGCTTCGTGTTGGCCGGCATGCTCGCGTTTGGTCAGGCAAATGACCGCCCCTCGCTGAATCAATCGCTTGCACCCAGGAATGTACGGCGCTCACAAATTTCTCCCGCTGGTGTTACCGCGCCACAAGGCTTGAAGGGGACTCCAGCTTTAGCACCCAAATCGCAGAGCCCGCAAAGTGCAGCATTCTCCTTTGCGAACGCTGTAACCTACGACAGCGGCGGCTTCGATTCCAGGTGCGTCTCCAAATAGTCGCCGCGCGTTGCTGCTTTGCATGGCGCTATTTGGATTGCCCGGCTTGCTGTGGCTGCGAAGCTCCACTGCTCGTGGCGCTAAGCGCCGCAGCTGTTTTGCTTTTCTACTTGGAATCTGTGTAGCTTTGTCTGCGCTATCGTGGTTGGGCTGCGGCGGAAATAGCGGAGGAGGCACGTCAACCCATACTTACAATCTCTCACTGACTGGCAGCTTTGCGTCGGGCTCGACCACGATAACGCATACCGCGAAACTAACTCTGGTCGTGGAGTGATTGCGTGTTGGAGCCCAAGCGGTGTCGCGTCTGAAATATCTTCGCCGAAAGCAGTCCTCAAACGGGCCCTCGGGCGTAGTGAGATGAGTTCTAAGCCGCCGTCAGCAGCATCGGTGCACCCTTCGTAATCACGAGTGTATGCTCATAGTGCGCCGATGCGCTGTGATCCGCCGTGACCATCGTCCACTTATCCGGCGCGATGAACGCCCGGCCAGATCCGGCGGCAATGATCGGTTCGACGGTAATCACCAGGCCTTCGGTGAGAATTTGATTGGCTTCCGGATCGGCATAATTAGGCACTCGCGGCTCTTCATGGATGGTGCGCCCAATGCCGTGTCCTCCCAGATCGCGAATCACGGAAAAACCGCTGCGCCTTACTTCGCGCTCGACGACTCTCCCAATATCAGAAACTCGAAAGCCGGCCCGCGCCACCAGCATTGCATTGGCGAAGGCTCGTTCCGCGCAGGCTACCAGGCGCTGGCGCTCGTCCGAGACCTCGCCCACCGGAACCGTCACGGCGGCGTCGGCCATGAATCCGTCTTTCTCGACCGTGACGTCGAGTTTCACTAGATCACCAGCCGCCAAAGCGCGCTTTCCCGGAATGCCATGAACCGCTTCGTCGTTCACGCTAATACAACTCACTCCGGGAAACTTGTAAACCAGTGCCGGAGCCGATCGTGCCCCGTATTGCCGCATCACGCCCGCCCCCAGGTCGTCCAACTCGGCCGTCGTGATTCCCGGCCGCACCGCACCTTCCATGGCGCGCAGCATAAGGCAAACCACCGCGCCAGCGGCGCGCATCCCCGCTAATTCCTCCGGCTCATTAATAGACATGGAACTACCTCAAAGCCATGATATCCCAGTTGGCGGGTGGCTCAGGCGCCGGCGGGTTCTCTCGGTCCGAAGAAGAAAAGGAGTACAAATCCGCCAATGTAAAACGGCAAGCACTGCTCAAAATGGAAACCCATGGAACGCAAGACCAGGCCAAACAACGCCAGCACGTCGCACAACGCGTAGGTCGCAATGTAGCCGCTCTTCCAGTGATTCAGGGTGAGCGAATCGTCGGGATGAGACACCAGGTTTTCCGCGGAGCGCATCACGAGGGTCCGCCTGACTACGAAGACCACGCCCACGATTGCCACCCCGGCGGTCGTGAAAACGTAACTCAAAGAAGGATCTGCCGCTCTCGCGCGAAAACCCACAAGTTCGCCCACGACAGCATAGACTAGGATGCTGCCCAACATTGCCCACTGCAGCGCGCGCAGTGTTCTTATCGTCCCCCTCATTGATTTCATTGTCCCGCTGTTAACCCAGAAATGGTCAGGAATTTTCAGAAGGAACCCGCCTAAGCAATATTGTTGGCCAACCGGCGCCTTCAGGGAACCAATTGCTGCTTTCCGATCGCTGATTTCGAACCACTAGATGGATATGACATGGACCAGGCCGGGAGGGCACTACGTTCCAGTGATCTTCACACGAAGTTCTTCCGGTAGACGCTCGCGAATTTCCGGCGGCAGACGGTCGTGCACCCGCCGCGCCCCTTCCTTTGCGGCATCCAGCACAGTAACGGGCGCGGGCGTTGCCACTGCCACTACCAGCCAGATCAGCGCGGACAAGGCAAAACCGGCGAGCGCCGCAATCTCCAGCCAAAAAGCATGCCGCGGGCCGAAGTGGCGAATCACTCCAAAGGCCAGCAAAAACACGCCGCCCGACACCGAAGCCAGCGCGATCAGCCCCACATCAATGATGCGGTTCATACGCTGCCGGCTGCGGCAGCGTTCGCACGCCGCGAAATGGCTTTCGTAGTCGCCGCGCATCTCCGGCGCCAGGCTGGAAATATCGTACCTCCAGCCCGCCAGAATCTTGCCCACTATCGGATCGATGCACTGCTGACTCATAAGGACTACAGTTGCAGGTCTTACAGCTGAATCGGCGGCAAAACCTCCGACTGCACTGCCACCAGCACGCGGTTCTGAAACAAGCCGCCCCGCTCTGCCAGCGCCTTTTCCGCCTCTCTCCGTGCTATCTCTGGGTGATTGTTCTGCTCAGAGAGATGCGCCAGCACCACAAACGCCGCTCTATTATCATAATCCTCGGTGAAGAAATCCGCGAGTTTCTCATTCGACAGGTGCCCGACATTGCTCGCCACACGTTGCTTCACCGCCCACGGGTAAGGCCCACCGCGCAACATCTCCACGTCGTGGTTGGATTCCATGATGAGAATGTCCGAACCGCGCAAGTGGTCGCGGACACTGCTGGGCAAATACCCAAGATCGGTAGCCACGCTCACCTTAGTGCCTTCGACGCGAAACGTGAATCCGACTGGATCGGCGGCGTCGTGCGGAATCGTGAACGGGTTGACCTCGATGTCGCCCACTTGAAAACGGTGCCCCGACTCGAAGCGCTCCAGTTTCTCCAGTCGAGGCCGCTCTCCGTTTACCGTTCGCATGGCGCGCAACCAGGCCGCGTGCGTCGCCCCCGTCATAAAGACAGGAATGTGTAACTTTTTCGCCAGTGTCGCTAAGCCATACACATGATCAGAATGCTCGTGAGTAATCAGAATCGCCGAGAGCGATTGCGGATCCTCGCCCAGCGACTTCATCCGTTTAAACGTTTCGCGGCAGGAAATGCCCGCATCGACCAGAATTTTGGTGCGCGCGCTGGCCACAAACGCACAATTTCCCCGGCTCCCGCTTGCCAGCATCGATACCATCACACACATGCACGGAGCATACGCGCCCCCCCTGTGGATTGGGAGTGTCTTTCTAGTTATCCGATACCTTGGGTAAGTATCCCCTGTGGACAAGGGTACTGAAAAGGCACTAACAGGGTGTAGGATTTGAACGCCTTTGGCGGACCCGGAAGGGCTAAGACCAGGCCCGGAAGGGGCAAGACCAACGGTAAGGCAAGCTCGGACGCCTTCGTGTCTTAGAATTTCTAATTATGACTGACTGGGCAGGACAAGCAGCGCAGAGAACCTTAGAGCAGAAACGCACTCGCGACCAAAACGTCGAGAGAGCTAACCGCATCACTCAGATCAAGGCTGAAGCCGGGCCGCGATTCTTCAAGCAGTTGGGTGACTGGCTGAATAAACAAGTCGCCGCCTACAACGATAACCTCGCGCACGGCTCTGATGAGGCCGACGAACTAATCGTGACCCCGACGCAGCGCAGCAAGCCAGCCCCAGAGATGCCAGACGATGAAATTGTTATCGCTCGGCGCGGCGGCAACAAGGAACCGCTCAAAGTCTGGTACTCTTCCGTGCGCGGCGTCTTGACCTATGAATGCGCAGGCTGTCGCGAGGAGTTTACCCTTTGCGTTGGGGACGACGATCAGCCGTTCTTTAAGACAGCGTACAACCAAGCAAAGACCATCGAGGAGATCGGCACCGACGCACTCAATAAATTCATAGACTCCAAATACTAGTCAGTGTTAATCCACTATGGAGCGTGATCGGGGTCGCTGGCTTCCTTTAGTTCGGCCAGTCGCGATAGAGCCTGAACCATGTCGCGTAGAGCGGCTTCTCTGTTGTACGGCTCGTTCTGGAAGAGCAGGTCTTTCATCTGAGTATCCATCACGCCGCGAAACCCGAATTCGTTGTAAATCCGCAAAAGAGGAACCGCGAAATACAACTCGTACCCATAATCCACCTTCGCCATTCGCTGGCTCAGGAGGCCGTTTACGCGCACGATGGAGGAATTGTGCATGGGGCCATCAGGACTGCGCCAATCGGGGCCAGCTCGAATCTTCGACGTACCCGTGAAACCCTTTGGCATCGGCCCGAGTCCGTCCAAGAATGCCTGTATCCGATCCTGCAGTTGGAGAGTTCTGTCTTTGAGGGTGACGGGGCCGTGAGGTTCCCCTTTCTTGCGGGTAATTCGCCGTTGGTCTAGCCAGATCAGTAGGAACGCCAGAACGACGAGGCTTAGTTTTCCGTATGACGAAGCATATGCGGCCTTCAGTGACGGCCACGATGCAACGGCGGAGCTGTACCAAAAGCCGCCCCTCGATGCCCAGTCAGGAATCGCAATTAGCAGCACGATGAGGGCGCTCCGGGTTGTTTTCGACAGGCGGACATTTACGCTCTTGACTGCATCTGCGATACTGTCCATGTCAAACCTTCCGCTGGTCGCTCTGAAGCTCCGGTCAAGATGAATCAGGGCGATCAGCTTTTCTTTACTAAGTCAGACTTCTCTAGCTTTTTATTCGCGGCCCCAGAAAAGGCGTAGCCAATCGAATTTGCAATCAACCAAACTAACCTTCAAACCCGTGGCATGCGGCTCGATCTTGCAGATCGTTCTGTAGCGCAAGCTTCGCGGCTTCTTGCTGTCCGCATATTGAAACGAAACTAGAACGAACTTTGCACCGCTAAGACCTATCTGCTGTCGAAGATCGGCAGGATCGCCAGTTCTTTCTCCAAAGGAATCTTTAATGGTCACGGGAAAACATCGTCGGCCATCTTCCTTGGTCAACCTTGCAATACCTGGATCATCAAACACGAGCGTGGGGTCGCCTATAGTCCCGAATCTAGTCGGGTTCGGCGGCGTCACTCTGTAAGCGGGTTCTCCGTCATTTTCAAAAAGCAATCCAGCGCCAGCAGCCAGCAGCTTGCTGTAAGCCTCGCCGACGGCACCGTACCCAACAGGCACGATATGCGGCTTTGGGATGCTCTCGATATAGCCAGCAACGAGGGCGCTGAGACCTAGTACGCCGCAAACACTGTAGAAAAATATCGCCGCACCCCAGTGGTCAGCCTTAGAAACACTGCCTGCGATGCCAGCGATAATCGCCATTGTAGCCAGTAGCACGGGAATGAAATGTTTCATCCGCGTTGCGCGCGGACAGACTCCTGCGGTATAGTCCGACTCAGGGAGTCGTCCAGCGTCTCCTTTCACAAAATGTCGTCTCGTCCAGAGAACCCGACCAGAGTTAGCTCGGACGAACCGATTTTTACAAAGCAAGATTTCTCTACGCTTCTGAAGCGGGCTTGCGAGACGCCATCTCGCCTACCCGCAAAAGCATCGCGGAGAAAATCAAATTCCCGGAAGAGCGGCGATTGTACCGGAACGAATACTCGTCGAGGTAAGACTGCAAATACTTCGCGCTGACGGAGTGGTACACGCCGCCGATTCCGCGTTTCACTAAACTCCAAAATCCCTCAATCGTGTTGGTGTGAACGTCGCCTTGCACGTAGACTTTCTGCGCGTGCTTGATCCGCCGATGCACGTATCCCATGCCCTTGAGTTCGCCCAACTCGTTGTAGGCTCCGGCATCGTCGGTGAAGATCATCGTTTTCGGCATTACGTATTCGCGGAGCAGTTCGTTGGTCGCAGGGATCGTCAAACGTGGGGCGATCCGCGCCACGATCCGTCCGCCCTTGCGCTCTACAACTCCCATGACCATCGTCTTGTTCGCGCTATCGCCGCCGAGCATTCGCCCGGATTCGTTCTTGCGCCGTCCGCCGTGGTACATCTCGTCCACTTCGACGCCGCCGCTGCCTTCGCCGCCAAGCTGTAGTTCTTCGCCCATGAGTTTACGAATCTGCTTAAACATGCGCCACGCGGTCTTGTAGGTGACTCCGGTCTCGCGCTGAATTTGCTTCGCCGAAATCCCGCAACGAGTGCTCCCCATCAGGTACATCGCGTGAAACCAGATTCGCAGCGAAGTAGAAGTTTTCTGAAAGATCGTCCCGGCCAGCGGGAAGATGTGATTCCCGCACGTTTCACAAGCGTAACCCGTGCGACCCTTGACGCGGTAGTGTTTGCGCGGTTTCTCGCACTTGTGGCAGTTCGTTACGCCGCCGGGGAAGCGTTGCTCTTTGATCTGCTCAAGGCAGGCATCGTCGGTCGGAAAATCTTTTTCAAACTGCTGGAAAGTGTAGCGAAGCTCGGGCGGAATGGTTTGTCGTCGATTCATGGCAAAAACATTTTGCCATATGTTCTCCTTGTTGTCAAGGGATAATTACCGATACCTTGGGGGGTGATCCCTTCCGAACAATGAACCAAGCCTCCTGTTTTCGGCCTCACCCCCCGCGATCTAGTTCTTGAAGATCGCCTTCGGCAACATCACGTGCACTCCCTTATTGCCATCCACCAGTTCGGTGATGTCCACGTCGCCGGCCACGCTGATCAACATGTAGGCATCCTCGCGGCTCATCTTTTTCTCCGTGGCTAGGAAATCGATCATCTCCCGTACCGCGATGCGGGTCGCTTCGTATAGTTCTTGATGAAAACCCATGCTGATGTAGTGGGTGGGAGTTTCCGCCCGCGGATATTTCTGCTGCGTCCCCTTGTGTACGAGAAGCTGCACGGTGCCGGTTAAGGAGGTCTCGAGCGCAGTGATGTCTACCTCTCCATTGCCCTGCCCGGCGTGGCCGTCGCCGATCTCAAACAGCGCGCCCCGCGCATGCACCGGCAAGTACAGCGTAGTTCCTGCAACCAGCTCCTTGTTGTCCATGTTGCCGGCGTGGATGCCCGGCGGGGCGCTGTCAATGCGGCCGTATGCCTCCGGAGGCGCTACTCCCATGCTGCCGAAAAACGGATGCAGAGGAATCTCGATTCCGGGAGCGAACTTCGCCATCATCCGATCCCGGTCCAGCGGAATGATCCTCATTTTGCGGTACGGGAAATCCTCCGGCAGAAAACCGCGATTGATTCCGAAAGCGTTATAAGCATACGGAATCGCCAGATCGATCTTTTGAATGCGAACCTCCAGCGTATCGCCCGGCTCAGCCTCTTCGATGTAGACCGGCCCATTCAAAATGTGGCCGCCGGGGCCCTTGTCTGTGACTTCCTTATAAATGTCGCGCAGATTTTGCTGCACCTGCTCGGGCGGAAGCCCGGCTTTTTCCAGTCCGGTGGGGCTGTTGGTGAGCAAGGTTTCGAATTCAACGCTATCGCCCGAGTGTATGCGCAGCACCGGCGCGGCTGACGCATCGTAGTATCCCCAGGCCACGGTCTTCGGTGTCGCCTTCAACGTATGCTTGTGAGGGTTGGCAGCAGGCGGTGCCGTCGGTGAAGGCATCTGAGCAAACCCTCTAGGTAACAGTAGAGCCAGAAAACACAAAATGAATCTAGGCATGACTTCTCCCTAACTACCGCGTTCTTAATTGAGTCTCAATTGCCCTCGATACTCATTTGGGGACAGCCGCCGTCGGCTGTCCATCGAGCGAAGCTCGATCGCCGTTCGCTGTCTTGACTCCGGACCTACTACGTCCCCTGCCGCAAGTGATCCACCACTCCGCGCACGACGGCTCCGCCATAAGCGCCCGCAACCCCCGGCAGCGACGCCAGAAATGATCCATACACCTGCGCTCGCGTGGGCTTCATCGTCAGGATCAGGTAGGCGGCAAGTTCCGTCAAAGGGATGAACATCCCCACGACCACCACCCACCGCCACGGCCACCGCGGCCGCAACAAGCCGAGCAGCATGCAAGCCCCAAGAGCCAGCAACGCCGTAAACAGCAAATCATTGATGGCGACGTCCACCCAGCCTGTCCCTATGCCCGCCAAGGCAGCCAGAAGATAAAAGGACGCGTCGCTCGTGGTTCGTGGAGAAGCTTGTGGCGAAGCTCGCGGCGAAACTGGCTCAGTCCTCATTCCGTCCAGCGTTTCTCAATCGCAGCTAAGAATTCGAAGCCCGTTCCGTGAAAACTCAAAAGGCGCATGCGGTGACGCGGAAGAGCGGCGCTTTCAGGCGCCGCGTAAGCGACATGATCGAAACGGGCTTCAGCCCCGGGGATTTCTAATACTTATAAAACCCCCGCCCACTCTTCCTTCCCAGCCACCCCGCATCCACCATCTTGATCAGCAGCGGACACGGCCGATACTTCGGGTCGCCCAACCCCTCCTGCATCACCCGCATAATGTCCAGGCAAACGTCAAG
>Ga0185299_10004110_pt1 | contig 18010 bp, 17 predicted proteins | sample PaiPotPPA55metaG_FD_128002 | JGI IMG/M metagenome (GOLD analysis project Ga0185299, IMG submission 128002) | Iron sulfur acid spring bacterial and archeal communities from Banff, Canada, to study Microbial Dark Matter (Phase II) - Paint Pots PPA... ...
TGCGCCCTGGCTTGGACGCGGCAGTCGAGGGCTGAGCGCTGGCCTTGGCAGCCATCGCACCGGAGTTTTCATCGTCCACTTCCGTCAGCACTGCGCTATCGTCCTCGTTGTCATTTTCCGCAAGCAACGGCGCGACTTCGCGCAGTTTCTCGGCAGCCTGCTGCAGCATCTCGATCTGCTTGCCCAGCTGCGTGTACTGCCCCTGCTTGCGGCGCAACACCTCATGGATATCCTTCATACGTCCCCCTGCGCCTGACTGTAGGTTTGGACAAAGACAAGGTCAACGGCAAAGGCATCACGGGCCGTTACGCCGGTAACGACGCAGAGGATAAGGGCGGATTTCAAAATGGCGTTCGAATCAGGCTTGGCTAAGGAAAGGCGGCAGTTGAGGCGGTCTAAACCGGGTGACGCTCGGCGTTCAAAATCAAAAGCCCCACCTTGCGGCGGGGCCATGAGTTGAGTGTTCTGGGCGAACCGAGAAATCTAAGTTAGGTCCCGATCAGCTTCCGACGGAACATTCCAGCGATACCCACAAGCCCCGTTCCTAGAAGACCCAAAGTTCCGGGTTCCGGAGCGGCGGTGAGATTCGTGTTGCCCACACGGATGTGCCCGATACCCTTGAAGAGCTGTCCGTTAGAGGTATAGAAGGTCTGAACAGTCGTTCCAGTCGCGCTCCGACCATCCCACAGAGTCCCTGTGATTGTGCCGCTGAGCTGGAAGGTCCAAGTTTGCTTCACATGACTCACGACAGTCCAATTAACCGGACCGACGAAGCTGCCGGTGAAGATAGCTCCCTTCGGCTGTCCGAAATTTCCCTTGCCAGTCACGATAAACGATGAGCTTGCGCCCCCCGCAAACGTGGCGCCAGTCGTGATCGAGCCGGTGAGCAGAGCGCCCGTGTGGAAGCTAACCGAGCCAAGAGAGTGCCCCGCAGGAGCTATGATAGCGTTGAAGCTATGCAGCTGCGAACCGACCGAACTGATGCCCGAGTTCGTAACCGAAATCGAGCCAAACAGGTTAGTGAGTGTAATACTGTCCGCCCAAGCGGCCATCGGCAACGCCAATGCCAGTAATGCTAGAACTACCACTCGCCTCATTTTATTTCCCTCCCAAATTTTTCTTTCTTCTTTGTGTTACACCTTGGACTTTTTGTCCAATGGTATAGGTCGCCTGTTGTGAATCGAGCATTTGTGATTCCAAAACCACTAAAGCCTGATTCCCTTTATATATCAATAACTTAACAATATCCACCGCACCCCTCCCGAGCCTCGGAATGCAATGTGCTGCACACTAGCAACATCCACTTTCCTTAGATCGTCCAGGGGTTCAAGTCCATAGGCGGCATCGCCGACTACGAAATCGATCACCCGCGGGTTCGGAATCGGTAGGAGGAATCTCGCCAAAATCCTAACTTTGGGAGACCGCTTCCGGAACCCTGTGCGACTCTTTAGTAACCAGTCGCGAGGTGACCCATGCTACCACAAGCCCGGCATATGGCAAGTGGCTCGTTCGTGCTATCCAATCGCTCAAGAGTGGGATGTCGCGCTCAGGCCCAAGTGCCATACGCATCAAAGCGTGAGCAGTTCTGGGGGAGGGCTGTTCAAGCGTCCGGTGATTCTTTGGATCCGGGACGCTTCTTATTTGTGGTGAAGTTTCCAAAGACTCGCAAAATTTCCGCACGTTAACGCTTGCGCACATTGTTACTTATTACTTTCCCAGGTCGTTTGTGACCGTCGGCACTTCTTCACTTTTTCCCGACGACAAGCTGTGGTAGGCGGCGTCCAGAATAATCTGATCCTGCCAGCCTTGCTGGCCAGGGACTGGAAACACCTCCCGCCCTTCGACCGCAGCAGCGAAGGCATCCACCTGCCTCGCGTAGGCAAGTTGGTTGGAAACAGTTTCCTCGGCGACGCGTTGTCCGTCGCGCCACAGCTCCAACTTAACCGGACGCTCGACATTCAGCGCATCATCCGCACGGAGCACGCCCGCATCACCGACAATCTCCAAGGGGGTGCGATAGTGTGCGCGAAAGGAAACCAGCACCGTTGCCAGTGTGCCTCGTTGAAATTCGAGCGCCACGATGGCCGCCGACTCCACGTTGCCCGATCGTTCATCGGAGCGCCCGACAACGCTTACCCGCCGCGGCTCGTCCTGCAGGATATAGCGCAAGGCATCGACACAGTGGACACCCACGTCGGCGATGGGACCGCCCCCTGCCAATGAGCGGTCGTAGAGCCACGTGCGGTGATGGCCTGAATCGGGAAATGAGAACTCCGCCCGAGCGAAGATCGGCCGACCGATGTCGCCAGCGGCGATGCGTGCGCGAAATCTCGCCGTGCTTTCCTCAAAGCGAAAGACCTGGGCGACGCCGAGGAGAACGCCGGCGTTGCGCGCCGCTTCGACCATCCGGCGGCATTCGTCCGCGTTCATGCCCATCGGTTTCTCGCACAGCACCGGCTTGCCTGCGGCAACCGCAGTGAGCACGTCCTGCAGGTGACGCGCATTCGGAGTAGCAACCAGCACGGCGTCCACTTCGGAGCAGCGGGTGAGTTCTTCGGTGGAGGCGAAGACATGCGGGATGCCATACTGCGCGGCGGCCTCGCGTGCCTTGTTGGAATCTCGGCGCGAGAGAGCCACCACTTTGCAGTTCCGGGCAAGTGCGAAGCCCGGCATCAGCCGCCGCACCGCGTGCAGACCGAAACCTGCGATCCCAAAGCGAATCATTGTTTTCTCATTGTGTCAGTCTCGCTGTCCTGGTCTTGAAAAGACATTCTACATTCGCGCTACATTCGCGGAAGACGACTCCCCTGTGGCCGTTCCCTGTGCAACTCTGTGCTCCCTGTGGTGATAGCCCCTCCGCAGCGTCAAAAGCGAAACCACAGGGGACACAGAGCAACACAGAGAAATTCTGACTCCGGCCGTGCTGTGCTCAGAGACGCCGCAGTTCAGCGGACCGCAGTTCAGCAAGCAACGTGGAATCGATATTGCCTCCGCTGATCACGGCGACGTTGATCTTTGTGTTGGGCAACTCGTCGGCGTGGAAAAGAAATGCGGCCACGGCGACGGCGCCGCTGGGTTCCGCCAGTGTTTGGGTGTTCGCGCTAAGAGTAAGCGTGGCCTCGTGAATCTCGTCTTCGGTCACGGTGACGATGTCGTCCACATAGGCGCGGATGTGCTCGAAATTGATCGCGCCGATGCTCTGGGTGCGCAGACCGTCCGCCAGCGTCTGCGAGACTTGCTCCGCGGGAGAGGAGACGATGCGCCCGGCACGCAGGCTGGCTTGCGCATCGGCGGCAAGTTCGGGCTCGACGCCAATCACTTTTATATTGGGACTGCTGAGCTTAAGCGCGGCCGAGATGCCGCTGATCAATCCACCTCCGCCGACCGGGACCAGCACAGTTTCAACCTTGGGAAGGTCTTCGAGGATCTCGAGCCCCACGGTGCCCTGGCCGGCAATGATCTTTTCGTCATTGTAGGGCGGCACGATCGAGTAGCCGTGCTTGGCGGCAAGTTGTTCGGCGCGCAGGCGGCGTTCTTCACTGCCCGGACCGACGGTGATAATCTCCGCTCCGAGGGCGGCGGTGGCCTCGAGCTTGTTCGTCGGAGCATTGCCCGGCATCACGATGATGGCCTTGACGCCCAGCGCCCGCGCCGCATAGGCCACACCTTGCCCGTGATTGCCGCTGGAATAGGAGATCACGCCACGGCGGCGGTCGTCCTCACTCAGAGAGGCGACTTTGTTATACGCGCCGCGCAACTTGAAGGCACCGATCGGCTGCAAGTTTTCGAGCTTGAGGAACAGCTTGCGTTGATCCGCAGCGCCCGTCCATTCGAACAGCGGAGTGCGGACGGCGATGCCTTGGAGGCGGGTCTGAGCTTCAAGAATGTCTTGCAGGGAGACCATTGTGTTTGAGCGTGCCTTGTCCGGACGTTTTTTGCAAGGGCGCTGCCTATTACATCACGAGTCACATATATTGACATCATGATGCCTAACGATATAGCATCAAGATATGCGGACTACACTGTCGCTCGATGACGACGTGGCTCAACTGCTGAGCAAGGAGGCTCGCCGATCCGGCGATTCTTTCAAAAAGGTGGTGAATCGCTTTCTGCGCGCCGGGCTCATGGCTTCAAAACGACCCACCCGAAAACCTTTCGTTGTTAAGCCGTGGGACCTCAGGCCACCCGCCGGACTCAGCTTCGACAACGTGGAGGATTTGCTCGACACTCTGGAAGGGCCGGAACGCAGGTGATCGTTCTCGATGCCAATATTCTGCTTTACGCTTATGGCGCAGGTTCCCCTCGTCACAAGCAGGCGCGTGCCTGGCTGGAGAAGGTACTCTCCGGCGCCGAGCCTGTGGGACTGCCGTGGCCATCTCTCACAGCATTTATTCGGATCGCGACGAACCCGCGACTGCCGGGGTTTCGCCGCTCGATCGAGGAAGTGTCGCGCACAGTCGACGAGTGGTTGGAGCAGCCGAACGTGCGAGTGCTGACCCCGGGCGATGACCATTGGCTGCTGCTTCGGAGGATGATCGTCGAAGGGCAGGCTTCAGGGCCTCTGGTCAGCGACGCGCAACTGGCCGCCCTGACCATCGAATATGGCGGAGTGCTCCACACCACCGACCGCGACTTCGCCCGCTTTCCGGGCCTGCGCTGGAAAAACCCGCTTAGCCAATAGGGAATGAGGAGTGTCACCAGCAGCAGCTCAGATTTCCAGTATCACCGGCATGATCAGCGGCCTTCGTTGGTTCTGCCGCGAGATGTAGCGCTTCAAATCGGTGCGGATTTTCTCCTTGATCACGCCGTAGTCGGCTTTCTCTTCGGCGCTGGAGGAATCGAGCGTTTCGATGACGATCTCCCTGATGCGCTCGATCACACCGTTGTCGCCGGGATTGAACCCGCGCGTCACAATCTCGGGCGAAGTCTCGACGCGTCCAGTGAGCTTGTTGATGGCGATGACCGGCATCACGAAGCCGTCTTCGCTGAGATGGCGGCGGTCTTTGACAATAATGTCTTCGACCACGTCAGTGCGGGAGCCGGAATCGATACAGACGCGGCCCACATTGACGCGGCCGGCCTTGCGGGCGCCAAGTTCGTCGATTTCGAGAACGTCTCCAGTTTCGATCAGCATCACTTTGCCAACCGCTCCAGTCATGGAGCCGGCCAGCTCGGCGTGCAACTTGAGTTGCCGGTATTCGCCGTGGATGGGGATGAAATATTTCGGCCGTACGAGGTTGATGATGAGCTTCAATTCTTCCTGGCTGCCGTGTCCACTGACGTGAATCGGCGGGTACGAGCCGTCGTCGTAGATGACGAATGCTTCGCGCCGGAACAGGTGATCCACCATGCGGTAGATGGCTTTTTCGTTGCCGGGAATGATGCGCGATGACAGCACGACGGTATCGCCTTTTTCGATTTTGGCGTGCTTGTGGTTATCCACCGCCGCCCGTGACAGCGCCGACATCGGTTCGCCCTGCGTGCCGCTGATGAGGACGCACACTTTCTCAGGCGGGAAGTTTTTCATTTCGCCGGGATGGATCAGCATACCCTCGGGGATCTGGATATAACCCAGGTCCTCGGCGATCTCGGAGGAATTCTCCATGGAGCGGCCGAGAAAACAGATTTTGCGGCCGTGCTCCCGCGCCATGTCGACGGTCAGCTTGATCCGGTGAATCGAGGACGAGAAGCAGGAGATGAAAAGACGCCGCTTGGTGCGGACAAACACCTCTTCGAACTTGCGGTGCACAGCGCGCTCGCTCGGAGTGTAGCCCTTGCGCTCGACGTTGGTGGAATCCTGCAACAGCGCCAGCACTCCCTCTTTGCCGTACTCGGCGAAACCGTGCAGATCGAAGAGGCGATTGTCGGTGGGCGTCGGATCGACCTTGAAGTCGCCGGTATGCAGCACGACGCCGAGCGGTGTGTGAATGGCGAGTGCGACACAATTCACAAGGCTGTGCGTCACCTGCAACGGATGAATGGTGAAGGGTCCAACCTTGAAGCGTTCGCCGGGACGGATTTCGCGCAAGTCGGCGTCGTCAAGAAGCTGATGTTCGTCGAGCTTATCTTCGACGTAGGCCAGTGTGAACTCGGTCGCCCAAACCGGAACATTCAGTTCGCTAAGAATCCAAGGCAGAGCGCCAATGTGATCTTCGTGGCCGTGCGTAAGAACGATGGCGCGCACATGCTTGCGATTTTCGAGCAGGTAAGAAATGTCGGGGACGACGATGTCGACGCCCAGCAACTCGGCTTCGGGGAACATAAGCCCCGCGTCTACCACGATGATGTCATCGCCGAAGCGGATGGCCATGCAGTTCATACCGAACTCGCCCATCCCGCCTAGCGGCACAATATGCAGTTTTCCAGTTGGCATTCGCAGAATTGATGCTAGCACAGGGTTAGGTTCGTGTAGAGACGGGGCTTGCCCCGTCTGCTTTGGACGCGGCGAGAGACGCGGCAAGCCGCGTCTCTACGGGGACTCGGGGGCGCGTTATGTTCACTGATAAACTGGTACCAGGAAATGGCCGACGAGAACAAATCGTGGATGCGGCGGCGCGTCGAAGGTGCGATCCGCGGGGGCCTGACTCGCACCTATGACACGATCAAGGTTGATCCTGAACGCTTTCTGATGCAGCTACGCGTGGCGCACAGATTGCCGATCGCCACCTTTCTGGGCGTGTACACGCTGCCGGTGGAACGCCTTGACGATGTGGCGGAGTCGGTGATCCGCGGCGGGATGAAGATGGCCGCGGCGGAGGGAGCTGGGTTTGGTCTGGGCGGAATCCTCACCATCGTGCCGGACCTCGGCATTCTTTCTGCTATTACCATGCGCACCATCCAGAAGCTCAGCCTGATTTATGGATTCGAGTTGAACACCGAGGACGAGATTGCCGAGCTGTGGATTGCCGCGGCCAGCGCCGCCGGGGTCGACATCGGCCGCGAATTGCTGGAAAAGGAAGTACTCAATAAGTTTGTGCCGCGCGTGATCCAGCGGATTGCCGCCAAAGCCGGCGCCGAGGTGGTCGAGAAGTGGGCGGGCCGCCTGATTCCGATTGCCAGTTCTGCCATCGGATGCGCGCTGAACTATTACTTCGTCCGAGCATGGGGGGCGCGGGCGCAAGCGCATTTCCGCGCCAAGCATCTCGAAGCGCGGCGCAGGTTCGCGGCAGAACAGATGCAACTTCCGGGCGCGTCTTCGGGGATGTTGCCGTCGTGAGAGGACCGGTAAACGCGACATTCACAGAAGTCTATCCAGAGCCAGGGTTTGAAAGCCTTCCACGCGTTCAAAGACAACATCGTTCGTAATGAAACCTGTGGCCAGCAAATGTGCGGCGGTCGCGGCTTGTAAGGCATCCGGAGTTCGCAGGCGATGAAGAGCGCGAATTCGGGCGGCGAGATCCGCGATCTCCAGGTTTGGTGCAATCCAATCCAGGTTGGGGTAGGTGGAAAGCAAGCCATAGAAGTCATCTGCCCGTTGTTGGTCGGCTTGGCGATACGGCAGCACCAGCAGTTCCGTCATCGTTATTGTGCATGTGATCGCCCTGGATCCGGACTGCTCCAGCCAGGAAAAAATCGGGTCGGTGAATGCGAGATACTTGGGGTTGGGTTCTAAGTGATAAATGAAGATACTCGTGTCCAGAGCGATTCGCCGATGACGCCGGAGAAAGGCGCGGAGCCGCTCTACTCCCAACTCTGGCGTTCCTTTTGCAGATAATTGTTTGGATATTTACCGCGAGCTAAGCCACGGATCGCGGCATGATAAGACTTCGGTTTTTGCAGGACCAGGACTTTACCGCCCCGAATAACCACAAGAATCTTGTCGCCGGGTTTCAGTCCCAACGCTTCGCGGGCCTCCCGCGGGATTACAATTTGGTTCTTTGCCGAAAGAGTCGCTTCCGTCATCGCTTTACATTGTAGCATAAGGTAAAGCGGGGCCCAAGTCTTTACCACAGAGTACACAGAGGATCACAGGGGACACCGCAGACGCGCGCATCCGCCTTGTGGTCCCATGTTGTTAGGTTTTGGGTTCCAAGGCAGAAGCTCGGTTTCTACCGCAACCACTCTTCCAACTCAATCCCGCGCTCGGTCTTCTCGTCGCGATATTTCACGATCACTGGCGTGTAGAGCGAGAGGTTCCACTCGCCTGATTTGCCCTTGCCCTTTGTCACGGCGCGCGAACCCGGGACGACCACAGCGTTTTCCGGAACCTCCAACGGCTGCTCATGCGAGGCGCGGTACACCTCGCCACGCACGAGATCATAAAGCGGCGTGGATCGCGTCAGAATCGTTCCCGCTCCCAAAACCGCGCGGGCGCCGACCAGCGTACCTTCGTACACTCCGCAATTACCGCCGACTAGCACATCGTCTTCGATGATCACGGGAGCGGCATTGACTGGCTCCAGTACGCCTCCGATCTGCGCCGCGGCGCTCAGATGGACACGTTTGCCGATCTGCGCGCACGAGCCGACCAGGGCGTGCGAGTCGATCATCGAGCCTTCATCCACGTAGGCGCCGACGTTGATAAACATAGGAGGCATGCAGATGACCGAAGGCGCAACATAGGCTCCTTCGCGGATAGAAGATCCGCCGGGCACCAGGCGAATACGATCAGCAAGGGTTAGACGGCGAGCAGGGAAAGTATCTTTGTCGACAAAGGAGAGTACGTCGCCGTCCGACATTTCCTGTAACTCGCCGAGACGGAAGCCGAGCAGGATACCTTGCTTGACCCAGGCATTGACGACCCAGTGTCCGTCAACTTTCTCGGCGGCGCGAACCTCACCGCGAGTCAGAGCAGCGCGGAAGTCGAGAAATGTGCGCCGCGCTTCGTCGGGATTGGTAGTCGTTTCGCGCGTGGAGAGGCGTTCAATGGCGGCCTTGAGAGTGACTAGTGAATCTGACATAGAGAGGTCAAGAACCTGTGGTGGAACTCGAATGTCGAAATCCAGCGCCTGAAGGCGCGTTAATTTTAATGCAGGTTGCGGCACGCCTGAAGGCATGCCCTGATACGAATCTGACTTACGCGACGGACTGCTAGAGAAACAAAGAGCTAAATGCTAACGGCTGAATGCTAAGCGCTACTCTTACCCCACGCACTTGCATTCGCTGCGGATCAAAACGCCGGGCATCTGATGAGTCGCCTCGCGCGCCTCGGCGAGATTGCTGTACGGTCCGTGCCAGCGCGAATGATTGGGATCGTGCCCGCTGGGGCGTCCTTTGCCGGAACTGCACTGTCCACAGGATGCGCGGTGCAGCATCGCTTTGTGCGGGCCGGCTGCCCAATTTTCGTAAACATAGAACTCGGTTGCAGCGGCCTGCGGAGCGGCGGGCCGGGTAATCAATCCGGCGTCGGCCGCGATCTTCTGGAGCTTCGAGCGCGTGTCGCGGCGCATGGGAAGCAAGGGCAGGCGATAGATCTCTTCGAGTTTGCCCATCATCGCGAGGACGGCCTTCACGGGCAGCGGATTCGATTCAATGAAGTTGGCCTGCATCAGCGGAAGATATTTGCGATGGATGGTGCGCGCTGTGTTCCAGTCGTTGCTCAGCGCGGCGCGCGTCATCTCCGCCATTTCGCGCGGAATTTCGTTGGACGCAACAGAGATGATTCCAACTCCGCCGAGCGCGATCACCGGCAAAGTGAGGGCGTCGTCGCCGGAAAACACCAGGAAACTCCCCGGCACCGAGTTGAGCACGTCCGCGATCTGCGACATGTTCCCGCTGGCTTCCTTCACGCCCGCGATATTGGGGACCTCGCTCAACCTCGCCAGCGTCGCGGGTTCGATGTTGGCGGAGGTGCGTCCCGGCACGTTATAGAGGATGACAGGTTTGTCGACCGCTTCGGCGATCGCGCGGAAATGGCGGTATTGGCCTTCCTGCGTCGGCTTGTTGTAGTACGGCGAAGCGGTGAGGATGGCGTTCACGCCGGGCCGCGCCGCCACTTCTTTCGCTTTCGCAACGGCCTCCTGCGTCGAGTTCGAGGTAGCGCCGGCGACGATGGGCACGCGTCCGGCGACCACTTCGATAGTGACATCGATGACGCGCAGCCACTCATCGTGGGTGAGTGTGGGAGTCTCTCCCGTGGTGCCGCAGGGGATCAGGAAATCGATGCCGGATTCAACCTGCCAGGCGACCAGATTGCGCAACGCATTTTCGTCGACCGCGCCGTACTGAGAGAACGGTGTGACCAGAGCGGTGCCGCATCCGCGCAGTTGCATGCCTCAAGGATAACTCTTCTCGCGAGCGCTTGCATGAGCGAGGGCTTTTGCTCGTGTAGACGGGTCGTGTGGGGACGGGCGCCCTCGCCCGTCCAAGCCGAGCGAAGCTCGGCAGTGGCCGGCGTTCGGCAACGCTGAATTCGCTCCAGCTGAAATTTCCGCTTCGGCTGTCCGAACGTCGATGCTCAGTGGACGTATTCGATCTCCGGATACTCCGGTTGGCTCTTGAGTTCCGACGCCGGTGCCCCTTTCAGGTATACGTCGAAGAAAGTGCAAATGTAGTGTGCCGTCAAGGCAACCTGGCGCCGGCCATCGAGGCGCACAACGCCTACCGTGCGCAACACGCGCATCATAAGTGGACTCTTCAACATCGCTCCGTCGTCCGAGAACCTGTAGTGACCCGCACCTCGGATCATGATCATCCACCTGCGGTCATTGGGCAGCCGATCGTAAATGGAGTGGATATTCGCTCCGGCCTGGCGGATCGCCTCGGGCTCGCCCGCGTCGGACTCGCCTCTGTGGTCGCTCAGGAGAAACATGAACGGCTGGGTGACACCATCGGCGACGACACTGCCGAGGGGAGCCCCATCCACATCGATGCCAGCCTTGCACCGAGAATCGTCATGGCAGAACTGCAGCGCTGTGGCACCACCAAGCGAGTGGCCGAACACTCCGACCCGCTGCATATCGAGCCGTCCCAGGAACCTGCCCGAGGGGTCTGATGCGTTCAGTCGTTCGAGCTGATCGAGCGCAAAGCCCATGTCCGCACTCCATGACTGGGCCAGCTTATTGGCGAGTTGCTCCTTCTGCGGCCCATCGAGGAGATCGGCGTTGTTCTGCGGCGCTCTTGCGATCACCCTCCCGTCGGGGAACACCACCACGAAACTTCGATAGGGTGCGTCGAAACCCACCACCACATACCCATGACTCGCAAGGTCTTCGGCAAGGGTCGTATAGTCCGTCGTCAGAGCCGCAAGTCCCGCTCTTATGAACACTACCGGATACGAATGCTGCTGCGGCGATACCTGGGCGTCCCGGATACTATGTGCGCGGACTCGCGACAAATCTCGCGTCAGGAATTGCGTGAGCAGCGCGCCGCTCTGCCGTTCAAGAGCAGTCCGCCATGGAGCGGGTAAGTAGTCGTCGAGCGTCTGGGACGGTTGTCGAGGCGCTGCGGGATACCAGATCCAGGCAAGAAGCTCCCGCGTGCTGCCCGGCTGCGGCGCCATCGGATCCACTTTCGCGGCGTCGCTCCAAGCATATGTCGCGCGGCCGACCGCGAAGGGCCCAGTAGGCGTGGGTAGCGTCGTCTCCCTGTTATGGTCCAGCCACATCAATCCCAGCAAGACGGCGATCGCAACAACAGCGAACAGGACCACCACGGCCACAGTCTTGATTACGCGCATATATCTAGGAGTCCCCGCTTTGAGACGCAATCTCGAATCGCAACTAAGGGGAAACGAAGTGGACCTTTTGTAATCGCCAAATGAGATACGGCAGCATCGTGAACGAGAGAATCACCAATGCGTGAAACAGTCCGTCTGGAATGCCATGAACAGAAGGCCCCAGGGCGAAGCCCATCCGGATATGCCCAACTCCGCTGAGGACGGCTGTGCGACTCGCGCGAACTTGGGCCGTGCCGCCGACCAACGCGATCAAGATCCAACCGACAGCGGGCCAAACCGCTTTCAACCTTTCGCGGACGGCGACAAGTCCGATTGCCCAACCGATGAGTATCGGCGCGCTGAAATAGATCAACCTGCCAACTTGAAAATAGAAGTTCGCAAGCCCATCTATTGGGACGAAAGGCGTATTCGCTCCCGGCAAAAAAATTTTCCACCCAGACCACAAAATGAAACAGGCAACGAAGTAGGCCGCCGCGAGGAGAAGGAGCGGGGCCAGGCCGAACATCGCCCACGGCGCCCGGACACACCAGGATTGGAATTGGCTCTGCCCGATTTTGAGGCCTGGAGTTGGAAAGACGTGCTCATGAAATGCCGACCAAACGACATTTGCCAACATGAGCAGGCCGCCACGGCCGGTCCGGAGAAGCGCCTCGAACTCCGCGCCGTAGCGCTCTCTCCAGGGACGTGGATACAGGCACACAAGCAGGTGAGCGAGTCGGTCGTTCATAAGGTTTCTAACCTCCGCAGCCCGGCTTTGGTGAACTGTCGCAGCGTGGTCAGTTTTGCGCGAAGAACGCGCGCCCCGTCAGCGGTAATGCGATAGGGCCGGCGGCGCTCCTCGGGTGGAAGCGGCTCGATCCAACCCTGTTGTTCCAGACGGGCAATCGCCCCATACAACGTTCCCGGGCCGAGACGAGTCCCGCATATGCTGGCAATGTCCTCAATCATGGCGTGCCCGTGCTTCGGTCCGCTGGCCAGGCTGGCAAGCACAAGCAAAGGCGGGTCAGAATAGTGGCCCATTTCCGGGTCACTTTCGGCCGCTACTACGCTTCGCGTACTACGCATGACGTAGTTATCGCACAGTTGACTTCCCGCTGCAAGGAAATTCGACGAGCGGTTCTTAAAGTTCTCGCCAGACGTTGCGGAACTCGTAGAATCCCTTTTTCGCCGCCAGCCACTCGGCGGCGCGCACAGCACCTTCGGCGTATCCGCGGCGCGATTTGGCGTCGTGGCACAAATAGATTCGGTCGTCGGGAGAATTGAAGACCAACTCGTGCATCCCGACCGCGTCACCTTCGCGAAAGGAAACGATCTCAAGCTCTTTTTCCTCGCCTCCGGACTCACGCACAATCTGCTGGATCGTGACTGCCGTTCCCGAAGGAGCGTCTTTTTTTCCCGCATGATGACGCTCGAAAATCTGACCCGAGTAATCGTATTTCAACGCAACCCCCGCGGTCGCGGCAATCTCGAAGAACAGGTTCACACCGATGGAAAAGTTTGATCCGTAAAGGAAGCCCGTTTCTGCGGAGAGCGCCATTTCGCGCAGGCGCGGCAGTTGGTCGTACCAGCCGGTGGTTCCGACAACGAGATTTTTCTTCGCGTGGATGCAGGCTTCAACATTGCGGACGACCGCTGCGGGCGTGGTGAAGTCGATCACAACGTCGGTAGCTGCGAGCGTATCGGGCGTAAGAGCGCTGGCATCGGCGTTTTCAGCGGCAAAGAGGACTCGCACATGATGCCGGCGCGAGTGCGCCACTTCGGCAACCAGCGATCCTGTTTTGCCACGGCCTAGAACCAGGAGATTCATGGTGAACGCTTAGAGCCTACCACCGGGGTCACAGAGGAACACAGGGAAAGCTCACACAGGGGAAAACCTTTATTGTGTTTGGTTTTCCCTCTGTTGCTCTGTGTCACCCCTGTGTCCTCTGTGGTTAATGCTCTCCCACGGTCGATAGTGACCTACGCAAACACCTCCGGATCAGCCTCCGCGAAAAATGCGCGGTGCAGACGCCGGACCACCTCAGCCGCGTCGTCTTCTTCAATCACGAATGTCAGATTAATCTCGGAAGCGCCCTGCGAGATCATGCGTATCTTCACATCTTCAAGGATGCCGAAGACCTTGGCCGCGATTCCGGGTGTATCACGCAAATTTTCGCCCACAAGACAAACAATCGCCTTCCGACCCTCATACTTCACGTCCGCGAGTTTCGCCAGATCGGCGGCCAGTGCCGGGATGGCTTCGTTGGTCTCGGCCGTCACTGAGACGCTGACTTCGGAGGTGGAAACCACATCCACGGCAACGTCGTGCTGATCGAAGGCCTCAAAAATGGACTTCAGATATCCGTGCACCAGCAGTCGGCGCGGCGCGGCGATTTCTACCAGTGTGATCTTTTTCTTAAGCGCGATGGCCTTGAAAATATTCGAGCAACGAGGAGCGCGCGCCGTAATCTTCGTCCCTTCGCAGGTTGGATTCATCGAGTTCAGAACATAGACCGGAATATTTTGCTGCACCGCGGGCAGTACTGTCGCCGGATGCAAAACCTTGGCGCCGAAGTAGGCAAGCTCGGCAGCTTCGTCGAAGCTGATGACTTTAATGCGGCGGGCCTCGGGCGTAATGCGCGGATCGGTGGTCATCATGCCGTCGACGTCGGTCCAGATTTCGATGCGCTCGGCATTGAGGCCGGCGCCAAAGATAGCCGCGGAGAAATCGGATCCTCCGCGCCCGATGGTAGTGGTGATGCCGGCGCGATTGGAACCAATAAACCCGCCCATCACCGGCACTTTGCCGCCTTCGACCAGAGGCTGGACTTTCTTGCGCAGGCGCTCGTTGGTTTCTTCGAACTGAGGAACGGCGCGAGTATAGGCGCTGTCGGTCAGAAGACATTGACGCGAATCCACGTGCGCACCCGGCAATCCGCGGGCGGCGAAAGCGGCAGCCACGATTTTGCTCGAGAGCACTTCGCCGAAAGACGCAACGTAATCGTAGGTGCGGGGAGTGATTTCACCGACCGCGCCAATGCCGCGCAGCAATTCGTCCAGATCTTCGAAGTCGGCGCCCAGGTCGCCGTGGAATTCGGTGAACAGGGCGGTGCCCAGCAGTTCTCCGGCGGTGTCATAGTGGCGCTCGCGCAAGGCGCGCGCCATCTTGAGAGCAGTCTTGCGATCGCCGCCGCCGGCAGCCTTTCCCATGGCGAGCAGGGAATCGGTGACCTTAGCCATGGCACTGACCACTACCACCGGGCGGTCCGCCAACCGCCCCTGGACGATGTGGGCTACGCGCTCAATCGCTTTCGCATCTTGTACGGAAGTCCCGCCGAACTTCATCACGATCATGGGCGGGGGTGCTCCTCGGTTTCCGGTAGAGACGCGGCTTGCCGCGTCTCCCGCGGCGGAGACGGGGCGAGCCCCGTCTCTACACTAATGGCAGGTTTCCCTATCACCCGAGATACCCCTTCGCCTTCAGAAGTTCGGCATTGAGCAGGGCAGCGCCGGCGGCGCCACGAATCGTGTTGTGCGATAGGACGGTGAACTTCCAGTCGAGGACATTGCACTTGCGCAGGCGGCCGACCGCCGTGGTCATACCTCCTCCGAGGTCAACGTCGAAGCGCGGTTGCGGACGGTCCGCCGCAGTCATGTAGACGACAGGTTGCTCGGGTGCGCTCGGCAGGCGCAGTTGCTGCGGCTCGGCCCGAAAATCGTTCCACGCGGCGATGATCTCCTCCGGCCGCGCTTTCTGTTTCAGTCGAATCGCAACCGACTCGATGTGGCCGTCTTCGACAGCGACGCGATTGCATTGCGCGCTCATCGCAAACGGAGCAGGGTCGATGCGCGAACCGTTCAGCGTCCCCAGCAACTTTTGCGTCTCCTCTTCCATCTTTTCTTCTTCGTTGGCGATGTAGGGGACGACGTTGCCGAGAATATCGAGCGACGGCACGCCGGGATATCCGGCGCCGCTGACCGCCTGCATGGTGACCGCCATCACCGTCTCCAGCGTGAAGCGGCGATGTAATGGAGCGAGGGCCATCACCAGTCCAATGGCAGAGCAGTTGGGATTGGTGACGGCAAAGCCGCCGGATTTTCGTCGCCAGGGTTGGCTTTCGATCAGCTGGATATGATCACCGTTGACCTCAGGAATCACCAGCGGAACGTCGGCCTGCATGCGCAGCGCGCTCGAATTGGAGACGACCGCGCAACCGGCGGCGGCGAACTGCGGCTCGAGTTCGCGGGCGATCGAGGAATCGAGGGCGGCGAAGATAATCTTCGGGGCGCCTTCGGGCTTGGCGGCCGCAACCGTCATCTTGGCGACGTTCGCGGGGATGGCAGTTTTCAACCGCCAGCGCGCGGCTTCGGCATAAGGCCGGCCTTCCGAACGATCAGAAGCGGCAAGCCACGCGACTTCGAACCACGGATGACGCTCCAGCATTTGAATGAAGCGCTGGCCGACGATGCCGGTGGCACCGAGGATTCCTACAGGAAGTTTGTTCGACATGGTAAGTTGTGATTTTATACCAGCACAATTTTGGCAGGGAATGCCGCCGCGGGCACCGCAGCCGAGAAGACCCGGAAAGTGTGATGGATAGGGGTCGCGGCCAGATATTGAATCACACGGTGGAGTGACGGGGTCTCGCCGGGCGGGGCGCCCGGCGCTCCACCGGCAACTAACAATCACGCGGGTCCCGATACTAGGTTCGGCACTAGGTTCGGCCTGGGCCGAGTTCCTGCGGAAACGAATACTCGTTGAGTGGCCCGAACTTGCGTTTTTCAGCGTAGATGCGCCAGCGACGCCAGACAATGCGCAAACTGGCCATCACCGGGATGGAGAGATAGACGCCGAGCACTCCGGCGATTTCGCCGCCAGCAAGAATGCCGAACAAAGCCGCCAGCGGATGCAGTTCCACACTGACTCCCATGACGCGGGGGGAGATTGCGTAGTCCTGTATCATCCGCCAGACGACCAAAAACAAAAGCAGGAAAGCCCAGTGTTGATATCCCGATAGAATGGCAACAGTCATCATCGCAGTGCCCGCCAGCAGCGGTCCGGCAAGCGGGATGAACTCCAGCGCTCCTCCAGCAGTGCCGAGCATCAGCGCGTACGGAACTCGCATCGCACCCAAGAAAACTGTGTACGCCACCAGGGACAGCGCCGCCAGGGTCAACTGAGCGCGAATGTACTGGGCGAACATCTGGTTCAGGTCTTGGATCACATCCTGCAGAAACTCGCGCTGCGTGCGCGACTGCACCAGCGAAAGCAGCACTTCATTAAAGCTGCCGCCATCGCGCAGAAAAAAAATCGCGAGGATGGGCACCAGAAAAAGCAGCCACACTTGTTGCGCCGCTTCGGCCGCGCGAACGCCGATATGCTGCGCCAGGTGAGACAAGTCTTCCCGGCGACTCAGCAAAAAGGCCTGAATGCGTTTCTGGGTGTCAGCGCTCCAGTGGTGCTGGCTTCCGATCCGTGCGGCCAGCTGGCCTAGTTGGCCGGAGAGTTGGCCGGTGCTGGCCTTATCCAAAAGCCCGGGTAGCGACTCTCCCAAGCGGGCGCTTTGCCGGGCAATCCTCGGGCCGACCAGAAAGCCTACCACCCCCAGCCCAATGAGAAGCAGGAGGTAAATAATTGTGATCGCCCAAACGCGGCTGTGAACCAGCTTCTCCAGTCGCTCGACCGCGGGATTAATCAGGTAGGCAAAAAAAATGGCGAAAAGGAAGAGAATCAGCGTTCGCCGCACCGCATAGAGAAAGCCGAGACCCACGGCGAACAAGAGGGCCGTAAACAAAACGCGCGACGTCCGTGAATCAATAATCGCCAAGAGTTATTCCAGCCCGCTAAAGCAGGTTTCAGACCTCAGGTCCCAGGTCTCGGAAATCTCCTGTGGCGCTGACACCTGACACCTGACACCTGACACCTAAGCCCTGACTAATCGCGGACTACTTCGGTATGCTCTCCCACAATGGACATCCGCATAACCTTCCATTGATCGTCGAGCCACAGATCCCACGTTCCCGCATCGTTCTTCAGTTCCATTTTGTTCAGTTCCTGCGGCCCATTCTTCAGGGTCACCTTTTCCCTGCCGAGGGATTCAGCGCTCAGCGCCGCCGATGAATGCTGGTGCGGGTTCAAGGTTCCGAACTGGGCGCGCTGCTTGGGAGGGCATTGCACCAGCCCTTTGTCCTGTTTACAGGCTACCCCTAGAAACTTCCAGGCCAGCACTTCGCGGTGGACAAAGAAGTAGTCGTCCAGGATGCTGGTCGACGCCGGCAGCAAGTAGGGCTGTTCATGTTCTTTCTCCTGCGGTCCACTGCTCCACTTCTGAGTCAGAAAATCAGCATTCGGAACCACCACCGATTGCGCCTTCTCCGGGCTCACTTCCTTCCACTCGTAGTGCCGGATATCCC
>Ga0185299_10004112_pt1 | contig 18005 bp, 15 predicted proteins | sample PaiPotPPA55metaG_FD_128002 | JGI IMG/M metagenome (GOLD analysis project Ga0185299, IMG submission 128002) | Iron sulfur acid spring bacterial and archeal communities from Banff, Canada, to study Microbial Dark Matter (Phase II) - Paint Pots PPA... ...
AGGCTGACTGTATCGCCCGCCTTCCACTGTCGCTTGATTGCCAGATACTGCCCAGGCTGCGCCCCATCGATGCCCTTTCCGTTCACTGCCGCCTTCGCGCCCTTAACCCAACCTGGAATCCGCACGAACAGCGTAAAGTCCGCACTCTGTGCCGGCATCACCGTCATTTTCACGTCGCCGTCCCAGGGATAATTCGTCTCCTGTGCGATCTTTAGCCCTGTGCCGTTGTCCAGATGCCAGTCAAGAGTCGAGTTGTCGTACAAATGTACGTAAACGCCGTCCTTGCTGCTGCTGTAGAAATATCCTGGCAACGACGCGAACGTTCGCTCGAGGTTGGGCGGGCAGCACGTCGTGTCGTACCACGGATTGCGGATTGTCTCGCCTGAATCGGGATCGAACGCCAGCGGGTTCCTATAGCAGTACAACGTGCCATCCAGCGACATGCCAGAGTTAATGCCGTTGTACAGCGCGCGTTCAATCACGTCGGCGTGCTTAGCTTCGCCGCTGGCAGCCAGCATGCGCCAGTTCCACATCATGTTGCCGATCGCCGCGCAGCTCTCGCCGTACGCTTGTGCGTTCGGCAATTCGTACGGTTCGCCAAAGGCCTCGCCCGCCGCCCGCGCGCCCACGCCGCCCGTGATGTACATCTGGTGCTGCGACAAGTCTTCCCACAAATGATTCAGCGTTTTCCAGTAGGTCTGGTCGCCGGTCTCCATGTAGTAGTCGGTTGCGCCGCAGCAGGCGTACATCGCTCGGACAGCGTGGCCTTCCAGCCGCGCTCGCTCCGTAAATAGCGTGCCACTGTACATGTAAATCGTGTGGCGCTTCTCGAGGCCCATGCGATCGTCGCCTTGCAAGATGTAGCCGGCCAACTCAACGTATTTCTTGTTGCCCGTGGTGCGGTACAGCTCGATCAGCGACATCTCGATTTCCGGATGCCCCGAGACGATCGGCTTCTTGTCAGGCCCCGGGCCAAAATTAGGCAAGAGGAACCCGTCGATCATCTTCGTGCCCGCATCCATCAGCGTCGAATCTCCGGTCGCGCGGTAATACGCAATCCCGCCCTGGATCATGTGGCCCAGGTTGTAGAGCTCGTGCCCAACCTCCTGGCTGTGTGTCAACATTCGCTGTGAAACTTTGTCCTCGATGTAGTAAGTGTTCAAATAGCCGTTCGATTCTTGCACCGCCACCACTTCTCTGACCATGCTAGCGGCCCTACTGCGAAGCTCCGGAATATCGCCCGACTGCAGTGCAAATCCCGACGCTTCAATCCACTTGTAAATATCCGAGTCCGAATAAACCGGACCCTTCTGCGGCTCCTTGCTCTTCCCCACTAGCCGCCGGTAGTTGTCCATGCGGCCGTGCTTTTCCAACTGCTCGCGCATGGTTGGGATGCTGCGCTCCACGTTGATCTTCCGCCGCTTCGACCAGAAGCCTTCCTCGATCGTCACCGCACGCACCGGCACCGAGTGCAATTTCGCGTACGGAGAATTCACCAGATTCAGCACGCCCTGGTCCCGCCAGGGTAAGGTCGTCTCATCCACGCCCCGACCGCCGCCGATCGCATAGGACATCCCAGGACGCGCCACATACGAAGCGGCCGCAGTAGCAGCTATCGTCGCGATGAACTTCCGCCGCGTAACGTTTCGATTCGATTTCATGGATTGGAACCTCTCGAGGAAGTGTAACTCCGCGAACATTTCACCGCGAGTAGTTCACAAGTGAAATAGCCGAACTCTTGGCAAGGCCTCTTTTGGCTTGGTTAAGCGCTGCCCGAGCTACTCCGAGGCCGGTTCAGCATAGGGTCACACCAGAGAGGCGGATGCCCAGACGAAGACTCCATTTGAGGAACACTCGTGCATCGTTGTATCAAATCACATGCTTTGATACACGTGGATCAGCGGTCGACGGTGTTGTCAAGACAGGTCGTTACGGGCAGGTCAATAAGAACCCTTGGATACGACCCGTCTCACGTGATGAGTGATTTCAAACCTATCGGAACAGCTCTGAAGACTTCGGCGTAGCTTTCGCGTGCCCGCATTTCGTCCACAACGCCTTATGAGATATCGGTGCCTCGCGAGACAACGTCGCAGCAGCGACGAACTACACTATGCTAGCACCACTCGTCGATCCCATCATTTCTGCTTCGCGCCGGGCTCAGGAATGCGAAGGCTAAGGGAAAACTGCTTTCAAGGGCGCGCATGAAGGTTGATCGCACAACGATTGCCGCCCTTCGCGCCGTGGGGCTCTCTTGGGCGATAGTCGCCACGAAGCTTGGAGTGGGAGAAGGCACTGTCTACCGGATGGCTCGGTCATCCGCCAAAATCCCCTCGATTTAGGCTCCCCGTAAGTCGTTGCGAACAAGGAGCCGACTGAGTTAGGTTTCAATCCCCCACAAAAGAATGATTCTGGAGGAGTACGCAGTGGAAGAAAGCACCCACCTTTTGGGTTTCTATGCCGGCACTCGGCCCGACGACCGCGGGCGCTTTCTTCGAGAGATTCATCGTTGGCCCGACTACAAGCTGGAACAGACTCACGACTACATTCAGTGGCTGTTTCCGCTGGCCGAGCGAAGCGGTTTCAGCCCCGAAATGTTGCCCAGCGATAAGCGCGCTTGCCCAAAAACCTCTCGTCCCACCCTGCCCAAAATCCCTGTCGAAATGGCTGCTCACAAATCATTCTTTTCGCTTGCCCACAATTCACCGTCCAGCTTACCCACAAAGATTTGTTTTTGATGCGTCCACTTAGTCGCTAGTCGGCTGGAAACGGATCGCCGCGAAGATGGGGGTGGGGTCGGACCTATCTGCCGCGTTGCCCGGGGGGTTCCAAAAGATTCCAAAAAGCTTTGGTCATTTTGACTCTTCGAGCGCAGCCTGGGCCCGCCGCAAACTCTCCGGACAGGCCGGTAACAACCTGGCCAACGGCCTCGCTCAGCTGGGGCCCGAGGGCGCTTTGCCGCTGCTCGCCGATTGGACCGACAGAATTGCGGCCGGCGAGTTGCCTCCTGCTCCTCCGCGACCGCAAGGTCTCGAGCGAAATGTCGTCATTACTGAGTGGGACTGGGCCGACCCTAAGGCGTATCTGCACGACGAGATCGCGACGGACAAGCGCAATCCCAGCCTCAATGCCAATGGCGACCTTTTCGGAGCCGCCGTACTCAGCAGGGATTATCTGCCCGTACTGGATCCGGTAAAAGCAGTGTCCAGCCAGGTGCCCCTCCACGCGCGTGATCCAAAGACGCCATCCACCGCAGACGATCCCGTTGTTGCACCCTCGCCATATTGGGGTGACGAGGCAATCTGGCACAGCCAAGCCAACGTTCACAATCCGATGTTCGATGGACAGGGGCGCGTGTGGATTACATCCAGAATCCGCGGCAGCGAAAATCCCGCGTTCTGCAAAGAAGGCTCGAGCAACCCTTCCGCAGTCTTGTTCCCTCTCAAAACTAGCGGCCGGCAACTCGCAATGTATGACCCCAAAACGAAACAGCTCACGCTCATCGACACCTGTTTTGGCACACATCATTTGGTTTTTGCCGAGGACGCCAACAATGCGCTGTGGACGAGCAGTGGTGGGGGTGGAGGGGCTGTTGGTTGGCTGAATACGAAGATGCTCGACGAGACCCACGACGAAGAGAAGTCGCATGGATGGACGGCCCTCGTCCTCGATACCAACGGTGACGGAAAGCGGGATGAGTATGTCGAGGCTGACCAGCCCGTCGATCCTACCAAAGACAAGCGGATCAATGCTGCTTTCTATGGCGTGACGGTCAGCCCAGCGGATGGATCGATCTGGGGAACGGTGTTGGGTTTCCCGGGCGCCGTTGTCCGCTTGAATCCAGGACCGAATCCCCCGGGCAACGGCCCTGGCCGAGAGAACGGCCTTTTGCATTTGCGTCGGTCGAAGCTGGCCAGGTGTCCACTGTCAATCACCGTTCACACAACACCATTTCGATCGATGTCGAGCCCGCGCGGCGAGGATCCGTGGACAGGCGCGTTTGGATTGTTCCAGGGCAGTTCGTAAATCAACGGGCCAACTGCAACAGGGCAACATTGCCCCGAGGGTTGGACGCTCTACCAACTTCCGGGCCCGCAGTTTAAAGGAGTTAGTGATCCCGGAAGTGCCGAGGCCAGCTACTACGATTGGGCCGATCAGTTCGATACCTTCGGATTGGGGAAGAACGTGCCAATTGCCAACGGCAATGACGCGCTCCTTGCGCTGATGCCCGACAGCGGGGAGTTCGTCGTGCTTCGCGTCCCCTATCCGATGGGATTTTATGCCAAAGGATGGACGGTCGGATCGACGATCCCAAGGCTGGCTGGAGAGGAAGAGGGCTCTAGGCGACCTACGGCACGCGGACACCCTTTCATGCTGAGGCGGCAAAGGGGCGACTAGCAAGGTCTTGCATTTCCAGCTTCGTCCCGACCCGCTCCCATACTAATGGCTAGTCAGACTTATTTCCTTAAAACGTACTTCGCGCTATGTTGATTGGCTCAGCCCAACAGCGAGCATCCCAGATGCCGCTGTTCTGAAGGGGCGGACCGGCCGCGTTGAGGTCGAGCGCTGGCTGTTGGGACAGCACCAATTTTTGTAAAATCGGTCGCGCTGTGGCAAGTTTGGCTTCAAAAAGCCCGGATAATCGTTTTGGACCACAGAGACCACTATCTATGAATCGGCTCAGGAGCCTCCGGGATCGGCCCACACTCAGTGGTATGTTTCCGCTAGGGCGAGATTTGCATCTCAGGGCGCTGAGGCAGTCCCTCGCGCTGGCTCTGCTGTTCTGCTCCGCGAGTCATTCCGCAACGGCTCAGGATCGGGCTATGCGATTTCATGTACTTGCGCTCGCCGAGCGCGGAGGGATTCACAAGCCGTTTGTCGATGCGGCAAAAATTTGGCTTGGCAAGGAGGCCGGCGAGAACAACTTCACCGTGGACTACATCGAAGACACACGACAAATCGACGACACGTTTCTCTCAAAATATACCCTGTTCATCCAGCTGAACTATCCTCCCTACAACTGGACCGACACGGCCCAAGCCGCATTCATCAAGTACATCGAACAGGGCAAGGGCGGTTGGATCGGATTTCACCATGCCACGCTGTTGGGAGAGTTCGACGGTTTCCCGATGTGGCCCTGGTTTCACCAGTTCATGGGAGGCATCCGGTTCAAAGAATACATCGCAAGTTTCGTCAGCGGTACCGTCACTGTCGAAGACACAAATCATCCCGTAATGAAAGGTGTCGCATCGCCTTTCGTGATCGAAAATGAAGAGTGGTACACCTATGACGCCACGCCGCGGCCGAATGTCCACGTGCTCGCCAGCGTGGATGAAAAGAGGTACACACCTTCCACCGACAAGAAGATGGGCGATCACCCCGTGATCTGGACAAACGAGCACGTCAAAGCAAGAAACGTTTACATTTTCATGGGGCATCGCCCCGAGCACTTCAACAGTTCATCGTTCACAAAGATTTTCAGCAATGCCATTTTTTGGGCTGCCGGTCAACAGGGGACTCGCGAGAAATGAACCAAGCTCGTGCTTGTGGAAAACTTCGTAGCAGAGAGTTCCTGCTTGCAGCGATTCAGGTACTGCTTGCGGCTCCTCTTTTGATGACTCTATCGAGCGGGCCGGCCCGTGCGGAAGAACCGGCTTTTAAGATCCTTGCGTTCTATTCAACCGATGTTGAGCCGGACCATGTCAAAACCGCCAAAGACGCGCTCGCCTTCTATCAGGAGCTGGCGGCAAAAGATAACTTTATATTGGATACCACCACTGACTGGACGAAGCTCAACGAAAACGATCTCAAGCCGTATCGTCTGATCCTGTGGCTCAACAACTTCCCGCAAAGTCCCGAACAACGAGCGGCATTCGAGAACTACATGGAACACGGCGGCGGATGGATTGGCTTCCACGTCGCTGCATACAATGACAAAGATTCGCATTGGCCGTGGTTCGTCCGATTCCTCGGCGGTGCCGTGTTTTACACAAACAACTGGCCCGTGCTACCGGCAAAACTAACCGTCGATGATCCCACGCATCCTGTGACCAACGGTCTGCCTGCAACTTACCAAGCTCCTGCAAACGAGTGGTATCTCTGGAAGCTAAGCCCGCGTCTCAATAAAGACGTCCGCGTCTTCGTGACGCTCGATCCTTCCAACTATCCGATTGGGAAAAAGGACATCATCACCGAAGGTGATCTTCCGGTTGTCTGGACGAATACAAAGTACAGGATGCTTTACATCAACATGGGCCACGGACCTTTGGTTTATGCCGACCCGACCCAAAACAAACTTTTTGAAAACGCGATCCTGTGGCTCGGAAATAAAAAGTAACTGCGTCGGCGGCTGGCATCGTGGAGGTTTCGAGTGACGAGTATTCGAATGGCTGCGATCGTTCTTTGCTTAGTGTTCAGCGGCCGATGCCAAGCTCAAGTACAGGCTAGCACTCAACCAATGAAGCGTCTCCTCGTGCTCGGCGAAGAAAAGGGATACCGGCATGAGTCGGTGTCGCACGCCATGGCCACGATCGAACGCCTGGGTGGCGAGTCCGGACTGTGGACCACGACAATTCGAACAGACACCGAAGTACTCACAAAACAAAAGCTCGAGTACAACGCCAAGAATCTAAATGACTTCGACGCCGTGCTTTTCTATACCGGCGGCGAGTTAGTGATGAACCCAGAACAGAGGGCCGCGCTTTTGTCCTTCGTTCGCGACGATGGCAAGGGCTTCATCGGTGTGCACAGTGCGACCATCACGTTCACCTCCTGGCCCGAATACGGAGAAATGGTCGGCGGATATTTCGACGAGCATCCGTGGGTCACTTTTGATGCACCCATAATCGTCGAGGATCCAAACTTTCCTGGCATGCAACAGTGGTCGAAGTCCTTTGTTCTGAAGGACGAAATCTATCAGCTGAAGGATTATTCGCGGGACAAGGTTCGCGTCCTGATGCGGCTCGACGCCAGCAAACTCGATCTGAACAATCCACACGTTCACAGGAAGGACCGCGATTTCGCGGTAACGTGGGCAAAAATGTACGGAAAAGGACGCGTCTACTACTCCACGCTTGGCCACGTCGAGCAAAATTGGGACGATCCCCGGCTCCAGAAAATGTTCGTGGAAGCCATCAAGTGGGCGACGGGTCTGGTGAATGCGGATGTAACGCCACGACCGCTCCCGACTCAGTCCGGGAGTGCCGGGAATGAGCGACAGAATATTCGTTCGGACGCGGTTGGACACGCATCGGAATCGCGGAAGTAAGTGACGTGATCCACCAAGATTTTGCTCAGAATTGCCGAAACGGAGGGTGACGTTTTATGTGGCAACTGTTGTTCGCGTTGTTGTTGGCGCTCCAACAGACACAGGGCGCGCGCGACATCTCGACGGCCGCGTCAACGACTCCGACCGGTCATCCCATTCTGTTACTAGGGTCCTCCGCTCCTGACTTTTCTCTGCCCGGCGTGGATGGAAAGACCCACACACTCGCGGACTACGCCGCCGCCCCGATTTTGGTCGTCGTCTTCACCTGCAATCACTGCCCGATTGCGCAAATGTACGAACAACGTATTCAACAACTTGAGGCCGACTACCATGCTCGGGGCGTCGCGGTCGTGGCCATCGAGCCAAACGATCCCAAGGCGCTTCGCATCGATGAGCTGGATTCCTCGGACATCAGCGATAGTCTCGACGAAATGAAAATTCGATTTGAATACAAAAATCTCCACTACCCATATCTCTACGACGGTGAAACCCAATCCGTTACCCGCGCGTACGGCCCTCAAGCCACGCCTCACGTCTTTATCTTCGACAAAGACCACAAGCTGCGCTACGAAGGCCGGATGGACAACAGCTATCGCAAGGAAATGGTGAACACTCAGGACGCGCGCAACGCCATCGATGCTCTGCTGGCGAATCGCGAGGTAGTGGTCAAACACACCGGGGTATTCGGGTGCTCGACCAAATGGAAAGAGAAAACCGTGTCCAGCGAGGCGACGCTGCGAAAAATCGCTGCGGAGCCGGTGAGGCTGGAAATGGCCACGGCGGAGGATTTGAAGCATCTCCGCGACAATTCGTCTAAACACATGACGCTAATCAGTTTCTGGGCGACGTGGTGTGGTTCGTGCATCGACGAGTTCGCCGACTTCCAGGAGACCTTTCAGATGTACAAGGTCCGCGATTTCGATTTGATCACCGTTTCGGCCAACATGCCCGACGAAAGAGACGGCGTTATGAGGATGCTCGAGAAAAAACATGCCACGAGCCGCAACCTTTTGTTTGCTTCGAATGACACCGCGGCCCTGCAAGCGGCGTTCGACCCATCCTGGGAATCCGCGGTTCCCTACACTGTCCTCCTCGCTCCTGACGGTACAATTCTCTACAAAAATCTGGGAAGCGTGGACATTCTCGAATTGCGGCGAACCATTCTTGCGAACCTCCCGTCGGACTACATCGGCTTCAATCAATACTGGCAGACCGGTTCCGGTCAAAAGGACTCCGGGAAGAGTGGCGGTCAATAGATTGTATTCCACCCAGCTGTAGACACCCGCGCCCTCGGAGGCTCGATGAGAAAGTATTTACTCTTGCTGCTGGCCGTAACTTCCTCGCTCTGCGTGCTGCTGATCCCGCAGCCCAGCCTGGGCGACGAAATCCCGAAAATTGCGTGGCGGCGACCGCTTGGGCAACCGCTCGAAAATCCCGGCGTCCGCAAAAACAAGTCCGACATCGACGATGGCTATTGGCAGGGCGCTCCCGTCGGCGGTTTCGGCGCCGGCACCTTCTCTCGCACCTATCGCGGCGATTTCGCGCGCTGGCACATCAAGAGCGGCGTCCACAAATACGTTTCCGTGCCTGCCAACCAATTCGCCATGTTTCAGCAGGTTGCCGGCGACCCCGCCGGAACTGCCCGCGTGCTCATGACCGATCATCCCAAAAACGGCGAGCTATCCAGCTGGCAGTGGGACTATCCCGTGGGCGCGGGCGAGTACGCCGCGCTCTTTCCCAAGTCCTGGTACGACTACAAGTGGGACAAATTCCCCGCTCACGTTGTGCTGGAACAATTCTCTCCTGTGCTTCCCGAAAATTACCGAGAATCGAGCTATCCAGTTGCCGTCTATCGCTGGCACGCAGAAAATCCGACAACCAAGCCGATCACCGTTTCCGTTCTGCTCTCATGGACCAACATGGGCGGATGGTTTCGAACCTACACGCACGATTTTCAGTCCGCCCTCAGCCAAGGCAATCAAAATCACTTTCGCCAGGAGTTCGTAGGCTCCGCAGGAATGATGAAAGGCATCGTCTTCGACCGCAATCGTGCCGACGGCGTGGTAAACGAGTGGGACGGCGAATTTTCCGTCGCAACCCTGCAGTCGCCGGGCGTGGAAGTTTTCTACCAGACAGAATTTCTCGCCGACGGCGACGGCAAAGCCGTCTGGGCTCCCTTCTCCAAAGATGGAACCCTTGCGAACAGCGGCACCTCGTGGGTAAGTGCCAGCGAAAAAGTCGGCGGCGCGATTGCCGTTCGATTTACCCTGCAACCCGGCGAAAAGAAAATCATTCCCATGGTGATCTCCTGGGACTTCCCGGTTGTCGAATTTGGCCAGGGGCGCAAATGGAATCGCAAATACACCGATTTCTACGGCACCAACGGCAGTAACTCCTGGACTATCGCTCGCGACGGCTTGCTTCATGCCGGGCAGTGGAGCGACGCGATCGACGCCTGGCAGAAACCCTATATTAAGGATGAGAGCAAGCCCGCCTGGTATCGTGGGATGCTCTTCAACGAGCTTTATACCCTCACCGACGGCGGCACGTTTTGGGGCCGCCAGGTCAATTCCGACCGCAACGCGCCCGCTACTTTCGCGCTACTCGAATGCTTCGACTACGCCTATTACGGAACACTGGACGTGCGTTTTTACGCCTCGGCGCCGCTCCTTAAGTTCTGGCCCACCATCGACAAACAAGTGCTCCGCGAATTTGCCCATACTGTCCCCCGCGAGTATCCGGAGTTGGGCTTATGGGTCGCAAAAACGCAAGAAACCGGCAGCCCGGTTTTGCACAAACGCAAGAAAATCGGCGCCGTGCCGCACGATTTGGGTGTCCCCGAAGGCGATCCATTCATTTCCGTCAATGAACCCGGCTGGCAGGACACCAATGACTGGAAAGATTTAAATTCGAAATTCGTTCTAATGGTCTATCGCGACTATGTGTTGACTGGGAGAAACGACAAGGAATTTCTACGGGAGATGTGGCCCGCCGTTCAAGCGGCCATGACCTATCTCAAGCAATTCGATCGTGGCGGCGGCATTCCAGAAAACAGCGGCTACCCCGATCAGACCTACGACTCCTGGATCGTCCGCGGAGTCAGCGCGTACTGCGGGGGACTTTGGCTAGCGGCATTACGCGCGTCGGAAGAAACAGCGAGCGTACTTGGCGAGAGCAAATCAGCTGAGGATTATCACGCCTTGTTCCAGAAGGCCCAGAAGACCTACATCGACAATCTGTGGAATGGCGAATATTTCCGCTATGACGCGCAGAGCGAGTACCGGGACAGCATTCAAGCCGATCAACTCGCCGGACAATGGTACGCAAACATGACCGACCTAGGCGATCTCGTTCCTAAACAAATGCAGATTTCCGCCTTGAAAAAAATCTATGCGAACAATGTCATGAAGTTCGGCAAAGGCGAAATGGGCGCCGCAAACGGCATGGCCGCTGATGGCAGCATCATTCGCGACAACGAGCAGGCGCAAGAAGTTTGGGCGGGCACAAGCTTCGCGCTGGCAGCCCTTCTGCTTAGTGAAGGATTAAAAGATGAGGCCTACCACACGGCGTGGGGCATTCATCACGTGGTTTACGAGACCAAGGGCTACTGGTTTCGTACACCGGAAGCGTGGGACGACACCGGAAATTTTCGCGCTCCCATGTATATGCGTCCTGCAGCAATATGGGCGATGGAGATCACTAACCCAATTTCCCACTAGATTGATTGTGGCGGCCCAAGTTCTCTTTGCCGGGGTCCGGCAGATTCGGCTCGACTCCTAGTCGCAGAACCTGTCCACTAATACAGACGCCTCTTGGCACAGGAGCTTGTCTCGCGCGGCGACGAATGGTTCTGAACTGGGAGCGAGACCTAGGTTCAAATTAAGTAAAGCGGCTTTCGTATAGACAGTTGGGCATGGAACGTGGCCACTAGACAAAGTGTCTATTGGTCACAGGAAAATTACCGCTTGTTTGGCTTCGATCCGGAAGGGGGTGTACCGCCAGACGAAGCGTTTTACCAGCGCGTTCATCCAGAGGACCGAGATAGGTTGCGCAGAGAAGTTTTTCTTGAAAGGCTGGAAGAAGGCTCCGACTTTGACCTGGATTTCCGATTCGTTCTTCCAGGGGGAGCAATTAGGTACGTTCGCTCGGGTCATCCCGTTCGCGACATATCCGGCGATCTCGTTGAACGTGACCGAACGCAAGCAGGCGGATGAAGAGCGCGAGAGATTGCGCCAGGTGCAGGCTGATCTTGCGCACTTAACCCGGGTAACCACGATGGGCGAGTTGACGGCATCGCTGGCGCACAAGATCAGGCAGCCGATTTCCGCGGCGGTAACAAACGCTAAAACCTGCTTGCGATGGCTTGGTCGCGATGAGCCCAACGTGGCCGAGGCACGCGAAGCCGCATCGAGAATCGTGAATGACGTAACCCGCGCGGCAGACATCATCGGCAGAATCAGCACGCTGTTCAAGAAGGGCGGGCTGCAGCGGCGTTGGTGGATGTAAATGAACTCATTCGAGAAATGATTGTCCTGCTGCGCAGCGAGGCGAACCGCTACTCGATCTCAATCGGTACCGAGCTTGGTGAGGATCTTCACAAGGTCATCGCAGACCGTGTGCAACTACAACAAGTTTTCATGAACCTGATGCTCAATGGCATCGATGCCATGAAGGATACGAGTGGCGGAAAAGAGATTACCATCAAGTCGGAGGCCGGCGATGGTCAGGTGTTGATCTCAGTCAGCGACACCGGTCCGGGATTGTTCCCAGAGCAGGCCGACCAGATCTTCAGGGCATTCTTTACGCCCACAAGCGGCCGCCATGCGACTCAATGATTGACCGACTGATGGGCAGCACCGGTGCCTCTGGGCGGGGTGCAACTTTTCAGTTCACCCTGCCCGCCACAGTCGCGGCGCACGCATAACCTCCCAACTGCTCCAACATGGTAGCTAAATCGCCCAAGGTGCTGTACGCGCATTACATGGGACACGGTGCTGCCGTGCAATTGGCCACGTCATTGCGCGCGGCTTTGGCGGTTTCCAAAACACCTCTCGAGAAGCCCGCCGCAGCCGTCGAGGAAACCGCTCCACCGGCGTGGGTCAAAGCCGTGGAAGACGCCGTCGGGCGCAAACGTACCTTCAAGGGTGGAGTGCTGTCGTACGGCGTGGCGCGCAGTGACACGATCACCATGGGTGGGATGACCATTTCCCCCGCTGCGGGTGTCGCGGAGGCGATCAATTTTCAGGCTGCGGATTCCGGCAACGTGGCCGCCACCGGCGATTTCGTGCTGACCGCCGAAGAGGTCAACCCCGTCATTTCCGAGCTGCAAGGACACCAGATTTCGGTAACGGCGCTGCATAGCCACATGCTCACCGAACAGCCTCGGCTGTTCTTCATGCACTTCTGGTCCGTAGGCAGTCCGGAAGCGGTGGGCGCCGGCATCAAGGCCGCGGTCGGCCGGGTGGCGGTGAAGTGAACGTGTTGCGAGGAGACCGTTGATGCGAATGTGGCTGCTGTTCTTGTGTGCGCTGATGACGGGCGGACCCAGGCTCAAGAAGGTCGCAGAGTTCGACCTGCCCGGGCCGCCTGGCAAACGCTTCGACTACCTCACGATCGATGCGGAAGACGGCTACCTGATTTCCGCACATCTCGGGGCAGACCAGACATACGTCATTGACCTTGGCACGAACAAGGTGGTCGCGACGATCATGGACACGCCTAGCGCTGAAGGCGTCGAGTACGTTGCGGAACTCAAGAAGTTCTACACATCGAACGCCCGCGACAATACGATCGGCGTCGTGGATCTGAAACAGATGAAAGTCGTTAAGAAATTGAAGACCGAAGCCAAGCCGGATGGCAGCACGTACGCGGCTCCGTTTCACAAAGTCTATGTCTCCGACGAGCGCGGCAAAGCGGAAGCGATTGTGGATGTGACCAAAGACGAAATCATCAAGACCCTGCATTCCACAGCGAGACCGGAATGCGGCAATACGATCCGGTGGCGCTCAAGGTGTACGTGAACCTGCAAGATCAAAATATTTTCGCGGTCATCGATCCTTCGACCGACACGGTGGTCGGGCGGTATCCCGTGGGACGCTGCAAGGGAAACCACGGCATGACCCTCGATCCGGAACATCGCCGAGCGTTCTTGTCGTGCGAAGAAAACAATCTGATGACGGTTTTCGATCTCGACAAACACGAACCCGTTGCCTTTCTCCCGATGCCGGACGGACCCGACGTCATCAAATTCGATCCGGGTCTCGACATGATTTACGTCGGGTGTTATAGCGGGGCCATCGCCGTTTTTCACCAGGATGATCCCAGCCACTACACGAAGATCGAGGATTTCAAGGTTCAACACGCGGTACACACCCTCGCAGTAGATGCTATGACGCACCGTGTGTACACCCCAGAGCAAGAAGCAGACGGCAAACCCGTAGCGCGTATGGTTGTGTTCGAAGCGGAAGTCAGTCCGTAGAGGCTCCCAAACCGAATTAATCGCCCATTTATGTCGGCAAGCAAAGAATGATTGATAACTGACACATATCGACAGGGCCCGTGTACGCCTATACGTTCGCTTCGCGGGATCGTCGGTGTTCCCAGCCAAAGGAAGTTAGCCCACTGAAGGCTGGACGATCAGGCGGAAACTGGTCAGCCAGTTTGCGCACGATTCCCGTTCAGAGGCGTATCAGGTCAAATGGGACTACCCGGAGAAAATATGAAGCGATTTCTGATAGCTCTTGTAGCCGCATTCTTTCTTCTTCTATTTAGGACATCCGTAGCCGCTCAACAAAGTGCCGAAAAGAACTCGACTACCAAAAAGCCCGTGACACAGGGGAAAGAGAGTGTAACCTCGTCACGCCAGAGACCGCTGGTCTTGTCGGGTTCGATTCCCATGGAAGGTGTGAAAGGACGTTTCGATCATTTTGCTTCTGGTCCGGGCCGCGTTTTTGTTTCTGCGTTGGGCAATGACACCGTTGAAGTGATCAGCGTCTTCGGTGGCGTCGTTGAACACACCATTACCGGAGTGCCAAATCCCCAGGGCCTGGCCTTTTCGCCGGAAGCCCATAAGCTCTTTGTGGCCAGCGCCAAAGGTAAACTCTACATCTATGACGGAGACTCTTTTAATCTCATCACCACCGTAGACTTCGAGGGCGGCGCCGATAATTTGCGCTACGACGCGGCCACCAAGCGTGTCTACGTAGGCTGTGGCGATGACGAGAAGACCGGGGCAATTGCCACCGTCGATGCGGTTACCAATCAACGCCTCGATGAGGAATATAAGATTGGTGGTGAACCCGAGTCCTTCCAATTGGAAAGCTCAGGGCCCAATATTTATGTGAACATCCCGGACTTGAAACAAATCGCAGTGATTAATCGCAACACCAAGGAAATCACGCGATGGCCTTTGACTGGCTTGCGCATGAATTTTCCAATGGCACTCGACGAGGCTGATCACCGCTTGTTTGTCGGCACACGTGAACCCGCGCGTCTGGCCGTGCTTGACACCACTTCTGGTCACATGATCGCCGCGCTGCCCAGCGCCGAGGACACCGATGATCTTTACTATGATCCCGAAACCAAACGTGTTTATGTACCTGGAGGAGAGGGTCTTATCCATGTTTTTCAAATGAACGACCCGAATCAATACCGGCTCCTCGCCAAAATTCCTACTGCGCTGGGCGCACGCACAGCCGGATATTTTGGACGCCAAGGAAAGGGCATGCACCGTTTCTTTCTGGCTGTCCCCGCTCGCGGAGGGCAAAGCGCTGAAGTGAGAATTTTCACGATACAGGAGTAGAGGATCTCTCGGGACGTTCACGATCACTGTGAGGGTTAAGTCTCCCGCAACTGGAATTAGCAGTTCTGGTTCGGCTTTCGAGGGAATGGAGCGTTGTGAATTACGCGGCTATGTTTCAATCGGCGCTGGTTGCGCTGCTCCGGAACAAGATGCGCAGCATCCTTACAGTGTTGGGCATCACCATCGGGATTGCGGCGGTGATCTGCGTCGTGGCCATCGGTAAAGCGGGACAAGCTCGCGTCGAGCAGCAACTGAATAGTCTTGGCGACAATTTTGTTTGGATTGAATCAGGAGGCCGCGCGGTCAACGGCGTGCGCACGGGTACGCACGTTACAAAAACACTAGTTACGGCAGATGCCATCGCCATCAAGAATCAAGTCTCGCTCATCAAGAGCGTTTCGCCGAACTTGAATGATCCCGGCCAGGTGGTCTACGGCAACCAGAATTGGCATACGTCCTATCGAGGCGTGTCCCCGGAATACTTCGAGATCAAGCGCTGGTATGTCGATCAGGGGGCCATCTTCTCGCCAGACGATGTGGACCGCGCCGCGGACGTCTGCGTGATCGGCCGCACGGTGCGCGAGCAACTGTTTGGCGTGGAAGACCCACTCGGCAAAGTCATTCGCCTCAACGGTCTTCCCTGCAAGGTGGTGGCGACGCTTATTCTCAAGGGATTGTCGCTGTCCGGGCAGGACCAGGATGACACCATCATTCTGCCCTATACGACCGCGCAGAGAAAACTCAAGGGCATAACTTGGCTGGATGACATCTTGTGTTCGGCCGTATCCCAGGATGCCGTGAAGGTCGCCGGACAGGAGGCGACCGCAGTGCTGCGCGATCGCCATCATCTGCGTCCCGAGGAAGAGGATGATTTCAACATTCGGAATCCCGAGGACATCATTCAGGCGCAGCTCGATGCCAGTAAGACGCTCACGATTCTATTGATCGCCGTCGCGTCTGTTTCTCTAGTCGTTGGCGGCATCGGAATTATGAACGTGATGCTGGTGTCGGTAACCGAGCGCACCCGGGAAATCGGAGTGCGTGTGGCGGTGGGGGCGACCGAAGGCGCTATCCAGCTTCAGTTTCTCGGTGAGTCCATCTTACTCAGTCTGGTCGGCGGCGCGGCCGGTGTGCTCTTCGGACTCGTTGGTTCCTATTTGGTTGGGCAAACGCTGCATTGGCCCATCGAGATGTCGCTCCAGGCGGTCATCGTCGCAGCCGTGTTTTCAATCGCGGTCGGCGTGTTTTTTGGATATTACCCCGCGCGAAAAGCCTCTCGGCTGAATCCCATCGAAGCGTTGCGCTACGAGTGACACATCGCGAGTTTGTTCCTACGACGCGTGGCCGAGGCCGTGCGAGCCGAGCATGCCCCAAAACGGGGCGTCTTCTCTGGTGTCAATACGTCACCCTGTGTCTAGCAATCTGACACTGGAGCACTCATCGTGATTCCTCATCGAACTTGAAACGTCCAATTCGACCATCTTGATGCGGAAGACGCATACAACCGAAGACTGCGGAACTCCATCGAGTGGTATGACGAATGCAGTTTTATTATGAGTAGGTGGAATCCATGACCAGGGTTATCGCATTCTGCTTCATTGCTATGTCTGCCGGTTTCGCTATCCAGGCATCCGGCCAGGACAAACAGGCGCTCAGACCGGTGCAAACGATTCCGTTGCCGGGCGTCACAGGGCGCCTTGATCACATGGGCGTGGACCTGGAAAAGAAGCGCCTATCGGTGGCCGCCGTTGCCAACAATACCTTGGAAGTTGTGGACCTGGCTGACGGCAAAGTGATCAAGAGTCTCGCCGGATTCAAGGACACTCAAGACGCGCTTTTTTTGGGCGGCGACTTCAACAAACTATATGTATCCAGCCTGGATGGCCATGTGCGGGTTTTCCAAGGCGAGAGCTTCTGGCTGGTCCAGGACTTCAAGATCGAGCCTGATCCGAACCGCCTTTTCTATGACCCCGCCACCAACTTGATTTATTTTGGATACGGCGGCCAGAATGCCGGATTCGATGCTTATGAGCGCGTCGGTATCTTGCAGCCAGAGCGCGGCGCGGGATATGACCAGCTTGTCGCGGACATGATCGCCCCGACTCCGCGTCCCGGTCATCTCGCCGAGTTCGCCATGGACGACAACGGGATACTTCTTGTTTGCGACTCCCGCGCGGATCGAATCTATCAGTTCGACACCCACAAGCGGGAACTCATCAAGAGTTGGCCCGCCAGGGGCGATGGTGCGGCAGACATGGCGCTCGACCGCAGCCGACACCGCTTATTCGTCGGCACGAGAATTCCCCCTGAGATGACCGTCTACGACAGCTTATCGGGCAAGGAAATCCAGAGCCTGCCAGGGCCAGAAACAATGGATGGAGTGTATTACGACCCTAACCTCAAACGCGTCTACATCACAGGCGGGCGTTGGTACGGCACGCCGGACGCATCTCCAGGCTGGGTTTACGTCTATCAACAGAACGACGCCGACCACTACGATCCGATCTCCAAGGTCAAGACCAGGCCAGGTTCGGGCACTTCGCTCCTGGTACCCCAGCTCAATCGCTTTTATGTTGCGTCTCAGGCGATCGGCGATCAAGAAGCCGCAATCCTGGTATTTGAGCCCGTGCAATAAATTAGATTTCCAATCAGTGTTCTGCTTTTCTTCCTTCGGTTCAACGCCTCGCAACCACTGCCCAGAATCTTACAGGAGGTTGGCGAAGCCGAAACGTCACGAAGTGCCCTGCCCGGGAATTCAAGCGCATGCGTCAAAGCCATGCCGGAAACTGGACAAGGGTTAAGTGCGAATAGCTCGCGTCGGAAAGCGCGGCTGCCTGCATCTGAACTTTGGCTTTATGGTGCATGACACTCATGGCGATCTGAACGAGACTTCGCGCGTCGCGAAACTCGCAGCCGCCTGCCTTGTGGTGCTGTTCCTGT
>Ga0185299_10004115_pt1 | contig 18001 bp, 9 predicted proteins | sample PaiPotPPA55metaG_FD_128002 | JGI IMG/M metagenome (GOLD analysis project Ga0185299, IMG submission 128002) | Iron sulfur acid spring bacterial and archeal communities from Banff, Canada, to study Microbial Dark Matter (Phase II) - Paint Pots PPA... ...
ATCGAATCCATCTCGAATCGCGAAATCTCGCTCCGGGCACAATCAATCTTCGCTTAGGAGCGGTCCGCCGCTTGGCCTATGAGGCCGCTGATTGTGGCCTCCCAAGCCCTGACCTAGCTGCCGGTATTCGACGAGTGAAGGGCGTTAAGAAAATTGGCGTGAGGCTAGGAAATTGGCTCACCGCTGAACAGTCGCAGAGGCTGTGGCAGGTTCCCGACGGCGAGCGCTTGAAGGAAAAACGTGATCGAGCACTTCTGGCCGTCTTGCTTGCGTGTGGCTGGGGAGATGTAGTGTAGGCCAGGCCTCTCGAGAGCCGCAGCCGGCCCTCTAACCAGCGGAGCCGGCTCGATTTCCATAGATTCTCCGTTGCCTAATTTGGGCTGTTTCTTAGTTTGGGATGCGTTTCCGTTCCTGTGATTTCGCGGTGGTCACTAAGGCTCCCATCCGGAATTACTACGGCCACCCATGGCGTTTCCGCTGACACGACATCGGCATGCCAGATAACCTCTTGAACCTTACCCGAGCTCAGATCGATCTTTTGCATCGCCGGCTCGTGCAGGATGAGATTGTCGGCGCGAACGGCAAACGCGTGCCTGCCGGCGCCTTCAGCGGAAACCCGCACGACAATTTTATTGTGAACTAAATCTTGATGGGCAACTTTGAAATCGAGAATGTGTTCCCGGCGCAGATCGAGACGGTAAAGCCCGCCCGGCAGGACCGTCACGGTGGTGTGAGCTGCCCCCTGCCGCACATCGTAACGGCCTTCAGGTAGATGAAGGTTGAATTCTCCGTCGCTCCCGATCGAAGTCACAGTTGTAAGCTGGCCGCTGGTTTGTTCGCGGAATTCCACCGGCTCGTGGTTCGCGGAATCGACCGTCCCGCGGAGGGTGGCGGCGACGGCAATGTCCTGCATCAGCCATATCCACTGGCCTACCGGCTGGGTCCAGACTTCTTTGTAGGTCCAGCAAATCTGTGTCGGCCAGTAGGGAGCGTCGTCGAAGCCCTTGGTTTCAATCCCCACTGGAAGCGCACCCACCATCTGGCCCGAGCGCACGCTGTACAGCGGAGTCCAGTCATAACCTTCGCCGTACATTACGCTGGCGGAAAAGGGATTGCGTCCGACCAGCCATTGCGCCTGCTTCTGAGCCAGGTCTTCGGACTGAAGATCGCCTCGCAACTGTCCCGCGGCCGACAGCGCTTTGGCTTGCGATAACAGGACACTGGAGTTGCCGCGAAAGTCAAACCAAACCGGAAACCGGCGCAAATAGTTTCCGTCGCCAAGCGGAATTCCTCGGCGTACTTCCTGCAGGTAAGCGTCGCGATCAGCCGCACGCAGAGGGGTCCAATCTTTGGATTCAGGAATAAGATGCGCTTCGGTCTCGCGATATACCGCGGCTGGTAAAACCTCATACGGCTCATCGACGGCCGAGGCGGGCTTGAGATAGTACTCAGAATGCAAAACCGCCGCCGAGTACCATTTCATCCATTTGTCGTGATCCGGGAAGGCTTCACACAGGCGGATCAGAGCCATAATGGGCTCCTGCTCTTGCCCGATATGAAAACGATGAAAGAGACTCTCTTGCTTCGGGCTGGTATAGAAATAGCCCGTCAAGGGAATCGTCCAAGGTTGAAGCTTGCGCTCTTGCGATGCCAACACCAGGTCGCCCAAAGTGACGGCTTCATCGGCGTAGCGTTGGTCTCGGGTCGCCTGGTAGAGTTCAACTGATGCGACGACGCCGAACGAAAGTCGCTCCAGTTCGTCCTGTGCGCCGTAGACCTCGGCGAGCGGCGGCGCCGTTTTCAAACCTTCCACAGCATATTTCCAGTCTTCTTCCGCAATCGTCAGGCTGCGGTTCGCCAACTCCGGATCACTCTCCTTCAACACCCGCGCAGCTAAGGCTTCTACTCCGCTCACGCGAAAGTTCCATTCCGGATTGTTGACGGCCTGGCCAAACCGGTCATCCGCTGTGCCCATGATTCCGTCGGTCCAGTAGCTCACTAACTGGCCCGTGCTGCGGTAGCCATCTCCAAAGCGCGTTTTCAGAACCCAATTCAAGCCCCACCGCGCTTCTTCCAACAAACGCGCCGTGAGAGCCGGATCTTCGCCTTGCTCCTTCAAACTTTCCGCGAGCGAAAGCGTGGCGTAGACCATTCCAGGCGTGTTTCCCGTCGCGCTCAGATCTCCAGCATCGTGATAGCCGCCATTGACCACGATTCTCTCGTCCCTGTGCACCGTGTAAATATCCTGATGGCACCTACCGTGGATGCCGGGGATTTCAGTTCCACAGCGTTCGCTGTACATAAAGTTGATTGCTTTCCAGATACTGCTATTCCATGCGTCGTCACCAATGCGGAAAGAACGAGTCAACGTGTTCCCCGCTTTGATCGCATAGACGCCGGGCTCTCTGACCTCGGAGAAGTTCAGCGTTTGATAATTGCCCAGCGGGGTAGTGGTCTGCTCGACCGGCTTGGTGAGAACAACCTCGCCAGTCTGCTGATCGACGACGGAAAACTCGGGAGCTGCCAGATCGCTGGCGATAGCGGACTTCGATGTCCCGGTTGTATATCCACTGTGGCTAAAGGCAATCTTTCCTGAGGCCACATCCCAGCCCTCGACGTGATCGGCTACAACGCTCTGCAATTCGAGACGATCGATGTCAAGAATTGTTCGGTCGCCGGGATCGGGAAATTTCTTGGGAAGGCTATACGCGAAATCGACCGCCGTGACCCGATCGCGATCGAGCGGAGCAATCTCCCACACAATCTGATTCCACATATGGTTCTTGAGAATAATCGACTCGTGGCGGCCTTCGTTATATCGGTCTGGCAGTTTGTGCGCGCCGTCATTATGGAGAATCAACGAACAAGAAATAGCAGGCGCGCCGACGACGTCGGGATACACCCAGAGAGAAATGCGGTTGTATTTGCTCCAGTCTTCCCCGGGAAATTTCCGCGTGGCTACAAGATCTTCCCACTCCCCCTCATTGCCAACTTGGGCGATGTTGGAAGTCGAGCGGATGCGCACGGCGTGCTTACTATCTTTAGTGTGATCTTCGGTGAGTGTCATCTCCCCTGCGCCCGCGAACGACCATGACGAAAGGTCTTCCATGCTATCCAGAACCCGCGAATCGAGCACTTTCTTGTTCAGCCAACGGAATTCGGCCCCATCTTCAAAACGTGCATGCATAGGCATGGTGGGACTGGCTTGTTCCGCCGTTTGCTGCGCGCTGAGAGATGCGACAAGGCAGCTGATAGCCAAGGCAGTGATCAAACTGAACCATCGTGTCCTTGTTCCCACGAGAGTCCGCGTGGACCGCGTTAACACGATTGGCATTCTTGTCGACATTTGCTTCCTCCAAGGCTATGACGATTGCTAGCGCGAATAGACTGACGTTCACGGATGATTGCGCTTGCAGAGTTCTACTGGTCCGCACCATCGTTACTTGTGCACCCCAGCCTGCGCGACGGGCAGCGTTTCAACCCGCGGCTGCGGGATCATTTCCATCGCCCAAACCGCGGCCGGACGCATGTACATCGAGGCCCGGAAATTTCCATTCACGTCCCACGCTTCCGGAGTGCGGAACCAATATCCCTTGCTCTCGTAGATCACGTGGTACAACCCCCAAGCCGTGCGGTAAGCCTCGTCGCGCATCCCTTCGCTCAGCAGAAGAGCGGCAAATCCAAAGCTGGTTCCTACCCAGACTTCCGGCGCTTGTTCGTTATCGCGAATGATCGATCCATCCGCAGCCATGCCATTGGCCGCACCCATTTCGCCGCCACCAAACTTCATCACGTTGAAGTCGAATATTTTTCTCGACGCCGCCAACTGCATTTCGTGCGGCACCAAATCGCCCAGGCCCGTCATATTGGCATACCACTGTCCGGCCAGCTGATCGGCCTGCACGCTGTCGCGGTATTCGCTATCTGTGTCGTAGCGGAAGTACTCGCCATTCCAAAGCTGGCCGAGGTATGTCTTTTGGGCTTTGAGAAATAGTTCGTGATACTCCTTGGCCGCGCCGTTCTTACCCAGCGTGCGTGCCATCTCCTCTGTGGCGCGCAACGCCGAGAGCCACAAGCCGCCGCAATAGGCGCTTACACCTCGTACCACCCACGAATCGTAAGTTTGATCGGGGTAGCCGCTATTTTCAGGAATGCCTCCGCCATGATCGAATTGCCGCAGATACAGCATGGCGTTCTGCACCGCCGGCCACATCTGGCGAAGGAAGGCTGTATCTTTACTCCCGGTACTCCCGGTTAGGACATAGTCGCGATACACCATCAAGACGAATTTTGAATTCAGATCTTTCCAATCATTCGTATCCTGCCAGCCAGGTTCATTCACGGCGACGAAAGGATCTCCTTCGGGGACACCGAGATCGTGCGGCACCGCGCCCTTTTTCTTCCGCAGGTGCAAGCTGGGTTCTCCCGTCAATTGCGACTTCCAGACCCACTGCCCCTTTTCCGGCCATTCCTTCGGGACGGTAGCGGCGAATTCGCGAAGCACCTGCTTGTCGATGTTGGGCCAGAACTTCAACAACGGCATCGAAGCGTAGAACCGAACATCCAAAGTTCCGTAATACGCATAGTCGAAGCATTCCAGCAACGCAAAGGAAGGAGAAGCTTTGCCGTCGCTACCGACCGGACGACCCCAAAACGATCCTCCGTCCGTCAGTGTGTACAGTTCATTGAAGAGCATGCCTCGATACCACAAAGGCTTGCTTTCATCGTTCACATAAGGAGCCTGCCAGGCGTCGATCGCATCGCTCCAGGCGGAGGCATTGCGCAATCCGTCGCGTGCAATCGCCCAAGCATTGTTGCCGCTGGTTCCATAAAAATCTGTATAGCGGCGATTCCACTGGCGGCCTTCGCCGAATTCCACGACGGGGAAATCCCATGCAATTACCATGGGAATGATTTTTTTCTCTCCCGGCTGAAGTGTGAAGCGCACAGCGATCGCTCCTGCCAACTTCTCACCATCGCTTACCCAGGAAAGCTCGCTGTTCGCCAGCCGGCCATCTTTGGCAAAGTGCGCCCAAATCGCCTTTCCATCCCCTTCGGACGGGAATGTAGCTTGGTAACTCACCTCGACGCCCGGCAATTCCAAAGCGGCAATTGCGAATTGTCCGTCGGCCTCTCGGGGCGCGGCGCTGGCGCGGTTGCGGTCGAAAACCACTCCCTTCATCGTTCCAGCGTCGATCTTCTCGCTGACGAATTGATTGTGATTTCCCTGACTTGGAGCGCCTTGAAAATCTCGAGTAAAGGTACGAAACCATCCCACCATGTTGGTCCACGAGAGAAGAACGGATACAGTTACAGCGTGCTGCGTGGGATTTTCCGCATGCCAGCGATAAACCGCGACGGGATAGCTCGACTCGCGATAATTATTGGGCAACACCGGGGAAAATTGTTCCAGCACCACGTGAGCTGGAAAGTTTTCCCATTTGTAGTCGTACCAGGACTTGGGGTAGAGCGCCGCGTATTCCCCGGCGCCCACCGGATAGTTCCATTTCCAGCTCGCAAGCGTCCCATCACTTGGATGATCTGTCATCAGGACACGGGTTGTGCCTTCAGACTCGCCTTCTCCCTGCTGAAACATCGCAAACTGATTAGCATACACAGGCGCATATTTGTGAACTCCCGCTTTCATGTGCCAGCGAGTAAAGTCTCCTCGGTAAGTGCGCGAAAATGTTCCCGAGCCGAAACCACCCACTGGGGCGCCTTGCCAAAACCCGTCATCGATATTGCCGGGCACCCGAGTCACCCCAAACTTCTCGAGTGGAAGACCGAGGGGACGGCGCCAGGCGGCTTTCGGTATCGCATCTCCAGCCCAAACTGCGGTCGTTGCGAGCGCGACAAATACGATGGATCGTAAATACAAGCAAAGGGTCATTTGTATGCATCTCCGAGAGTAGACGCGGCCCTGGCCGTACATCTTTTCGCAGGCAATCACGAAAACCCCAGCACCCCAACGCCCGATTTTCATAAATGACAATCCTTTACGGTGCCGAGCCCGCGCGAGTAGATACGGTTAGTGTTCGCCCATCGATCACACTTGGGCCGGGTCCAGTAATAGGTCCAGCCATGTTTGCTACGAAGACTATGTCGGTTGCACTATCCACGGCAATTGCATAAGGCTCATTTCCCACTTTTATCGTCGCCACTACCGAATTCGTGATTCCGTCAATCGCGGTGACAGTATTGTCGTGAGTATTCGCGACGTATACTCTGTGGGTCGCTGAGTCAACCGCTACAGCCTGAGGCCGGGTTCCCACACTCACGGTTGCAACTACAGAGTTGCTGACTCCATCGATCACGGTCACGCTGTTACTTGCGTAGTTCGCCGCATAGACTCGGCCGGTAGAGGAATCCACAGCGAGCGCGCAAGGAATATCTCCGCTATGAACCAGCGTAGTGGCACTTGTTTTCCCATCAAGGACCGTGACGTTCGAACCGCCTGAGTTCGCCAAATAGACTTTGCTCGCCGCAGAATTCAACGCAATTCCCCAAAGATGCGGGCCTGCAGCCACCGTGCTGGTAGCATCGGTCGCGCCATCGATCACGGTCACGTTCTTGCCCTCATAGCTTGTGAGGTAGAGTCGGTTGGTTGCCGGATTCACGGCAATCGCATCGGCCTGCACGCCGGCCTTGAGAATGCTTGCCGCGTTGGTGGCTCCGTCAATGACCGTCATGCTATTGCTGAACGTTTTTGAGATATACACCTTGTTAGTGACGGGATTTGCCGCGATAGCGTAGGGCAAATCTCCGACCTTGACGGTGGCAACAACCCGATCGGTTGCTCCATCGATCACGCTTACCTCACCGCTGCCCGAGTCCGCCACGTAGACCCTGTTGGTGACCGGATTGATCGCGATGGATTCGGGCTCAGATCCCACCTCTATCGTGCTACGGAAGTTGCCAGCTTTATCCAGGACCGTTACAGTGCCGGCTGTCGTGTTCACCGCGTACGCTCTGTGCGTGGTCGGATTCAACGCAATTCCCTGAGCACTGATTCCCCTTCCGCTCGGCGGCGGAAAAGCTGCCTGAGTAGAATTCGTACCAAGCCAATTCACCGCATTTTCAATGAGCTTGTTCTGAATGGGACTGGTAAAGATCTTGTCTCCGTGCCCCATATTCATGTAAATCATTTTGTATTTCGTATTCGTCCACACCACAGGGAGATCGCCGCCGGTGAGAACGTCCTTCAGCCCAAGGGGATAATTTGAAGGATCGAATGTCACCAGGACTCGCACATCCTTATTGAATCGAGGGCTGGGCTTCCAGATGTACCATTCGTTCGCGGGTGATTCGTAGGACTCGGGAATGTCCTTTGCGACTGGATCAGTGCGGTCATCGATAACGAGCTTTGCCGGCAATGGCGGCCAGTTGTTGCTGTAAAAGACCGCTCCTCCCAAGAAATCGACGAACCAAGGCCAGTTCGTATCTTTGTCGTTGTATCCGGCGAAGTGAAAACCCAGCCATGCGCCGCCATTTTCCATGTAGCGCTGGAAGGCTAATCTCTGCGCTGCATTGGTGGGCGCGTCGTTCAACCAAACAACCACTTGGTACGCTTTCAAATACGCTTCATTCATGTGCTGCCAATCGGTGGTCGAGTCAAATGTAAAGTTTTGGCTGATGGCGCGGGTGGCAAGGAATTCCACCGCCGCCTCGGCGAACTGCACGTGATCGGCTTCGACGTTCGTAGAATAAAAAGCAAGCACCTTGAAGCGAGTTTGTTGGGCGGCGCTGGTCACAGCAGTGCAGAGAACGGCCAGCACCATCAAGAGAGGAATCGAGCGAATCTTCATTGGCTGGCCGCCCAGAAGATGGTATTGCGGAAGATTGTAGTAAAAGCCGGATTTTGCAGTAACTCGGGGTGGTGCCCCATGAAAATGTAGACGTTGCGCGCCTTGTAATGCTCATTCGTCCAGACGACGGGATGATCTCCCATCTTCGTTTTGCTATCTGGCGAATACGTAGCCTCATTCACGTGCGCCAAAACGTGAACATTCGGTCGCGGGGATTTGTCGTATGTGTACCATTCCTCGTGATCGACCACAAAGGATCCGCCCACATTTTTCATAACAGGGTGCGAAGGATCTTCCACAACCACGGTCGCGGTGGCGAACTTCGGTATGTAATCGGTAAATCTGATCCCGCCCATGAACTGCGAAAACCATGGCCATATCCCGTATCCGTCAAATTCTCCAAGCAGGGTAGCGTGATGAAATCCGATCCACCCGCCTCGGCCTTCTTCGATGTATTTTGTGAATGCGGCTACAGCGGTTGGAGTCCATCCGTAGGGAGGATAGTTCAGCTGTATAAACAGCTGATAGTGCGACAGGAATTCGTCGTTGATCTTATCGCTGTTCTCGATGTAGTCCACCGAAAAAGCATTTTCCTCTGCCAGCTTTTGCAACCACACTTTAGCCGCGTCAACGAAAGGCCGATGAATGCCGCCGGCCTCGGCCAGAGCAACAACCTTAAATCTAGGCCTGGTGTCCTGCGCCACGCCTGCGCTGGCAGAACTGAGAACCACGGCCACGATCACCCACCGACAGCGGTGAAAGCGAAAATATGAAACCAGCCGTGAAAATAACATTTGGGCTCCATTTTCATTTCAAAACCCGCCCGATCCAAGAAATCAGTCAATCGCAAATCAGCGAGTTTCTCGCACCGTGAACTGAATTCTCCGCAGCCGGCGTTCGATTCTGCCCGGGCGCCACGCACATTGTACGTCAAACTTAGTTAGCAAGCATTACAATGTTGTCAGGCTTCGAAGAGATGTCGTCGAGCGATCAACCCCCGGGCGCCAGGCCATAGGCGGCCACGGTCTGACGCGGATACTTTTATAAGAATCGGGAAATGCCTTACCATGACTAGTCGCATCGAAACCGAGGCTGAAGGGGTCGTCGTTGACCGCACAATGACGAAAGAACGCGCACTAGTCGGAAGGCCTCCACTTCTCCGCCAGACCAACGCGCAAATCCTTTTGCGACTTCTTCGCGAGACGGGGCCATGCTCAAAAGCCGATCTGGTTCGCGCTTCCGGGTTGAGTGCTCCGTCGGTGACCAATGTTGTGGCTCATCTCGCGCTCGCGGGGCTGGTTGAACCTATCGGCGAAGGAGATTCGACGGGTGGAAGGCCGCCTGACATACTGCGTTTCCGGGCTGAACGAGGTTGCGTAGGGGCGGTTGAGATCGGGCCGGACTTCCTGCGCTTTCTTCTGGCCGATTTGGATGGGCGGGAAATCGGAAAAGCGACGATTCCTCTGGAGCGGCCGTCTTCGGCGCCCCCGGAAGTCTGCGACCAGATTAGCGAGACTGTGCGCGACCTCCTGCGCCACCAACACCACACCGAGGAGCAACTATTGGGACTCGTCGTGGGCGTACCCGCGATCGTCAATGTTCGAGAAGGTGTTGTAAGGGCGCTGAGTGCGCTCAAGGGATGGAACAATATACCTTTGGGAGAGATGCTGGCGAAAGATTTCAAATGCCCTGTAACCATCGAGAATGATACGAATCTCGCGGCCCAGGGTGAATATTATCGGGGAGCAGCAAAGGGAGAGAAAGATTTCGTATTCATTACCATCGGCGAGGGGGTTGGCGCCGGCATTTTTGTGAATGGCAGCATCTATCGTGGATCTCAATGGACGGCGGGTGAGATCGGATACCTCCGAGTGCCCAGCGTCTCAAGGGAGCACCCCGCCATCCACAAATATGGCAAGATCGAAAAGCTTTTGGGTGCTCCGGGAATCCTGAAGAGCTGGCAGTCTGATCGGCAACGATCCCCCACGCATCCCAAGGTGAAGTGTGCAGCTGACGTTTTCGATCTTGCGGCCGCAGGAAATGCGGAGGCCAAACGTCTCCTTCGGCAACGAGCCAATCTACTGGCTGACATCGTGCTCGATCTGGCGCTCGTCCTCAATCCCAGCGTTATTCTTCTCGGGGGCGAGGTGGGCAATCATCCGCGCCTCTTGCAAGAGGTGGAGGAATTGCTGAAGGGCAGTGAATACCCGATCGTACGGGTAGGATTGAGCGCGCTCGGTTCTTCGGCGGTATTGTGGGGCGCAATTCACACGGCGCTCGACCCAGCTCTTCTTAGACTGTTGCAGCCCTCCGATTCTTTGGCCTCCTCGAGCCACCACCGGAATCTGGGTTGACCGACTTACTTAATAACGATAACTTAGTATTGTGAGTCGCTCGTCGGTCGTCATACCCAAGTCTCGCCCTGCCGCTTCTTCCGCTCGCCCTGCCGCTTCTTCCGAAAGAGCGGAAGGGAAGCGTGTGAGGACGCAGACAGAGGCGGGCAATGGCGCCGCCCTTCGCGTTCAAGCGGGATACGGGCACGTGGTCGGCGTGGACATCGGCGCAAGCAATTTGCGAGTTGCATTGGCTGACATGAACGGGACGATCTTGGGGAAATGGTCGGCCTCCACGAAGGAAACATCTTCTCCGGCAATGGTGATCGAACAGATCCACACGGGAGTGGAGTCTCTGCTGAAGCAAGCTTCGGTGCCGTGGCGCTCGCTATTGGCCGTAGCTGCCGGTGCACCCGGGATTACGGACGCAGACGCGGGCGTCGTGGTGGCAACCTCCTATCTAAGGGGATGGAAAGATGTCCCCCTTCAAAGTCTGCTGCGAGCCGCCCTGCGTGTCCCGGCTGCGGTGGAGAACGATGTAAGAATGGCAGCGATTGGAGAGAACTGGAGAGGGGCCGCCCGAGGCGTCGCCGATTTTGTATTTCTTGCTATTGGAACCGGGATTGCTGCTGGCGTGTTCGCCAATGGCAGGTTGATCCACGGTGCGGATTTCGCAGCGGGCGAGATCGGTTACATGCATGTTCCTGGCACTCCCGAAGAAGCCGCGCAGGATGGCGCTCCGGGATCGCTTGAGAGCGTGATCGGCGGCGAGGGTCTCAGGCAACAGTGGTTACGTGGTTGTACCGAAACCGGCGTTGCAGTAAGCCGCGGTCTGAGCGCAACGGAAATTCTTGAACGAGCCCGCGCGGGGGATGAACTTGCCGCGGGGATTCTGCATCGCTCGGCGAAAATATTGGCTTATGCGGTGTACAACGTATCTTTAGTCCTAAACTGCAAGCTGTTCGTATTGGGCGGCGGAGTAGGGATGAGTGAGCCGTTACGAGATTCGACACGCCATTTCCTCGAGCAGTTCAACGAGCCCGTACGGCCAAAGCTCACTATTAGTAGTCTGGGGCAAGATGCGCAGTTGATCGGAGCGATTCGATTAGCGATGAATAAAGCGGAATCGCGAATCGGTGTGAAAGTGAGCGATTAAGCCCGGGCAGCCAAGATCGCTTCTTCAAATTTAGCCGAATCGAACTTGCTTCAAGAAGGCGCCCGAATCGAATGGCTAGCCTTCCTTGGGAAGGCTGATGCTCTCCAAGTCTCTTCCCCGAGTTTCCGGTACGACAAACCGCACAAATACCAGGGTGGCGATGCAAAGCGTTCCGTAGATTGCGAATGTGCCAGCGCTTCCCAAGATATTAATCAGGGTTAAGAATGTTAACGAAACCGCGAAGTTAGCGATGCCTGAGAAGAGTGTTCCGGCCGCGACGCCGCGCCCGCGAACGCGCAGCGGAAAGACTTCAGCAACCAAGATCCAGGCGATCGCTCCCAGGCTGAATGCGAAACATGCGATATACTCTACAAGACAGGTGATTGCTATTGATCCTAACGACGAACCGAGCATTCTCTGATGGCCGAACGCGAAGGAAAGCGCGAAGAGCGCGATTGTCATGCCAGTCACGCCCACATAGAGCAGCGGCTTGCGCCCAATGCGGTCAACGAGAGCGATGCCCACGACCGTCGCAACCACATTCACCGTGGCTACGATCAGGGTTGCCAGGATGGCATTGGCGTGCGAGGAACTTCCCGCGAGCTCAAAAATTTGCGGGCCATAGTAGATGATGGTGTTGATGCCGGTGACCTGTTGTAAAACGGTGAGTCCAACTGCAATGAAAAGTGGGCCGCGCACTGCGGGACTCCAGAGGGCGCTCCAGCGTTGTTCCATCGGCATCTTGAGTCCCTGCTCTATGTCATCGAGAAAGCGCTGTGCCCCCATCTCGTCCATATAGATACGCAGTACGGCTGCAGCCTCCTTAGGGCGGCCGTGGGCGAACAGCCAGCGTGGACTTTCAGGCACCGTAAGAATTACTCCCAAGAAGAAGACTGTCGGCACAACGGCGATGCCAAACATCAACCTCCAAGCCTGTTGTGCAGCCAGCCAGTAACCGACGAGATTCGCGAGGGCGATGCCCACCGTCAGCGCAAACTGATAAAGCCCGATGAGCATACCGCGCGATTGAGGCGGGGCTAGTTCAGAAACATAGACCGGCGCGGTTACCGAGGTGAAACCGATCCCGATTCCGATGATCGCGCGGGCCACGATCAGAACGAAGACGTTGGCAGACAGAGGCGCCAGCAAAGAGCCGGCGATGAAGATGCCTCCTGCCCATACCAGCGTAGCGCGCCGGCCGATACGATCGGCGATCGCCCCGCCCACAATGGCTCCGATCATGGCGCCAATGAGGACGATGCTCACGACTAACTCCTCCATCAGCGTTGAAAGCGCGAATGTGCGTTTGACGAAGATGGCCGCGGCGGCAATGATGCCCATGTCGTAGCCGTACAACACGCCGCCCAAGCCTGCGATCGACGAAATGCGAAAGATGAATCCGCGATTTACGCGAGGCGGAGCGGAGAGACCGGAATCAGACACGTATTTACCTCAACGGCATCATACTGTATAGTTTATAATGATTCATTAAAAACATTGCCCATAGGGTGTCCGTTGGCAGATTCACCGAGGGAATCCATGGAAAGCCGGGCAGGCCAAGAGTCGCGCTGGATCGCCGGAGTAGAACCTCCGAAAGAAATGCTGACCCGGAGCATGACATCCATTTACGAAATGGAATGTCGGGAACAGCCGGAGCGCCTTGCCCACTTGCTGCGGGCTTATCGGGAAGAAAAGCCGATCTGGGGAGCGCTAGAACAACTGGGACGGATGGCGCGTTCCGCAGGGCCGGTAATGCTGGTTGGAATGGGAGCTTCCTATTGCTCCTCTATTGTCGCTTCTTCTTTCTTACAGTTGTGCGGCAGGTTAGCTTTCGCGGCAGATGCCAGTGAGTGGCTGCACTACTCGCGTCCGGTATGGGAACAGGCCGCTGTTTCCATCTTGTTGACCACTTCAGGAGAGAGCGCGGAACTTGTGCAGCTTTGCCGAAGCAGTACGAAGCTGCCGCTCGCCTTGCTTTGCAATAACGAAAAAAGCACATGTTGGTCGTCGGTCGAAGTGAAACTGCCGATCCTGGCCGGGCCGGAATACGGCAACGCCACCAAGACATTTACCAACGCTACGGCGGCAAGCATCGTGCTTGCTTCCCATATTCTTGGCCGGCCGTGGCGCGAAGATGCAGAGCGGGCGAGCGCGGCTTACGCTGCAGCGCTCGATAAGGTATTCAGCCTGCGCGAAGAACTGGAAAGCTTTTGCCGCGGAGCCGCGAATATCGAGCTTGTAGGCCGGGGGCCGGCGTACGGAGGCGCCATCATGGGCTCGTTGTGTATTCGCGAGATGACCGGCCATCGTGCTGCCGCCCACTCCGGCGGCGGGTTTCGGCACGGGCCAATCCTCGACGTCGACGGCTCGCACGTCGCCATCATTTCAGCCCTGGGACGCGCGGCCGGCTTAGGAGTCGAACTCGCCCACGACTGTCACGCGCGAGGCGGCAAGGTAATTTTGGTTGGAACCGAAGACCGGCGGAACGAAGTGCAGCAGAAGTCAGAGAGATTCTTGCCGATAACCATCGGTGCAGTCCCGGAGCCGTGGGAAGGAATTACTTCCGTGATCGTGCCGCAAGCGCTGACGCTTGCCATGGCGGAAAAGTTTGGCGCGAAATTACCTCCGCGCTTTCAGTACGGAGTCATGAAGGAGTAGAGCGCGAACGGTTCGCGCGTCCGTATTTTCCGCGCAAGGCGGCGCGGCGTTTGCCAGGAATGGATCGTGGTTTGGCTGGTCGTTGGGAAGATCGACTTGAGAGTCAGCAAGGCGAAGGTTTGAAAAGGAGACGGAAATGACACAGTCGAAGGCGTCCTCGATAATCGCTCTAACGTTGTTCGCAACCCTGTTCGCCACATTTTTCGCGGTGAGCCCCGCTTGGGGGCAGGAAGTCACCGCCACTATCACTGGAAGTGTGACCGATCCTTCGGGGGCTTCCGTGGTTGGCGCTTCCGTAGTGGCTCACGATGTGGAGCGCGGCACCGCCTACCGGACGCAAACCAATCCCGACGGCGTCTTCAATCTTCAGCGCGTGCCGGTTGGCACATACGAAATAACGGTAACCTCGACTGGATTTCAGACAGCTAAACAGTCCGCGGTCACGTTGGTGCTCGATCAAATCGCCCGCTTCAACTTCAAACTCCGGCTCAGAGGTGTAAACGAGGTGATGGAAGTTATCGATACCGTGCCCAACTTGCAGACGGATAGCGCGCAAGTAGGAACGCTGATCGATTCCAAGACAAACGACAATCTACCGCTCGCCTCGCGTAACTTCGTGCAGTTGACGCTGCTTAGTCCGGGCGCGCTTACCATCGATCCGCAGACCATGAACACTGGATCCCAGACCTCGCAGCAGATAGCGGGCAATGGAGGCGGCCGCCCGTACATCAATGGCAATCGCGAAGAGTCGAATAATTTTATCCTCGACGGCGTGGACAACAATCAGGCTTCGGAAAACGCGGTGGGTTTCACCCCATCGCCCGACGCCATTCAAGAGTTCAATGTCATCACCCAGAACGCATCGGCGGAATTCGGCAATTTTCAGGGCGGGGTGGTGAGCGCCTCAATAAAATCGGGTACCAACACCTTCCATGGCGATGTCTTTGAATTCATTCGCAACGACAAATTCAATGCCAACTCGTGGCAAAACGGATTCTTGCCCAATCTGCAGGGGACGACAGGCCTGCCCAAAGCCCAGATGCGCTGGAATCTGTTTGGCGGTACCGTCGGCGGACCCATCATCAAGAACAAACTGTTCTTCTTCGCTGATTATCAAGGTTCCCGCTTCGATCATCCGCTCGCGGCAGGGACCATTACCGTCTTGTCGACTGCGGAACGTGGAGGAGACTTTAGCGCCCTTTGTACAACAAGTTTTGACAGTTCAGGGATCTGTCAAATTCCAGTTACCATTCCTCCCACGCCAGTCGGCACCGGACAGATCTATGACCCTTGCACTCCGGGCACGGGAATCAGCGGCGCGCCCTGCGTTCTATCCGGGAACCCGGTGCCTTTTAATGGCAACATTATTCCCGCCGACCGACTGGATAACGCATTCAAGGCGCTTATGGGTTCGTCCCTCTATCCACAGCCCACCCCTGGAGCGCCCAATAGCGCAGGAGTTCGGAATGGAAGCCAGAACAACGACGACCAGGAAGACTTCAAAGTCGACTACAACATCTCCGACAAGGATCGTTTTTTCGCCCGCTATTCCCGAGGCAAGGAAATCGATCCGAATACCACGACCTACCTGCTGGGCGGAAATTCGAGTTCGGAAGCGCACATCGACAACACCGCTTTTGATGAGACGCACACGTTCACTTCGTCACTGCTCAACGATTTTCGCTTTGGCGTGAACTATGTGTTGCCCTTTGGCCCGAATACGACCTTTGCCCCCTCCGTCGCAGCGCTCGCAACCCAGACTGGTATCGCCGGTACGACCGAAGGCGGCATCAGTGGACTGCCTAATATCACGTTTACCAGTGCGGCTAACAACGGAGGCGGCATCGGCAATTACAACGGCTTGGGAAACGGGACGATCATCCAAAAGTTCGCTTCCACCGTCTGGCAGATATCCGACAATCTGCTTTGGAGTCACGGCCACCACAATACAAAGTTCGGATTCCAGATGAACCGGTATCGCTTGAACATTACGTATCCAGGCAATGCCGGAGTGCTGGGCGACATCGGTTTCACCAGCAACTACACCTCTAAAGCGGGCGATGGACAAGCTGGCGGAGATGCGGGAGCGAGCTTTGCTCTGGGCTTGCCCGATTCCGTGGCTCGAGGCGAAGTGGGTAGTGGCTTCCATCAAAGGGACTGGCTGTTGGCTGGCTTTGCACAGGACGATTGGCGTATAGCCGATAGCCTGACCTTGAATCTGGGACTGCGCTATGAAGCGCGCACTCCATGGGTCGAAACCAACAATCGTCAGGTGAATGTCGATAAGACGACCGGCATCGTGGAGTTCCCCGGAAACAGCCCCGTCCCCACCGGCATTGTGGGCAAGAACGGCTTCAGTAGAGGACTCTACAGTAGCAAATATGATGGACTCGGAGAGTTTGAGCCTCGCATTGGATTCTCCTGGACTCCAGCAGTATTTGAAAGAAAAACCGTTATCCGTGGAGCGTTTAGCGTCTCATCCTATCTGGAGGGTACGGGGACCAATCTGCGTCTGCCTCGTAATCCGCCATACACGCCGACACAGATCGGGGGAACGAACAACTACACCCCAGGCGCCACACCTTATACCACCGAGGCTGGAGCTACGGGCGGAGCCACACCGCAGCCCCAATCGGTCGTCGGAGCAACGATGTTCGCCTGGGATCCCGTGGTGCAGCCAGCAGTCGGAGAACAATGGAATCTTTCGATTCAGCATGAGGTGACCCAAACGCTCACCATGCAGATTGGTTATATTGGTCAGAAGGTTACGCACTTGGTCGTGCCGTTGGACCTCGGTCAACTGCAACTGGGAACCGGCAACACCAGCTTTATCGGCGGTTTCAACGGAGTCGATTCTGGCGGAAACAGTCTCGGGTATGGTCCGAACAGCTTCGCCGACGTTTACGATACGGCATCGGTCGGCACCATGCGCTATGACGCTCTGCAAGCAGTGTTACAAAAGCGCGCCAGCAGAGGATTGGAAGGCCAGATTGCCTACACCTGGGGCAAATGCATGACCAACAATAGTGGGTACTATGGAACCTACAGTCCGAATTCCGAGACCACGAGCTCGTACCCTTATTGGCAGAACCTCTATGATGCGAGATCGAATTGGGCACGTTGCTACTATGATTCCAACCAGGTCGTGAGCGGCTATCTACTTTACGAACTGCCCGTAGGACGAGGAAAACGCTTCGGCCATGATCTGCCTGCGGCAGCAAATGCGGTGGTTGGAAACTGGTCGATTGCTCCAATATTTTCCTATCACGCCGGATTCCCCCTGGCCGTCTACGGACCCGACAACTCGGGGACCTTCACAGGCCATGACGGTGCCGGACCCGGTTCCGCTCGTCCGAACTGCAATGGTCCGGTCCAGTACACCCACCAGATGGTACGCACGGGAGCGGGCTATCAGTTCCAGTGGGTCTCCAATGCAAATAACACATTCACACCGGAGGCGCCCGGGACCTTTGGCACCTGCCCCGCGCAGGGCCCGGTCATCGGGCCTCACTATGTGGACTTGGATCTTAGCCTGCAAAAGAACTTCCTCTTCGGCGAGTCGAAGCGCTTGCAGTTTCGGGCCGATTTCCTGAACGCATTCAACCATCCCAACCTGGCCGCCCCGAATATGTTCTATTCCCCGTCAGCTACCACGTTCGGCAACATCACGGGCAGTCAGGATCCGAGGAACCTCATGTTTGCTCTCAAGTTCTATTTCTAACCTGGTTATCGCGGCGGCAGAAGGGCAGACACGGTAATGTGTCTGCCCTTTTTAATTCCAGCGTTGCTTTCGAAGGGTTCGGTACACCGACTCGCATCTCCTGAAGAGTGTGTGTTCTGGTCCATGCCACACTGCGTTTTTTAAGCACATGCGGCTGCCGCGTTGAAATCTGGTTACTCATGGCATCACCGACGCTAGAGAGTAAGCGTCCGGCGATGGCCGCCTCGACAAGAGTGTGATTTGGGTGGACGATCGCGATGTGGACATGAGGATAGTAGTGTCCATTAGGAGCGATGATGGACACATACACTCAACCGATTCCACCGAA
>Ga0185299_10004117_pt1 | contig 17993 bp, 15 predicted proteins | sample PaiPotPPA55metaG_FD_128002 | JGI IMG/M metagenome (GOLD analysis project Ga0185299, IMG submission 128002) | Iron sulfur acid spring bacterial and archeal communities from Banff, Canada, to study Microbial Dark Matter (Phase II) - Paint Pots PPA... ...
GTTTTAGCGTGACCAACGCGGCAGCCGTCCTCGGCGATGCCGCCACCATTATTCCGATCGACGCCATTCAGGAATTCAACACGCAGGTCAATCCCAAGGCGGAGTTTGGATGGAAGACTGGCGCCATCACCAGCGTCGGCCTGAAATCAGGAACGAACCAGATACACGGCAGCGCCTATGCTTTTGGCCGCTCGGATTCTTTTGACGCCCGCAATTTTTTCAACCATTTCAACACTGACGGCACCCTCCAGGCGAAAACGCCCGTGGAACTGGAACAATTCGGCGGCACAGCGGGCGGACATATCATCAGGGACAAGCTCTTTTACTTTGGCGGCTTTGAGGCGCAGCGTTACACCGTCGGCAACTCGCTCACGGGAAACGCCCCGACAACGGCATCCGTTTCGGGAGGCGGCGGCAACGGGTGCGTGGTGCTTGCCACCGGTGACTGCACCATCAGCGTAGCCGATGCCACCGCAGACCTTGTCGCGAAAAACCCGGGCTTCGTCGTGAATCCGCTTAGCGCCTATTTGCTCTCCTTCTATACTCCGAATTCCGGCCAGGGAACGAGGGTAAACCTCGATTTCCCCAACCAGAACACCTCCAAGAACGCCATCGGGAAAGTGGACTACCATCCGAACGATCACAATTCCTTGAGCGGTTCGTATTTCTTTGGCAATGACACCATCATCGGCATGGACTCGAATGAACTGCTGGCGCAATTCCGAACCGCGGTTCATTCTCGCGCGCAAACCGTCGCCGCGCACTGGGCTTGGACGCCCAGTTCCACCTGGACCAACGAGGTGCGCGGTGGCTTCACACATTACGTTCTCCAGATTATCCCAAGCGATACCACTTTTCCCTACAAGATCGACACCGGCCTTTCCAATCCGCTCTTGAACGGCATACCGAATATCAAGCTCTCTCCGTTCACGGAACTTGGTGCCTTCCACAACTTTCCGAAGATCGTCGGGCCAGACAAGGTCTACAGCTTTGTCGACCAGGTCTCCTATTTGCGCGGCAAGCATGCCTTCAAATTCGGCGGAGAAATTCGGCGGGATTTGGTTCATCAAGGCACGTTCCGCGGCGGGCGAGGCCGTGTTACGTTTGCTAGCCTCGAGGACTTCCTTCAGGGCAATCCAGCGAAGGCGGGCATTTTGGGTGGAGATCCCATCCGCAACATCTCGCAGTGGCTCTATGCCGGCTACGCCCAAGACGACTGGCGCATCACCAAGAGTGTGACCATCAATCTCGGGTTGCGCTACGAGCTCCAGGGCGTCCCGACCGAAGACCACAATCTGTTCGGAAACTGGGAGCCTTCTGTGGGCTTAGAACAGGTGGGCAAAAACATTAGTTCCATCTACAAGCGCGACGGCAAGAACTTCTCTCCGCGCGTGGGTGTCGCCTGGGATGTCACAGGTAAAGGCACCACCATCGTTCGCCTCGGCGGCAGCATCGTCTACGACGTCATCCCCATGAGCGCGTTCCTGTCTCAGCAAAACCTGCAGAGCGGGCCGGTACTGTTTGGCATAGGCGTCGTTCCGACCGGGGCTACTATTACGACTTGTCCGGTGGCTCTGGGGGCTAACAATACTTGCCCTGTTGCCCCGGTCACCACGGCGCCCGTCGGAAACATTTTCACCACCGCCGTCAACCTCGCAGGGTCTGGCCCGGGTGGCGTGAATTGGCAGAATCAGACGACGCCCATCTACCCCACGACCCTCTCTTCCCTTGTTCAGTGTGGCGACGGCGCCAATGTGCCAGGCGGAGGAACCAACCCAGGTCCTTGCAACACCTTCGCCATGAATCGCAATTTCCGCAGTCCTTACGTAGAGAACTGGACTCTGGGCATCCAGCAATCTTTCTCTGGCAAACTTGCGCTCGACGTCACCTACGTTGGCAATCACGCGGTAAAACTTCCTGGCGTCGTTGATCTCAATCAAGCTCCTCCTACTCCGGGCGCGAACGGCACCCTGCCCTTTGCCACCAATTTCTCGTATCTCGGCCAGATCAACTACCTCTCGAACTTTTACGGTTCGACTTACCACGGTTTGCAGAGCACACTTACCGCTCGCAACTATCACGGCCTCGAGTTTGTGGCGGGCTACACCTTTTCGCATGCCCTGGACGACCTGTCCTCAAACTGGGTTGCCTTTCTTCCCCAGGACAGCGCCCATCCCCTGCTGGAACATGCCAGCGGCGACGAAGACATTCGCCACCGCTTTACGCTTTCCGTGACCTATTCTCTTCCGGAGAAGAAGACCTGGACCCAGCTCCTGGAAGGCTGGCAGCTCAATACCATCATCACCCTGCAGTCTGGTCAGCCGTGGAACGTCAACGATCAGAACAATAACTTCAGCGGAATCAACGAGGGCTCCGACCGTTGGAATTTCTTCGGCAATCCGGCCGACTTCAAATCCATCGGCCCGAACGGGATTCCTTGCTTTGGTCCGGGTAGCGCTGCTTGCACGGGGGCCATTCCCGCCGCGTGCACGACCGCGGCCACATCGCTTGGCGCAAGCACACTGAAGGCGCTGAACGCGGCGGGTTATTGCTATATGGTCCGCAACTCCATCCTGATCCCGAATGGCTTTGGCCAGTTTGGCAACATGGGCCGCAACATCTTCCGCGATACCGGTTTCCGCAACGTGGACGTTTCTGTTGCCAAAACCTTTAAGTTCGGGGAAAGAATCAGGGCACAATTCCGCGTGGAAACCTTTAACCTTTTCAACCACCCCAATTTTGCCAATCCCTGGGGCGCCACCAGCACTTATGGGCAAGGGGCCTTCGCCGATCCATCGCAGGCTGGCTCGTTCGGCTGCGGCTGTGCAACACCGGACAACGCCGCCTTCAACCCTGTGCTTGGGTCGGGCAGTGCCCGCGCCGTTCAGTTGGGCCTGAAGTTCCTGTTCTAACCTTTTGAAATCGCTGCAAACTTGAAGGGGCCGGAAGACACTCGGCCCCTTTCGATTGCCTAGCCGTTCCGTAAATCTTTGGAGGATTTAAATACGATGAAACGCTTCGCCCTGCATATCCTGGCCGCCGCCTTGCTCTTCGGCGCCATCCTGCCCTGGGCACCACACCAGCGCCTCACCGCCGCCGGCGAAGAACAAGCCATCCTGCAATCCGACCACGAGTTCGTCCGCGCTGTCACCAAAGACGATAAAACCACCCTGGCCAAGCTCCTCGACGAGGACTTCACTTGGACGAATGCCGCAGGAAAAACGATAACGCGCGCTCAGGTGCTTAGCTCCGTTCCCACGTCGCCAATGGGGGATGAAAGCGCAGCGAAAATAGAACATCGCGACTATGGCCAAGTTGTGGCAATCCTGAGCGCGCGTGAAAAAATCCACGTGCTGCGCGTGTGGGTTAAGCGCGGAGCGAATTGGCGTTTGCTGGTGTACCACGAAGTTTCGCAGGCGGACACAGCGCAATCGCAGTCCGGCACGAGCGTGAAAGACTGTGAAAATCCCTGCAAGAGCGTGCCATTTCAGCCCAAAAACGAATCAGAGCAGGCGGTGATTGCGGCGTGGCAAGCGCTGGAAACTGGGGTGACCAATCATGACGCGTCCGCGTGGTCGCCACACGTGGACGAGAGCTTTGTCACGGTGAGTTCCAGCAGCGATCATCCGGTTTTTAAAGCTGATCGCATCGCCACGCTGAATTTACAGAAACAGACGGGGTATCCATCGGCGCCGGCTCCGTTGGTTTCCGCGCAGATGTTTGATTTCGGGAATACTATCGTGATGACTTGCCTGCACCAGCCGTATCACGGCAAGCCTGTGCATGTTACGCGCGTGTGGTTGAAGCGTAATGGGCAGTGGGTGATGACGATAAGTTATCAGACGACTATTCAGGGAGAGCCGGCGAAGTAATACAAGTTTTGATTCCGTCGAGGATTATTTGATACATGTTGGTTGTTAGCCGACCTATATCGACGTGTACATGAAAGTTTGCGGCGTCGGAAATACAACAGCAAGACCCAGGCTAAAAATCGAGCCTGGGGCACCCTCCGTCTAACTATACTGGTAGATTAATTTTACTTTAACGGTAAATATATCAACTTTTTGTGCGGATGATTTCTGCTTAGGGGTGTCTTCAGTCGCTAACGACGGGGTTGCGCAATGTCCCTACGCCTTCGACGGAAATTTCTACGATGTCTCCTGGGACCAGGGGACCAACGCCTTCGGGGGTGCCGGTGCAGAGTAGGTCGCCGGGCATTAGGGTCATGATGTTGGAGATGTAGTGGATGAGGACGTCCAGCGGAAAAACGAAGTCACGGGTGTTGCCCTGCTGGCGAACCTGGTTGTTCACGCGAGTGCCGACGCTGACACCTTTCCAGGAATCGAGTTCGTCAGTGACTAGCGGACCGACGGGGCAAAATGTATCGAAGCCTTTGGCACGCGCCCACTGATTATCTTTTTTTTGAAAATCGCGGGCGCTCACGTCGTTCACAGCGGTGTAACCAAGAATATAAGGATGCACATCTTCATTGGGGGGCAATTTGTAACAGCGCTTGGCGATGACGACGCCGAGTTCGCCTTCGTGATCGACGCGCTCGGAAATGGATGGGCGGCGAATTTCGTGGCCGGGGTCCAGCAGGGAAGAGGGGGGCTTGAAAAAAAGTAATGGTTCTTTAGGGACTTCGGAGCCCATTTCGGCAGCGTGGCCGCGATAGTTGCGACCGACGCAAACGATCTTGGAAGGTTGCACGGGCGTGAGCAGAGAGGCTTCCAGGAAAGACAGGGGCTCCATCTGTTCGGTGGGCACGGACTTCAAGTTGCCGACTTGTTCCGGCGGGGTCGACAACAAATGCGTGATGCGCTCGATACCCTTGGAAGACTCGACCAGACCGTATCGCGCGCTGCCTTTGTAAGTGAAACGGCAATATTTCATTTATTTTGTTCCCCTCATCAATACCCAAGTTCTCGCCAAAAGTTTCTGATAGATCAAGCGCTCTGATACAGCTTGGTCATGACGAATTCGCGGTGACCCAAAGCTTCGGCGCAGGTCAGACGGCCGTTGCAAGTTCTGATCATGATATCGATCAGTCGATCGCCGGCTTCGTCGAGAGACATCTCGCGACGTAGTATGCCAGAGACATCGAGATCAATGTGCTCGGCCATGGTGCGAGCGGTTTTTGGATTGGCGGTGAGTTTAATGACCGGCTCGATGGGATTGCCGATCACGTTTCCCTGTCCAGTGGGGAAGAGGTGCACAACAAAACCCGCGGCCGCTTGCAGCGTGACACACTCCGCCGCAGCAGAAGAAGTATCCATGTAATACAGGCCGGCGCCTTTGGCAGGCGACTCCGCGGGCTTCAGCACGTCAATGAATTTCGTCTTGCGACCGATTTTCTGCAAATTGCCAAAGGCTTTTTCTTCGATGGTAGTTAAACCTCCAGCGATATTTCCCTTGGTGGGTTGAGACTCGGCGAGGTCGCTGGTTTTGTGGCGGTCAATCACTTCTTGATAGGCGTTAAAAACCTGCATGAATCGTTTTTTCACTTCGGGAGTGGCAGCACGGCTGGCGCACACGATTTCCGCTCCGGTTAATTCCGATGTTTCGCCGAAACAGGTGGTGGCCCCGAGCGGATCGAGTTTGTCGATCAGATTCCCGACGGTGGGGCAGGAAGCGAGTCCGGAGGTGGTGTCGCTTTCACCGCACTTGGTAGAGACGAAAAGTTCTTTGATGGAGCAAGATTCGCGTTGTTTTTCGGAAGCCCATTGGACAAATTCCTGCGCTTTGCGCGAGGCTGCGGCAATGGTGTTGATATCGCCGTGGCCCTCGATGGAGAAGCCCATTACCGGCTTGCCGGTCTTGGCGATCCCTTCGACCACGCGCCCGGTCCAGCTCGGCTCGATGCCGATTACCACACAAGCCGCGACGTTGGGATTGCTGCCGGTGCCGATGAGCGTGCGGAAATGCAACTCCAGGTCCTCGCCAAACTGCAAACGGCCGTAGGCGTGAGGAAGAGCGAGCGTCCCCTTAATATTATTGGCGACGGCTTCCGCGCTGGCATTGGACAAATCATCTAGCGGGAGGATGACAACATGATTGCGAATGCCGACTCGTCCGTTCTCACGCCGATAGCCGAAAAATGAATGCTGCGCCACGTTTACCACCTCTTGGTTTTCAGATTGTGTACATGAACATGGCGGCCCTGCCCGACGTCCGCGACGATGCGGCCAACATCATGTCCATACTTCAGCACGGTGTCGCCAACTTTCAGGTCACGGAGAGCAATCTTGTGACCGAGCGGCACCGCATCGAGAGATTTGAAGCGGATGGTGTCGTCGGTCTCCATGATCCAACCGGTCACTTCCTTGCCGGGCTGGACATCCTCGACAACGACGACGCCGACGCAGTCGGCTTTGTCGTGCACGATGAAATCAGTCGCCATGAAACTGTTCCTCCTCGTACGGGGACTTGGCCTGTGGCTGAGCTAGTTTAGTGCCTCAGTGATCCGTATCTTTTTTTATCAACAATCGCATGACTTCGGCGGCTGCTTTAGTAACTTCATCGCGCAAGAGACTCTCCGCCAAGGGGGCGTCACCTTTGGCGATGGCCACAAGCATCGCGCGCAGACCGCGAATGCTCTCCTTCCAACGCTTTTCAGAGCGTCGCGGATGTCCCAGGCCGAGCGCGCGCCATCGCCAGATGCGTACGTGCAGCGCGCCGATCATGGACGAAAGAGTTTCGCTCCCCGCGCCCTGAAACAGAACGTCGTAGAAGCGATTTTTTGCTTCAAGAATCGTTGTGGGGTCGCCGTTTTCGTAGGATTGCGCGGTGGCCTTCAAGGCTTGCTCAAGAAGTTTCCTCTGCGCCGCGCTGGCATTCTCCGTGAAAAGGCGCGCGGCCAATCCTTCGAGCACTGCGCGGATAGAATAAAGATCTTTGGCTTCCGCCAGCGTCAATTCGCGAACTACCGGGCCTTTGTTGGGAATGTTGGCGACCAAACCTTCGGATTCCATCTGGCGGAGCGCTTCGCGAATTACCGTACGCGACACACCCATCATGGCGATGAGTTCGCGTTCAATTAAACGCGAGCCCGGGGCGAGGCGCCCGGCGATGATGGACTGGCGCAATTCGTCTAGAACCTGGCGGCGCAGCGGGGCGGCGGACCGCTCGATGAAGGATAGAGGAGCAGGGGGAGGTAAATGACTTGACTGTTGCATCATCCCGTAATACGGTACTATCAGATTTGTGAGTTTGCAAGAAATTGTTCGTTTTCCTAAGAGATTTCGTGAGCGGCAAATTTTTTGAAGAGGCGGCAATGAGTGACAAGCCGGTAAAAGCAGGAATTGTCGGGTTAGGGCGTTGGGCCAAAGTGCTCACCAAGGCGTCGAAGAAATCGAAGCTGCTCGAGATTGTCGCGGGCTACAGCCGTTCGGAAGAGAAACGGACAGCGTTTCAGCAGGAGCTCGGGGTGCCAGCGGCTGCAAGTATGCAAGCGATACTCAGCGATCCGGAGATTCAAGGCGTAATCCTTACGGTGCCCAACGAGCAGCACCTGCCGATGGCGGTGGAGGTGGCGAAGAGCGGCAAGCACGTGTACACCGAGAAGCCTATCGCCAGCACGCTCGAAGATGGATTGGAAATCGCGGCGCTGCAACAGAAATACGGGATCACGGTTACGGTGGGGCACAGCGCGCGGCTGATGGCGGGGATCCGCAAAATTGGCGAGGCTATTGCCGCGGGAGAATTGGGACGCGTGGCGTTCATTGAAGCCAACTTTTCGAACGAGCGCGCGCTGGAGCTGACTCCCAAGACATGGCGCTGGTACAAAGATAAAACGCCGGGCGGGCCGCTTTCGCAATTGGCCATCCATCAATTCGACGTCATGCAATATTTGGGCGGGGAAGTTATTTCGGCTAGCTCGATCGCGTCAAAATTGTCTCCGGTGGGCGCGGAAGTGGCCGATCAATCGATGACCTTATTGAAATTCGCGGATGGAAAAATAGGGTACGTGGGTTCGTGCTGGACTTCCCCGGGAGTTTTTGCGGTGCGCGTGTTCGGGTCCAAGGGATTAATGCATTATGAGATTGATTTTGGCACCTGGGACACACCGGATAGGTTGCACGAGAGCTCCACGCTGTATATTCAGCGCGGCAAAAACGGATATGGGAGCCGCGAAGAGCTGAAAGTTCCACCGAGCGATATGTTTCGCACGGAGCTTGAGCTGTTTGCCGAAAGCTGCAAGACTGGCAAGCCCAATGAACTGACGGCGGAAAATGGAAATGCCGCCGTGGCGATCGTGAATGCCGCGCTGCGCTCCATTGAACGCAAAGGCCAAGAGGTGGCAATTTCCGAAGCGATGGAATCGGCGCGTAAAGCGAACACGAATAAGGCGCAACATGTTGCCTAGCCGCTACTTCGTCGAGTTGACGCAACCGGAAATTGCCGAACAATTAAAAAATAACCCGCTGGTGATTTTGCCGGCTGGCAGCGTGGAGCAGCACGGTCCGCATCTTCCGACGGGCACGGATATTTTTGCCGCTAATGTGATAGCGCATGCTGTGGCGGAGCGCATGGATGGATTAGTTTTGCCGGGCGGGCCGCTGGGCGTTACACCGCTGCACATGCCGTTCGAGGGCACTATCACGTTGACGGCGGACACCTTCATGCGGGTGGTGACGGAGACGGCCGCGTCAACAGCACAGCATGGCGCGAAATATCTGCTGATCCTGAATTGGCACGAGCTAAATATTCCGCCGCTGGGCGTCGCCGCCGAAACGCTGCATCGTGATTTTGGAATGACAGTGTTGACGGTGCAGGCTTGTTTCGTGGCCGAAGAATTGTTCGGGAAAGAATGCAACGGGCTCACGCACGGCGGCGAGATCGAAACGCTGGCGGTGATGGCGCACCGCCCCGAATTGGTGCATCTGGAGCGCATCGATTATTCATCCGACCATGCGCACGGCAAAAAGATTGATGGCCTGCGGCGCACGCGTAGTTATCAGCCGGTGCTTACGGATGTGCGTTCCATAGCGCCGACCGGTTGGTATGGCAGCCCGCAGCACGCCACCATGGAAAAAAGTGCCCGCATGCTGCAAGAGGTGGCCGATTCGATCGCGAAAGAGGCAACAGAAGTTTTTCGGCAACTGGACATGATTCAGGGCGGCATTGCGGAATTGAAGAACGCTAAAAGGACCCAGTAATGGCGCGCGTTTTCACTCAGTCGGCGGCTAAGTCGCTGGGCCTGCCGGGACGCACGGCGCTGGAGATTGTTTCGGGCGAAGGCGGCGCATCCGAGATCACGCTGCGCAGGGTAGAGATTCCGGTTCCGTCGCCGGACGATTCACCGAGAAGCCGGCACGTTCACAATGAGTTTGAAGAATGTATTTATGTGCTTGCGGGTGAGGGAATGACCGAGGCGGACAGCGGGAACTACGCGTTGAAAGCTGGCGATGCGATCGTGATTCCCTCCGGTGAAAAACACGCTACGCGAAATACGGGAAGCGAACCGCTGGTGCTTTTGTGTTTTTTCCCGGTTGGCGATATCCGGCAGGGAACAGCGGAACCGGGCGTGCCACCGAAGGACGCCAGCAAGCGATGAGCGTGGATGTGCTCTGCTTGCGTCCGAGGATTGATTTTGAGCGTGCCAATGCATTGCCAGCTGCCGCATTGACGGTCGCTTATCATGCGCCGAGTGATTCGGAAGTGGCTCTGCTGATGAAGCAAGCGCGCGCGCTGGTGATTCCCGCAGTTGGACCGAAGCTCAATCCGGAAATTTTTCAGAATAGCACTGCGCGACTCGTGCAGGTGACCGGCGCAGGTCTCGATCGCCTGGACTTGCCGTTGTTGAAGAGCATGGGCATTGCGGTGGCCAATGTTCCCGGCGGCAGCAACAGCGCGATTGCGGAGTACGCGGTAACGGCCGCTTCGGTCTTGCTGCGGAGATTCGTGTGGGCCGATGCGGAAATTCGTGCCCGCAATTATCAGAATTTTCGCGCGCGCATGGTGACCGACAATCTTTCGGGATTAGATGGAATTTTGGTGGGCGTAATTGGCCTCGGAACAATCGGCCTCGCGGTGGCGAGCGCTTTCCATCGAAGAGGCTGCCACATTTGTTATTTCGATCCTGCGCCGCGCGATGCTGCTGCTGAGGCTCGGGAAATGAATGCAGAATCTTTATCACTGGACCAGCTGCTGAAGTCGGCGGACGTGATCACCGTGCATGTTCCGTTGGTAGCGGCGACGCGAGGGCTTATCGGTGCCGGCGAGCTCAAAAAAATGAAACGGGGAGCGATTTTGATTCAGGCTTCACGCGGCGGCATCGTGAATGAAGCAGCTTTGGCGCAAGCGCTGAGTTCCGGACATTTGGGCGGCGCAGCTATCGATGTGTACGAAACAGAGCCGCCTTCTGCGGATAACGTGTTGCTGTCGCTGTCGGGAGATGCGGCTCGCCGAATTTTATTTACGCCGCACATTGCCGGTGTTACGCGGCAAGCAACCGAGACTCTGTTTCGTTCTGCCTGGCGCAATGTTGAGCGGTTCATTCTTAAAAATGAACTGCCTGAGAATTGTGTGTAGTGACGGGTGACGCGCTGCTGCAACCGAATCGAGGAAAAATAAGGTGAGCGACGCAGCGTCCCCATCCGTGGCCCGACGAGGGCACGGGCCGTGGTACAGCACACTGTACGTACAAGTCCTCATCGCTATTAGCATTGGAATATTCATCGGGCGATTTTTCCCGCATGCCGGCATCGCGCTGAAGCCGCTCGGCGATGTGTTTGTGGCGCTCATTCGCATGATGATCGCCCCGGTGATTTTTTGCGTGGTGGTGCAGGGCATCGCGTCGGTCGGAGACTTAAAAAAAGTTGGGCGTGTGGGAGTAAAAGCGCTGGTGTATTTCGAGGTGGTCTCCACACTGGCGCTAATCACGGGAATTCTTGTCGCGGTTATCGTGCATCCGGGCAGCGACTTGAATCTCGATCCGCGTTCGCTGGATCTCAAAGCCATTGCCACTTACGTCGGGCGCGCCAAAGACACGGGAATCATTCCATTTTTGGTTGGCATCGTGCCAAGAACTTTCGTGGATGCTTTTGCTGGCGGCGATGTTTTGCAGGTGCTGTTGGTTTCCATTTTGACGGGCTTTTCGATTTCGCGGCTTGGCGCGCTTGGAGAACGGATCGCGCGCGCTATTGGTGCAGTGACCAAAGTAGTGTTCGGCATTATTCGCATCATTGTAAAAGCAGCGCCGCTGGGCGCTCTAGGCGGCATGGCCTTCACGGTTGGCAGCTACGGTTTGGGATCGCTGTCGAGCCTCGCCAAGTTGATCGGTACGTTCTATCTCACCAGCATTGTTTTTGTGGTGGTCATTCTGGGGAGCATTGCGGCGTTGACGGGTTTTTCTATTTTTCGGTTTATTGCGTACATCAAGGATGAGCTTCTTATCGTGCTGGGCACCAGTTCGTCCGAAACGGTTTTGCCGGATATGATGCAAAAGCTCGAAGGTCTTGGCGCGTCGCGATCCATCGTGGGGCTGGTGTTCCCGACCGGCTACAGTTTTAATACCGACGGCACAAATATTTATTTGACGCTGGCAGTGATTTTTCTGGCGCAAGCTACCAACACGCATCTGGCGCTCGGGCAAATTGTGGGGATTCTGTTATTCGCGATGATCGCTTCGAAGGGCGCTTCCGGAGTTACCGGGACGGGGTTTGTTACATTGGCGGCAATTCTTACGGCGGTGCCGTCGATTCCCATTCAGGCGTTGGCAATTTTGGTGGGCATCGACAAATTCATGAGCGAATGTCGCGCGCTAACGAACGTCATCGGCAACGGGGTCGCTACGATTGTGGTGAGCCGATGGGAAGGCGAACTGGATACTGCAAAATTGCGCGACGCGATGGCGAATCCAGGGGAAGGAGCAGCCGCGCCTACGCTGTAGTCTTCATTTCAGCGCAACGGTCGCGCTCGAGAAGCTACTGCGCGGCTTGAGCGTTCAGGTTGCGCACCAGCCAGGGAATAATCACCTGCTTGAAAATCACCGGATCGGGCCACACTTTCACCTGGCGACCCAGGTGGCCGCCTTGCGGATTGATCCACGCTTCCTTGGGTACGTCGCCGCTGCTTAAAATCATGTAGGCGTCCGAGATGGGCACCTGAGTGTCTAACGCGCCGGCAATAATCAGCATCGGCGAGGTGGGCTTGCCGATAAGATTCTGCTGCACCAGGGACATCTTGGGGAAAATCACAGATAAATCTTCAATCGAATTGGCGCCTTCGTAGATGGACATCAATGCGGGAACGAGGCCAAATAAATATTCGCGGTTGCCCAAAGTTTTGTTGACGAGAAAATCTTTTTGAAAGGTGGCGTCGGCGAGCGGCGACTGCGCGACCACGCCTTTGAGGCGAGCATGTTCAATAATCGCAAGTTTGGTGGCCCAATACGCACCGAAGCTTTGGCCGTCTACGGCAATTCTGGTTTTGTCCACTTCGGGTCGAGTTTGTAAATAATCGATCACCCGGGAAAACATGCGCTCGGAAGTTTCGCTGGCTTTGATGGGAGCTTGCCCAGTGCCGGGCGAATCGATGCCGATAAATCCGATTCCAAATGGGAGGATCGCGCCAAAATTCTCGGAGAGATCTTCTTTGCGGCTATCCAGGCCGCTGATGGCGATGACAACCGGGGCCGGGCCGTTCACATTTTTCGGCAAGCGAAGATAGCCGATGATCTCCGAGCCTTCGAACGGAATGTGGACTACCTCGAGCGGATTCTCCTGCAATTTGGCGTGAGCAAGAAATGCTTCCAGCGCTTTTGTGTAAGCGCGTTTTTTTCCGGCAGAAGTGGGCACGGGCCAGCGGCCGAAGGAATAGAGGCGCCAGGTGCGCACGTAGAGGACGCTGGCCTTCGCTGGATCGGAAGCCTCCGCACCTTTGGCTTGTGCCATGTACCGATCCGCAACGGCGCTGAATCCTGCAGCCCACTCGTCGTTGTCGGTGCTGTTGATTTTCGCAAAAGCCTCGCGCACATCGCCGGGATCGAGACCGATCAATGGGTACATGCCATTTTCAGCGCGCTTTATGGCTTCGGCTTTGATCTCTTCAAGGGTACGTTCCTTCTGTTGCGCTTGAATGGCGGCAGCGCCAAATAAGCACGTGCAGAATACCATCCCCAGAAACGCGGCTCGCCGTATGCATTTTTTTACAACGCTCATATTTTTGGCACCCTTTATCGATGTATCGATTTTAGATATTCAGCGGCTCGAGATTTCTGCAGCGACTACTTTTTTATTTAGTGCCGGACGCTTTCTTCAACGCATCGTTGTAAAACGACGGGTCGTAATATTTCTCCACACCGGGAGGATGGCCGCCCCACTGGCCTTCCATTTCGGCCCGCAGTTTCAATACATTTTTTAAACCATCTATGTCCAGCGCCGCATCCTTCTCGAAACCTCCGGGAGCATTGACGCTGGACTCATAAGTGGCCGCGGCAATCTCCGGCTTCATATGAAATTCGCTGATCCACAGATCGATGACCTGCTGCTTGTTTGCGGGATCCATTAACCAGCGTTGCGCCTCGATAATGGCGGCCAAATAATTTTCGACATTGTCTTTGTTATCCAGCGCCCATTTTCGCTGCGCGAAATACCCCGCGGCTTGATAAGGTCCGATGACGTCCTGGACCTTGGCGAGGCTTACAAATCCCTCTTGCTTGGCAATGATCAAACTTGGAGGGCCGAGCATCGAGCCCGCGTATTCTTTGTGTTCCCGCATGGCAATGAGCCGCTGGGGGGTGCCGCCAATGGGTTTCATTTCGTAATCGCGCACGACCTGCAGTCCCTTCGTCAAAAGAATTCTCTTCATTTGTAAAGCGTATGCGGTGTTAGGAGCATCCACGATCAGCGTTTTGCCGCGGAGCTCTTCGAGCGATTTAATTTCCGACTGCACTACCAATTCATTCTGCGAGCCTTCGCCGCCCATCAGGATGACCATATCCTGGTGAGCGAGTTCGACCATGGCGACGGCGTTGTCCACCGCGAGATACGCGAGGTCGCCGTTTCCATTGGCCAGATTGGTGCGCAAAACATCGGAGCTGGGCAGATTTTCGGTTTCCGCGGTGACACCGTGTTTTGCGAAATACCCCTGTTTCTCGGCGATGACGAATTGCAACGGCTTTCCGAGCAGCGTCAACAATTTGATTTTTTTTGGCGCGGTGGTTTGCGCCGTTAACGACATGTTTATCAAAAGGAGTGCCGCCACCATCGCCACTATCGCCAAGCCAATGCGCCGTTCCATGTGCATCAAAATCCTCCTTGCGTCGGGTTATTCGGCGAGCCGATTTTGTGACATCAACTCTGTAGCTTTAATTTTGTAACTCAGCGCGAAATTTGCTGTAGCAGGCTATGCTACGCCGCGCCTTCATTCAACTTATTCAGCGACCACTCGGCAACGGGCATGGGATCGAGAATCGGCTTGCCAAGATTCGGGCAGCTCAGCGCATACAGCCCGGTATCGGTAGCCGCCCAGATTACGTTGCGGTCCCATTCAATGAATACATTGTCGACGGTGCGGTCGTAGCTGCCGAACTCTTCGAGGTCGCCGCCTTGTGGCGGAACGAAGTAGGCCACTTCTTCGGGGCGATAAAGATCGCCGATGTCGTAGCAGCGCAACCCGGCAATGAAATAGGAATACGCAATAAAATCCTGACGCGGCTTGCCGGGCGCCTTCAAATGCGGTGGATTGTGCGCGCCGAATCGTCCACGCTTGAAACAGAAATCGCGGTAGGGCGCCTCCGGCGGTGGGACCGGCCGGGGAAGTTGCGCCACCGGGACTGGATGCTCTTCGTCGCGAATATCGATAATCCAGTTGGGGAGAAAAATCTGGTTGCAATCAGAGTTGGTGGTTTCTCCGTTGGTGAGCACGAAGCCGCGGTCGAGAACTCCGCAATAAATAGTGTGGAAGGCGATGCCCATGCCGGAATATTGCGGGGGCGGTTCGAATCGGCCGACTTCGCGCTGTTTTTTCGGGTCGCTCAAATCAAGAATGATGAAACCGTTGCAGCCAAAAGCTCCATATCCGCGGTTGCCGCCGTCCTCCAATTTTTTAGGGACGTAAACAGGGCCGTGCAAGCCCGCGAACGGCGTCTGGTCCTTCGCGACTTTTGGGGGAACCAGCTTCGACCAGACCCACTTGTTGTACTCCGCCTCTTCGCCTTTGCGCGAGCCGGGCACCCACCACATGGAGACCTCGGAGACCTTGCTAGGGTCGCTGACGTCCACAATCATGTTGCCGTTAACCAGTTGCCGGAAGTAGGACGGTTGATGAATGAAGGTCTCGTCGGGTGCGGTGTCCAGGTAGGCGTATTTGCCGCCATCATAATAGTTGCGATGGGTACCCTGGCCGGTGGCCCCAGTGCTGAATTCTGAGAACTTGACGATTTTTGAAGGATCGGTGGCGTCGTAGAAGCGCACGCCGCGCAAGCCTTTAAAATTCTTACGCTTATCGTCTAGGTGGGGGTCGTCGTACTTGCCGTTGGGGGCCTCAGGGGTGGAATCCGTGATGGGAGTCTGCGAACCAGTCATCAGAATCCACTTTTTCAGGTCTTTGTTGCAGGCGATCTGGACCTGGCCACCCTCAAAGCCACCTTTGTTGTACATGACCGGTTTTCGGACGTCACTCATGTCGATGACGTCACCCTGCTGGAACATGTAGCGCCGGTTCCCGACGGACATCAATTGCATCTTGCCGTTGCGCCGCTGGCCGGGCATGAAGTGAGCAAGGATCTCCATGTTGTGGATATACATTCTACGGTCAAGATAAGAAAGGCTTTGCGGCGTGGGGTGGCCGTGGTGATCGGCCCATGCAGCCACGTTCGAACCGGCAAGCAGTAGGGAAGCGCCCGCCGCACCCCGAATGAATTCCCGGCGGGTTGGCTGGCCCCCTGCTTGCAAGTCTCCCTTCCCTGGTCTGGCCGGACGAGTTTCCGCCGCCATTTGAGGTTTTTTCATTTACGCTCCTTGACTGGCCAATAGGTCTGACCGCTGTACCACTTTTCTAGGGCGAGGGTCAAGAACTTTAATCGTTTGTATGAAAGTTTTAGTTCGTTCTTTCCGCGGAGCGTCTCTTGGGGTATAGTGGTCGGACCTTGTGCGTCGAGGTACAAGTGTCCCCAGCATCAAAAAGTCGGTGCCAACTAATTTCTCCACGCAAGTGCGCGACTCAGCGACTGGTTGCCGCCCGTGCAGAGTTACGTTGTCACCAAAGCTTGGGAAACGGGCTGGGGTTGATGACGAACGTTGATCGGGGCTAAAGCTTTTTGGTTGGTAGGACCTTCATACCAAGGTTTGGTACTGACGAGACTGCGTTGGAGATCGGCCATGTATAAAATCGTTCAGACTTCCCGGCTGTATGAACAAATCGTCCAGCAAATTGAAGCGTCGATCAACAGCGGTCAACTCAAGCTAGGCGACCAATTACCGGCCGAACGCGAATTGGCTCAACAGTTTGGGGTCAGCCGAACGGCGGTCCGGGAGGCGGTCAAAACGTTACGTGAAAAGGGCTTGGTGGAAGCGCATCCGGGCCGAGGCACTTTTATCACTAACGGGAGCTCGCACTCCATCTGGCACTCGTTAGACCGGATGATCAGGGATGGTCAGCCGGAAGCCATGGTGCACCTGGTGGAAGTGCGCGAGATTCTGGAGCCGGAAATTGCCGCGCTGGCGGCGGCGCGAGCGGAAAAAGATGACCTTTCAGCCATGCGTGAAGCCGTCGAAGCCATGGACAATAGCAAGACTGAGCCAGAAGCATTCATCGAAGCTGACCTTGATTTTCACCTAGCACTCGCGGAGGCCGGTTCGAATCCTCTTATTCTGTCGCTAATCGACTCGATCGTGGGGGTGCTGCGCGAACAGCGCATGGGCATTTTTGCCGTCGAAGGCGGCCCGGAACGCGGACAGTATCACCACAAGAAAATCCTGGAAGCGGTGGAGCATCGCGATTCAAATGGCGCACGAGACTCCATGCGCGCGCATTTACGGCAAGTACGCGAAGATTCAGGGCATTCAGCGCGCGGAGGCGGTTCGAACTTCACCAAACTAAATTTGTAAGCAGGTTTTGCAAGCAGGAGATCGGAAGCTGATGGCAAATCTGGGATTCGTCGGACTAGGAGTGATGGGCAGCGAGTTGGTGAACCGCCTGCTTGGCAAGGGTCATTCGGTAATTGGCTACAACCGCACGCGGTCAAAGGCCGAGTGGCTGGTTAAAAAAGGCATGAAATGGGCTGATTCTCCACGCGCTGTGACGGCATCGACCGATGTAATTTTTTCGATGGTCACAAATTCGGCGGCGTTGGCGGCCATCACAGAGGGCCCTGACGGAATACTCGCCGGTCTCACGCCAGGCAAAATCTATGCGGATATCAGCACGGTAAGCCCGGCAGTCAGCCGGGAAGTCGCAGCGAAGGTGCGCGCTAAAGGCTGTGACATGGTGGACTGCCCGGTGTCCGGCAGCGTCATCACGCTGCAAGAAGGGAAGCTTTCGGTAATGGTGGGCGGACGGCCAGAAACGTTCGAACGCGTAAAGCCGATACTGCTGGATATCGGCCCGAAAGTTACCTACGTGGGCGACAACGGCCTGGCGCTGGTGGTGAAAATAGCGACAAACCTAAGCCTTGCAGTGCAGATGCTGGCTTTCTCGGAAGGCGTGCTGCTCGCGGAGAAGAGTGGGATCAAGCGCGAAGTAGCCGTGGAAGTGCTCACCAACAGCGCGGTTGCTTCGCCAATGATTAAATATCGCGGGCCGTTTGTGCTGCAATTGCCTCCAGAAGCGTGGTTTAACGTCAACATGATGCAGAAGGACATGCTGCTGGCGCTGGAACTGGGGCGCCAAGTGGACGTGCCGATGCCCACTACGGCGATTTCGAATGAGTTTTTGACTGCAGCAAGAGCGATGGGATTAGCCGAGAAGGATTTCGCGGTAGTGTTTGACGTTCTGGCGCACATGTCCGGAGTGAAGCGATGAGTCCTGTGACCGATAAAGCGAAAAAA
>Ga0185299_10004119_pt1 | contig 17982 bp, 20 predicted proteins | sample PaiPotPPA55metaG_FD_128002 | JGI IMG/M metagenome (GOLD analysis project Ga0185299, IMG submission 128002) | Iron sulfur acid spring bacterial and archeal communities from Banff, Canada, to study Microbial Dark Matter (Phase II) - Paint Pots PPA... ...
TCACGGCGGCGATGATCGCCTCGTCGTGCAGCATGCCCGTCTTGATGCAGTCGGCGCCGATATCGCCGAGCACGGCGTCCATCTGCTGGCGCACGAAGCTCGGCTCGACCGGCACGATGGCGAAGACGCCCAGCGTATTCTGCGCGGTCAGCGCGGTGATCGCCGTGGCGGCATAGCCGCCCAGCGCCGTCACCGTCTTGATGTCGGCCTGGATGCCCGCGCCACCGCCCGAATCCGAGCCCGCGACGATCAGCACCCGGCCGTTCATTCCGCCGCCCTTCCCTCCGCGCCGCCGACCGCGACCACCGCAGCGGCGATCTCGTCGACGATGGCCGCGACGAGCGCCTCGTCCTCGCCCTCGGCCATGATGCGGATGAGCGCCTCCGTACCGGATTTGCGCACGACGAGCCGGCCGGTCTTGCCGAGACGGCGCTCGCCCGCGCTGATCGCCTTCTTGACCGGCGCGGTCTCGAGCGGCGCGCCGCCGGCGAAGCGCACGTTCTTGAGGAGCTGCGGCACCGGCGCGAAGATGTTGCATACCCGGCTCGCCGGCGCGCCGGTCTCGACCAGCGCCGCCAGCACCTGCAGCGCCGCCATCAGCCCGTCGCCGGTGGTCGAGCAGTCGCCGAGGATGATGTGGCCCGACTGCTCGCCGCCGAGATTGCTGCCGAGCTTGCGCATGGCCTCGACGACATAGCGGTCGCCGACGGCGGTGCGGTGCAGGGGGATCTTGTGCCCGGCGAGATGGCGTTCGAGACCGAGATTGGACATCACCGTCGCGACCACGCCGCCGCCGTCGAGGCGCCCGGCGCGGCGCCATTGCATCGCGATCAGCGCCATGAGCTGGTCGCCGTCGAGGAGCCGCCCGGATTCGTCGGCGACGAGCAGGCGGTCGGCGTCGCCGTCGAGGGCGATGCCGAGATGCGCGCGATGGTCGACCACGGCGCGCTGCATCGCCGCCGTCGCCATGGTGCCGCTGTCGCGGTTGATGTTGAGGCCGTCGGGCGCCACGCCGAGCGGTACGACCTCGGCGCCGAGCTCCCACAGCACGGTAGGCGCGACCTTGTAGGCGGCGCCATGGGCGCAATCGATCACCACCTTGAGCCCTTCGAGCCTGAGGCCCTTGGGAAAGCTGCCCTTGACGAATTCGATGTAGCGTCCGCCGGCGTCGTCGAGCCGCTTGGCGCGGCCGAGCGCCTGCGGCGGCACGCGATGCTCGGCGCTGCGGTCGAGCTGCGCCTCGATCGCCGCTTCGATCTCGTCGGAGAGCTTGTAGCCGTCGGCGCCGAAGAGCTTGATGCCGTTGTCCTCGAACGGGTTGTGCGAGGCCGAGATCATCACGCCGAGATCGGCGCGCAGGGAGCGCGTCAGCATGGCGACGGCGGGCGTCGGCAGCGGCCCGACCAGCACCACATCCATGCCCATGGCGATGAATCCCGCGGTCAGCGCCGGCTCCACCATGTAGCCCGAGAGCCGCGTGTCCTTGCCGATGACGACGAGATGGCGGTGGTCGCCGCGGCGCAGGCAGCGGCCCGCCGCCATCGCCACCTTGAGCGCGGTCTCGGCGGTCATCGGCTCGCTGTTGGCGGTGCCGCGAATCCCATCGGTGCCGAACAGCTTGCGCGTCATCGCTCCCCTCGAAGCATCGCCTGAAACGGCATGTGTATAGCCCAGCCTGGCCGGATCGGCGTCAACAAAGCGCTAACGGCGCACCGCGCACGATCGCCTGGCGGATGGCGAGCGCCTGGCGCGTCTCCGCGACATCGTGGACGCGCAGCACCTGCACGCCCTGGCTCGCCGCCCACAGCGCGGCGGCAAGCGAGCCGCCGAGCCGCTCCTTGGGCGGCTCGCCCCGGCTCAGCCGGGCGATGAAGGACTGGCGCGAGGCGCTGAGCGCCACGGCGCAGCCGGTCGCGTGCAACAGTGTGAGCCGCGCCAGCAGCGCGCGGTCATGCGGGTCGGCCTTGCCGAAGCCGATGCCGGGGTCGACCACGATCCACTCGCGCGGCATCGCCGCCGCCTCGCAGGCGGCGATGCCTGCCTCGAGATAATCGAGCACGTCGAGCGCGGGATCGTCGTCGGGCCCCGCATCGAACGCCGGGCGCGGCGCGGCGACCATGTGCGAGAGCACCACGGCGGCACCGCTCTCCGCCGCGACGGCGAGGCCTTCCTTGTCGTCGGTCGCGGTCACGCCGCTGATGATGCGCGCGCCCGCGGCGAGCGCCGCGCGCATGACGGCGGCATGCTGGGTCTCGACCGACACCAGGGCGCCAGCGCCGGCGAGCGCGCGGACCACCGGCTCGGTGTGGCGAATCTCCTCCTCGGGCGATGTCGGCGCGCCGCCGCGGCGGATGTCGATGATGTCGGCGCCGGCGGCGAGGAGCGCGCGGCCCTGCTCGACCGCATCGCCGCCCGTCATGCCGTCGGCGGTCACGCCGAGGACGCCCATGAGGCGCGGGCGGTCGAGCGCCAATCCCGCCCAGCGCCGCCGCGGCGCGACGATGGTGGCGAGCGCGTTGGCGACCCGCTCGCCGACGCTCGGCCATTGCTCCGCCGACCAGCGCAGCAGATCGGCGACCGTGCCGAAGGCCGAGGCGACGCCGCCATCGCGCCTACGCGCGAGCGCTTCGACCTCGGCGAAGGCGAGCGGCCCGCCGGCCAGCGGCAAGGCGCGGCCCTGCTCGATCGCGGCGGTAGCTACGGCCCCCTCGAGCAGGCCGGCCGGGCGCAGCCGCAGCGGCGATTCGGGCGCAAAAGCAGCGAAGCCCCGCGGCGGGGCGGGGCTTCGGTCGTTGGGCGGTGTCGCCGCCAAGGTCTACGCGCCGGGCTGCGGCTCGGGCTCGAGGCCGCTGGCCGGCTTGTCGCGGCCGGCGGGCGGCACCGAGGATCGCCGTCCGGTGGCGCTGCGCGACGGGTCCTCGGCCGGGCCGCCGGTGTCGCGCACGATCTTCTCGCCGCGGATGATGCGCCTGATCTCGTCAGCCGACAGCGTCTCGAACTCGAGCAGGCCCCGCGCCAGCGAATGCAGCTCTTCGAGATGCTCGGTGAGGATCTGCCGCGCCTTGAGCTCGCCATCCTCGACGATGCGGCGAATCTCCTCGTCGATCACCTTGGCGGTCGCGTCGGAGACGTTCTTGCGCTGCGTCACCGAGTGGCCGAGGAAGACTTCCTCCTCGTTTTCGGTGTAGCGCAGCGGCCCCAGCTTCTCGCTGAAACCGAACTCGGTGACCATGCGGCGCGCCAGGTTGGTGGCGCGGCGGATGTCGTCGGAGGCGCCGGTGGTGACCTTCGCGGTGCCGAAGATGAGCTCCTCCGCGACGCGGCCGCCGAACAGGCTCGCCACCATCGCCTCGAGCTCCATCTTCGATTGGCTGTACTTGTCGCGCTCGGGCAGGAACATGGTGACGCCCAGCGCGCGGCCGCGGGGGATGATCGTCACCTTGTGCAGCGGCTCGTGGCCCTCCGCATAGAGCATGACCAGCGCATGGCCGCCCTCGTGATAGGCGGTCAGCTTCTTCTCGTCCTCGGTCATCACCATCGAGCGCCGCTCGGCGCCCATCAGCACCTTGTCCTTGGCCTGCTCGAACTCGGACATGCTGACTGAGCGCTTGCCCCGGCGTGCCGCCATCAGCGCCGCCTCGTTGACGAGGTTGGCGAGGTCGGCGCCGGAGAAGCCCGGCGTGCCGCGCGCGATGATGCGCGGGTCGACATCGGAGGCGAGCGGCACCTTGCGCATATGCACCTTGAGGATCTTCTCGCGGCCGACCACGTCGGGGTTCGGCACCACGACTTGGCGGTCGAAGCGGCCCGGCCGCAGCAGTGCCGGGTCGAGCACGTCGGGCCGGTTGGTGGCGGCGATGAGGATGACGCCCTCATTCGCCTCGAAGCCGTCCATCTCGACCAGCAGTTGGTTCAGCGTCTGCTCGCGTTCGTCGTTGCCGCCGCCCAGGCCGGCGCCGCGATGGCGGCCGACGGCGTCGATCTCGTCGATGAAGATGATGCAGGGCGCGTTCTTCTTGCCCTGCTCGAACATGTCGCGCACACGGCTGGCGCCGACGCCGACGAACATCTCGACGAAGTCCGAGCCGGAGATGGTGAAGAACGGCACGTTGGCCTCGCCGGCGATGGCGCGGGCGAGCAGCGTCTTGCCGGTGCCCGGCGGGCCGACGAGCAGCACGCCCTTGGGGATCTTGCCGCCGAGGCGCTGGAATTTCTGCGGGTCCTTCAGGTACTCGACGATCTCCTCGAGCTCCTGCTTCGCCTCGTCGATGCCGGCGACGTCGTCGAAGGTGATGCGGCCGACCTTCTCGGTCAGCAGGCGCGCGCGCGACTTGCCGAAGCCCATGGCGCGGCCACCGCCGCCCTGCATCTGCCGCATGAAGAATATCCACACGCCGATCAGCAGCAGCATCGGGAACCAGTTGACGAGGATGTTGAATAGCGTCGGCACGTTGTCGTCGGCCGGCAGCGCCTTGAAGTTCACGTTCTTGCTGATTAGGCGGTCGACCAGGCCAGGATCGTCCGGCGCGTGGGTCGAGAACTGGTGCTTGTCGCTCGTGTAGGTGACGGTCTTGCCCTGGATGGTGACTTCGCTCACCTGGCCCTTGTTGACCTGGTCGATGAACTCCGAATAGGGCATCAGATTGGGCGAGCCGCGGTTGGCCGAGCTCTGGAACAGATTGAACAGCGCCACCAGCAACAGGCCGATGATGATCCAGAGCGCCAGGTTTTTGCCAAAGTTATTCACGGTCCACGCCTTTCCTTACCGAGCCGACGTCCCCCGAAGGGGGAGAGGGGTTGCCTGGACCGAAAGGCCCGGCCGATCCTGCCCGTCGCCGACTCCGCGTAACATGTAAGATGCGCTTCTGCTTAAACAACTGTAAAACCCGCCCCCGTCAGCGGCCGCCTCGGCCGGAACATCAGGCCGCCCGGCGGCTGCGTCCCGATGTGCCCGCAGCCTAGCACAGGTGGCGCCACCACGTCGCCCTTGTCGTCGCGCAGAACGGGCATGCCAGGGCGCACCGCGGATGGTAAACGTCCCGCTCCCGTTTCAACTCCCGCCATGCCGCATGCCCCCAGTCTCAGGCCCGTCGGTGCGCCGGCTGGCAGCCGCAGGCGGACGCGGCCGTCCCAAATCACCGTCGCGCCGGGACGCGCGGCGACCGGGGGCGCCGTTGCCGCCGGCTCGCGGCACACCAGCACGCCGCCGCGGTGCGGCAGGATCCGGCAGCCGCCCAGGGTACAGCCGCCGCCGATCCCGCTGACGAGCCGGCGATGCAGCCGCTCGAGGCGCTCGCCGCGCGGCGGATAGGCGGCGCCGCTGACCATGAGCAGCAGGGCCGAGAGCGCCCGCAGGCCGATTTCCGCCGGGGCGGCGGCGAGCGCCGCGGCATCGATGCGCGCGAACCCGGCAGGGTGGATTGCGGTACTGCGCGCCAGCAGCGCCGCTACCTCCGCCTCGTTTGCGGCCCGCGCCCGGCCGAGCCGCGCCGCGCTCGCTGCCAGCCGCTCGGCCGTAAGCCCAGCCTCGGTGAGCGGCGCCAGGCCCTGGCGCAGCCGTGAGCGGGCGTAGCGGCGGTCCCGGTTGCTCGGATCCTCGATCCAGCCCTGGCCGAGCGCCTGGAGGGTGGCGACGAGCTGCGCCCGCGGCACCGGCAACAGCGGGCGCAGCACCCGGCAGGCGGCGCGCTCGACCGTCGCCGACATGCCGGCAAGCCCGTCGGGGCCGCTGCCGCGTGCCAACCGCAGCAGCACAGTTTCGGCCTGGTCCTCGCGATGATGCGCCAGCAGCAGGTGCAGCACGCCCGCCTCGGCGCACCAGCTTTCCAGCAGACCGTAGCGTGCCGCGCGCGCCGCCGCCTGGATGCCCCGCGACGGCAGCGGGCCGCGCCAGGCGAGAATGCGATGCTCGACGCCACGCGCGGCGAGCCAGGTGCCGACTTGCGCCGCCTCGCCAGCAGCCTCGGGGCGCAGCCCGTGATCGACGGTCAGCGCCGCGACGCCGCCGCCGCGCGCCTGCGCCCAGCTCTGCGCGAGCAGGGTCAGCGCCATGCTGTCGGCGCCGCCGGACACGCCGACGGCGAGGCGCGGCGCCGGCTCGAACGGCGCGAAGGCGCCGATCAGCGCGGCGAAATCCGCCGCCTGGAGCGGCGCTGTGGCCATCGACCGGTCAGCAGGCGAGCCGCTTCTTCTCGTCCGCGGCGCGCTCCTTGACGTTGCTCGGCGCGCCCGGGAAGTCGCGATCGAGCCGCGCGAAGGCGCGGCAGGCATCCGCCTTCTGCCCGAGCTGGCCCAGCGACATGCCGAGCTTGAGCAGGTTGTCGGCGGCCTTTCCACCCTTGGGATATTTCTGGTAGCCCTCGGCGAAGACCGTAGCGGCGTTGTTGTAGTCCTGCCGCACGTAATAGGTCTCGCCCAGCCAGTACTGGGCGTTGCCGGCGAGCGGGTCGTTGGGGTAGCGCTGCACGAAGGCGCGCAAGGACTGCTCGGCCGCCGGATAGTTGGCCTGGCGCAGCAGGCCGAAGGCATAATTGTACTGCTCCTGCGCGGTTCCGCTCGCGGGCGCGCCGGGAGCCGCCCGCGCTGCCGTGGCTGCGGCGGACGGGTCGCCGCCGATCTGGCCGAGCGAGCCCGACTGGCTCGCCGGCTCGGCCGGGTTGGCGCCCGCGCCCTTCGGCGGCGCCGCAGCGCGGGTGCGCGGATCGGCCGCGCCCGGTGCCGGCGCCGCGGCGGCGGCGCCCGCCGGCCCGTGCTCGAGCGCGCTGAGCCGCTGGTCGATGTCGCTCGCCAGCGTGTCGAGCCGCCGCTTCATCTGCGCGAGGTTGTAGGTGATCTCCTCGATCTGGCCGGTGAGGCCGCGCATCTGGTCGTCGATCTGGTTGAAGCGCACCTCGGAATTGACTGCGGCCTGGCTGTCGGCCGGGCTCATCGGCACCGGCGCGCCGCCGGGGCTGGTGCCGCGGTAGACTTGGCGCTGCAGCAGGTTCATATCGCGCTCGAGCCGATCGAGCCGGTCGAGCAGCGGGCGAAGGTCGTTGCCGGTCTGCGCGCGGGCGCCAGCAACGAGACAGAGGCTAAGCCCGCACAGGAAGACGGCAAAAGCCGTTGGTCGCATCGTCGTCAGATCCTCCGGCCCTGAGCGCGGGCCTGAAAAGCACTGGGCGACGACCGCCGCGGACAGCCCGCCCCAACGGTACCTTAGGCCGGCTTTTGGGCAAAAATAAGGGCGCCTACCCTCCCCGCGACACGAGCGTCGGAGGACGGCAGGCGCCCTAAACCAACAGGATCGGCAGCGCCGATCAGTTGACGACCGTCACGCCGCGACGATTCTGCGCATAAGCCGCCTCGTTCGATCCGACCACCGCTGGCCGCTCTTTGCCGTAGCTGATGGTCGAGACGCGGTTGGCGGGAACGCCGAGCGCCACCAGCATCTTCTTCACCGCCGTGGCGCGGCGCTCGCCGAGCGCGAGGTTGTACTCACGCGTGCCGCGCTCGTCGCAATGACCTTCGACGGTCACCGTGACATTCGAATACTTCTTGAGCCAGTCGGCCTGACGCTGGAGAACCTGGCGGCCCTCGGCCTTGATGTCGCTCTTGTCGTAGTCGAAGAAGACGCGATCGCCCACATTCTGCACCAAGTCCTGCTCGGTGCCGGGCTGCACGCTGCCCGACGGGGTCGTCGGGGTACCCGCCGCGCTGGCGCCACCCGCGGCGCCACCGGTCGTCGGCGTGGTGTCCGCGCAGGCGGCCAGGAGGAGAACGCCCGCGAGCAGGCTCAAGAAACGAAGATTCATTTTGTACTCCCTCGAAAATGCCTGGGATTGGGTGGCAATTTTGGTTGGACGACGTAGCCCGCAGGCCCCCTCGCTCCCTCCGGCGTTCGGAGGCGTACGCCAGCCGCGGTCAGCGAAAGCGGCGCGACTATACTTTTAGTTAATCAGGGAATCAAGGGGGACCACGCCGGATCGGACGCATCTTGTGGTGTGATCACCTCACGCTCGTTATACCCGGTCAAGTCAATCGAATAAAGCCGGGGGGTGCCGCCCTTGCCCTTCGAATCGGTGGGCGTCTGGCGGAAATACATGAGCACGCGGCCGTTGGGCGCCCAGGTCGGTCCCTCGACCAGGAAGGCCTGGGTCAACAGCCGCTCGCCCGAGCCGTCCGGTCGCATCACGCCGATATAGAACTGGCCGCCCTCGATCTTGGTAAAGGCGACGAGGTCGCCGCGCGGCGACCACACCGGCGTGCCGTAGCGCGCGCCCGAGTCGAAGCTGATGCGCTTCACGTCGCTGCCGTCGGCCCGCATGGTGTAGAGCTGCTGCGAACCGCCGCGGTCGCTGTTGAAGACGATCTGGGTGCCGTCCGGCGAATAGCAGGGCGAGGTGTCGATGGCGGGATTGTCCGTGAGCCGCGTCGCCTGGCGCGTGCGCAGGTCGATCGTGTAGATATCGCTGTTGCCATCGACGGCGAGGCTCATGATCACCTTGTTGCCGTCGGGTGAGAAGCGCGGCGCGAAGGTCATGCCGGGAAAATCGCCCAGCACCTCCTGCTGCCCCGTGTCGATGTTGAAGAGATAGACCCGCGGCAACCCCCGCGCGTAGGACAGATAGGTGATCTCCTGCGTGGTCGGCGAGAAGCGCGGCGTCAGCACCAGCGAGCGGCCGTCGGTCAGGAACCGGTGATTTGCACCATCCTGGTCCATGATCGCCAAGCGCTTGATGCGGCGGTCGGCCGGACCGGTCTCGGAGATGTAGACGACGCGCGTGTCGAAATATCCATCCTCGCCGGTAATCCGCTTATAGATTGCATCGGCCATGATGTGGGCGATGCGCCGCCAGTTCTGCTGCGTCGTGGTGTAGCGCAGGCCGGTGAGCTGCTGCTCGGCGAAGACGTCCCACAGGCGGAACTCGACCTGGAGCCGCCCGTCCGGCTGCATTTCGGCGGTGCCAGTGACCAGCGCCTGGGCGTTGATCAGGCGCCAATCGCCATAGCGCGGCGGCGCGCGGGTCGCCGCGTCCTTGTCGATGAAGGCCTTCGAATCGAGCGGCAGGAACAGGCCGGAGCGCTCGAGATCGGAGGAGAGCACCTGCGTCACGTCATGCGCCATCTGGCCGCCATTGGCGCCGCCGGAAAAGTCCGGGATGGCGATCGGCATCGGCTCGATCTTGCCCCTGGTGATGTCGAGATGCAGCTCCGCGCGCGCCGGCGCCGCGACCATCGACAGCACCAGCGCGGTGGCGATGCGCGCGGCATGAAGCAGAGAATTAGGCCATGTCATAGAGCATCCTTGGGATCAAAAGTAATCGTGAAGGTCTGCCACTCGTCGTACTTGTTCGGTGGCAGCTTGAGCGGCGAGCAGCGCGGGTTGCGCAACGCGCGCATCGCGCTTTCCGCCGCGGCCTGGAAGAACGGGTCGCCGTTGCGCTCGTTGTTAAGCTGCGTCGCCGTGCGCACGGTGCCGTCCGGGTTCATATAGACGCGGAACTCCGGTGTCAGGTTCTTTGCCTCGCGCGCTCCCGCCGGCGGGTTCCAGCACTCGTAGATCTGCTGCTTGACGAGGTCGAGCTCGCTCGTCGAGAGCTGCGAGCCCAAGGGTGCGATCGGCTGCGTGGAGGCTTTCGGCTCCGCCGCGGCTGCCTGCTTCGTTGGCTCGGCATGCGCGGGGTCGCGCTTCGCCAGGTTCTTGAGCAGCGCGTCGAAGGCGGAATCGTCCTCCTTCTTCTTGGGCGGCTCGGGCTTCGGCGGCGGCGGCGCCGGCGCAGGCTTGGGCGGTTCGGGCTTGGGCTCGGGCTTGGGCGGCGGTGGCGGCTCGGGCGGCTTCGGTGCCGGCTCGGGCGGTGGTGGTGGCGGCGGGGGGGGCTCGGGCTTCGGCGGCTCGGGCTTCGGCGGCTCGGGCTTTGGCGGCTCGGCCTGCGCGACCTCCTGGGGCTTCTCCGGCTTGGGCGGCGTCAGGTTCACTTCCGTCGCCCGCGTGAGCGCCGCCGGGTTGACGAGTTGCACGACCAGCGGCGTGTCCTCAGCGATGACCCGGTCGAAGAAATGGAAATGATAGAGGCCGTAAAGCGCCCCCGCGACCCCGACATGGAACAGCGCGGAATAGAGCAAGGTGCGTCGGGGCATGCCGTCGAGCGAGGACATCTGTCTCAGCGCTTGGCCTTGTCGCGCGCCTGCTCGGTGACAAGCGATACCTTGGTGAACCCGGCCGCGCTCACCATGCCCATCACCTCCATGACGCGGCCATAGCTGATGGCGCGGTCGCCGCGCACATAGATGTCGGCCTGCGGGTTATTCTTGGTGATCGCCTGCAGTCGTGGCACCAGCTCATCGTCGCCGACCGCGCCGTTCTGCAGAAAGAGCTTGCCCTGGGCGTTGACGGTGATGACCAGCGGCTCTTTCTGCTCGGTGATCGCCGGCGCCTTGGTCTGCGGCAGATCGACGGGGACGCCGACGGTAAGCAGCGGCGCCGCCACCATGAAGATGACGAGCAGCACCAGCATCACATCCACCATGGGCGTGACGTTGATTTCGCTCATCGGCTGGTAGCGAGCGCGCCCGTTATTGCCGTTGCGGCCGTTCATGATGCCTCCGGCCATCGCGTCAGCCCTTCTCGTCGAGCTGACGCGACAGGATGGCGCTGAACTCGCTGGAGAAGCCGTCGAGCCGGCCGGCGTAGCGCCCGAAATCGGTCGAGAACTTGTTGTAGGCGACCACCGCCGGGATCGCCGCGACGAGGCCGACCGCGGTGGCGAACAGCGACTCGGCGATGCCCGGCGCGACCACGGCAAGGCTTGTGTTTTTCGTGGCGGCGATCGCTTGGAAGCTGTTCATGATCCCCCAGACCGTGCCGAAGAGGCCGACGAAGACCGAGGTCGAGCCCACTGTGGCGAGGAAGGGCATGAAGCGCTCCACCCGCTCCATCTCGCGGCTCACCGTGACATGCATGACGCGCTCGATGCGCGCCTGCAGGTTGGTGCGCAGCACCGTCGAGGCGGCGAGGCCCTTGGCCGCGCTGCGCCGCCATTCGCGCATCGCCGCGGCGAACACCGCCGACATCGGGTCCATCGGCCGCGTGCCGACGCGGTCGTAGAGGTCGTCGAGCGAGCCGCCCGACCAGAAGCTCTCCTCGAAATGCTCGGCGTCGCGCCGGAGGCGGCGCAGCTTAATGATCTTGTCGAAGATCACCGTCCACGACCAGAAAGACGCCGCCATCAGCACGACGATGACGATCTTGACGATGATGTCGGCCTGGATGAACAGGCTGATGATCGAGAGATCGAGGGGACCGGCCCCGCCAAGCGGGATCGAATCGACGACGTTACCTTGCATGGGCCGTGACCATCCGAGTTTCTGTGTCGTTGAGAGAGGCGAGCGCCGAGCGCAGGACCGGCGGCAGGCGCTGCGGCCGGCCGCTCTGACCGAGGCAGGCGATCTGGAAGGCGAGCCGGACGAGCACCGCGTCGCCGCGCCGCACGTCCTGATCGAGATCGAGCGAGGCGCCGGCGAGCGTCGCAAGGCGCGTCACGACGACGAGATCGTCGTCGAGCCGCGCCGGAAGAAGATAGTCGGCGGTGCAGCGCCGCACCACGAAGACGAGCCCGGTCTCCGCGCGCAGCCGCTCCTGCTCGACGCCGAGGCGGCGCAGCATCTCCGTGCGCGCCCGCTCGGCGAATTTCAGGTAATTGGCGTAATAGACCAGGCCGGCGGCGTCGGTGTCCTCGTAATAGACGCGCACCGGAAAGAGATAGGCGCCGTCGCCGACGGCGCCGTCGCGCGGCAGCGGGCCGGTCATGACGCCGCCTCCTCGGCTTCGGGATCGTCCTGCGCCAGGAGATCGAGCTGTGCCGCGCGCGGGCGCAGCGGCTTGACGCCGAGATAATCGTAGGCGAGGTCGGTCAGCATGCGGCCGCGCGGCGTGCGCTGCACGAAGCCCTGCTGCATGAGGTAGGGCTCGATCACCTCCTCGACGACGTCGCGCTGGTCGGCGAGCGCCGCCGCCACCGTCTCGACGCCGACCGGCCCGCCGCCGTAATTCTCGGCGATGCACTGCAGATAGCGGCGGTCCATCGCATCGAGGCCGCGATTGTCGACCTCGAGCCGGTTGAGCGCGCCGTCCGCCGCCTTGGCGTCGATGCGCTTCACCTCGGCGACGGCGGCGAAGTCGCGCACGCGGCGCAGCAGGCGCGCGGCCACACGCGGCGTCCCGCGCGAGCGCCGCGCGATCTCGCTGGCGCCGTCAGCGCCGAGGTCCATGCCGAGCACGCGCGCGCCGCGGCTGACGATGCGCTCGAGATCGGCGGCATCATAGAAGGTGAGGCGCAGCGGGATGCCGAAGCGCTCGCGCAGCGGCCGCGTGATGAGGCCCGAGCGCGTGGTCGCGCCGATCAAGGTGAAGGGCGGCAGGTCGATGCGCACCGAGCGCGCCGCCGGCCCCTCGCCGATGATGAGGTCGAGCTGAAAATCCTCCATCGCCGGGTAGAGGATCTCCTCCACCGCCGGCGTCAGGCGATGGATCTCGTCGATGAACAGCACGTCGCGCGGCTGCAGGTTGGTGAGGAGCGCGGCAAGATCGCCGGCGCGCTGGATCACCGGTCCCGAGGTCGCGCGGAAGCCGACCGCCATCTCGCGCGCGATGATCTGCGCCAGCGTCGTCTTGCCGAGGCCGGGCGGCCCGGACAGCAGCACATGGTCGAGCGGCTCGCCGCGCGCGCGCGCCGCCTCGATGAAGACGCGCAGATTGGCGCGCAGCTGCGCCTGGCCGACGAACTCGTCGAGAGTGAGCGGGCGGAACGACGTCTCGCCGGCATCGTCGCGGCCTGCTTCCGCCGCCACCACGCGCTTCTCGCTCATCGGCTGAGCTCCTGCAACCCGACGCGGATCAGCGTATCGATCTTCGCGGCATCGCCGAGGCGCTTGGCCGCTTGCGTCACCGCGCCGAACGCATCGCTGCGCGAGTAGCCGAGATTGACGAGCGCGGAGACCGCATCGACCGCGGCGGCGCCCTCCGGCGCGCCGACCGACGCCGCCGCCGGCCCGAGCGCGATGCCGCCGACCTTGTCCTTGAGCTCGCTGGCGATGCGCGTCGCCAGCTTCGGACCGACGCCGTCGGCGCGGGTGAGCGCCGCCTTGTCCTGCGCCAGGATGGCGGTGGCGAGCGCATCGGGGGCCAGCACGCTCAGGATCGCCAGCCCGAGCCGCGCGCCGACGCCCTGCACCGTGGTCAGCAGGCGGAACCAGCTGCGCTCCGCCTCGTCGGCGAAGCCATAGAGATGGATGTGATCCTCGCGCACATGCGTCTCGATGAGAAGCCGCAGCGGCTCGCCGGGCGCGGGCACGCGCCCCAAGGTGCGCGCCGAGGCGAAGACGAGATAGCCGACGCCGTTGACGTCGAGCACGAGGCTGTCCGTCCCGCGCTGCTCGACGATCCCCGCGAGCATGGCGATCATCGCGCCGCTCCCGCTGCCCAGGCGCGCTGCGTCGCGGCGTGGTGGGCGTGGCAGATGGCGACGGCGAGGGCGTCGGCGGCGTCGGCCGCCTCGATCGCGGCGCCGGGCAGCAGGCGACGCACCATCATCTCGACCTGCTGCTTGTCGGCGTGGCCGACGCCGACCACCGATTTCTTGATCAGGTTCGCCGAATATTCGAAGACGGGAATGCCGCGCTCGGCCGGCACGAGCAGCACGACGCCGCGGGCGACGCCGAGCTTCAAGGTGGAAGCGGGGTTCTTGTTGACGAACGTCTCCTCGACCGCCGCCTCGTCGGGTGCGTAGCGGTCGAGCACGCCGTTGAGCTGGCGGAAGATGTCGACCAGCCGCGTCGCCAGCTTCTCGCCGTCGCGCGAGTGGACGACGCCGGCGGCGACATGGCTCAACCGGTTGCCGGCGACATCGACCACTCCCCAGCCGGTGTGGCGCAGCCCCGGATCGAGTCCGAGCAGACGCATGGCGATGTCCTTGACGGAGGATGCCGGCGAGATCAGGCGCTCAACCGCGCCATGACTTCGTCGGGCACCTCGAAATTGGCGAACACGTTCTGCACATCGTCGCTGTCCTCCAGGGTCTCCAGCAGCTTGAACAGCGCCTCCGCGGCATGCCCCTCTACGGGGGCCTGGGTCTTGGACTTCCACACCAGCCGGGCCGAGGCGGACGCGCCGAAGCGGCGCTCGAGCGCATCGCGCACGGTGTTGAGCGCCTCCGGCGCGCAGGTCACGACATGCTCCTGCGCGCCGCTCTCGACATTGTCGGCGCCGGCCTCGGCCGCGGCCTCGAACATGGCGTCGGCCGAGGCGGCCTTGGCGGGATAGACCACCTGGCCGAGGCGCTCGAAGAGGAAGCTCACGCTGTTGCTCTCGCCGAGATGGCCGCCGGCCTTGGTGAAGGCGGTGCGCACGTCGCTCGCGGTGCGGTTGCGGTTGTCGGTCAGCGCCTCGACAATGATGGCGACGCCGCCCGGCCCGTAGCCCTCGTAGCGCACCTCCTCGTAATTCTCGCCGTCATCGCCGCCGGCGCCGCGCCGGATCGCGCGCTCGACGGTGTCCTTCGGCATGTTCGCTTCCTTGGCGGCAGTGACAGCCGCGCGCAGTCGCGGATTGGACGCGATATCGGGCAGGCCGGTGCGCGCGGCGGTGGTGAGCTCGCGGATGATCTTGGTGAAGACCTTGGCGCGCTTCTTGTCCTGCGCGCCCTTGCGGTACATGATGTTCTTGAACTGGGAATGGCCCGCCATGGCTTGTCGCTAGTTCCTGAAATTCCTAGGGCTTTCGGCTCGGAACCATAGCATATCCTACTGCCGGACCAACCCCGGCGTGGGCAGCGGAGTCCGCGTCCTAAGTAGGGCGTCTTAGTCCGTCAATATGGCAGCATTGCGGCGCGTCTAGCGCTCGGGCGGCTTGTCGCCGCCGCCGACGCGTTCGTCGTAGCCGTGGCGGTGGCTGTAGAAGATGAGAACCATGAGCCCGACGCCGAGTCCGACCGTGCCGATGGTGCCGAGCACCAGCGCGATATAGCCGTGCATCGTCAGCGCCGACGTACCCAGCGCCTGCCACGCATAGATGCCGATGGCGAGCAGCGCGAGAGCGCTGATGACAGCGGCGGCAGCTACTACGTTGCGACCGCTGCGCCCGCTGCCGCTTGCCGGCGCCGGCGGCATGTCATTCATGGCCGGACTGCGTCGATTTCCGGGATCGGCAACCCATCGGCCGCCCTCCGACAAATCTCTACAGGTATGTAGCGCGGATCGGCCGCTTGGCAAACGCCCCGCTCACGCGGCATCCGCCGGCGCGGCACGCGCATCGTCGCCGCAGCGCATATCCTTCACCATGTCGACGAGGAAGCCGCTGCGGCCGACCGAGCGGAACCCGGCCTCGCGCGCGAGGCGCAGCATCGGCAGGTTCTCGCCGAGAACCTGCGCCGTGAGCGCGCGCAAGCCCAGCCGGCAGGCGTGATCGACCAAGCGCTCGAGCAGCACGCGCCCGAGCCCTTGCCGCTTCAGATCGGAGCGCACGATGAGCGCGAACTCCGCCGTCGCCGGCGCGGTGCGGACGAGATGAGCGATGGCGAGCATCTCGCCGCCGACGAAGGCGGCAAGCGCCTCATGCTGCGCGTGGTCGATGGCGAGGAGCTGGTTACGCAGATCCGCGCAGTCGAGCTTCACCAGCCCGGCGAAGCGCAGCCGCAGATCCTCGCGCTCGAGCTTGGCGGCGAAGGCACAATAGGCCTCGTGATCGGCTGGCGACGGCGGGCGAATCTCGAACGCGCCGAGCTTCGGCAGCCGTTCGATGCGGGTGTCGACGGTCGGCAATGGCCGTTGCGGCTCCGCGGCGGGATCGACCTGTGCCATGGCGTGTCTCCTTCGCCCGACCCTGTCACCCCCAGCATATAAGGGTGCGGCCGGCAGCGACAGGCGCGGCGCGAGGCAGGGCACCCATGCGCGGGCGGTATAGCCGAGGCGTCAGCCGATGGCGGTCAGAACACCGTGGGCACGGTCGCGGCGATGGGCTCCGAGAGCGGCCATTCCGGCCGCAGCCGGCCGCCGAGGCGCAGCGGCGCGATGCGGCGCGCGAGCCCGGTCGCATCATCGGTCTCGACGAAGGCGGCGCACAGCGTGCCCTCGCCCTCCGCTACTTGCAGCCGCTCGCCGGGCATCTTGCGCACGAAGCGGGCGATGGCGGTCTGCTTCTGCATGCCGATCACCGAATCGTAGTCGCCGCACATGCCTGCATCGCTCATGTAGGCGCTGCCCTGCGGCAGGATCTGCGCATCGGCGGTCGGCACGTGGCTGTGCGTGCCGATCACGGCGGAGACGCGGCCGTCGCAGAAATGGCCCATCGACATCTTCTCGGAGGTGGCCTCGCCGTGGAAATCGAGCAGGATCGCGGTGACGCTGCCGAGCGGGTGCTCCGCCAGCAACCGGTCGACGCCGGCAAAGGGATCGTCGATCGCATCCATGAAGAGGCGCGCCATGGCGTTGATCACCAGCAGCTTGCGCCCGTCCGCCAGCGCGAAGATGCCGTGCCCGTTGCCCGGCGTGCCCGGCGGGAAATTGATCGGCCGCAGCAGCCGTGGGTCGGCGGCGATGTAGGGGATGATCTCGCGCTTGTCCCAGACATGATTGCCGGTGGTGATGACGTCGACGCCGGCGGCGTAGAGCTCCTCGCAAATCTTGTCGGTGATGCCGAAGCCGTGCGCAGCGTTCTCGCCGTTGGCGACGACGAAATCGAGGGCGAGCTCGCGGCGCAGCCGCGGCATATGCTCGACGATGACGCTGCGCCCGGAGCGCCCGACCACGTCACCGCATAGAAGCAACCTCATGCTTGCCCGTCCTTCCCGCCGCCGCCGGAACGCCGGCGCTTACCTATCATAACGCCCCGCGCCGCGCGGGCGACGCCCTCGCCACGGACGGGATCCGGGCGAAGCCGGGGCCTGATCTGACAGAGATTCTGACAGAGATTAGGTGAGGATGGAGCCACCTCGGCCGTCGGCATTGCATGACCCTCGTGGCCCGCTTTCGCAGGTGGGAGCCATATACCGGAACCAAGGCTCCGGCAGGGACAGCCCCCTAGAGGTCGATATCGGCCCCGGGGTATGTGCGACCTAACGCACCAGGCAGCCCCATCCTCGCCTTAGATGTGGGGCGTCTCGAGCCGCGCGGCAATCGCCTCGATGCGCTGGGCGAGATCGTCGATGCCGCCGGCCAGGCTTTCGGCCGCCGGAGCGGCGCCGTTGCCGGCGGCAGGGTGTCCGTTCTGCGCCTCGCGCGCCTCGGCCAGCTCGTCGGCCAGGATCAGCGCCGTCAACAGCAGCAGCCGCGCCTCGCCGACCGCGCCGAACTCCTTGGCGAAACCCTTCACCTTGTCGTCGACATAGCGGGCGAGCTCGCCGATGCGGCCTTCCTCGCCGGCGTTGCAGGCAACCGGGTAGTTGCGCCCATTGATGGTGATGGTGACCTGCGCCATCACGCCTCCAGGGCGTGATCGAGGCGACCGATCGCCGCATCGAGGCGCAGCGCGACGCTGTCGGTGGTGGCGAGCAGCGCGGCGTAGTCGGCCTTGGCCGCGGCCAGCGCGGCGCGACCGCTCCTCTCGCCCTCGTCGGCCCGGCCCGCCGCCTTTTCGAGGCGCGCCACCGCCCGCTCCAGGCGCGTCACCGCGTCGTCCAACTTGCTCATGCTCTGTGCTGCCTCGCCCTCGCGACGCGATACCTTACGCGTGCCGCAAATGCCGCGTCAATCGCCGCGCCGGTGCGATATCGGCGCGCCTCCGATCGGACGGTTTCTCGCTACGAGTCCGCTGGCGCCGCGATCATCGCTGGCTGACTCTCGCGGCGGTGCACGGCGAGCCGCCGCAGCCGCGCGAGCCTACATGATGCGGAACGCCGCGCGCTACGGCGTCGATCTCCAGCGATGAGGGACCACTAGAACAATCGCCCCGCCGCCACCCACCAGCCCGGCCGCTCGGCACGCAGCCGCGCCGCGGCGGCCGCCGCGGCT
>Ga0185299_10004121_pt1 | contig 17977 bp, 22 predicted proteins | sample PaiPotPPA55metaG_FD_128002 | JGI IMG/M metagenome (GOLD analysis project Ga0185299, IMG submission 128002) | Iron sulfur acid spring bacterial and archeal communities from Banff, Canada, to study Microbial Dark Matter (Phase II) - Paint Pots PPA... ...
CGGTTGTGCCGCCAATAGCTTTGCCGCAGAGCCCGAATATTCAGTACATCCAGTGAGGTGAACGAATGCCCTTCCGATCAGCTATCCTAGTTTTGATCTTGCTCACGAATCAGGGTAGTGGCATGAAAGATTTTTCTGAGGGCAACTTGAGACAAGAGAATGCGGATGACCAAAGCCCGAAGATTAAGTGCACGATCAGCACAAACGATGTCATCTGGCACTTGAAGAGCGCAGATGCAGCAGTTGTGGAGTTTCAATTTCAGGGAGCTACCGATCTTTCCGCGATGCCCTCTCTCCACATGACTGCGCTCCCAAAGAAACAGGGCCTGGATCAGAACGAATATTGGGCACCGTTCGCTATCCCAAGCGGGGCGAGCGCCAAAGAAACCCAAAAGCTAAGTCCCGCCCGCTCTGTTCGCCTAGTCCCAGGGCGGTTGCTCTGGGCACCTACCAAATCCTCGGTCTGGCCCTCTCAAGAGTTCACAAAGACCGTGCCGCCGGGAGAATATAGCCTCCAAGTGCAGCTTGAAACCGACGGGGGAAAGACGATCTCGTCCAACGAGGTCACGATCACTGTCTTGAAATGACGATGCCAATCCCTAGGTACCGCCGGCCCGTCGTGTGTTGAGAGTTGGGCCGTTTCAACTGGCGCGCGTCCTAGCGTCCCTCTAGCGGTCGGTTCCGCCTCGCGCCGGAGCGCGCGAGAGGAGCCATGCCTTCGGCATGGGGATGGGGTATGACACGTCACCCCAAGTTGGGCGCTGTAGAGCGCCGGGCGGCGCAAGTCTCTTTTTTACAAGACCTCGCATCTAGCGTCTCATTTTTTCAGCAAAACCCTGACCGTCTTGTCGTTGAGATAGGACATCACCGCATAGCTTTTGGGCGAATCGACGGTACTTCCGTACTATTCTCTTTGAGCCCGACTCAGTTATTTTGTTCAGGTATCGAGAGTTCAGCGGACTCAGCGCTGACAGCAACCGAGCCACAGACAAGAGCCACGGTGCTAACCTCGAAAGAGGGATGCGGCCCACAGGGGCAAAACCCACATGAGCGTCTCCCAAATTTAACTTTCGAGCATCATTTCTCCAAGGGAGGCATGATGTCGTCGCATGATTCGTTCGCAGCTTCCGGCAATTCACCAACACGCAAAAAGAAGACCGCAATACCCCAGGCAGATTTCCGCGTCGAATATCACGGCAGCATTTGTTTGCTTGTTCCTCTATCTGCGCCTGGCCGCGAATGGGTCGAAGAACGTATCCGCCAGCTGAATCGCTCACACAGGAACTCGTTCGGCGTGACTAGCCGCCGCAAAAGTGAGGGCTCACGAGATGCCAGGTAGCGAACGTTTCTCGGATCTAATCAACCGCGATTCTCAACGTAGCACGGTGGTGCTTTGCGGCTAGTACCATATAGATTTCACCTGGAGGATTCATGGACATTCTGGCAGCGATCAAGCGCGAAGAGAACAAAGTAAGAAAGCAACTAGCCAAGTTGCAGAATCGGTTGAACGGATTGGTGTCGGCTGCAGAAGCATTGGGCAATTCAACGAGCCGCCAAGTGAACCGGGAACTAAAGGTTGTAAAGAAGCGCGTCCTGTCGGGCCGCTGGCAGAGCGGCGATTATTAAGGGAGCGAAGAAGCGGTGGGCGAAGGTTAGGAAGCAGGCGAAGAAGGTGGCGGGATAGACCGCCTCAACTGGAGGCGAAAACGTTCGCGGCGTCGCCAGGCTCCAACGGTGTGATTATTCACAAATATAGTTCTGTTGAATCTTAATATAACTTGTGTATTATGGCCGCCACTGTAAGCCATCGTTTCGCTACGGAACAGGCTATGAACCAATCAAACCAAGTTTCGGATCTTGTAAGCAAGGTCTACGATGCCGCTGCACGTCCGAACGCCTGGAAGACCTTCCTAGATTCCTTTGCAACGGTGAGCCACGCTTCGGCGGCAGCGCTGTTCTGGCACGACAAAGAGAACCGACAGTACGACATTATGGCGCTTCATGGCACACCAGACGAATACGTACCCCTGTATACGCAGCACTACGGGGAAGTAGATGAGTGGATCACCCGAGGAAAAGGAATTCTTCGGTCTGGGTGGGTTGGGACGAGCCAAATGTTGTGCCCAGATGCAGAACTCGTCAAAACAGAATTCCATTCCGATTTTCTCCGACGTTTCGGTTTGTTTCATCAATTTGGCGGTATTTTGACTCAAGATGCTGGGGCAAGATCAGCCATCACATTGCTTCGACCAAAACGACAGGGCTCATTTGGTGCTAAAGACGTTCGCCTCCTTGACATATTGATGCCTCATCTTCAGCGAGCAATGGCAATCCGGCGAAGACTTGTGGATTTGGAGGCGCAGAATCATTCACTGGAGTGCGCTCTGGACCTTTTTCCTTCAGGAATTATCTTCGTGAGCGCCAAGATGGAGGTTATGCGCGTCAATCGGAGCGCCCAGACCCTTTTGAATCGCAAGAACGGTCTCCTGATGAGAGGCAAGAACCTAGCGGCATACGCTCGTCATGAATCAGCTCAGTTGCAAAGAGCGGTCGTGGCAGCCCAGACAAATGGAAGTTGCTTGGGCGTAGGTGGGACCGTTCTGATCTCTCGCAGGGAAGCCCGGCCACTATCGATCATCATTGCTCCGATGGCGGTCTCAAGTCCGTATGTTTCTATCCGTGCTGCTGCAAGCCTGTTCATCACAGACCCCGAACAAGATGTTCACGTTTCCACCCAGCTCTTGCAACAATACTTCGGCCTGACCCCAGCAGAAGCTCGGATCGCCAACCTCCTAGTTCAGGGAAAGAGCTTAGCGACGATCTGTGACGAGCTTTCCATCCGCTATTCCACGGTCCGAGCACACTTGAGGAGCATCTTCGACAAACTGGGCGTAAGACCCCAAAGCGAACTTGTATCGGTTCTCCTTCGCAATATCGGTCCCACCGCGTGAAGCCCGGCGAAAGAGCCCTAGTACGTACAAATTGTAGCTCCTAGTCCATTTGGACGATGCAAGCCGGTCGGGCATTCAAATATTCTCACAGCACCAATCGGCGCTAAGACACGAGACGGAAGCGTGAGCCTCGCTGAAGCCTGAACTATTTACCATCGGCGATGGCAGGAGGCATCTTGGAAAATCCAAGACGTTTTATCGGGTTTTTCCTTCGACCGTTTGCCGTCTGCGCCGCGTCGACGATTATTCTGGCGACCGTCGCCCGCGCCCAGCCAACTACGTATATATATAGTGGCAAGCCATTCACCGGTCCAGCAACTTACTATGGCTTAATTTACGAGGAGAACATCAGCAGTTTTTCTCCCACAACCTGCGCTATAAGCGGCTCCTTCACAATGGCGCAACCACTTCCCCCAAATTTTACGCTCTCCCCCTTCAGCTCTCTTGCTCCTACGAGTTTTTCCTTCACAAATTGCGCGACCACGATCACGAATCAAAACGCAACGGGCGCTGTCAACTTTACATTAACTACGAATGCTCAAGGTGAGATCAACTCCTGGTCTATCCAGATTGCTGCATACACCAGTGTTAATATCAAGTTTATGGATCCTGAATACAACAACGAAGAACGCACCTTCACTGCGACTGTTGTTAATTTTGGAATCCGGGGATGCACTCCAGGTCCAGCGACCAATTGTGTCGGAGACTATGTTGCGTACAGCGATTCTATTGGTGAGGAGTTGGTTGAACCCAGTATCAATGGTGGGCTTGGCCCTATAGGGGCCTGGACAAGAGGCCCTCTGAACTGTCCCGCGAACGCCTCGACGGTATTTCCTTTTGCTGGCGGCAGAAGGAGTACCGACGGCTTTCCCACAGCTATGCTCGCCACTTTCTCGCCGTCGACTACAGGGAATCCGATGACACTCACCCAAGCTGCCGCTGAGTGTGAGGTCACGAGATTCGACTGGCAGCAAATAGTAACCAGTCTTCCTATCCCATTTGAAGATGCTGTCGGCCTTGCTCTAACGGCCCCATTTAACGATCCACCGGTGTTCGGATACACCTACATGCTCGATGCCCCCGTCTTATATGATAGCTTTTTGCCACCCAGCCAGACCTACCCCTTCTATTACAATCCAACACTCGTCGCAACCAGATGTGCCATCGCAGGAAATGGGGTTTGTACTCTCCCAATCACGTCATCCAATGGCCAGACGCTGAACTTTTTTGATTCACCACGCAGTACCAGCTTGCCTGCTGGAGGATATTTTGGATTTACGACGCGCTTGGTGGGTATTCTGGCAGGACCGGCCGGACCCGCCGAAGGACCAACTTTTTTCGAGTGGAAATGGATCAGTACCTACAACGAAACCACGGGAGGCGTTCAGGTTCAGACTGCGAGTTCCGTGCCGGTGGATGGTAGTGGGACTGGAGGAGTAACGATCACCAGCGTCAATGGTGTTCCGCAGACGCCGCCTACCGCAACCTGTACGGCCACGCCTAGCACCCTCTGGCCACCGAACGGCAAGCCGGTCGTCGTCACCGTATCCGGGACCATCACGGCAGGCACGTCGCGCCTAGTTGCCTCAACGTACAAAGTCATCGACAGTTATGGGCAAGTGCAGCCGAACGGCAATATCACTCTCACTAAAGGCGCGTACTCGTTTGGCGTTCCGTTGATTGCAGCACGAAACGGCGACGATAAGGACGGGCGAACGTACACCATTTATGTGACGGGTTCCGACACTATCGGCAACGTCGGGGCCTGCTCCGCCGTGGTGACTGTGCCGCACGATCAGGGAAATTAGTAGTTACTATCCTCGTCTGATACATCTAGCGCATCACCTGTAATCAGCCGCCGATGCACCCGCATACAACACAACGAGCAATCGCTCGACTGATTTCAACGTACCGTCATGTCTTGGAAACGTCACCATAATGTGTCCGCCGGTCCCAGGGAAAAGACGCTCAATGCTCACGTACGAAAAGCCCACTCTATTACGCACGGCTGCAATTGCGTGCCCAGCTTCGTGGACTGATCTGATATCCAAAGCGGGATCAGGTCTGGACTTCATCATTCTTTCTCTTGCGGGAGTGACGGTCGATTCTTAAGCAGCCTGTGACGGCGCTTGGAATCCCGAGAAAATTTCTGAAATCACAAGGCCGGTTCCGATTCTTTCAACCTGCTTGCGACGAAACTCCCGATCCTCGGCCGTCTTATCATACCTAGCTGTTATGTCTCCGTTGCTGTGGCCAATCCAATCTGCCTCTAATCCGCGGGGGCAACCTTGTGTCTCAAGCCAGGTCACACGATACCGGCGCAGCGCGTGCGCTCCCGGAACGCCGTTCTTCGTTGTGATAAATCGCTGAACATGACTTGGATCAAGAGGCTTGCCGATCTTAGTGGAAAAAATAAACTCGCCAGGCTGACGACCTTTCGCAAACTCTACGAGCATGTTTTGAACCGGGGTACTGAGGTCAACAGCTCGAATCGCCGCGAGCGTTTTGGGGAGTTGGAGTTGTCCGCGGTATACCGATTTGCGGACAAGAATCACACGGTTCTCTCGGTCCCACACCGTATCCTCTTCGTTCTCACCGGTTTCGCCAATTCTGAGCGCTAGCAGTTCACCGATTCTGAGCCCGGTAGATGCACCCAAGCCAATCAGCACGCGGTCGCGAACTTTGATTGAGCGGTTTTTTAGGATGGCGTTCAGCGCGTCTCGGCTGATCGTGGGCTGTTTCTGTTTCCCGATGCTCGGAACGTCTTCGGTTATGAACGAAAGATTCCATTTGGATAGATCGAGCAAGGCTTCGCCGTCCTCGTTCCGATGGCTCAGCAAAATACTCTTGAGAGTCATAAGAATCTCTCGTACTGTTTTCGGGGCTTTGCCGGCCGCAACCAATCCTTCGGCGAACTCTTTCACACGGCCGTTCTTGATGGTTTCAAGTTCAAGCTCACCTAGACGTGGTGAAATCCAGTTGTTGGCGTAGGACGTGAATGCGTCCAACGAAGCCGGTTTAAGTTTGCCGAGCTCCACGCGCTTGTTCTGCTTCGCCAGCCATTGGTCAATCAATTCTTTCGTTAGCATTTATGCGCCTTCTCTTCACTTCTTCTTTTCGTCCCGCTCAAGCCCCTCTTTGATGTATCGACGGATGATGGCTGAAACGTTTTTCTCTTCTTTAATTCTCATCTCCTCAAGCTTTGCGAAATCTTCCGGATCCACGCGGACAGCAATTTTTAGTCTGTTTTCATCCTGTTTTTTCTTCACCATTGTCTCCTGATCGCCTGTTAGAACCTGCGGACGACTATACGCATGTCCGCTGTGGCAGTCAAGGGCCATGTGTCGGACATGACGGGCAAAGGGGTGATGACCGACATAGGATAGACGGCGCTAGGGTGAGTCAGACCCGTATGCGGGTAGATGCAGAATTGGGGCGCCGGGTGCCCCCATAGCGGGAGTGTCTCCCAGCAACCGGCGAATCCTGAGAGACTCCGGGGGAAGTCTCTCCGGTCGCGCCTAGAGAGCGAGTAACTCTACTTGCAAAGAATTGACGGCATCTCGGACGTTGTTTTTGCTGTCCTGAACCATGCGGAGAAAGTTAGGCTTGGATTCGTCGGACTGTTCGCCTGCCTCACGTTTCCAGATGGTTTCCAGCAAAGTGGCAGCCTCTTTCGCTATGCCATGCGATGAGAAGTCTAGGCGCATACAGCGCGAGAGAAACCTAGGCTGCAATCGTTCCGTATCGTTGCAAGTGAAAATAAACACGGTCTGCGGAGGAAATGCCGTGCCGTCTAACTTCGACAGGAATCCAAGTTGTGCCTGCGGAGTCATAACGTCTGCCTCATCCACGAGCACAACGTGCAAGGAATTGTTACGCGGTACGTAGTGGCATTGCCGCACAGTGTCTTCGACGGTCGCAACGTTGCACGATTGGCTTGGGATGTGGTGCAATTCGCCTTTGATTGCCTCACACAGCGCGAGAGCCATAGAGGTTTTACCTGTGCCAGACGGCCCGACAAACAGGAAAGCAGCATTAGGGAATGGCGCGTCAGCAAACTTAGCTAGTACTCGCTTCGGTTTGTCGAGACCTACAAAGTCTTCGAACGAATGTGGCCTATACTTTTCAGAGAGAGAGGCAGGGAAAATAAACCCTGCCTGCTCTGTCTTAGGTGTGCTGCCTACAATCATTGCCGTACCGTCAAAGAGGCTCATGCGGCCTCACTTTCGAGTACTGCGGTTTGGGATTCTGTTTCCGACTGCTCTGCGAATGAATTGCGGGAGATGTAGTCTGCGGCCTTTTGCGCCATGCCTGCGGCCTGCATCAGCAATTTGTTGTCGGCCTTTAGGCGTTCAATCCATGTCTTTAGGTATGAGGCAGAGTTAGGGACGGTTTCGCGTTCAATGCCGGAGAGACCACAGAGATAGGCAGACGCCATCTCCGCTACTAACTCTTCTTTGGAGTAGGACTCGCTACCGAATTGACTAGGCTTGTCGAATCCATCTCGCGTTAACCGCTTGGCGCTACCAGTCGAGTGCGCTAGTTCATGGAACAACGTGGAGTAGTATTCCGCCGGAGAATTGAACAAACCCTTGGACGGCATGCCGACACGGTCTTGACTGGGCGAGTACCACGCATGGTCTGAGACTTCGAACGATGGGGGGTTTGGCATCGACTCCGCCAGAGATTCAGCAGCCTCAATCGCTTCGAAGCATGACCGCTTGTTACGCTCGAACACGGCGCGAGGCAGGTCTATACCCTCTGTCTGCGTTAGGTTAAAAACGCGGTAATAGCGGAGGAGAAAGGGTTTCGTTTCCTTGCCAGTTTTGGGGTTTAGCTTTTCCTTGCCGATATTCCAGAACGTGACAAAGGTAGACTTAGACCCGGCCTTGATTCGACCCCCAAGCTTGGAGCATTGATTGAACGTCAACCAATACTTGGATTCGAAACCCTGTGTAGCGAGAAAGAATACATTCATCCCGCGATAGGCTTTCTGGCTGAGCAGGTTGCACGGCAGTTCACTAGTCCAGGGTTTTTTCCATGGGACAACTCCGGATTCCAGACTCTCTATCACTTGCTGAGTTATGATCTCGTAGACGTTTGACACGTGATTTTTTCCTTTCGGGTGAGCTTGTGGGATTGTGCTCCACGGGAGACATGGTGCACGTGTCGGACACGTCGGTCAATGGTACTTTGGTTGTGGACCACGCGCAGACCACCGGGAGAGTGAGTGCAAACTAGGCGGAGAAGGTTCGCAGACTACGTGTCGGACACGTCTACGCGTGCGTGCGCGTTTCTTTTTCTTACATGCGCGTGTGCTCCTACGGAGTAGCGATCGCGCGGGGAGAGTTAGGCCAGGGAGAGAATCAGAGCGTCAGTTTCCGGGGAGTTTGCGTGTGCTTTGCTGGCGATTCAGGTTGGGCACGTCTGGACGTGCATCAGTTTATTTCTGTTTGTTCTGTCGCGACAGAAATCAACTGAAGTGACGCGTTAACTAATAGAAAACAAAAGATGTTAACTCAGTTTTGGCAGTTCTCGCGTGTGTTTTCAGACGCGGATGGTCACCATCCGGCAAGGAAACGGAAACGTCACTTCAGTACGTATACTGATGTGACGTGCCGATACCCGGAAAAGGGAGGGAGTCGGGTAGAGTTGTCTGTAGTGTGATGATAATAATAGACTTATGGTGATTAGTCGAGTTTAGGGACGTTAGTAGGGTCTCTATTCCGAGGCGGGGGCGGGGGAGCTTCCACTTGGCCGGCGACGAGACCGGTTAGCCCGGCTGATCGGGGGTAGGCCTCTCAAAAAATAATCGCGGGATCAAAAGACACCTAAAAACCTGAAGCCTACTCGCGCCGCTGAATGTGATGGAAAAGGGCTCCGCAGCCGGCCACCGAAACCTTAGTTGAGTGGATCCAGTCGAGGGAGCGGTTCACATGACCCACCGGCGCCAACGTGAGAGATCACGCCTCCCCACGGTTTGTGGTAGCCACCAACCTCCGGGACGAAAGGCGTGCACGCCGTAACCAGCTGTCGAGGTCGGAGTCGTCCCTCTGAACCCGCCCAGGGAGCGCGGAGGGTAAACAACTCCGAAGCAGTCCATTTCGAGACTTCACTCATCTGGCGCTTACAGGTATTACTACTACCTGTAAAGCGGCCAGATCGAGTAAGTAGAAGCAAAAGATCTGGTCAAAGATCTGGTCAGATCTGGTCTCTTGTGAAATACTGCTGTAATCTATTGATTCTAAAGCTAGTTAATCTGGTCACCGATCTGGTCACATCTGGTCAAGGCATTTTCACCGTCCCGATAGGTCTTTCGCTTTTTCTTCTCTGCGGCCAGATCGCGACCAGATCGAAAATCCATAAGTTTTTCTTATAGTGAGTTATTACCACGATTTTCAAGGGTGGTCAGCCAATCGAGTCTTAAAGACTCTTATACCACCCCCACGTTTTGGGGTAATAATTCCGACGCCCACCCTGGCCCACTTCCCCGGTAGCGCGCACCCGCCGCGCACACCATCGCGCAAACCCTTCCGGCTCCCCACAGATAGGACCAGGCTGGCGGAAGGTTGACGCCGAGGAGTCGCGAAGCGTTCGCGGAGGGACGCGGTAACCGCGCGAGTACAGCCAGTCGTGTTGTCTAGTAGCGCAATTCGTTGCTATTCGTGCGTAGTCTAAGCAAGTTCATGCAGCAAATATGCAGCAACCTGGTCCGACTTCCGTTTGCGCACGCTTTCTGATACCTTCCGCGGCATGTCCACAACACCTCAAACGATGCCGAGAGTTCCCAGTGACAACGATTTGTACCTTGCCGTCCTGCCGCTAGTTCATTACAGCCGACACTTCGCTGGCGAGAGCTTCGAAGAAGTGATGACGCTCGTTCCGGACCGCAACTTCGCAACAGAGTTCAGCCCAGATGTGGTCGACCTTTACATCCTAACTTTCAGGAGTGCAGCCGCGCCGAAGTATGGCGGACCAGGACGCCTATTCAACTTCTACAAGCAGAACACAGAAGATGGCAAGGTGCTGGTCGTGGTGACGCCAGCATGAGCCCTAAGCAACCGCGCGGTTACCAGCCGACCCAAGCTCCGGAGCCAGCGAAGCTCAATCTCGACGAGATTGAGCGCATAAAGAAGATGTTCGAGGACAGCAAGCTGGCCAAGTACATCATTATGGCTGGCGTCACCGGAGTGATTCTGGCTACGATTGAGATTGGCCGCGTGGTCGCGGACCTAGTCCACTACTGTCATCGGTAAACTAAGTGTTCGCGCTCGGATGCGTGAGCCAAACCTTCGAGTCTTTGCGATCTGATTCAGGAAGTTCAGCTCGCTCGGTTATTCCATGTCTGGCGCAGTGCGCGATCTGCGCGTCCAAGCTTCCCGGTAGGATGTCACCACACCACTTGCAAGGCTGCGACACGCCGTCTTCAAGAATGATGCTGCGGTCATCGGATTTCGCCATGCCGCGGAGTCTATCACGCAGCGCCAGCCTTCCGGGCCCGCGCAGGCCACCGACGAGCAGATGCTGATTGCGCTAGCTGACGAAAACGCCGGCAGCGAAGCAACCATCCGCGCTCAGATCGACACCGACAAAGCTATTACAGGCTCATCTCAGCGGCAACGGCGTCGCCGAACTTCTCTCGGATCTCCTTTTGGGTCGCGGGATCGAAGTCGGTCAAGTCAAACATCCGGCGGACTTCAACCGTTTCGTTATCCTGTCCGGGGATGCGCGAGGACCATTCGAGCGCCTCTTCGCGCGACTTCACCTGGATGATCCAGTAGCCGCCGACCACTTCCTTCGCTTCGGCAAACGGGCCGTCGGTAACTTTCGATTTGCCGGCCTTGAAGGTGACACGCGCGCTCATCGTGGCGGGCGGGGTTAGGCCGTCGAGCGCGAGCAGCACGCCGGCTTTCCCTAGTTCCTCGTTGTACTTGCCCATTTTCTCCATGCTTTTGAAGTCGGGTACCCAGCCGGGTTTTGCGGTTTCGTAGTCTTTCGGAAACATGATCATCATGAAACGCATGGTGTTCTCCTTGAGTGTTGAGCGGACGCCATATCAGGGCCGCTGCTTTTTATATAGGAGCTTCGACGCCGCGCGCCCGGGAATTTTGGGATTGACGGGGTGCGCGGTGCGGCTCCACTTAAGCGTCGAACGGGTGGGGCGCGAATCGACATTTTTCTTGAAAAACTTTGACCGCCTTATAGGGAAGCAGAGGTTCCCCGGAGGATGTTTCTGAGCGCAGAGACTCCGCGGGGAAGCTAGCGCGAAGGTAATCTTCAAGCCCGTTGTGCGAGATGCGCCCCTGGCCCGACCACACCGCGTGCACCGGCAAGTGGTGTAAGGCTTAGGAAAAGATCGTGGCTCATATTCGTTCCTGGCGCGAAGTTGCTAGTTAACCATAATCGGCGCATGGGGCCTGTTTTCTGCTTTATATTGCAAAGTGCCTCGTTTTTTAAACTGAATAAAGCACTTATTATCTATCAGTTACAATGTATTCGCTATTTGTTCGGTAGGTAAAAGGGCCTTCCAGAGGCTGTTTTTTCGCCTTGCGCTGCAAAGTAATATCGGACTCTGTTTGTCGTATATGAAAAATATCCAGGCCTGCTTGGTGATTTCGTGTCGCGTAACTCAATCGATACTAGACGTGCCCTGATTCGTCAGAAGGGATGAAGGGGTGCAACACAACATGATCCGATGTCACAAGTTGCTGAAATCAGGTAGTTTGGCTAACTTCGGACCAAAATCGGGTCAGGATTGTGATTCTTGGAGCACAGAAGCCCTAGGACGAACGAAGTCCGCGGCGCGACCCCGGACCTCGACGAAACGGCATCCCGTAGCCGGCCACGAGTGATGGCGGCGCAGAGAAGCAGAGCTGATCGAGCAAGGCTACTTGAAAGAGAGCCAGCTCGACGACGAGCGTATGGGCACCAAATGACAAGTCTTGACACGTCGCGTCATGTCGCAACTGCTGACAGAATTTCGAAAGAACGGAGACTGTGATGATCACGACGGAAGGATCGTCAAGCGGGGATGAATTTTTGAGATATGACATTCATGCACACCTCTCGCATGCCACCACCCGTCAGTAATGTGGAGGCGGAGCACGCCGCTAAGCAGGCCAATGTATTTCAGATCTTCGACGGCCGAGTGTATAGATTCACGATCATTGTGGAGGGGAAAGGTACGAGCCCTCCGATTCGCGCCCTCCCTAACCAGTGAGGCGCGCATTTTGTATGGAAAAATTTCGAGTGAAATCAATCTTCTTCTTCACTCCAGTTGTTACGGGCATGGACTTCGGTCCCTCCCCAAATCAAGAAGCGTTCCCGTCCCCGCAGAAAGGACGGCCGATTTGACGATCGGGTTTCAAAGGAAAAGAGTCATGACCCGCACCATTACACCCACCAAAGATTTGTCCAAAAAAGCCACGGAAGAAAAACTCCGCGCCCAGATGGTAGATCTGGAGAGAGCCGTCGAACGGCTGCCCTTATCCAAACAGATCTGTAGTCGCGAGTTCGAACTGCTCACACAAAAATGCAATCAGCTTCGACTCGGATTTGAAGTTCGTCCCGCCCAGTTTCGTGGCATCAATATTTCAGACAAAATCGATTCATGCGACAGCACGCTTCGACACGAATGGGGAAATACTCGCTTCGAGTTCTGCGACGCCGATCCCCTTGACAAAGCTCAGTCCACGGAGTTCGGCGAAGCCGGCTACGACATCGGCATCCCCACGGGAAGTCCTGAGAATCCCGGTCCAAGGTTTTCGGCGCCCACCTGGGTCAAAGATAAGAATCTCTTTCGAGAGTTCGGACGCAAGCTCCTGGCCGATCGAACGGTTGCCCATCCAAGCCTGGCGGACTTCGAGAAAACCAAAACCGAAGTCGATCTCAAAGTCTTGTGGGCCTATTACGTTGATCACCAGAGCTTTTCTGAAATCTTCGAGAAGTATTCTCGCCCTGAAAACGACGTCTATTTCGTATCCGCCGCCGAAGCGAAAGACTGCGAACAAGCGATGGAAATTGCAGCAGAACGTAACGGCACCTTTGTTGCCCAAGACGATGACGATCAGAACTGTGTGTTCGATTACGCGTCTCATTCCTGGCGCAAAGTAACCGCTCGAAAGATTTGCGGTGAGAAATTTCGCGTCGAGTTCCACGTCGTCGGCGAAGACAGCTACTACCTGGATCAGAAGCTCGATCCGAAACAGTCCACTCTTCCGCTCCAACGCTATCTCAAAGATTTAGTTACGCAAGGGTACGAACTGACGGGAACGAAGCCGCCGACTGAATCCGACAGAAAGGCCGCTCGTGAAGCGCGAAAGGCTGAGCAGGCTGCAGCGCAAGAGCGTGACCAATACGGGAACGGTCATGACCCCAAAGTTTTGGAGAGTCAAGCGGCATCCCAAGATCGTTTAGGCAACCCAGCGTGGGCCGAGCAGAAGGCCCACAGACAACTCGGGGCGGTCGAGAACCGAATGAGAAAGGCTGTCGCAGCCCCCGAGAAAGCCATCGCCACCAAGGCGATGTCTTCCGCTGAAATTGAAAGATGGGGTAGCCAACGCGGCGAAGTTGTTTACGCCGAGTTCATGCTGAGCCAGTGCCCGAACGATCCGGAACGCCGAAAAGAACTGGCAGACGCGAAAGCCGCTCTCGCGGCAATGTCGCGACAGTCGCCGGTCGCCGCGGCGCCAAAGCCCGCGGCGCCAAAGCCGGATCCCAAGCAAGAGCTTGTGGTTTGTTCGCCTGCCGTTCGCCACGAACGACTCCGGCTAACCCTTTTGGAATCGTTGGCCTCAATGGTCGCCGGGAGCGTGCGGCAGGGTCCGCCCCAGCTTTGCCTCGGATAGTATATTTGCAGATAAACAGCGGCGATTCAGCGGTTTGGGAGGGTTCTCCTGTATTTAGTGGAGAGAGAAGAAACAACTCCTCCGCCACAACCCGGAGCACGACCGACGCGCCCTTTGTTGGGCGCGCCCCCCTTTTGCCCGGACTCGGAGTGAAAAAATTTCAAAGCAGTCAGTAGAGGAACAAAAATGGCCCTAAACAACGAGCTCGCGCGCATGAAGCAAAGCGTCATGGCAATCAGCACCGCCAGCCTTGCTGCGCTCTCCGGAATCAACCCGAATCGCCTCTCGCTTTACCTAGGCGGAACCCGTCAGCTCCCGAACCACGAAATTCTCAAACTCGAAGACACCATCGCCGACCTCGGGAAGCTCATCGAAGCCGCGGCCCCCTGGCCACTCTCCTTTAAAGATGTCGGCCGGATCCGTGACCTGATCAACCAAACGAAGGCGGGAGAGTTCGACCGGAGGCAGCCATGAGTTTCAAGATAGAAAAATTTGGCGTCTACCTCGTGGACTTGCCGCGGCAAGAAGTCACAGTCAAAGGGAATGGACGGACAAGCACGGTGGTCGGCAACGAGACGTATGGCGCGCACCCCTGCGCTGTGGTTGCTACAGACGAGTTTGGACAGTACGGCATCGTGGTCCCGATGACGTCAGCGAAGGATTCGCGAAACGGCGAGAAATACAAAGACATTCCAAAGACGTGGGTAAGGGTTCAGCACAAAGGACACGCGGCCTATCTCTTAACCGAGCAACTCCGGTACGCGTGCCGAGAACGTTTTGTTAATCCACTAACACCGCTAGATGAGTACGACAAGAAACAGCTTGAGAATCGAGTGAAGTTTTTGTTCGGGATTGTTTAACAGAAGCGAGCTTTAAGACGGCGCCACAAACGCCAGCAGCAGCAGCAGCACCAACACACTCACCCACGCGCCGGATTGGCGTCGATCTTTGCAGTTGCTGTAGCAGTGTAGCAGTGTAGCCCCCGAGGATCGGATTGATCTCCAGGTGAGCAATTCAAATTGGTTTTCTGGAGATCAACATGGGAACAGCATCAGTTTTTCAAGGCACGGGATTCGTCGAGTTTCAATGCGACTGCGGGGCTAAGTTCGAAGACAGCTTGTACAACGCTATTTCGCACGTCGCCGTTTGGCATTGTGTTCCAGAGAGGCGGGAGGACCCACAGTATTTTGAGGGTCGGGTGGCGACAATGATTTCACCCAATCCAATTGATTTTTTGAACGAGGACTAGTTCCTTGAAACAGGGAGGGCCGTCCGAGAGCGGCTCTCCTAAACTTTTTACGTGACGCGCCAAGCGTCTGCAGTTCGACCATCAACACGGTCCTTGGTCTCTGCCAAACACCACTCGGAGAAAGGAAGTGAGCCCCGGCGCAACAAGCCGCGTCTAATTCAAATTTAATTGATCGAATCACATTCGATCGAAGGTTACACCATGTCAGCTCTTAAGTTTGGGAAGTTGCAATCCTGGCACACCAACCGCGGCTTTGGGGTTCTCCAAGGACCGACCCGCCACACCGAAAGATATTTTCTGCACATCTCTCAGCTAGAAGAAGCCCTCGATTTCATTCCAGAAGCAGGAATGAGTTTCAGTTTCGAGGTTGCTCCACCCCGCAAAGAAGGTGAACTGGCGCGCGCCATCCGCGCGAAAGCCGTGACTGCTCCAGTCGTCACGGAGGTGCTGTGATGTCAGACATGCTCAAAGTAGCACTGAATTGTGCGCAGAAGGGGTGGTTTGTATTTCCGCTCGAAGTCGGAAAGAAGACGCCTGATCTTTCCCTGGTCCCCCACTGGTCTGAGGATTCCTCCAAAGATCTCAAGCAAATTGAAGAGTGGTGGACGAAGAAACCAAACGACAACATCGGCATCGACCTGGGTCGCAGCAATCTGACCGTTCTAGATTTTGATTCCGGCGATGCTCCTCCGAATATCGGTCTGCCGGAGACATTCGCAGTAAAGACCGGCCGCGGCCAACACTGGTATTACTCAGGTCCAGCCGCGCAGGGCGATATGTTCTTCGGTGGAAAGCACGTCGGCGAAGTGAAGTCCGCGGGCGGCTACGTCGTAGGACCAAAATCTCTGCATCCAAGCGGGGCTACCTACTCCGTATTGAATCGCGCCAGCGTAGCAAACACTCCGCATGAACTGGTTGTAAGACTCAAAGCAAAAGGTCCGGAACCAAAGGAACCGGTGTCTGCCGAAGGCGGACCAATTCCGTACGGTAGTCACTACAACACTCTTCTCGCCATCGCGGGAAAACTTCGGCATGACGGCCTGAATCAAGAAGAGATCGAGCCAGTTCTCGTTCGCGTCTGCGAAACGCGATGCGAGAACCCCGGGGCAGATTATCCCGAGATGTGTTCGAAGTTAGCCCGTGAAATGGGAAAAAAGCCAATCGGACAGATAGGCCCGACGGTGCTGATCGGAGGCGTTCTCCCCGGCCAAATAACGTCCGGTCCTGCAACCACTCCCGAGCCAGACGTTGAAAATTGGCGCGACTATTTTAGATCGGTCGGTGAGCTGGAAGACGGCGACGTTCGGATGATCATTAACGGATTCTTGCCCGAAGGGATCAATGCACTTGGCGCACTCTCTAGTCACGGCAAGACTCTGTTTGCTCTCTCTATGGTTAAGAGTCTAACGACAAGAGAGGCATTCCTCGGAAGATTTCAACCGGAGGACATCATTCCTTGTTTGTTCCTAACCCCAGAGTCCTCTAGCCGCGCGTTCAAGATGCGCTGCCGGGCATTCGGGATTCCAGACGATCCGGAATTGTTTCTTTGCAGAACAGTGACGGAAGGCTCGACTCTCTTACTCGATGATCCCATTCTGAAGAAGGCTGTCGAAAAGCTAAAGCCGGTTGTCTTTCTGGATACGATGGTTCGTTTCAATCAAAGTAAAGATGAAAACGATGCGGCGTCTAACCAGAAGTTGGCGAAAGATATCATCTCGCTTCGCGCGGCGGGCGCCGTTTCGGTGATTATTCTTCATCACTCAACAAAAGCGTCGGCGAACGAAGAGATGACTCTGGAAAACTGTTTGCGAGGCACAGGCGACACCGCAGCGCTTTGTGATTCTGTTTACGCGATCCGGCGTGACAGAATTCTTTACGCTGACGGTGCAGGACCCAACGAGATCGAAGTCAAATGCGTTAAGCCAAGAGACTTCGTGCCCCCTGTGCCATTCAAAATCGCATCTACATACAAGAGAGCAGACGGAACAATCGTTTCCTATATAGACGAATCGGGAGACTTTCATCTCCTCGAACTAGCGGTCGTTCAGCAGGAAATCGACAGTAAGTTCTGCAAACTGGTCGTAGAAGATCCTTCCATCTCTCGGGCAGACCTAGCCGCGGATTTGGGGGTCAACGAACGAGATATCCGGAAACTTGCCAAGCGCATGGGTTGGTCTAAGCCGTCATCCCGCGGTGTGTGGGCACTAGCGAGCTTGAAACCAGCAGCTGACAGGTCGCCCGTCGCTCATTCGGCAGTAGCGCAGGATGCTGAAGAATCGTTCAGCCTTAAAAGCTAAACAAATCAACTCACACCCCGCGCGCCACAATCGGTTGGCGCGCACAGGAGAAGTCATGCCCGCAAGCCTCAAGAGCCGAAGGATGTCCGCGCTTCGAAATCGTTTCAACCAAACGTGGGACAGGGAATTTACTCCCGCTTACCTAGCCCTCTACTGCTTTCTGGGAACCGTCAGCCTCGGCAGGAAGAGCATCATGTCCGCCCGAAAGATGGCTTATCAACTTCAAGAACGCTGGGCCAGCGATCCGGTGTGTCGAGAGAAGTGCGACGAACTGGTCTCACGGGTGGACCAGGCTATCCAACGATTGCAGCGTCGCGAAGAGAAGAGGGCCATCTGGAAAGCGCAGGACAAGGAAGCTCTCGATAATCTGATAAAAACGCCGACACGGAAACCCACAGCCTCGGATACCCCGGCGCCGACACCCGCGCAAGCAGCCAGCGCCGAACGCCGAAAGTATTTGGAATCGTTGCTGTTACCCGTCGAGGAGAATTCAAAATGACCGAACGAGAAAATGTTATGAAAAGGCTTCAAGATTTGCCGAGCCGGTTGGTAGATCCCGACGATCTTCTTCACGCGTGTTTGAATCCGGCCGCAAGCTACGCCGATTACTTCCGTCGCGACCGTAAGCCAACG
>Ga0185299_10004123_pt1 | contig 17963 bp, 13 predicted proteins | sample PaiPotPPA55metaG_FD_128002 | JGI IMG/M metagenome (GOLD analysis project Ga0185299, IMG submission 128002) | Iron sulfur acid spring bacterial and archeal communities from Banff, Canada, to study Microbial Dark Matter (Phase II) - Paint Pots PPA... ...
GAGCCGCTCTTCTTCAGTCGGAAAGTAATGATCGTAGATACCGATGGCGTAAATGAGAATGTCGGCCTCTTTGACCATGGAACGGATCTCGCCTTCCGTATACCGGCTGTGATTGTCCCCGCCATCGGAAATGATCAGCAAAGCCTTCTTCGGATATTTGGCCTGGCGCATTTTGCTCACGCCCAGATAAATCGCGTCCAGCAGCGCCGTGCGCCCCTTGGGAACGGTGTAGACGAGCCGGCCCTGAATGTCATCCACCGAACTCGTGAAATCGGCAATCTCCTCCGGCTTATCGGCGAAGGTAATCATGAAGAACTCGTCCTGCGGGTTGGCGGTTTTGAAGAACTCGATTACCGCCTCGCGGGCGCGCTCGACCTTGCTGCTCATGCTCCCGCTCATATCAAAGATCACGCCGATCGAAACCGGAGCGTCTTCGCTCGAGAAAGTCTTGATCTCCTGCGGGTCTTTGCCTTCGAAAAGGTGGAAGTTCTCGCGGTCGAGGCCGGTTACCAGCCGATTTAAGGGATCGGTAATCGTGACCGGCACCAGCACCATGTCCACTTCTACTTTGAAAGGCTTGGTGTGTGTCTTGAAGGCCGGATCTATTTCAAGTTGTTTCGGGCCCGGTGGCTGGACTCGAGGCTGGATGTGAACATCCTCAGTCGAAGTCTGGGCAAGAAGAGGGAGCGCGCCGCACACAGCAACCAGAAGAACAACGAAGGAGAGTCGAGCCGAGTACTGTTTGCCGTGCAACATAGGTCCCACTAATCCGCGCCGCGGAGGGAGGCGACCCGCATCCCAAAAAGCTGGCAACAACAATCTCTACTTGGCCGGATACTAGCACAATCCCGAAGGAGAGTTGTCACTTTTTTGTATCCGAACATTGGATTCGGTGGGCAGCCGGAAGGTTGGCGTCTGGCTCTGCGCATCTTTTTTCTCCTTTCCCGCTTTGGACCGGAGCCGGACCCTCCCTGCTACAATTCTGCGTTCCCTTTATGGCACTTATTTCTCCATTTCAAGCCTGGCGCTACGACCCTGACCGCGTCCCGGTCCCCCTGGCCGTCACCCAGCCCTACGACAAAATCACCCCGGCAATGCAGGAACGCTACTACCAGGCCAGTCCTTATAATCTGGTGCGGATTATTCTCGGGAAACGCCTGCCGGGGGATGGGGACTCCGAAAACGTCTATACCCGGGCGGCAGCGTCCTTCCAGAACTGGCGCCAGACGGGCATTTTGCGGCAGGATCCCGAGCCTTCAATCTACCGCTATTCCCAGACCTTCAGGATTCCAGGGGACGCTCCGGGAGGCGCTCCGGGAAGCCAGACCCAGGCCGAACGCCGGGGCTTCATCGCACTCGGCCGGATTGAGGACTACTCTGCGGGCGTCGTGTTCCGCCACGAGCAGACGCTGGCCCAGCCGAAGGCTGACCGGCTGGACCTGCTGCGCGCCACTCGAGCCCACTTCGGCCAAATCTTCATGCTCTACAGCGGCGCTGGCAAGGTGAATGCCCTGCTCGATTCCGCGGCGGCCAAAAAGAAAGCCCCCGACATCGAAGTTAGCGACGAGTACGACGTGGTGCACCGCATCTGGAAGATCTCCGACCCCTCGGTCCTTGCATCCGTGCAGCAGCAGATGCGGGATCGGAAGCTGATCATCGCCGACGGCCATCACCGCTATGAAACTGCATTGACGTATCGCGACGAACGCCGAGCCGCAGCCGAGACCGGATCGGGCCTTCCTGTTCCTTACGACTCGGTAATGATGACCTTCGTCGACATGGATCATCATGATAAAGATCGCCCAGGCCTGTTCATTCTGCCAACGCACCGGCTCGTCTTCGGCCTGCCATCTTTTTCGCCCGCGCAGTTTCAGGCGGATACCCGGAAATTCTTTAACGTCGAAGAAGTCGATGCCGGAATCGACGCGGCGCGCGCCACCGGTATTCTGCAGCACGCAGGACACGCAGGAACGGCTCTGCTCACCGTCACTGCCGAGCACGCGTTTCTGCTGCACTCGCCGAAAGCCATCGGCACCGGCCTCTTCGGAAACCTTTCGCTGCGCCAGCAAGCGCTCGACGTCGTGCAGTTGCACAAGTGCCTCCTGGAAGGTGTACTGAAGATATCGGAGGAAGCCATTCGCAATCAGGAAAACGTTTCCTATTGTCGCGAGGCCGGCGAAGCTCTCATGCAGGTGCGTAGCGGAAAGGTCCAACTCGCGTTCCTGATGAATCCCGCCCGCATGGAGCAGGTCCGCGATATCGCCTTCGCCGGCGAAGTGCTCCCCCAGAAGTCCACCGATTTCTACCCCAAGTTGCTGAGTGGCCTAACAATCTATGCGCTGGAGTAGCAAGAACTGGAGTGGAGGGACGGGCGCCCCGCCCGTCCAGCCGGGTGGGAACGCCCGTCTCTCCGCCACACGTTGACGACCAAGTCCTTGGCCATCCTGTTGGCCCTTGTCACGCACCTGTCCGCCCCGCCCTCTGCGCTGCCCTCGGCGGACGAAAAACACATCTCCGTCTATTCTCCCGTCGCCATCTACACCCTCCCGGTTCTCGATCGCGCCGGCCGCGACTATGTCGGCCTACTCGAACTTCTGGAGCCGCTTGGACGCGTGCGTACCCAGTCGGAAGGCCGCCGCTGGAGACTTCGCTACAACGCGGTGGATGCCGAGTTTGTTGCGGGGAGCACTCGCGCCAGGATTCGCGGACGTGATTTTGATTTCATTGCTCCCTTCCTTCTTGAAAACTCGCGCGGATTGGTTCCGCTAAGTTCGCTGAGCGGGTTTCTGCCGCGTTTTCTGGGATCGCCAGTGAATTTTCACGAAAGCGCGCGCCGCTTATTCGTCGGCGATGTCGGCATCCAAATCAGTTTCCAACTCGATGCGAGCAACCCGCCTCGTCTGGCGCTGAATTTCAGCGCTCCCGTAAACCCGACGATCTCCACCGAACCCGGCAAGCTGCGCATGGTCTTTAAGCGCGACCCGGTCGTCTCCCCGGGAAGCCAATCCATTTCTTTTGACAACCAGATCATCACCCATGCCAGTTACTCAGAGAACAACGGTGACGCCGAAATAGATCTGGCCGCCAACGAACCGCTGTTGGCAAGCTTCAGCAACAATAGAAGGACGATCATGATTTCGACGGTCATGGGTTCCGCCGTCCCGCAAACACCAGTTACGCCGAATGTCGTTGGAACTGGACCGCAGAATCCCACGCAGACTCCGCCACCGTCCGCACCGGGTGCAAACATCCCCTCGGGCAATGCCAATATCAATGCCGATCTCAATGCCAATGCCAATGCCAATATTAATGTCCATCGCGTCCTGGCCGTGGTCGATCCCGCGCACGGTGGCGAAGAGCGGGGTGCGGCCTTGACCGACAAACTGGCCGAGAAAGACGTCACCCTGGGATTTGCGCGGCTGTTGCGGCATGAGCTGGAGATTCGTGGGTTCGCGGTTGCGTTGCTGCGTGACGCGGATACCACTTCGACTCTGGATCAGCGCGCCGCGGCAGCCAACGTTGCGCGTGCCGGAATCTACATCAGCCTGCACGCGGTCGCGCAAGGCAGCGGCGCGCGCGTGTACACCGCGTTGCTGCCGGTCGAAGGAACGAGCAAAGGAATATTTCATGCGTGGAATGCAGCACAGGCGCCCTCCTTGCCCGTCAGCCGGATCGTCTCGGCGGCAATCGTCGCCGAAATGCAGCAAAGAGAATTCCCAGCGCAAGGATCCTCCGCTTCGCTGCGGCCGCTGAATAATGTGTTCATGCCTGCCGTAGCGGTAGAACTGGCGCCCGGAGCAAATGGCGTCGCTGACTTGACCTCTGCCAATTATCAGCAACGCGCCGCGTCGGCAATTGCAAATGCGATTGCTTCTATCCGCGACCGCCTGGGGGTACAACAATGATGCTCGCGCAAGCTGCGCAAAAAACCTCGATGCATTCGATTTTGGGTGGCGCGGCGCTTCAGCGCTGCGATAACTGCATCGTTTGGACTGTGGCTTTAGCCGCTGAGGTCACACTTTCCGCGATCGTTATAGCTCTGAGGGTCCAACCGTGATCCCACGCCATCTTCTAATCGGAGTAACCGCCCTTCTACTACTGGTCATCTCGATGGGAATCTACCTTCGCCACATGCGGCGGCAAGCGGTTGGACTTGAACCTCCAGCAGCCACCGCGTTCCCCGTCGCTCCCCCCGCCTCCGGTCCGACCGAGACGGTGACTCTATATGTGGCGGATGACGCCGCCGGCATTCTCCGCGCCCGAGCGGCCCAGATTCCTCTTCCCGGAGGACGCCAGCAGCGATCGGAGGAGTTATTGCGCGCGCTGCTGCGCATCTACCAGCAACCGGGCGCTGCCCATCCTCTGGCCCCCGCGGCGGACATCCGCAGCATCTTCCTGGTCGATCCGGGCGCCGCCGTCATCGATCTGAATGCCGCCTTCGCCGACCAGCACCGCTCCGGCATTCTCAACGAGCAGCTCACCGTGAACTCGCTGGTGAAGACGCTGGCCGTCAACGTTCCAGGAATCCAGCGTGTGAACATCCTGGTCGAAGGCAAAACGCGCGACACGCTCGCAGGACATGCGGACCTGACCGAGTCGTTCGATGTGATTGCGGTTTTGCGGGCGGGCAATCAGTAAGCCGGAGCGAGTGGCGTTCCATTTTTCGGAACGCACCAGGACATCCCGCCGTAACATTCTCACTGGCGATAAATTCGCGTTTGCGCCAGGGGACGGGCATGGGCGGCCGGCCCAAGAGCGCAGTCCTCGCCCCCCCGGACTAGGCTACTGGCACGCTTGATCGGGCAACATGGAAGTGCTAAAGTCTTTGCCGCATTCAGGAGAGGAGAACGTCCATGCAACCAACTCGATTGGGCCGAACGCTAATGAGCCGAACGCTAATCGTCTGTTGCGCGGCTATGTTCGCCGCCATCTGCCAGCCTGCCGTGGCCGGGACTCTTTGCGTCAATCCGGCCGGTTCCCACAACTGCTTCTCGAGCATCCAAACCGCCGTCAATCATGCCTCGGCCAACGATCTCATCCAGGTTGAAGCCGGCACCTACAAAGAAGAAGTGGACATTGGCATTCCACTCGCCATCGTCGGTGCGGGTGCCCACGCCTCGATTATTGATGCCACCGGTCTCGCGCACGGCATCTTCGTGGATGGTTTCGACCACCCCGGCCTGGAGCAGGTGATCATCACGGGACTCACAGTAGAGAACGCATTGTTCGAAGGCGTTTTGGTCGTGAGCGCTTCGGATATCACGATCCAAAACAACAGCATCATCAACAACGATACGTCACCGGGCCTGCATTTCACCGGGGCACTTACCGGTTGCCCTGGCCAGCCTGGTAACGGCATTTATGAGACCGATGAAACCGGGGACTGCGGCGGCGCCCTTCACCTGGTCGGGACAGCCAACTCGATCGTTTCTGGCAACCTCGTCACCGGCAATGCCGATGGCGTCCTGATCAGTGACGAGACCGCCGAAAGCCATGACAATCTGCTCATCCACAATACAATCAAGAACAACCCGTTGGAGTGCGGCATCGTGCTTGCTTCGCATCCCCCGTCGGGCAAGACCTCGCCACCTTTCGCTCCGCACCATGGGGTGAACCACAATACCGTGGCGGAGAACGTCTCTACCGGCAACGGCGTGCAAATTGGCGGCGCGGGGGCGGGCATGTTTTCCGATGGCGCGGGGCGCGGCCGCGTCTCAGACAACGTGATCATCGGAAATACGCTCACCCATAACGGACTCGGAGGCGTCGCTCTGCACACGCACGTCGGACCCGCGTTTGGGCTCCCGCCAGATGACATGAGTGGGAACAAGATCATCGGCAACACCATTGCCGGAAACCTTCGCGACCTCTTCGACACCGCCACCCCGGGCCGTGTGGGAATCAACATCAATAGCGGCGATGGCGCTTCGCCGGTTCGCGGCACCGTCATTTCCCAGAACGTGATCAGCGATGAGGATATCGACATAGCGGTCAATACCCCTGCCGAGGTCGACATCCATTTGAACTCTCTGCTGGGGAGGGGCATCGGCATCGGGGATGTTTGTGCTCTCGACGCTTCCACGGTATGCACCGGCACAATTGATGGGACCGAGAACTACTGGGGATGTCCTGCGGGCCCCGGGCAGCACGGATGCACGACCATCAGTGCCCCCAGGATTCTTTGGATCCCTTGGCTCTCGAAGCCTGTGGGCAACCACTAACGCTTTCGAGCGCGGGTCGCGGATCTCCACGTTGACACGCGCCGAATTTGCAGCGCAGCTCCCGCTCTTGTCGGGAGCTGCGCCTAAACTTGCGGGCGTCCACATGCTGTGTGTTTCTTAGCTGTCTGCCTAACGCTAGCAGCGCAGACCAACCATCCTTTGAATCCTTCCACAATGTGGAGATCGTGATTTCTGAACCCCCACCAATCGAGAAGTAACTATTGAGCGTTAGCTTCTGTAACATCCCCATTTCACCAACGACCCATTAGTTGATGTAATCGATGTTAGCCGCTCAAAGCGTCAAAGTGGCGTCCATCGGGGTGTTTGCAGCGATGAGGTAACTGCACTGGAAGCAGCGGCATTGACGCGCTTAGCCGATTGCACGTGAACTACACGGCACAAACATATGGACAGAGTGTGCGAAATTGCACAGAAATAGAACACTGCACCTTATAAAGTCTATAACTGGCCGAAAGAAAGGAATTCGTGCACCACGGAGAATATTATGAAATTTGTCACTTTGTTCTTGCTCGTTCTATCGTCGTTGGAAATTGGCGCTTTTGCCCAAACTGATATCGATCTTGGACCTGCCGACAACTTTGCCTTGCTCGGCGCCTCGGGCATCACCAACGTTAGTGCGCACACCTACATAATTGGCAATGTTGGCAGTTTTCCGACACCCAGTATAACTGGCCTCACCAAATCCCAAGTGAATGGTGACCTGTACCTCAAGGCGAGCTACGCGACGGCTCATGCGCAGACGGGTCTGACTGTGGCATACAATCAAGCGGCGAACGCGCCGTGTGGCAACGACCTTACCGGCAAGGATCTGGGCGGATTGACACTCGGACCTGGAGTCTATTGCTTTTCGTCTTCGGCCGGACTGACTGGCACGCTGACGCTCGACGCTCACGGAAATACCAATGCCCAGTGGATTTTCCAGATCGGCAGTACTCTGACGACTGCCTCCAATTCCAGAGTGGCGATAATCCTGGGGCACAGCCAAGCGCCAAGGCCGCTCTGGACCACAGGTTTGAGAGGGTGCAATGTGTACTGGCAGGTCGGCTCCTCAGCTACGATAGGGACCGGTACCATTTTCCGCGGAAAGATCCTGGCGCTTACCAGCATCACGCTAAACGGCGGGACCCTTCACGGTAAGGCTCTCGCCAGTAATGGGGCGGTCACGATGTCTGCCCGGGAGACGGTTGACGGTCCGCCATGTGGCCCAGGCACCTAAAAACTCAGTCGTGGGCACACCGCGGCTGATTCACTTCTCGTTGAAATGCTCGTTCTGAAAGACCGCCAGGGGAGCGTGTCTACGTGGCGCTCCTGCAACGACCCGAGCGGCGTCGCCGTGGATAGCGAACGCGGCTTCGTATTCGTTGCCTGTAGCGATCATGTGATCGTGTTGGACACGGCACATAGTGGACGCGTGGTTGGATCAATCGTGGCCGGAGTCGGCGTCGACAACATTGATTACGCAGACGACACCGGGCTGCTCTACGTTGCCGCCGCTGAGGCTGCTCTACGTTGCCGCCGCTGAGGCTGCTCAGTTGACCGTGGCCCGCATTGACGATAAAGGAACACCCACGCCTGTGGTGCGAGTGCCGACCACAAAAGGCGCACGCAGCGCAGTTGCGGGCGCCAGTGGACGCGCGTACCTGATCGATCCATTTGGTGGACATATCTTAAAGGTCGAGCTCAGCAGCAAATAAAGTTCAAGCTCCCAAAGCTGAGACGCTTCATTGTTGGCGAAAAATCCCCATAGCGCTCATTGACCCGCCTCGTGAGGACCGGCTCGTGAACGCAAACGATTACCGCACCAGCCCTCGTCCCGGTCTGAGATCTGAGACCGCCGCAAATCTTAAGGGTGGTTGCCAAAAGGAATGGCCGAATCGGAGCGAACGGGTATCTTATGCCCGGCGGTATGAATTCTGCAGGCGGGCGCATGAAACCCTTTGCACTAGCCCACCCCAGGCGTCACTCCAGAACGAATAACAAGTCTGTTATCTAGAGGTTATCAATCCTACTCTGTGGCACCCCAGATGCATATCTAAGGGTCCGGTCCTGGGTGGTACCCGTGTTTCTCAACAGGCTCCAATCCGGCTTCTTGCTGTTTGAAACCCAGCATGGGTTGGTGCGCGTTGAACTTTCTCGTTGGCAACGCATTTATCTCCTCTGGACGTTCCGTAATTTTCGCCAGCTCTCCATCCCACTTCTGAACCCGCGCCAGCGCACACTGGTCAATGCCCTCTTCCGCAATGGCACGGGCGTCGTGTCGCCTCCGCACAACCTATTGCCTGTGATCGGTATCATTGAAAATTTCGTCCCGCCGACGGTGCGGATCGATGCTTCGCCGGCCCAGAAGAAGGAACGGCAGGAAAAGGTGGTAGCGCCGCGCACCGAAGTCGCCAATCCTAACCCGGTTCCCTCGTCTTCGCCCATATTCGCCTGGTCCACGCTCGCATCGACAGTCGTCGTGCTGTTCCTCTGCATCATTTCCGCGGTCGTATGGCATCGAATCCAGGCAATACCAGCTTCCCAAGCCCACAATCAGCCTCGGCTCCAGCAGATCAACGGGATCGCCGTGCCAAATTCTCCGCAATCCGCAAAGCCAGCGACCATTGCCGAGAGCCCCACCGCCATCGGCCCGCCGGCAGCCACCGCCCAATTCCTAACTGCCCCGGAAGCTGCCGTCGTGCCGGCATCGATCGCCACAGTCATCCCAACTGCGAAGCGGGCGATTCGCGTCCACGATGCGGCGTCGACTCCGAACAACCCACTCTCCGGCCAAGACAACGGCATCCAGGCATCGAGACCGCCTTTGCGTTTCGTATATCCGGTCTATCCGGATGTCCGCGCTCGCGGTGTAGTCTTTCTGACAGCGGGGTTGGGTTCTGATGGCGCCGTGCGCACCGTGAGAGTCGTCTCTGGTAACCGTGCGCTCGCCCCGGCCGCGGTCCGCGCCGTTCGCCAATGGCGCTACCGCCCCTACCTCAAAGATGGCGAGCCCGTCGCAACGGAAACCAGTATCGTCATTTCATTTTTCTCAGACGACGCGATTTCCATCAGCTTCCCTCCCAGCATCCCGGCCATCCACTAGCCTGCATTATTGATGCGCGGAGCCATGTTTACGGGTTTCCTTTTTTGCTTATCAGCGCACCATCAGGACCGTAGTGCTGCAGCACAGGAACAATACAACGATAGAATTACGTCCGTAAACGAGATTGGGAACCATTGCCAAATCGATTGTTGGCATAAACCCCGCAGTTGGAGAAAACCGGGTCCCCCGCGCCGTAGATTTTGTCGTTAAGCGCCCCACCTTTTAGTGTGCCACTCCGAAAAATTCGCGGGCGAGGGCGCCCGCCCTACACGTGACCCGGACGCCAGGCTGTTAGAATTTCCATCACATGATTTTTCGTAGCGATAACCGCACTCCCGAGCAGATTCGTCCCGTCAATATCATTCCTGACTTCATCTCGACCGCGGAGGGCTCGGCGCTGATTGAGATGGGAAACACTCGCGTCATCTGCACTGCATCGGTCGAGGAGACGGTGCCTACGTTCTTGCGCAATTCGGGCAAGGGATGGATATCCGGCGAGTATGGAATGCTGCCCCGCTCGACGATGACGCGCACCGCCCGCGAATCGGCCAAGGGAAAGCAGAGCGGGCGCACGCAGGAGATTCAGCGGCTCATCGGACGCTCGCTGCGCGCGGTTGCCGATTTGAAGCGCATGGGTGAGCGCACCATCTGGATTGATTGCGACGTGATCCAGGCGGATGGGGGCACGCGAACCGCTTCGATTACCGGGGCATTCGTCGCGTTGGGCCTGGCTTTGCAGCGCCTGGTCGATGCGGGAACCTTGACCGCGGCGCCGATCAAGGATTTTGTCGCGGCGATCAGCGTAGGCATCGTGGACGGCGAAGTTCTTCTCGATCTTAATTACGAAGAAGACTCGCGCGCCGACGTGGACATGAACTTCGTGATGACAGCAGGCAACAAAATCGTTGAACTGCAAGCCACCGCGGAGCACCAGGTATTCGACGACGCTCAGCTCGCAAAGATGATGTCGTTGGCGCGGCAAGGCATCCAGTCGCTAATCGCCAAACAGCAGGCGCTGCTCGGAACGCTGGCGCTGCGCCAGTGAGTCTTTGTGTGGACTCAGTGTGGACTAATTGTGTGGTGGCGGGTCTCCGCCCCGCGCCCTGGACAGGATCGAGCCCCGTCCCGTCACACCCCTGTTGAGAACTGATTCTGTTCGCGGCGAGCGGCTGTAGTTTAGAATTACCTGTCGCACTACCAATCAGGAGGATGTATGAAGCTTACCCCCGGCAAGCTTGCCGGAATGAAGGCTGTATCGAATGAACGGGGCGTAATCGCCGCCGCCGCCATGGACCAGCGCGGCTCGCTGCAAAAGTCTCTCGCCAAGGAAAAAGGCTCCGCCGTCTCCGACGAAATGATCGAAGAATTCAAGATTTTGGTGAGCGAAGTCCTGACGCCGCATGCCAGTGCTATCCTGCTGGATCCCGAGTGGGGACTGCCGGCTTCGAAGCGCCGCGCCAAAAACGCCGGCCTTTTGCTGGCTTATGAAAAGACTGGATATGACAAGACTGGTCCGGGCCGCCTCGGCGATCTGCTCGATCACTGGTCCGCGAAACGCCTGAAAGAGGCGGGCGCCGACTGCGTCAAAATTTTGCTCTACTACAGTCCTAACGATCCCAAGGACGTGAACGACAAGAAGCATGCCTGGGTCGAGCGCATCGGCGACGAGTGCCGCGCCAATGACATCCCCTACTTCCTCGAGTTTGTCGGCTACGAAGAGGGTGCAGACGAGAAGGGCATCGAGTATGCCAAAAAGAAACCGCACATCGTCACCGAGAGCATGCGGGAGTTCACCAAACCGCGTTACGGCGTCGACGTGCTCAAAGTCGAAGTGCCCGTGAACATGAAATTCGTCGAAGGCACGAAATCGTTTGCAGGCGAGAAGGCGTACACAAAGAAAGAAGCCATCGACCTATTCCATAAGGCTGCCAACGTAGCGACCAAGCCATTCATTTATCTCTCGGCTGGGGTCAGCAATGCGGAATTCAGCGAGACGCTCGAACTGGCCGGAGAATCCGGCGTGAAATTCAACGGCGTTCTCTGCGGACGCGCCACCTGGAAAGACGGTATTCCGATCTACGCCAAGCAGGGCGCCGCTGCGTTCCGCAAGTGGCTTGAAACCGAGGGCGTGAAGAACATCAACAACGTCAATGACAAACTGAAGGCCGCGACCTCGTGGCACTCGATCTACGAAGTGGAACCCGCGCTGGTCTAGGCATTTCTGGTTCTAAACTTTAAGGCGGATCAGCTGATCCGCCTTAATTTCCTGCCCAAATTGCTAAATGCTAAATGCTGAGTGCTGAATGCCCCTTCCGGACCGCAAAACCGCTCTGATCACCGGCGCCTCGTTCGGCATTGGATTGGAACTCGCCCGCATCTTCGCGCGCGAAGGCTACAACCTGGTTCTCGTCGCCCGCAGCGCGGACAAGCTCCGGCAACTCGCCTCCGAACTGGAAAAGGCCCACGGCACGCGCTCGCTGATTCTGGCGACTGACCTGACTGAGCCCGGAGCTCCCGCATATGTACTCGATCAGACGACGCGCGCGGATATTCAGGTGGATGTCCTGGTCAACAACGCGGGATTCGGACAGTACGGTTTGTTTGCAGAGAACGATCTGGAAGAATGTCTGCGCCAGATCCAGCTCAACGTGATGGCTCTCACCCACCTTACGCGCCTGTATCTCCCGGCGATGATTGAGCGGGCCAAGGTTGAGACAACGACTGAGCGCAAGAGTGGAGGCATCCTGAATGTGGCGTCCACCGCGGCTTTTCAGCCCGGGCCGCTGATGGCTGTATATTTTGCTACCAAAGCTTACGTTCTGCACTTTTCCGAGGCGCTGGCCAATGAGCTCAACGGGTCGGGTGTCACCGTAACAGCCCTGTGTCCGGGCGCGACGGCGACGGAGTTCCACAAGCGCGCGAATGCAACCCGCATGAACCTGCTAAAGTTCGGCGCGATGGACGCGCACACCGTCGCCGAAGACGGTTATCGCGCATTGATGGCAGGAAAGCCTGTGGTGATTTCGGGATTCAAGAATTGGTTGCTCGCGCAGTCGGTGCGCTTCTCGCCGAGACGGCTAGTGACGGCGATTGCCAGGAAGACGCAGGAAGCTAAGAGCCCCTAGGCAGGCTGGAGGGATGGACTTTTGTTTGGGCGAAGACACCCGCTCCTCTCCGGAGCGGCTCTAATCCGCCATCGAGGGCGCGCTCCTCTGTGGCGGCGCATTGCCGTTCAGCGCTTGAACCTTGCTGTGTTTGCGTCCATAGCTGAAGTAGAGCGCCAAGCCAATCGCCAGCCAGACGATCAGACGCAGCCAATTTGTCCAGCCAAGACCATAGATCATGGCACCGCAGACCAAAACGCCGGCCGTTGAAACGAAAGGCACAGCCGGCACTTTGAAGGCACGCTGCAGGTCCGGTCGCCGGCGTCGCAGAATCCAGATTCCGATGCATACCAGGACGAACGCAAACAGTGTCCCGATGCTGGTCATTTCACCAACGATGTCCTCGGGAATAAAGCCTGCGAATAATCCCGTGAAAACAAAAAAGAGCATATTCGACTTATAGGGTGTGCGATAACGGGGGTGAATGTCGCTAAAAACCTTTGGCACCAACCCGTCCTTGCTCATGGAATAGAAAACTCGAGACTGGCCGAGCAACATAACCAGGATCACCGATGAGAATCCGGCCAGAATCGCGACCGTCACCGATTTGGACAGCCACTCATAACCATGCATGTATTTTGTGATCGCAAAGGCAACCGACGCTTCACGACCAGTGGAGCGGAAATCCTCCACAGTCGCTACACCACTTAAGACGTAGGCGAAGAGTACGTAAAGAACCGTGCAAATTACCAATGAGCCGAGAATACCGATTGGCATGTCACGCTTCGGATTTTTCGCCTCCTGAGCTGCCGTAGAAACCGCGTCGAAGCCGATAAACGCGAAGAAGACGACTCCGGCTGCACCGAGAATGCCCAACACGCCCCCGTAGTTGTGAGTTATGCCTTGCGGCGTTACGTAGGTGGTTGGAGGAGGTATGAACGGTGTGTGATTGGCCGGGTTCATGAAGCCCCAGCCGATACAAATAACCAGAATGACGATCGTTACTTTCAAGATAACGACGAAGCCGTTGAAGATGGCAGATTCCTTTGTTCCCTTTATGAGAAGAGCTGACAGAAGCAGCAGGATGAAAAGGGCTGGAAGATTGATAATTCCACGCGTTCCTCCCATGCTCTCGAGCGGGGAGTGACTCCATTGATAAGGGATGCGAAGGCCGAACCAGTCAAGCACGCGGTTGAAGTATTCGCTCCAGGCAATGGCTACTGTGGCGGCGCCGACAGCGTACTCCAGCACGAGGTCCCAGCCGATAATCCAAGCTACCAACTCTCCCATGGTTGTGTAGGAGTAGGTATAGGCGCTCCCCGCGACCGGAATCATAGAAGCGAACTCGGCGTAACAAAGCCCGGCAAAGGCGCAACCGATCCCGGCGACAATAAAGGCGAGGGTGACCGAGGGGCCTGAACGATCGGCAATGGCAGCAGCGGTTCGCACGAACAGGCCGGCACCAATGATCGCGCCGATTCCGAGCATGATGAGATTGACAGGACCGAGCGTGCGTTTCAGGCTGTGCTCACCTGTCTCTTGCGACTCCTGCATCAAAGTCTGCAGAGACTTGGTTGCGAACAAACTGGACATGGAGACCCTCTCCTTAATTATTACGGAATCGACCGCTCTGTGGCACGTGCCTTCTGCCGCAGATTCCAAGCGTAGTACACCGGGATGCCAAGCAGCACGATGAACAGCCCCGGCCACGTGAATTGCGGTTTGTAGCGTAACAGCACGATGTCAATAAACAAAGCCATCACGATGTAAATCGCTGGGAGAACGGGGTATCCGATGGCTTTGTACGGACGCTCAGCCTCGGGATGAGTGCGGCGCAAAACGAAAAGTCCGACGATCGTGAGCACGTAGAACACGAGCACCGCGAAAATAATGTAATCCAGCAGCTGGCCGTAACTGCCGGAGATACATAGCACGCACGTCCAAACCATCTGCACCATCAGCGAAACCGCGGGCGTCTTGTAGGTGGGATGCAACCGGGCGACGCTGCGAAAGAACAGACCATCCTTTGCCATGGCGTAGTAGACGCGGGCTCCGGAAAGAATCAATCCGTTGCAGCATCCAAAGCCGGAAATCATGATGGCGACGGCCATCAGTGCTCCGCCTGCGGATCCGAACATCTGGGTCATCACGGCGGTGGCGACGCGATCTTCCCTGGCATATTGAATTCCGCGCTCCACGAGCGTCGCTCCGTTCGGACTGCCCACCAGCGGCAGCGCGGTCAGATAAATAAAGTTGCAGGCGATATAGAGCGCGATCACCACGCCGGTACCGACGGCCAGCGACAACGGAAGATTGCGGCTGGGATTTTTCACCTCGCCAGCCGTAAAAGTAACGTTGTTCCAGGCGTCGGCAGAAAACAGCGATCCGACCTGCGCAATCGCCAGCACCGTGAGCGTGGAGACCAGAACGCCTCCGCCGACGTCATGCAAAGTGCCGAGGCTGGCGTTGCGCCAGAAGTTGGCGCCAAAATTGGCAGCGATGGCCTGCGCGTTCCGGCCAAGAAAAACTCCGAAGAGGACCAGGCCGAGCAGCGCGGAAACCTTCGCGGTGGTAAAGATGTTCTGGATGAAAGCGCCCGTCTTCACGCCGAAAATATTGATGACCGAGAGCGCGACCACTACCAGGATGGCGGTAAGATTCTGGGTGTTCAGTCCGACATCCATGCCGCCGAGGATCATTGGGCCGATCTGAAACTTTGGCACTTTCCAGATGTGGACAATCCAATTACTCGAGGAGATTGCCGGCCAGAATATTCCGAGGAATTTGCCGAAGGCAACGCCGACGGCAGCGATCGTGCCCGTCTGAATCACGAGGAACAGAGTCCAGCCGTAGAGAAAACCCCAGAGTGGGCCGAGCGACTCACGCAGATAGACATACTGTCCGCCCGCCCGCGGCATCATTGCCGCTAGTTCGCCGTAGGTAAGCGCGCCGACAATGGTGAGGAAACCGGTGATGACCCAGGCGCCAATCAGCAACGCCGGTGAGGCGACCTCGCGAGAAATTTCGGCGGACACAATAAAGATGCCCGAGCCGATCATGGAGCCCATCACCAGCATGGTCGCGCTGGTCAGGCCGAGACCTTTGACTAGCTCTGTGTCCTGATGGGTGTGCCGCTCCCAATCGCTGTTGTTCGAAGCGACTCGCGAAGCGGGAGCTGTCGGTTGAACGTCCGTGCTCACGAACCTCCTAGTTTCCGTAGCGCCGCCGTCTCGGCGGCTGTCGCGGGGACGTCCCGTCCCCGCAGCGACGGCGGGACGCCGTCGCGACAGCCGGCAGGATGCCAGCGCAACGCGAATCACGACTTTACCTCAATATCCTCAAAAATTCCTCTGCTGATTTGCCGGGATCCAGTAACAAGTCGGATATCACCGCCACAGCGTCGGCTCCGGCTTCGACGACGGAACGGGCGTTGGCGCGGGTAATGCCGCCGATCGCAACCAGAGGCTTACTGGTTAATTCCCTTGCCCGGCGAATACCCTGGAGTCCTACGATAGGATCGGGATTCGCCTTACTCGTTGTCGCAAAGACGGGGCCGATGGCAAGGTAGTCGGCGGAAGTTTTATCGGCTTCCGCCAGTTGGTCAGGATTGTGTGTTGATACTCCGAGCCAGCGGGCGGGGCCTGACCCAATGATGCTCCGCGCCGATTCGGGCAACAAATCATTCTGCCCAACATGCAGGCCGTCATACTGCGCGGCCAGGCAGAGGTCCGCACGGTCGTTCATGATGAGCTTGACGCTTGCTCCGAGGCGCGCTCTGAGTTCGCGAGCCTCGTCGAGCATTTGCCGCGCATTTCCAGATTTGTTGCGATATTGGAGCAGCGTGACTCCGGCGGCGACGAGCTCGTCGGCGGCGGCGAACATTTCGGCTGCGTCGGGGAAACAGGCAGCGTCGAGAATCGGGTAGAGTCGCGGAAGTTGCAACATGGTTTCAACTGTAGAGACGCAGCTTGCCGCGTCGCAGATTGCTGACAGATTCGCGTTGCGCAGCGGCACAGGCGCCCTCAGCGGCTGAAGCCGATGATGAAAACAATCCAATACCGCAGCGGTGAACCGCTGCGCCACCCAAAATCAAGTGCAAGATCGACTTTTTCCGCAGCATGTGAAGTCGCGCCCTTCCCAAAAGCCTGAATCAGAGTTTCTCAACAGCCTGAGACGCGGCAAGCCGCGTATCTACGGTTATGTTTCTTTCTTTGCCAGAAATCTTTCGATGAAGCCGGTATCGAAATTGCCTGCCCTGAAATCCGGGTCCGCCAAAATCCGCCGGTGCAGCGGAATCGTCGTATAAATTCCTTCCACGATAAACATTCCCAGGGCGCGGCTCATGCGCGATATGGCTTCGCTACGATCCTTGCCCCGCACCACCAGCTTGGCAATGAGCGAATCGTAATAAGGAGGAATCGTGCCTTCAGCGTAGGCCGCCGTGTCGATGCGCACGCCCGTCCCTCCCGGAGGATTAAACGTCGTGATCTTACCCGCCGAGGGCGTGAACTTCTCCGGATGCTCGGCATTGATGCGGCACTCAATCGCGTGTCCGCGATGCACGATGGGGCCTTGCAGCACGTCGTCCAGCTTGGCGCCCGCGGCGATCATGATCTGACTCTTGACCAGATCCACGTCCGTGACCATTTCGGTGACGGGATGCTCCACCTGGATGCGCGTGTTCATCTCAATGAAGTAAAGCCGCCGCTGCTGGTCCATGAGAAATTCGATGGTGCCGGCATTGTGATAGCCGACCTTGCTGAGCGTCTTGCTGAGGACCTCACCGATTTCCTTGCGCAGCTCGGGAGTTACCCGCACCGATGGCGACTCTTCGAGCAGCTTCTGGTGGCGTCGCTGAATCGAGCACTCGCGTTCTCCCAGACTGACAACGTTGCCGTGCTCGTCCCCGAGCACCTGGAATTCGATGTGGCGCGGGTGCTCTACGTATTTCTCGAGATAAAGGTCGCCGTTGCCGAAGGCGGCGGAGGCCTCCGACTGCGCCTGACGGAAAAGCGCGGGCAATTCGTCTTCATTGCGCACGATGCGCATGCCCCGCCCGCCACCGCCGGCCGTGGCTTTGAGGATGACCGGAAATTCAACCTTCCGCGCCCACTCGATCGCTTCTTCCTCCGAGGCGATCACGCCGTCCGAGCCGGGAAGGATCGGTACTCCGTGCTGCTTCATGGCGGCGCGCGCTTTTTCTTTTTCGCCCATGAGCCGGATGACATCCGGAGTGGGCCCGATGAACTTGATGTGACAGGCCTCGCAGACTTCCGCGAAGTTGGCGTTTTCCGAAAGCAGGCCGTAACCAGGATGGATGGCGTCCACGTTCGCGATCTCCGCCGCGCTGATCACCGCGGGGATGTTGAGATAACTCTGCGCTAGTTGCGGCGGTCCAATGCAAATCGCCTCATCCGCAAAACGCACATGGAGCGAATTCCGGTCCGCCTCACTGTAGATCGCGACCGAGCGGATGCCGAGTTCCTTGCATGCGCAAATGACGCGCAGGGCAATCTCGCCGCGATTCGCTACCAG
>Ga0185299_10004124_pt1 | contig 17960 bp, 18 predicted proteins | sample PaiPotPPA55metaG_FD_128002 | JGI IMG/M metagenome (GOLD analysis project Ga0185299, IMG submission 128002) | Iron sulfur acid spring bacterial and archeal communities from Banff, Canada, to study Microbial Dark Matter (Phase II) - Paint Pots PPA... ...
TGCTTCCGTCAACTTGATTTGGCCCCTTTTGATCTTTTCTTTTGGCCCCACCCTCTGGTGATTCATCACTGTGACCCCGGCCGAAGCGAAGCCCTGTGGCGCCCGTAGGGCGACGCGTTTAGGGCGCAGCGTAGGCCGGGGTCACAGTGAAAGTTTTATTTGCTGCCGCCTTTTTTCTCCAGCGTTCTTCGAAACCGATACGATTCGTTCCCGGTCTCGATGATGTGCGCCTGATCGGTCAAGCGGTCGAGCATCGCCTTGCACAACCTCGCATTCGGAAACATCGTGGTCCATTCCGAGAACGGCAAGTTTGTGGTCACGATCACCGCCGCTCGTTCCGCTCGTCCGGCGATAATCTGGAACATCATTTCCGCGGCAGCTTCCGGCATCGCCACATACGCCATCTCGTCGATCACGATCAGGTCATAGCGCGTCCAGCGGTTCGTCACGCGATTCAGTTCGCTCTTATTCTTGGCTTCGATCAGTTCGTTCACCAACTGCGCCGCGGTGGTGAAGCGCACTCGTCTTCGCTGCCGGCAGGCGGCCACTCCCAGGCCGACCGCCAGGTGCGTCTTTCCGGTGCCTGCTTCTCCCAGAAGAATGACCGGTTCGCTGCGGCTCAAGTAGCCACCTTCGGCCAGATGCCGCAGCAGAGTTGCTGGAATACACGGGACGTGGGAAAACTCGAACTCTTCCAGCGTCTTCACTTTGGGAAAATGGGCCTCGCGAATCCGCCGCGCTACGGTGTTGCGCTCCCGCTCTTCTACCTCGGCCTCCAGCAATGCTTCCAAATAGCTGAGATGACTCTTCTTTTCCTTTACCGCTTGCTCGGCCACTTGCGCGAACTGTCCGCCCAAGGTTGGTAGCTGCAGTCGCTTGGCATACTGTCGAATCGTCGCTTGTTGTACCGCAACGGTGGCCGCACTCATTGCACTACTCCCGTCACAGGATAGTTCCGAAGCAACTGGTCGTAGTTCCTGGTAGTCGGTTGCGGCCGGTCGTAGCAACGTAATGCGCCGATCTCCACTGGTTCCGGTTCTCGTCTTCCAAGGCCTTCCGCATCCAGCAGCAGACGCACGGCCTCCACATCGAAACAACTCATCTCCAGAGCCTTTTCAATCGCTATTCTTACCGATGGGAATCCATGCTGACGGCCCAGGAGCAGAACCTCGATCATCGCGCGTGTTCCCGAATGTCGGCCTTGCCGTTGCTTTAACATCTCCCAAAAGCGATCGAAGCTTGCCGGCCAACGTCCCTGCGCTCGCCACTGCTCGAGCGGTGTCGAACCTGCAAATGCTCCTGGTTTCTTCGTCAACGCTTCCAGATAGTGCTCCAGATCCAAAACCTTCTGCTGTCGATCGAAGCAGCGTTCGTGTCGCGCCACGCACTGCCCCTGATGCCATATCTCTACATACGTGGAATACACCTTGGCCTGCACTTCGACGCCGACCGGGAGGGGAACGGAGTAGAAGTTGGTCAGCACTCGTATGCAGCCGCTGGCGTTCACATGCGGAAAGTGAACCGCGGCCAGGTCGAAGCCTTCTTCGGCCAGCGTGCGCAGGTGTTCGCGTTCGGTATGCATTCCTGCGCCAACCGTCTGGGTCCGCTCGCCGATCATCCGCTGCTCATCCTGCTTCGAGGCTTCCCGCAACAGGACATTCAGCTCTTCCCAACTCGCTACCTGCGGCACCGGCACCAGATGGTTGCGGCGAAAATAACCACCTTCGCCCTCCACGCCACCCTTCTCATGGCCTTCTCCTGGCGTACAAAACTCCGACGCAAAACCCCAGTGTGACCGGAAGGCAATGAATCGCGTAGTCTCTTCGCGCTGATATCCCCGCAAAATCTTCTTCACCGCACTCTTGAGGTTGTCGTAGCGAAGCTTCGTGAATACTCCGCCGAAATAAGCAAACGCCAGCTCATGGGCTTCTAGAAAAGCTTGCTGGCTGGCGTGCGGGAACGCGCGATGGAAGGCTCCTCCGCTGGCCATGCTCCGCATGCAAAACAGATAAGTCTTCTGCCGCTCTCCGCAAATCTCTGCGTAGGCTTCATACCAGTCCACCTGGGCTTCTGCGCCCCAAGAATACGACTGAGGAATGAAGGTCTCGCGACGAGTCAGCCCTAACTTGATCTTCCGTTCGCGAACGTGGCGACGAATCGTGGACTCCGCCACTTTCACTTCCGGCATCTCCGCTCGGATCCGGCACCAGATGCGATGTGCCGTATGCCGTTGCTTCCGTGGTGCCTTGCAGTCCGCTTCCAGAAGCGCATCGATAAAGGCCATCGCCGGTGCCAGCTTCGGTCGCTCTCGCACCGGTGTCTTTCGTTCTACCGGAATCGCACTGAGCACCGCCTCACGCACCATGCGCCGATGTATCCCCAACTTCTTGGCGATCCCGCGAATCGTTCCCCCGCCATGCTCATACTCACGTCGGATCTGCTCGAATAGCTCCACCTTGGCTCTCCTGTCCACCCGGCCTCCCCTTGGGCGACTGAGCCCGAAGCGGAGTACACCGTATCTGGTTTTCAGTAAGGTGGGGCCAAATCAAAGTATCGAAAGGGGCCAAGTCAGAATATCGAAATCACAAGCCAAGACAATCAGGGCGAATTGCTCGACAAAGGCTTTGCGTTCTTGAAAATTGATATAGAGCGTGAATTTCACAATCAAATTAGCGATGTTAATCACGAACCGGGTTGCATTGGCACTTTTGGCTGCACATTCTCCGACAAAGGATCACGCGTGTTCGTTGACCAAGATAGAGCTTTAACGATTGATTTCAATCCAGCGGAACGAACAGCGGAAATAAAGGGCAAGGAGCCAATTAATTTCTATTATTTCATTCAGGTCAAAGTTGCCAAGGATGAAACGAAGTGGTGTTACGTGGGCGGAGAAAATATTGCAGAACTTGCGCCCATCAGCTGCAAACTTGATACCGTTGTTGAAGAAGCATTGTTTGCATTATTCGGAATTGAAACTTAACAATCGAAGAGAAATACGCGACAAAGCAAGTGCCGATCAGAGAGTTTTCACCTGTCCAGTTACGCGATTTACCCGGCACCACTGGAAGTTAGGTTTTCTGTACAGAAGCGGGGGGCATGTAACTTACCTGCATGGATGGGAGGAGACAGAAGCGGATCGAGACGTTCGTCGCTTGGATTGGCTATTCCATCGTTTGCATAGGTCTGATTACTCTTCTCTTGACTCTGATGCGGCCATAATCTCTTTGTCCGATTCGGGATGGCTACTATGCATGAAACGCTGGCTTGAGTGCGTACACCCCCATCAGAATGAGTGTAGCGGTGCATTGAGCTCTGTTCAGCTTGACCCAGCGGTTGCTGTTTCTGGACCGTACGGGGGGAGTCCGACCGCGATTGGGCTGTCCTTCGGCTTCCTTCATCGATGGCAAGTCCCCAGGCATTGGCATATCTCACTGCCGGCACAACTATCAGGCGGCTGGGATGCGACTTTCACATTCATGTCACTTTTGCGTCGTCACCATTGGCAAGTTTGAGGATTCTCACGAGGGGCTTGATTGTAAGTCCCTGCACTAGAATTGAAAAGATGACTACGCCGAACGTCAAGTTCAAGATTTGCTCCCGATAAGGAAACGCGGTGGTCAAGCTGAGCGCAAGAGCAAGCGCCAGTGCTCCGCGAAGTCCGCCCCATACGGCTACATGCTGCCAACGAAGCGGAATCTTCTCCGCGAAACGATTGCTCAAAGGCACCAGCAGATAGATCGAAAACGCGCGCCCCAGAAACACGGCACCGATGGCCAACACTACGGAGGCCCAATTCTGTAAGAGTTCACGCACATGGATTTCCAGGCCAATCAAAAGAAACACGAGAGAATTCATGACGAACGAAGTGTACTCCCAGAATGACTGCATCGCAGTACGTGTGCCAGCACTCATGCCCCTTTTCGCACCAAAGTTCCCCACCATCAGCCCCGCCGATGCAGTCGCTATCACGCCTGACAGGTGCAGGTGAAACGCGAGCAGATAGCTGCCGTACGCAAGGATGGTTGTCAGAGTAATCTCAATCTGGGGATCATCCAGCGTCCCGGTAATGCGGCTCGCCAGATACCCTAGAGTTGACCCCAAGACCACTCCACCGGCCACTGCTAGGAAATACTGCTCGATACCTTTCGGCACGGTCAGCTTTTCCGCAACGATGGCTCCGAACAGGATGCCAAAGAGAACGACTGCCGTTCCATCGTTGAGAAGGCTCTCTCCTTCCATGATCAGGGACAACCGCTTGTCTACTCTCAGATCCTTGAAGATGGCCAGCACAGAAATGGGGTCCGTGGCAGAAATGATGCACCCGAAAAGAAGTGCAATGAGCACCGGCAAACCGATCAACCAATGCACAAGGTATCCGGTCACAAGGGCGGCGAGGAGCACGCCTACGTTGGCGAGCAACAACAGAGGTACGGAATTGCGAAGCAGCTCCCTGACGTCCAGCTTCACGCTGCCCTCGAAGACCAGCGCCGGAAGAAACAATATCAAAATCACATCGGGCGTCAGCCAATCGGGACGGTGACCGGGTTGAAGAGGCGACAAGATAGGAAGGTGAATGACTCCCAGGAGCAAGCCGCCCAAGACCAGGGACACCGTGTAGGGAATCCTCAGGCGTTTCGCCAGCATCGCGATGATCGCGGCAACGATGAGCAGCCAAACCAAGAATTCTATGCCCGAGGTTGGCGTCATCTCTGAAACGCACCACATTCCAAGTGCTCAAATTCGTTAACGAACGCTTGGCACATTGCCACTCGCAAAAGCACATCTGACCTGTGGACGCAGAAGATGCAAGAGCAGAGCCCCAGCAATTACGAAACCGACGCCGGAGGGGGCTTCGAATCGGACCTTCGTTGGGCTCAGCCCTCGTTCTCTGCGCCAATGCCGTAGGAATCCAAGACATCACGCAGGAGCACCACTCCCTCCAACTTGTGTACATCGGCGCGGCTCACCACGGGCAAGAGATCCAAACGAGCTCCCCCCATGCGCTCCAGAGCCATCTGAAGCGACTGATCGGCGTGAAGATGGGGAAACGTTTGCGCGTCAACCAAGTCAGCGAGCTGCTTGGCCATTCCATGCTCACTCGCCGCCCGTTCGAGACCTCGTTTGCTCAACACGCCAACGACGCCCCGCGCATCGCATACCGGCCAACAACGGTAGCTACTAGGGAGCGTCAATTGCATGGCCTCGCCCACGGAAATCGCAGCAGGCAAAGTTTCGGCAGGAGACTTCATCAAATGTGACACTTGACGTCCTCCTCGTTGGTGACGTGTGGCCGCGCTTGGCAGGTGAATTCCGTCCTGATAGGCCAGCACATCGTAGATCGGCTCTGGCTGCAGACGCGCAGAAATGAAGAAACTGACAAGATTCGAAATCATGAGGGGAACAATGACGGCGTAGTCTTGGGTCGTTTCAAAGATCATAAGAACTGAAGTCATCGGGGCGCGGACGATGCCCGCAAAAAGAGTTCCCATTCCTACCAAAGCATAGGCTCCTGCCGAGGCGGTGTATTGGGGCAAGAAGTGGTGTGCAATACCCCCGACTGTTCCACCCAACATCGCTCCGATAAAGAGGCTAGGGCCGAAAATACCGCCCGCATTGCCAGACCCGTAGCTGGTCGTGACGGCGATGAGCTTCAAGACTACCAAGATGGCCATGATGCCGAGTGTCATTCTTCCATTCAGCGCGTCTCCCACGTAGCCATAGCCGACTCCCAAAATTTGTGGGACAAACAGGGCTATCACGCCAACAAGTACGCCACCAGCGACGGGCTGGAACCAAACCGTTCTCTTCGGCAAGCTCATGAACCATTCCCGAGTTCGTAGGAGAAGCTTCGTGAATGCCACGGAAACCAAGCCGCCAGCAACCCCTAACACGCCATAAATTGCAAATTCCAACGGATTAGCGAGTTGATATTTAGGCACCTGGAACAGTGGGTGGTCTCCAAGCAGAACCCGCAAAACCATCCACGAGGTTGCCGATGCCAGCACCACGGAACCCAATATAGGAGCGTGGAGATCTCCGGTGATCTCTTCGAGAGAGAAAACAACCGCAGCCAGTGGCGTGTTAAACGCGGCGGCGATTGCAGCGGAGGCACCGACAGGGATGAGTGCCTTGACTCGCTCGGAGCTCAATCCGAGGTACCGACCGAGCACTGAAGCGATCCCGCTTCCAACCTGGACTGATGGCCCTTCGCGCCCCAGAGGAATGCCGCTAGCTAGAGTCGCTGCGGTGCAAAAGAATTTACCCAACACTGTACTAAGGGTGATGCGGCCTTCCCGCGCAAATAAGGCGGCCTTGGTTTGGGGAACGCCGCTACCGCGAGCGTCGGGGAAATAGCGATAGAGTAAATAGCCCATACCGAGAGAACCGAGAACTGGAATCAGCACGCGCCGCCAAGCCGCACTACTGACCGGATAGAGTCGCATCCCCAGGCGCTCGGTCAACAAAATGAACGCGACAACCGCAAGGCCGGTGAGTACTCCAATTACCAGAGTCAACAGAAGAAAGACTTGCTCCTCACGCTCGCGAATGCGTGGGAACCAATGGACCAAAGGCTTTCCCCACCATTGTTGTTTGACGTTGCCCCCTATTTCTGTCACGTCCTCACCTCTTACCCAGCGCGAATACAGAGTGGTGGTTAAGCGCTCCCAATATCGTGCATCAGCAGCTACGGGGTTTCTCTCGCAGCATTAATACTATTTGTGCTGACCTTCGACTGTCCAACGAAGCTTACCTACCGACGGAAAAGCAAACTTTGTGTCTTTGCACAGCATCGAGGAAGGGTACCAATGAACATTGGGGATCCTTCGATCGTCAAAGCGCCGACTTTTTGAGGTTCAAGACTTCCCCGCTCCGCGCTTCAATTTTTGGCGCACAATCTTACTTATATCGTATAACGATATAACAAGCAAAACTATCGGACTCGCGGTGTACATCGCGGCTTAGGTGATGACCACATTGCCCGCCGCTGGCGACGGCCGCGTCGCAGATGGCGCGAAGGCATAGAAACAAGCGCGACCTTGGAAATCCGGCGCGGTACTTGAGTCTAGTTTTTAGGGGAGCTGTCTTAATAGCAGGCAGCCAGCCGGGGCAGAACCTCCTCCGGCTGGCGCTTGCTCGGAAATCAACTAGCGAGATTGAAATGAACAGTTACTGTCATTTCCACAGCTACAGGAGTCCCGTTCAGCAAAGTGGGCCGGTACTTCCACTGCCGGACGGCGTCAAACGCTGCGGTGACCAGCAGCGGGTTTCCGGACATGAGTTTCATTTTCGTGACATTGCCCCTTGCGTCGATCACGCTATCGATCACGACATTACCGTGGACATGAACCTCTTTGGCCAGAGTCGGGTAGATCGGCTGAACTTGCTGAATGATCCGTGGCGGCTGAACCTTGCCTCCCACGAGGTAAGGCCCGCGATGCGCAACAGGTCTCGGAGGTGGCGGGGAAGGAAATGTGCTCCCCATGTTTCCCAAAATTCCTCCGATCACTCCACCTAGCTGACCACCGGGAACCCCTCCGATAACACCTCCCGGCACGCCAATTGTTGGGGGAGCGTTCGGAAGCTCATTCAACTGCACGATGTGCTTAGGAATCACGGTTGGTGCATAGAGCCTGTTGTTGGAGAAGAAGCTCTTTGGACGTGGGATTGAGTGAAGCGCCGCTGCTGGTGGCGGCGGCAAGGGTGGCGCCACCAAATAAGTCGTTTCCATCTGATGCAAATTAATCGCTTTGCTGAAATACAACGGAAGCAGGATCGCGAGGGCTAACAGCAGGCCGTGTCCGGCTACGGAAACAAGGAGGTTGATTGCTCGTTTGGGACGATTCATCCGATTGTTTTCCAACATCCCGACCGAGAGATTCGCCGCAATTTGGGGGTTTTTCCAATTATACTCGGACTCAGGCGCATCACTCGTTTTCGGGCGCGGCCGTCTTGCTCGTTTGATTGTTTTGAGGACTACAGCTGCGTTCCTTTCAAACATCTTGAATCCCTTCACTTGCTTAGATGCGAAAGGAGCGGACTCAGGATGCCTTTAAAGTGCGGTGTGCTTGCATTTATATCGTATTGCGATATAATGGACACGTGAGAAGAAGAATCGGCGATTCCGAATACGCCGCACTAGCTGAATTGCGGTATCGCATCCGTCAGTTTATTCGAGGTAGCGACGCTGCTGCCGAAGAGGCTGGCCTTGAACCGCAACAATATCAGATGCTTCTTGCGATCCGCGCTCTCCCGGGAGAGGACAAGGCGACCATTGGACAGCTCGCGAGGCGCCTGCTTATCCGGCACCACAGTGCCGTGGGATTGATCGATCGGCTTGAGGCGCACGGCTATGTCCGCCGCGATCGTAGCCGGGGCGACCAGCGGCAAGTTTCCGTAAGTTTGTTGCCCAGTGGCCAGCGTGCACTAGGACGGGTCGTGCGCCAGCGGCTGCACGAATTGCGAGGGAGTGGCCACGCACTTGTAGGGGCTATTTCTGTTATTTTGAAAGGGAATAAGTCTTCTCGGCCCAACGTCCGGAACCTCGGTACGCAGAACCGAAGGCACCTTCGAGACAAATCACTTCTCAAGGAAAGAAGCCGCTAGCCACATCCGAACACTGCCATTCGAAAAGGTTTGCCCGCCGTTGACTGTCGCAGCTGAACGGCGGGCGTCGTATAACTCTTCTCTTCCTTTCCCTCTCGGAAACCTTTAGTCCCTTTGCGACTCTCATTCATTGAACGGAACACAAGAACACATTTGAAACGAACTCGAGATCGCAGTGACAAGCGAACGCTCAAAACGGGCAGCGATATTCGCGATCCACGAGGTGAAAAAATGTCGGACCTGTTCCGCATTTCACTCTAATCGACAGGAGATTTTTACATGACCAAAACGACCAAGGCTTTGCTAACCAGTGCGGCGTTCGCGGGATTGTTCGCTGGAACTGGCGCAGCTGTAAAGGCTTCAACCTTGCTTCCTTTGCTGAATAACTCTTTCAGCGCGCAGGATCAGGATCAAGGAGATAAGAAGGATGATCAGAAGGTTAAGGAAAAGCATGCCTGCAAGGGACAGAACTCCTGCAAAGGCAAGGGCGGCTGCAAGGCCAGCGACAACGGCTGCAAAGGAAAGAACAGCTGCAAGGGCAAGGGCGGTTGCGCCACCGATGGCTCCAAACCGCCTCAGGAGTAACTCGAAGGGCAGCTCAATTCAATGTGGGGGGTTGGGAAATGCTTTCCTGGCCCTCTTTTCCTCACGACGGGGGCAAAAGGCAATATGCCAGGAAATCGTTTTAACGGATTGACGGACTACGGAATCGGAATTGGCCTGCGGGCTCCGCACTACGAGCATATTTTGTCCCGCAAGCCGGTTGTCGACTGGTTCGAGATTATCTCCGAGAATTTCATGATCGACGGCGGACGCCCGCTACACGTCCTGGATCAGATTCTCGAGCAATACAAAGTGGTGCAGCACGGCGTCTCGATGTATTTTGGCTCGGCGGAAAAACCCAATCGTGAACACCTAAGCCGTTTGAAGGAGTTGGTGAAACGCACCAACACTCCGTGGCTATCCGATCACCTTTGCTGGGGCAGCGTCGACGGACGCTATACGCACGACCTTCTTCCCATGCCTTACACCTTTGAAGCGGCACGCTTGACCGCGCAGAAAGTTCGCGAAGTGCGCGACTTCCTGGAAGTTCCTATCGCCGTCGAAAACGTCAGCAGTTACGCCGAATATCATGTGTCGGAGATGACCGAATGGGAATTCCTGAATGAGGTCGTCGAGCAGGCTGACTGCGGGATTCTACTGGACGTAAACAATATTTACGTTTCGTCGCAAAATCACAGTTTTGACCCTTTTACTTATGTCAACAGCGTACCCGCGGAGCGCGTCGCGCAGATCCACATCGCGGGCCACTCGAAATTCAAAAAATACATTCTCGATACTCATGACCATCCGGTGCTCGATCCCGTGTGGAAGCTGTATGAACGCGCCATCCAACGCGCCGGCCACACCGCTACATTGCTTGAATGGGACGACAGTATCCCGTCCTTCGAGGAAGTTCACCGGGAAGCACTGAAGGCCAATCGCTTTCTCGCGGACACCACCCTAGCGGTGGCGGTATGACCCTTGTCACCCTTCAACGTGCCATCGCTCGCGCGGTCATGCAGCCGCTAACTTCTTCAGAGCGCATGCGCCGTTCTGCTCCTGATGGTGGGGCCATGAGTGCTTACGCAGCCCGCTTTATAAAACCGAATGACCGTCTGACATCGTTCGAGCGCCTCGAAATCTACAACCGGCAATATTGGTTTCGTCTGCTGTCCAGCATGGTGGAAGATTTTCCGGGCTTGCGCGCCATCGTTGGCAGTAAGCGATTCGAGGCCATGTCCACAGCCTACCTAACGGAATGTCCATCGCGCTCGTTTACCTTGAGAAATCTTGGCGCAGGTCTTGAACGATGGTTGCGCAAGAATCCGCATTGGCTGCGCGGGAACCGGGTTCTTGCGCTAGATATGTTGCGGTTGGAGTGGGCCGACCTGGAGGCCTTCGATGGGCAATCCAAGCCCGCCCTTCGTGCCGAAGATCTCCAAGGTATGGCCGCACGCGATCTGAGGCTGAGAGTTCAGCCCTATGTGAAACTACTCCAGCTCCATTACCCGGTGGATGATTTGCTTCTTGCCGTGAAAGCCGGCAATGACCAAAGTATCAGTTTTGCCAGCAACGCTGTTCAGGACCGTCGGAAACACACTGAGGTACAGGCCGCCGCCAAGCAAAAGTCCGCACCAGTATTCCTCGCCGTACATCGCTTGGATTTCTCTGTCTATTTCCGCCGCATCAGCCAGGAAGAGTATTTGCTGTTGGGTTCCCTGCGGAATGGAAAGTCCGTTCAGCGGGCCATCGAGTTGGCTTTTCACAAGAGCGCGGTGCCATCGGCCGATCGCGCCTCATCCGTTCAACATTCGTTTCAAAACTGGGCAACTTTGGGCTGGTTCTGTCAGCAAGATGAAAACCCTCGTGCCGTAAAGAAACAAAGAAATTGAGAAAAAGGATTGGACAAAAATCATGAACAAGATGATTACGAGAACTTGAGCGTTGGCATGAACGCTTTCTCGGCCTGGTTTCTTATCTGCGGTCACCACTCCTGCGACATTAGATTCCCTAAAATAGACAATTCACTGAATCGAACCCTTAACTTTTCTAACCGAGAAGCATGGGCAGAAGGACGCCTAAGCTAAGAGCAAAAAACCACAGCGCGGGTGCGGGAGTTCCCACCGGGCGCAGACGGCGTCGCTCTCGGACCGCGGTTCGAGGATCCAAAAGCAAATAACGTGTGTAGTGGTGATCGAACAGGGAAAAAACTAACGCCGTTACCGCGCCGTAGATCAGATGTCCAAGAAGGGATGGCAGAAGAGCCGAGACCGCGTCGGTGCTCCAATCACACACTCCAGTCAGGAGCAAAGGCAGCAGTGTCAGCGGTCCAAGATACCACCAGATCAGACCGAACAACCATCCCCATCCAATACTCGATCCCGAACTGGATGTTTCGTTTCGGAATAGCAGACCATAGCTCATCCCGATCACGGCGCTCACTGTCAAGTGAATAAGTATCGGCCGAAACCCTGCAAAATTGGCACTTAGCCCCGCGATTTTAGGTACCACACCGGTGGCCATCATTATCGGTAACGACGCGAGGCCACCAATCAAACCGGCCGTGGCACCCCATCCCAACGAACGAATTATATGCAGGCCGGGCCCTTCGATCTCCCGGTTAAGCGGGTCAGACTGAATAAACAGACGTACCCAAATCTTGTCGATGGTCGCATACGCAACTCCCAAAATCAGGCCGTACAGTATGTGTCCCACCAGCGAGCCAAACACCACGCTGCCTTGTTCGGCCGACCAATCAATTGGCATTCCCGCAGCGAGCGGAGACAACGTTAGCGGTCCTAGAAACCACCAAAAAATTCCAAAGCCGAGCCCCCATCCCATGCAAGACCCGTAGCCACGAACATCTCGCTGAAAAAGCAATCCGAAGAACACACCGATGAAAAACGCCACTAGAAAATGGAGAGCGATGGTCCTGGGGCGAGAACTGAGTTCACCAAATCCCACCAAGAGAGGAAAGTAATCGCCGGAAGACACCCACCTACCAAAGATTAAGCCACCCAGCGTGCCCGAAACGCCTCCAGCCACAATGGCGCGGCCCCACGCGAATTTCCGGTCGGCACTGGAAGCGCACAAGGCTCCGCGAATGCCAAGTCCCACGCCGACTGGCATTCCGATGCAAAGTAAAAATCCGACGAGCTCCGGGAAATGCGCTCGCGCGTCCCGAAGCATTGCGGCGGAATGTCCGCTAAGAGATGCGAAATAAAAAATCCTGCCAGTCGAAATTACCCACAGCAAAAACGAGGAAGCCAAACCCCAGATCAGTCCTGCACCCGGACTCGACGCGCGTTGCGCAAAGAATAATCCGAAGACCAGGCCAAAAATTGTGCCGAGCAATCCTCCCGAGAGCGTTGAAGTGTGCGACAGAGCACTTTGAAGCAAACCGCCCGCTACGCCCAAGGCACAGCCCAGCAGCGGTTCAATCCAGGACGACGAGCGGGAAAGAGTCGCTGCTATCGGCTGATCTGCAATGGATTGGGTTTCAAACATAGGTTGCGTCTATTTCAGGTCAACGGTCTGAACAATGTCACGCGGAAAAAATAATTCTATGTTCCAGTCTATGAGCACGCGAATTTTTCGTTCCAAGCCAGGCAACTTCAAAAGATATATTGTCCGCCACAGAATCCACGCAAACAAACCAGAGAACCGCCAGAATGTGTTGCTGGCGAAAGGCACCCGCAACTCCGCACAAGCGGTCTGATGACCCACGACGCATAGGGCTCCCAGCGAATCGAAATGAAACGCGCGCGCCGGCTGGCCGTTTATCCCGGCAATGATGTTGCTCGCAAGAACTTCAGCCTCGCGCAGAGCGAACTGCGCAGTGGGAGGGCACATCTGGCCGGTCCTTGCATCTTTTACGGCGGCGCAATCGCCGATTGCCCACAAACCAACGTGGCCGGGCACTGAGAGATTGTCGTTCACTATGACCGCACCGCGCTTGTCCTTTTTTATGGCCATGGACTGTAACAATGGATTAGGCGCTGTGCCAGCGGTCCAAACCAATGTTTTGGTGCGAATCTCCCCATCGCCAATGGACACGACATCATCTCCCGCGCCAATAATGCGAGTGTTCAGACGAAAAGTCACTCCGCGTAATTCCATCTTTTCTTGCGCATACCGCGCCAGGGACTCGCTTAACTCCGGCAGGATGCGGTCGCGCGAATGAACCAGCACGACGTTCAACTCCTGCGGATGAAGCGTGGGATAGTCCGCTAAAATGCCGCGTGCGAAATCGTTCAGCGCGCCGGCCAGCTCCACGCCGGCAAATCCGCCGCCCGCGATAACAAAAGTAAGAAGCGAAGAACGCAGCCGAGGGCTCGGCTCGCGATCGGCGCGCTCAAACATCTCGATAACGTGATTCCGGATGCGAATGGCATCGAGAAGTGTCTTAAAATTAAATGCGCGCTTCTCAATATTGGCCATCCCAAAATAATTCGAGACCGATCCCAGCGCGAATATCAGGTGGTCATAAGGAACACTGCGTACGCCAGCCGCTCCGTCTGCAGTTGAATCGCTGCTGTCCAGAGTCACCAAATGCTTTTCGAGGTCCACCTCACGCACCATGCCTCGAATGAATTCGGTGCGGTGCAGCGCACTCCGCAATGGAGTGCTGATGTGACTGGGCTCCAGGCTGCTTCCCGCTACTTCCGCAAGCATGGGAGTAAAAAGAAGCGCATTCGTCGCGTTAACGAGCGTGATACTGGTCGAAAAGTCCGTTCGCAACTTCTTCTCAAGACACTCCGCCGTGTGCATTCCCGCGAATCCGCCACCTAAAATAACGATGCGATTTTTCACCGAAACCGGCGACACCGGAGACTCGCGTTCGGGACGGAAGAACAGCGCGGCAAGATCTTGCAATCCCTGGATGGCAATCCCCAGCGTCGCACCGTACACCACCCATGCCACTAAAGCGGGGAAATGCTGTCGCATTTCTTCCGCGCTCCACTCGGGCCTCTGGCCCGCCATGATCGGCACCGCGATTACACTGATGAGACCCCACAGCGGAATACCAAGCGAAGCTCCCGCCATGAGGTTGTCCACGTATGCCCAGCGCGTCGGCCTTATTCCCACGGAATACACAGCCCCAACAAGAACGCCCAGGAATAAATTGACGGTTGAATAATGAAGCGCAGCGATTAAAACGATGCTGGCGATGGCGCCGCCTAAAATACCAATCAAGCATCGGCGAGACATACGATTCATAGAAACCTGCTGTCCAAAAACGTTCAAATCGTACTATCTATCCAGCCGAACGCCGTAACGCACGAATGCCCACAACGAGCGGTCCGCCTTGCGTGCCTATGTGATTCACAAGAGGCCAGGAAGTTCCAGTTGACAGACTGCAAAACCGCCAATGCCTGTCTATTATTCCGAAGGAGCCCGGCATTCGTCTATTAACGTTAGAATGTGCGAGGCCCATAACGGCGAGATTAGTGAACCAATGGAGACAGTGCAATGGACGATCTGTATGCCATCAATGCCGTCAAGACGGAATTTCGAGAGTGTTTCAACCTGGGCGATATCTCCAAAATCCTGGCCATTGCCGACCCGGATTTGGTTGGTTTTACCGACGGCGCACCAAGCGAATTCGGCCAGAGTGGCCTGAATGGATTAAGAATTCGACTGGAGAACTTATTCGAGCACTTCACTGTAAAGCTCGTGGTTATCGTGGTTGAAATCCGTCTGAAGGGAGACGTTGCCCACGATTACGGATGGCATGACTTTACCCTCACGCCCAAACACGGCGGCGAGGTAATACACCGCCGGGATCGTTATGTAGACATCTGGCGAAAAAACAAAGAAGGTAAGTGGAAGCTATGGATGTACATCGATAATCAAGACGTCGCGGATGCCTTGCCGGAAAGCGAACTTACTCGTGCGGCACATTAGGGGGCAGTTCTCGAATCTTGTCGTACAAGCGCTTATTAAACCCTTGCGGCATCTGAAACAACGTTCCGTCGCCAACCAACCCCACGACGTTTCGCGTTCCGTCCAGTACCGCGGTGCAGTGCGCGCAAGCGCCGAAGTGTTTCTCCATTCTTTCGCGTAGATCGACAGAGATATCCTCGTCAAGATAATTGGAGATCTCCCGCCACACTTCAACGCAGCTAATTTCAATTGTCGGCATTACGTCCTTCTCTCATCACCACGGTCTAACCTTTCGATAGGGTTGCCCTTTAATCCAGCAACCGTCGATTCCAGGGGCTAGACTGTCCCTCAACAGCAATCTTGCCCGATGTAGTCGAGTCTTCACACTCCCTTCTGAAATTCCCAGGATAGTGGTGGTCTCCTTGATGCTCAAGCGCTGAACATCCCTCAGGATCAGAACCTCGCGATAATTGACGCTGAGCGAACTGATGGCGTCCTGCACTGCTTGCCGTATCTCATTTTCTTCCAGCAATTCCGAAGGAATAGGTCGCCAATCGGCATAATCTTTGGGCCAGAATTCTCCATCTTCGGTCTGCTGCGAATCATCTATGGATTCGTAAAGATTCGCGTGGGCTTTCCGCAATTTCATTTTTGCTTCGTTATAGGTGATTTGTACCAACCAGGTACTGAACTTTGACTCTCCGCGAAAGGTCGAGAGCTTGGAAAACGCCTTTAAAACCGCATCCTGAGCAACTTCCTCCGCGTCGGCTGGATTTTTCACGATCGAGATAGCAGTCGCGTACACCATGCGCTCGTAAGGGCGCACCAGCTCATAGAAAACTTCTCGTTCACCCTCGCTGACCCTCTTTATTAGTTGTGCTTCGTTAGCTCGCGATTGCGACTGTATTGCGCTCATTTGCACCAACGAGTTCTTATCTCGACTGGGAGCAGCCGTTCTTTGAGGATAAGTGTCACTACCCACAGCAAACACTCTTCGCCACATAGATGCGATTCGCTAGAAAGGAAAAAGTTTCAGAGGTTCGCTTCAGAAGCTTCCGTCCATATCTGATTTGTTATGACGCGGAGGCACTATGTAGTGTGCTCAGGCGATCCTGGATTCTCGCCACCATTTCGCGCGTTACGGGAACGTTCAGATTATAACGCTGTCCGCGGCGAAGGATCGGGCCCCCGATCGCATCCAGTTCCGGCACGCGGCCTGCGGACACATCCTTCTGCATGGAGCTGCGCATCGTTGCGGGTAGTGATGCCAGAGTGGCCAGAATTTTTCCGCGATCGACGGCCGCTCCGTCCGCGACTGCTACCGTACAGGCCTCGCCCACGGCGGATTCGAGTCGCGCGCGCCACGCCGAATCGGCAAAAATTCCCTGCTTGTCCATGTCGCTGACCGTACCTGTCAGCGCAAACGGTCCCAGGAACGCCAGCTTGCTCCACAGCATCGTTTTCTCATCGGCTTGAAATTCACAATTAAAACCGCCATGCCGAAGCCGATCGGCGACATTCGCCAATCTTTCTTGCCCGAGCATTGAGAGCGCCAGGCGAGCAAATGGAGAACGCTGCACGATCTGACCAGCGGCAACACGCTCGGCTTCCACCGCAATCGTCGCCGGCACAACGTTGTCATGCCCGAAACGCACGCGCAGCAAGTCGACATGATCAATTCCATTTAACAGCGGAATAATTGTTCCAACGTTGCTTTCGGACGGGACTGTGCGCAGCGCCCCAATGAGTTGATACATCTTTACCGCGACCCATAGAACATCCACATCGTCGGTTAGCTTTGTTTCAATGCGAACCGGCGACTCCATGGCCCTGTTGAGAGTGTTCAGCTTGAGTTTTCCAGGATAGCCGCTCTGGTTTTCCGGACGAACGAGGAGCCTCACGTCCTCGCCTTCGTGCGCGAGAACCGCTCCGACCAGTCCGCCTACTGCGCCCGCTCCAAGAATCGCGTGCTTCATAAGTCGTCGCCAGGCGAAGTCGCAAGTAGACACTTCGCTTGATCCTCGATCATGAGTTCCCCCGGGATTAGCCGCCCGGCGCGACAAGTTCATAGGAAGATGTGAGCTGCAGTGTCTTGTGGAATGTTCGGTACAACGGGCAACGCATGGCGTACAGGCCGTGCACTCTATCGACCGTGTCTTTGACGTCTTGAGGCGCGATCAGCTTCATGGCCACGTGGATCCGCCGGATAACCAGCACGTTCTCTTCCGTTTCGACTTCGCCGGTTATCTCGGCAGTGAGCTTTCCATTGCTTGCATCAATTTGGCGCGCTTCCAGCGCACCTCCAAATGTACCCATCATTCAACCAGCCGTTGCGGCAATGACGTAGTCGATCGTTGAGGAATGTGATTCTTTCAATTTGGCCGGATCCACCTTGTAATGTTCCGCAATGGCTCCGTGGACGCTAAAAATCACCGGCTGTGCTTCGCCCGGCAAATGGGCTACGCGATACGGTCCTTGTTTTCGTTCAATCCGCGATTTGGAAACATAAACAACATCAGCCATGATTTGCTCCTTTAACTCAAGAATGAACGCACTTCCATGCTTCCAATCGCCTACTTGGCGCGAATAGCTTCCGGAGATCGCTTCATATCAAGTGAAAGAATCTGCAATTGCCACTTTACAGGAACGGACGATGGCGGAAAACATACCGTCTTGTCGCAGGCCTGGTATTTGAGTTCTCCGGCAATGACAATCGTTTTTTCTCCCGACGCCAATGCGCTCACTAACTCCTTAGAAGGAGTGATAGTGACATCCTGAGAAATACGAAACTCCCCCTCGAAAACCGGGACGTGTTCCTTGATCGCCTCCAGGTACAGCACTTTTGACCTTGGATAACTGACCGGTTGAAACTCTATTCCTGCCTGTTCCTGCAAGTTCAGCTGAATCGGCTTATAGCCTTGCACTCC
>Ga0185299_10004127_pt1 | contig 17936 bp, 17 predicted proteins | sample PaiPotPPA55metaG_FD_128002 | JGI IMG/M metagenome (GOLD analysis project Ga0185299, IMG submission 128002) | Iron sulfur acid spring bacterial and archeal communities from Banff, Canada, to study Microbial Dark Matter (Phase II) - Paint Pots PPA... ...
CCGGCCGCCAGCAGCCCGGCGTTCGGCGAGAGCCAGCGCCGCACGGTGTAGTGCAGCGCGAGCACGGTCACCACGCCCTCGACGGCCTGCGGCAGCGCCAGCGACCACGGGTGGAAGCCGAAGGCCAGCGCGCTCAGTGCCTGCGGCCACAGGAATCCGGGGATCTTGTCGATGGTGATCGAGGCGTTCGGATCCAGAGCACCGAACAGGAAGGCCCGCCAGCCCGTCGTCATCGAGCGGACGGCCACGGCGTAGAAGCCGTGGTACTCGGCGTGCGCCGCCTCCCAGCCGTACATCACCGCCGCGAACACCACGATGCCCGCCAGCACCCCGCGCTCGCGCACCGTCCACGGCACACGGCCCGCGAACTCGCGCACTTCTCTCTGGACCGGCTCCTGAGCCGTGTCCGTACTGCCCCACGCGGACGGCGACGCGGCTTGCGACATGGTCCGGCTCCCTTCACCACAGGTGATCAAGTCATCGCAAAGAGTAACGGATCACTGTGAGGGATTATCAGCTCCAGCCTCGCCGATTCGGGTGAAAATCAGTCAGAACGCCGCTATGCCCGTATTTCCCCTTGGGGACCCGGTTTCCATGATCCGAGCGGCCGCAAGACTATGCAAGGAAATGAGGGATTTTCCACCTGAGGGAGTAGTTCCCTGATGGTATGACCGGCCTTATCCCACTCAGTCGGCCGAATGCTCCATCAGCAGCCGGCCGAGCAGCGCCCCGCCGTAGAGCACGAATCCGATCCCGATCAGCCACGAGGTGATGACCACCACCGTGCCGATCGCGCCGTAGCTCATCGCGCTCGAGACCACCAGGGGCGAGAACACCACGGCGGAGAACAGCCGCAGGCCGACCAGGCCGGCCGCGGTGAGCATCGCGCCGGGCAGCAGCGGCAGCCAGTTCACCCGGCCGGCGAGCAGGAATCTGCCGGTCCACCAGAAGAAGGCGGTCGAGCCCGCCGTCGCGAAGAGCGTCTGCAGCAGGGTGCGCAGCCACGAGTCGGGCGGCAGCAGGCTGGTGTCCGCCGCCACGAACAGGAAGCCGACCAGGGCCGCGAGCCACACCACCCGGCGCCACACGCTCATCAGCCTGGCCGGAGGCAGGGCCCAGATACGCTCGAAGCCCACCTGGACGGTGGACACGAAGGAGAGCCCGAACGCGGCGAGACCCGCCAGGCTCAGCGCGGTCGTCGTCGACAGGGTCCGCACCGGCGACCCGAACACCGGGCCGAGGTCCTGCGCCGCCTTCGCGGAAAGACCGAGCGCGGCCGCCAGCCAGGAGGGGAAGGCCCGCCCGCCCACCGGTGCGGCCGCGGAGACCACGAGCAGCAGCGGGATCAGCGTGACAAGGCCGAGCGCGGCGAAGCCGAGCGCCCGGTGCATCAGCTCGATCTCCTGGCTCTCCCGCCAGGCCCGGTGGACGAATCCGCGCATACCGCCCCGCGCGGCCGGACCCTCGGGGCCGGTCGACGGCTCTGTCGTCATGCGCACCCCCCGCTGCCTGGGGACCACCGGGGTCCGCCGCCTCGAGGCTGCGGGTGCGAGCACGGGCACTGAAACTCCTCGAAGATCACCATCGGTCGGCTCCGTGCCACCGACTGTAGCGTCTCCGCGCGGGCCGCGACGAGCCGAGACCGCCAGACGGGAGCGCGCGACCTGCGCACCACCGCGCCGCTACGCCGCCGTACCGGCGCGGTGGTCCGCGCCCGGTCCCGGCGTCTAGTCTTGAGGGAACAGACTGGAGGAGCGAGATGGCCACGCTGGAACTGACCGCGCAGAACTTCGAGGAGAACACCGACCGCGACGGGATCACCGTCGTAGACTTCTGGGCCTCCTGGTGCGGCCCCTGCCGTCAGTTCGCGCCGATCTACGAACGCGTCTCGGAGAAGAACCCGGACATCGTCTTCGGCAAGGTCGACACGCAGGCCAACCCGGACCTCGCGGCCACCTTCAACGTCTCCGCGATCCCGACCCTGATGGTCATCCGGGACCGGGTGGTGCTCTACTCGCAGGCCGGCGCGCTGCCCCAGGCGGCCTTCGAAGACCTGCTGCAGCAGGCCCGCGACCTCGACATGGAGCGGGTCAGGCGCGAGGCCGACATCCAGCAGGGTTAGCCCCGGACGGAGCCGCCGAGGCCGTGCTCGGCCAGCGGGCCCACCCGCCAGCCCTGCTCGGCGCAGTGCTCGAGCAGCAGCGGCAGGGCGCCCAGGGTGGAGCGCCAGGACTGCGGCTTCGAGGTGCAGTCGGAGTCGTGCAGCAGCACCGTGCCACCGCCGCGCAGATCCCGCGCCACGGTCTGGAACACCGATTCCGGGGTGGCCCGCGCCGTCCAGTCCCGGCCCCAGGCGCTCCACAGCACCGGCCGCAGCCCGAGCTTGCGACACGCGGAGAACGTCGCCGCCGTGGCCACCCCGTAGGGCGGCCGGTACCAGGTCGGCGCCCGGCCGATCGCGCTGGCCACCTCGTCCCTGCCCTGTCGCAGATCCCTGAGTGTCTGGGCGGGGGAGACGGCGATGTGCGCCCGGTGCGCCCAGCCGTGCAGCGCCACCTCGTGCCCGGCGTCGGCGATCTCCCTGGCCAGCCACGGCGCCTTCTGCACCATCTCGCCGAGCAGGAAGAACGTCGCGCGCACCCGGGCCTCGTCCAGCGCCGCGAGGAACAGCGGCGTCGAGGCGGGGTCCGGTCCGTCGTCGAAGGTGAGCGCGATGTGCAAGGGGTCGCCGAGGCCGGTCAGCCGCGGCCACAGGGCGCTGCGCACCGGGCCGAGGCTGGTGACCGTCGGCGCCGCGTGCGCCACCGCCGTGGCCGCCGCGAATCCCGCCGTGCACTTCGCCAGCCCCGCCAGCCTGCTCACGCCGCCTCCCGCCGCTCATAGTCGTATTCGTCCCCATCTCGGACGGCCGAGCCGAACCTCGCCGCGCGCAGCCGCCGCTCCCGGCGGCGGCTCTTGCGGTCCCGCTGTCCTGGTACCCACGCCGACGGCTCAGGCGTCAGTTGCGGCGCCATGCCGAGGATCACCGTCACCGGATCGGCCGCGAACTCGGGGACCAGGTCCGCCGGCTGCCGCTGCAGCGCCTTCTCCAGGGCGGCGCGCAGGTCGGCCGCGTCGCGAACCCAGGGGGCGGTGCCCGCCTCGTCCAGTGCCTGCGCGTTGGTCTCCCCATGCCCCGGAAGAGTGCGGTACGTCAGCACCGGCAGCCCGCAGGCCCCGGCCTCGTACACGGTCATGCCGCCCGCGTTCTGCACCAGCACGTCGCAGGCGTGCATCAGGCCGGGCATGTCGTCCACCCAGCCGTAGACGTACCGCACGCCCTGCTCGGCCAACCGCGTGCGCAGTTCCTCGTTCTGGCCGCACACCACCACGCACTGCGCCGCGCCGGTCGCCGCGATGTCCCGGGCCGTCTGATCGAACTCGCCGATACCCCATGAGCCGCCGACGAGCAGGGCAAGCGGTCCGTGCTCGGGCAACCCGAACTTCGCGCGCGCCGCGGCCCGCGAGGCCTCGGTGCGCCGGAAGAAGCGCGGATCGACCGCCGGGTCCACGGTCACCACCTGCGCCGCGCCGAGCTGCTGCGCCTGGTGGCCGGCCACGTCGTGTACGGCGGTGTGCGCGTCCACGCCCTCGGCGACCCACAGGCGGTGCACCGAGTAATCCGTCAGGTACGTCACCACCGGTATCCGCAGTCGCCCGCTCGCCCTGAGTCGGCCGAGCACCTGGCTCGCGAGGGGATAGGTGGAGACCACGACTCGGGTGTCCGGCGGGATCGCGTCGAGCATGCGCCGGGTGGAGAGTGCGGAGACCAGCGAGACCTGGAGCGAGAGCCCCCTCGAGCGGTCCAGAGCGCCGTACAGGGCCCGGTAGCTCCACGGCGCGGTGAGCAGCATGTTGTGGTACGAGTCGCACATCATCCGGCCGAGCGCGCCGGGCAGCTGGTCGAGGAAGTCGTGCCGGTCCACCAGCAGGCCCGCGCCGCGCAGCCGCCTGGCCAGCTCGTCGGCGGCCGCGTCGTGGCCGGCGCCCACCCGGGCCGAGAAGATCACGGCGCGTCCCTGGTCCCACGCCGTGCCATGGCGGGCAGGTCGGCGTATTCGTCCGGCCACCGGATCCTCCGTGTCAGCTCTGGCCCTAGCCGGCGACGGGTCGAGCCGACGGCAACAGAGGCCCAAGGTAGCGGCTCGAAATCGGCTCTGCCTAGGTTCCTCAGGAGGAACTTAGGGAGGTCTTGTCATACCTACGGGTGATCTTTGGACCTTTGCCGAGCCGGGGTCGACTCCGGGCGATCCCCGAGGGCGGCCGCGGAGCACTTGACAGCAAAAGCTAACTGAATTAGCTTAATGGCTATCGGAACAAGCCAAGTGGAGGAAGCAATGAACACCCTCGTGAACCCCCGGACCACCGAGTACCTGCAGCTCACCCGCGCCGACGGGACGACCGGCCGGATCGCCTACGACGACCGCGGCACCGGGCCCCTCGTGCTGCTCGCCCCGGGCATGGGCACCACCCGCGCCACCTTCCGCCACCTCGTCCCCGAGCTGCTCGAGGCCGGCTACCGGGTGGTGACGACCGACTACCGCGGCCTCGGCGAGTCGGACACCGGCTGGGCCGAGTACAGCTCCGCCGCCACCGCCGAGGACCTCGCCGCGCTCATCCGGCACCTCGACGCGGGTCCGGCGCTGCTCTACAGCAACTCCTACACCGCGGCCTCCAGCGTCCACCTGGCCGCCGACCACCCCGAACTGCTGCGCGGCGCCATCCTCGCCGGGCCCTTCGTGCGCGACCTGCCCGCGCCGAACATCGTCGCCAAGGTGATCGCGTCCCTGATGACCAAGCCGATGCTGACCAGGACCCTGTGGATGGTCTGGTTCCCGCACATGTTCCCGAAGCGCCCCGCCGACTACGCGCAGATGCGCGCCGCCGTCGACGCGAACCTGCGCGAGCCCGGCCGTGCCGCCGTCTTCGCCCGGATGTGCGCCGCCGGCCACCACGCCGCGCAGGCGGCGCTGCCCCGGGCCAAGGCCGCCGCCGTGCCCACCCTGGTGGTCATGGGCACCGCCGACGAGGACTTCCCGGACGCGGTCGCCGAGGCCCGCTTCGTCGCCGGCTCCCTGGACGCCGGGCTCGAGCTGCTCGACGGCTACGGCCACCAGCCGCACGAGGAGACTCCGGAGCGGATCGCCGAGATCATCCGCGGATTCGACCCGGCCGCCGCGAACGACTAGAACGACGAGAGCGCCCGCGCCCCGCGGGCTCTCGGCCGAGACGAGACTGGAGCCGAACATGCCCCGCGCCGGCCTGACCCCCGCCGCCGTCACCCGCCTCGCCCTGGCGCAGCTCGACGAATCCGGCCCGGACGGCCTTACCCTCAAGGCCGTCGCCGCCCGGGCCGGCGTCGCCACCCCCTCGCTCTACAAGCACGTGCAGAGCCTCGAACACCTCAGAGACCTGATGACCGCCGCGGTGCTCGCCGAGGCGGCGGAGGAGATCGGCGCGGCCGTGATGGGCCGCGCCGGCCGCGACGCGCTCGAGGCCTTCCTGCTCGCCTATCGCGGTTACGCGCGGCGGCTGCCCTATCGCTGGACCCTGATGGAGCATCCCAACCCCGACGACGACCGGGTCGTCGCCGCCGCCACGCGGCTGGTCGAGATCGCCTATGCGGTCGTGCGCGGCTTCGGGCTGTCCGAGGACGAGCAGGTCGACGCGGTGCGTACGCTGCGCGCCGCGGTGACCGGTTTCATCGCCCTCGAACAAGGCGGCGGCTATCAGATCGCCCGCGATCTGGATGAGAGTTTCGCCTACCTGACAAGGGTTCTGGCCAACGGTCTAGGCACTTGTTGACGATTCGTCACTCCGGTGCTAGCCAATCCGCGTCAGCCTATTGCGTCGCAGACCGCGACCGTGATATCACTACTGCGATCATCATGGTGCATAGACGGCGGCAGCACCGCCGCAGGGAGCGGAGCGGTCTTGCCTGTATTCGGCCCGCGGTCGCGACGAGGTCGCCTCGATCCCGACCCAGCCTTCGATGACGCGGAGCTCCACCGTGTCCGCGAGGACGCCGCGATGGGCGGCTGGGAGTCGGTGCGCGACCTGCTCGCCCGCACCGGCGAGGACTGGCCGCTGCGCACCCACCGGATCAGTGTGCTGGCCCGGGCGGCCGTGGGCCTCGAGTGGACGCGCGCCTGGAGCCAGGCCGAGCCGGAGCGCCCGGACGCCCAGGTCATGGCGGCGTACGCGGAGGCCGTCCGGCTGCGCAGCATGATCCTGCGCCGCGACCCCGGTGCCGACGACGCGGCCGCCGTGCGCGCCGTGGCCAACGGCCGGGCCGCCGCCGCGGCCGCGCCGCACGACCCGACTCCCTGGATCGGTCTGCTGACCCTCGCCGACATCCTGGGTGACAACGGCGTCTCCATGGTCCAGTGGAACGACCTGTCCTTCGAGACCGGCGCCCGCAGTTGGAACTGGTTCCAGGAGGCGGTGAGCCGCCATCCGGAGAGCTGGCACGCCCACCACCGGATGCGCGAGGCGCAGCTTGCCCGGCTGCGCACCGGGGCGCTGCACGAGCTGACCGGCCTGCTCGACTTCGCCGCCGCGGGGGCCGCCCACGCGGACCCGCACTCGCCGCTGCGCGTCCTGCCGCTGTACGCGCACGTCGAGCTGCGCCAGTCGGCCACCGCGGACCAGCTCGGCGCCTCGGAGCGCGCCTGGCTGGCGCAGCGGGTCGAGCAGGATCTCGAGGACGCCTACCGGTACTGGTTCCGCGGTCCGGACCCCGGCCACCCGGCCGCCCCCTATGATCTCAATATCCTGGCATACCTGCTGGTGGAGTCCGGCCGGCCGCGGCTGGCCCAGCCGGTCTTCACCGCGATCGGCACGCATGCCACCGCCGTGCCCTGGACCCGTGCCGCGCAGCTGTCCGGCGCCCGCAGCGGCCAGGACGCCTTCACCGCCGCCCGCTCCGCGGCCGATACGGCCGCCGCCAAAGCCCCGAGGAACGTGACCGAGCCCGATCCGTTCCCGGAGACCGCACCCGCCGCGCCGGCGGAGGCGGAAGCCCCGCACGCACCACCCCCTCTCCCCGCCGACACTCTCACCTCCCCGGAGTGACCCCGCCATGGCCGACGACAACGCCATCCGAATAGACAGTACGAAGGCCGCCGTCACCGGCGACGCTGCCGACACTGACGAACTGCACCGCCTCGGCTACCCCCAGATGCTGAATCGGGGCCTGACCGGCTTCCGCAACATGGGTGTCGCGTTCTCCATCATCTGCGTCATCGGCGGAGTATCGATCATGTACTCCACCGGCATGAACGACGGTGGTCCGGTCGACCTGTTCTGGGGCTGGATCCTCGTCTCCGGGCTGATCCTCGCCCTCGGCGCGGCCATGGCAGAGGTCTGCTCCAGCTACCCGACCTCCGGCGGCCTCTACTACTGGTCCGCGAAGCTGGCCAAGCGCAACGCGGCCGCCTGGGCCTGGTTCACCGGCTGGTTCAACGTGCTCGGCCAGATCGCCGGCACCGCGGGCGCGTCCTTCGGTGCCGCGTTCTTCATCGTGTCCTTCGGTTCCATCGAGGGCTGGTGGACCAACGACACCCACGCGACGGTGCTGGCGTACGTCATCGCCACGGTGGGGATCGGCGTCGTGGTCACCTTCGGCCGCAAGCTCGTCGGCGCGATCGGCGCGATCAGCGTCTGGTGGCACACCGGCTTCGCGTTCGTGATGATCGGCGCCCTGATCTTCGCCCCCTCGCACCACCAGACCACCTCGCAGGCGCTGACCCACTTCGTCAACGGCACCACCTTCCACTGGCCGATCTACGCGGCGCTGCTCGGCCTGCTCGTCGGCGCCGAGACCTTCACCGGCTACGACGCCTGCGCGCACCTGACCGAGGAGACCAAGCAGCCTGGCCTGGCCGCCCCGCGCGGCATGGTCCGCGCCATCGCGATCGCCGCGGTCCTCGGCACCCTGTTGATCGGCTCGCTCAACTTCGCCATCCAGAACTACTCGAGCGAGGCGGTGGGCACGAAGACCGGCAACGCGGTGGGCGACATCCTCGTCGACGCCGTGGGCCTCGGCTTCGGCAAGGTCCTGATCGCCGCGATCGCGATCGCGCTGCTCTTCTGCGTCAACGGAAACCTGACCTCGAACTCGCGGATGATCTACGCGTTCTCCCGCGACTTCGCCCGGGTGGACGACGGCCGTTCGCACCCGGTCTCGCGCAAGCTCAGCGAGGTGCACACCGGCAGCCGGGTGCCGCGCTACGCGGTGTGGGTCGCCGTCCTCGGCGCCTGCCTGCTCGGCGTGCTCAACCTGTGGAGCGCCGTCGCGTTCAACGCCGCCATCACCATCAACGTCATCGGCCTCTACACCGCGTACGCCATTCCGGTCTTCCTGCGGCTGCGGCAGGGCGAGTCCTTCCAGCGCGGCCCGTGGCACCTGGGCCGCTGGTCCTCGCTGGTCGGCTGGACCGCGGTGGTCTGGGTGGTCGCGGCGGACATACTGTTCGTCCTGCCGACCGTGCAGCCGGTGACGACCAGGGCCGACTTCCCCTACACGCTGCCGGTGTTCGTGGTCGTCATCGGCGGCGCGGCGCTGTGGTGGAAGCTGTCGGCCAGCAAGTGGTTCGTCGGCCCGCGCTCCCTCGGCACCCCAGAGGAGCTGGCGGCGATCGAGCAGCAGCTCGGCTCGATTCCGGCGCAGGCCTCCCCGGCCGACGCCATCGCCGGCTGATCCGAAGCCGACCGGAGAACACTCCGCACGCGGCGGCCGGGATTTCCCGGCCGCCGCGTGTGCATGATCACGTACGACGTATGACAAAGGAGCGCTCGATGCACCTGGGAACCGACACCGTCCACTACGCCTGGGACCGCGACCTGACGCCCGTTCTCGAGTTGGACGGCCCGGGCACCGTCGAACTGGATCTGCTCGACTCCTCGGCCGGCCAGTTCGACGCCTCCTCCACCGCGGCGAGCCTCGGCGCCCTGGACTTCGCCCGGGTCAACCCGGTCACCGGGCCCATCCTCGTACCCGGTGCCGAGCCGGGCGACGCGCTGCTCGTGCGGGTGCGCGAGCTGTCCACCGCCGGCTGGGGCTGGTCCGCGAACATCCCCGGGTTCGGCCTGCTCGCCGAGGACTTCCCGGACGCCGTCTTCGTACACAGCCGGATCGACGAGAAGGGCGTGGAGCTCGACTTCGGGCCCATCCTGCCGGCGTTGCCGATGATCGGCACGCTCGGCCTCGCGCTGCCGGAGCCGGGCGCGCACCCGCTGCTGCCGCCTTCCCGGTTCGGCGGCAACATGGACATCCGTCAGCTCGGCGCGGGTGCCGGCGTGCTGCTGCCAGTGGGTGTCCCCGGTGCCCTGCTCTCACTCGGTGACGGCCACGCGGCCATGGGGGACGGGGAGATCTGCGGCACCGGTGTGGAGACCTCGGCCCGCACCGTGCTCGAGATCGAGCTCGTCAAGAACCGGCCGATCAGCGCCCCGATCCTGGAGACCCCGGCCGCCGCACGGCGCACCGGCGCGGCGTTGGTGACCACGGGCATCGGCCCCGACCTGCTGACCGCGGCGCGCGACGCCGCGCGCTCGCTGGTGGACGAGACGGTCCGGCGTACCGGTCTGAGTCCCGTACACGCCTACATCCTGGCCTCGCTGACCGCCGACCTGATCGTCAGCGAGATCGTCGACCTGCCCAACTACGTCGTCTCGCTGCACCTGCCGGTCGACGTCCTCGGCTGAGCGCGTCGCCCGAAACAGCCGGCCTCCGCCCGGGTATCCGACCGGGCGGAGGCCGGCTGTTTTCGCTGGCTGCTTTCTCGCAGTGCGGGTTGTCAGCCCACGCCAGGGCGGGGGAAAGCCTCCGCCGCGACCAGCCCGTCCTTCACCGCCTCGCGCTGTACGGCGTGCACGGACCGCCCGTGCACGTCCGCGATCCGCTGCCAGGTGTGCCCGCCGCCGAGCTCCTTGGCCAACTGCTCCCGTTCGTCCGTCGACCAACGGGTATGCGAATTCGGGTACTGCTTACGCCGGGACCTGAGCCACTCGGCGAATGTGGGCCGGTCCACGAACCAGGCCATGGACCGGAAATAGCGCCTATCCAGTTGGAAGACCACCTCGTCCGCGCAGAGGAACACCAGCGATCCCTCGTCCACGGCCACGCGGTCCGCACGCAATACCAGCTCGCCCTCGGTCAATGCCACGCCGCGCGGGCCACGCGGATCCTGAGGTGCGCTCAGCCGTACCCGCACCCATCCGGCCGTCCTCGGCCGATCGTCCTGAACAGTCCTCGACACGACAGATCCTCCCCGGAAAGTCGCCGTCTCCCTACTCCTTATAAGTACCCGTCAGAGCTCTCGAACAAACGTTTGTCACGGCCGGAAAACCGGGTCCGGCCTGCGGAAATCGAGAAATCAGGGCACTGTGCGAGGGCTGTGCGAGAGGTGCGTCCGGAGAGACGCGAGGGCCCGCGGCGGACGCTGTACGCGCCTGCCGCGGGCCCTGGCCCTACTGCTTAGTAGCTCCGCTTGGCGAAGCGGTCGCCGCCGGGGGCGCCGCTGTTCTCCCGCGAGCCGGTGTAGCCGCCGCGCCGGTCGTCCCGGCCGTAGCGCTCGAACCGCTCGCCGCTGCCGCCGGTGGTGCCGGTGGCCGGACCGCGCCGGTCGTCCCGCTTGGCGAAGTTGCCGCGGTCGTCGCGCCGGGCGGCGGTGCTGCCGCTGCCGCGGTCGTCGCGGTCCCGGCGGAAGCCGCCGCCGTGCTCCGGACGCGGCCGACGGTCGCCGTAGCCACCGCGCCGGTCGTCCCGGTCGCGCCGGAAGCCGCCGCCGCGCTCGTCCCGACGACGCTCACGCGTCGGCAGGGAGAACACCGGCACGTCGCCCGGCTCCGGCACCTCCTGGGCGGAGGTGAGGCCGGCCAGCGCCGTCGCCGCCTTCTCCCAGCGGCCGCCGGTGCCGATCGGCGCCACGTCCAGGCTCTCCGCCTTGACGCCGGCGTCCCGCATCATCCGCTCGGCCTGGCGGGTCTGCTTGGGCAGCACCAGCGAGGCCACGATCCCGGTCTGCCCGGCCCGCGCGGTGCGCCCGGCCCGGTGCAGGTAGTCCTTGGAGTCGCGCGGCGGGTCGATGTGCACCACCAGGTCCACACCGTCCACGTGGATCCCGCGCGCCGCCACGTCCGTGGCGATCAGCACCGGGGTGCGCCCCTCCTTGAAGTCCTCGAGCGTCTTGGTGCGCGCCACCTGCGTCATGCCGCCGTGCAGCGCCGCCGCCGGCAGCCCGCGCTCGCGGAACTGCTCGGTGACCCGGTCGGCCGCCATCTGGGTGCGCACGAAGAAGATCGAGCGCGCCTCGGGCAGCTTCGACTCCGCGTGCCGGCCCGCGATCTGCGCCGCGACCCGTGCCTTGTGCTGCGGGGTGACGAGCAGCAGGTGGTGGCTCATCGTCGAGACGACCCCGCCCTGCGGGTCCACCTCGTGCAGCACCGGGTCCTTCATGTACTTGCGGACGATCTCGTCCACCGCGCCGTCCAGCGTCGCGGAGAACAGCAGCCGCTGCCCGCCCTCGATCACCTGGTCCATCAGCTCGCAGACGTGCGGCAGGAAGCCCATGTCGCACATCTGATCCGCCTCGTCCAGGATCGCGATGTCCACGTCGCTGAGCTCGCACTCGCCGCGCTCGATCAGGTCGGAGAGCCGGCCCGGCGTCGCCACCAGCATCTCCACGCCGTAGCGCAGACCGTCGATCTGCTTGCGCATCGGCGCCCCGCCGTACACCGAGCGGATCCGCAGGTGCAGCGCCCTGGCGTACGGCCGCAGCGCCTCCTCCACCTGCATGGCCAGTTCCCGGGTGGGGACGAGCACCAGCGCGAGCGGCTTGTGCGGGCGGGCCCGCAGCCCCTCGAGCCGGGCGAGCGTGGGCAGGCCGAAGGCCAGGGTCTTGCCGGAGCCGGTGCGGCCGCGGCCGAGCACGTCCCGGCCGGCCAGTGCGTCCGGGATGGTCGCGGCCTGGATCGGGAAGGCGGTCTTGACGCCGGCCTCGGCCAGCACCTCGAGCAGCGGCTTGGGCACCTCGAGCGCGGCGAACGGCACGCCGGGCTCGCCCTCTTCGACGGCCTCGGCCGGAGCGGCCGCCTCGACCGTCGTCACTTCGATCTCGTTCAGTTCGTTCAGGTTGTTCAGTTCGTGCACGGCGTCCAACGACGCTTCCATGCCGTCAACAGCAGTCATAAAAACAGCGACCTCCAGGTCGTTTGGCACGTGACAAGGAGGCACGGGACATCGCTGCTACGCGACCGCGCCGACCACAAGTACGGGCCCTACATCGGGGCAATGCCGCGCCTGTGTTCGGCACTCGCCGAAAAGTTCCCTCAGGGAAATGCGAACCGACTGTCGGCTACGGGCCGCCGTCGGCCACCGTAGTCGGACACCAGGGAGCGCGCGGGCATCACATGGTTACCCCGCCATGATAGGGGCTCCCGCGTCGCTACCGTTAACCGGGCAGGTCAGGGCGCATTCGGCGGCTCCGCGCGGCCGAGTGCGGCGGTCCGCTAGGGTTTTCCCGATCATCCGTCACCCACCGATCGACCGCGGCCCACCGGCCGTGCCCCCCGCGCGGAGACATCACATGACAGACAGCTGGCTCGAGCTCCCCGAACACACCGGTTTCGGCCTCGGCAACCTCCCGTACGGGATCATCGTGCACGGACGCAGCGCCCCGCAGCCGGCCGTGGCCGTCGGCGCCGACGCCCTGCCGCTCGGCGCCGCCGCCGAGGCAGGGCTCTTCGACGGAGTCCTGCCGGACCCGGCGATCCTGGCCGCCCCCACCCTCGACCGGCTGCTCGCCGCCGGCCCGGCCGGCTGGCGGGCCGTGCGCGCCCGGGTGGCCGAGCTGCTGACCGGACGGGGGCACGCCAACGTCGTGCGCCCGCTGCTGCTGCCGCTCGAATCCGTCTCGAACCCGCTGCCGTTCACCGTCGCGGACTACGTGGACTTCTACTCGTCCCGTCACCACGCGGAGAACCTCGGCCGGCTCTTCCGCCCGGACAGCGCGCCGTTGCTGCCCAACTGGACCCACCTGCCGGTGGGCTACCACGGTCGCGCGGGCACCGTCGTCGTGTCCGGCACGCCGATCACCCGGCCGCACGGCCAGCGGCTGCCCGCCCCCGGCGCCGAGCCCGTCCTCGGCCCCACCATCCGGCTGGACATCGAGGCCGAGGTCGGCTTCGTGGTGGGCGTGCCCACCCGGCTCGGCCAGACCGTGTCCGTGGACGAGTTCACCGACCACGTGTTCGGCGCCGTGCTGGTCAACGACTGGTCCGCGCGGGACATCCAGGCCTGGGAGTACCAGCCGCTCGGCCCGTTCCTCGGCAAGTCCTTCGCCACCTCGGTCTCGCCGTGGATCGTGCCGCTCGACGCGCTGGACGAGGCCCGGGTCGCCCCGCCGGCGCAGGACCCGGCCCCGCTGCCGCACCTGCTCGGCGACCACTGGGGCTACGACCTGGCCCTGCAGGTGGAGCTGAACGGCACCGTCGTCTCCCGGCCGCCGTTCGCCGGCCTGTACTGGACCCCGGCCCAGCAGCTCGCGCACATGACCAGCAACGGCGCCAGCCTGCGCACCGGCGACCTGTTCGCCTCCGGCACCGTCTCCGGCCCCGAGCCCGCGCAGCGCGGCTCGCTGATCGAGCTCACCTGGAACGGCGCGCAGCCGCTGCGGCTGGCCGACGGCTCGACCCGGACCTTCCTCGCGGACGGCGACACCGTCGTGCTCGGCGGCACCGCGCCGGGCCGCGACGGGACACAGATCGGTTTCGGCACCGTAACCGGCACGATCCAGTCGAGATAGATCGACTCGCGGCGCCGCGCGCTCGGTATCCTGGCGGTCTGGGACCGCCGCGGTCCCGGCCGAGGACCGAGGTACGGGCGCCGTCGCGACGGCGCCGCGTCGGCCAGGCCGGGAAGCGGTCGGAGTCGAGGGAAGGCGGCCGGCCATGGCGTACATCGGCACAGAGCGGGAGAACTCGCGCGGACGGCTGGCCGGAATGCGAAGACGGCGCGAGCAACCCGACCCCGTCCTCGCCTTCATCACCCGGGGCCTGCCGGTGGTACCTGCGGCCGCGCCGGACCGCACCGGCCCCGGCTGTTCCTGTACCAGGATCGGCTGTCCGATGCCCGGCGGCCATCCGCTCTCCCGCGGCTGGCGCAAGGAGGCGAGCACCGACCCCGCCCAACTCGAGCGATGGCGCGCCAGGATCCCCGAGGCGAACTACGCCACCCCCACCGGCGGCACGCACGACGTCCTGGACGTACCCGCCGCCGCCGGAGCCAGAGCCCTGGACAACCTGCTCGCCGCGGGCGTCCCGGTCGGCCCGGTGGCCCGCAGCGCGGCCGGCGACCGCTACCTCTTCTTCACCACCGCGCGGCCGGGAGACGGCACCGAGGACGGCGAGTGGTGGTCCTCAGACCTCGACGCCCGCCCCGAGCACACCGAGACCACGGGCCTGCGCTGGCACACCAGGGGCTCGTACGTGCTCATTCCGCCGGCCCGCGCGATGAACGGCCAGACCGCCCGCTGGGTGAACGACCCGCAGGCCGAACTGCTCGACCCGCTGCGCATCCTCGGCGCCCTCGCAGACGCCTGCGAAGCCTGGACCCCACTTTTCTAGCGAGCCGACCGTACTACCGCCTCGGAACCAGACCCGCGCCTACCTCGGCCGGTCGCGCCAGCGGGCCCGCGAGAGCTACGGCAGAGTGAGGATCTCCGCGCCGTCATCGGTCACCACGAGCGTGTGCTCGAACTGCGCGGTCAGCTTGCCGTCCGCGGTCACCGCGGTCCAGCCGTCCGCCCACATCCGGTGCTCGATCGTGCCGAGCGTCAGCATCGGCTCGATGGTGAACGTCATCCCCGGCTCGATCGCCCGGTCCGCGCGCGGATCGTCGTAGTGCGGGATGATCAGGCCACTGTGGAAGGCGCTGGAGATCCCGTGCCCGGTGAACAGACGGACCACGCCGTAGCCGAATCGGGCCGCGTACGCCTCGATCACCCGCCCGATCACGTTGATCTGCCGGCCCGGCTTGACCGCCTTGATCGCACGGTCCAGCGATTCCCTGGTCCGCTCGACCAGCAGGTGCGCGGTCTCGTCCACCTCGTCCACCTCGTATGTGGCGTTGGTGTCGCCGTGCACACCGTCGATGTACGCGGTGATGTCGATGTTGACGATGTCGCCGTCGTCGAGCACTGTCGAGTCCGGGATACCGTGGCAGATCACCTCGTTGACCGAGGTGCACAGCGACTTCGGGTAGCCGCGGTAGCCCAGCGTCGACGGGTAGGCGCCGTGGTCGCACAGGAACTCGTGACCCACCCGGTCGAGCTCGTCCGTGGTCACCCCGGGCTTGACCGCGCGGCCCACCTCGGCCAGGGCCTGCGCCGCGATCCGCCCGGCGACGCGCATCTTCTCGATAGTCTCGGCCGACTGCACGTCCGAACCGGTGTAGCGGCTCGGCTGCGCCTTCCCCACGTACTCCGGGCGGGTGATTTGGGCGGGCACATGACGAGTGGGCGAGAGGGTACCGGGAACCAAGGGAGCCATGCAGACGAGTCTAGACGCCCGCCGCGGGGCAGGACGTACCCGTACAACCCCCAGAGGAGTTCGGAGATGCCGATGATCGACGAGGGCCCGCAGTGGTACTACTGCCTCAAGCACCACACGGTCGAGGATGCGCTCGGATGCAAGGCGAAGGACCGGCTCGGCCCGTATCCGACCCGCGAGGAAGCCGAACACGCTCTGGAGAAGGTACGTGAGCGCAACGAGGCGTGGAAGGCCCAGGAGGGCTCGGACTGACCCGTCCGCGGGGGCTATGCGCCGGAATTACGCACCGGGCCGTTCACCAGGTTCACCATTGTTCGACCTGCGGCCCGTTGCTCGTATCGACCCAGCGCCGCAGGCGGAAGAGCAGTCCGCGAGGCCGTATGCCGACCGCGGCACTGGAGACCAGATGCTGCGCGCCGTCGAAGGTGGGTGCGTCAGGCGAATCCGGAACGGCGAGCACGTCGTGCGCCAGATCGCAGGAGAGCGGCACTGACTGGCCCAGCGTCAGCACGCGCGCGCCTCGCCGACGCGCGTCCTGTACCCGTTCCAGCACAGCCTGCTCTGGATCGGACTCGGCCACGATGAGCACGGCGTCGCCGCGCCCGGCAGCGCTGATCCGATCGAGGCCGGCGGCCAGGTGCGCCGGCGCGTCCGCGTTGGCTGCTCGCCGGACTAGCGTCGGATCGAGCCGCGCCAGCCCGGCCAGCCGCGCCTCGTCGGACAAGTGGGCCGCCATGTGCCAGGGCTCCGCCGCCTCTCGGCCGACCAGCAGCAGCCCGCCCCGGCTGCGCGGCGCCGCACGCAGGGCCGCGGCGAAGTCGTCGGCCTCGTCCAACCAGGCCCGGCCACGGCCCAGTTCCAGCATCTCGCGCAGAATCCGCGCCTCGGACCGGTCCACGGCCTCATGGTGTCAAACCACGCCGGGCACGGCCAGGGCCGCGCCCGCCGTAGCGGCCGCGGCCCTGGTCCGGTGCCCAATGCGGTAGGGCGAAATCAGTGGAAGCTGTTCTCCGGGCCGGGGAAGGCGCCGGAGACCACGTCGGCGGCGAACGCCCGCGCGGCGCCGGTCAGCACCCCGCGCACGTCCGCGTACTTCCTGGCGTGCTTGGGCGCGTTCCCCGGCGTCATGCCCGCCATGTCGGTCCAGACCTGTACCTGGGCGTCGCAGCCGGCCCCGGCGCCGATGCCCACGGTCGGGATGTGCAGCAGTTCGCTCACTCGGGAGGCGAGTTCCGCCGGGACCAGTTCGAGCACCACCGCGAAGGCGCCGGCCGCCTCCAGCGACTTGGCGTCGGAGAGCAGGCGCTCGGCCTCCTCGTCACCCCGCCCCTGGACGCGGTAGCCGCCGAGCACGTTCACCGACTGCGGGGTCAGGCCGATGTGCGCCATGACCGGGATGCCGGCCTGCACCAGGGCCTCGACCTGGTGCACGACCCGGCGCCCGCCCTCGAGCTTGACCGCGCCCACCCCGGCCTCCTTCAGGAAGCGGGTGCCGGTCTCCAGGGCCTGGCGGGCCGAGGACTGGTACGAGCCGAAGGGCAGGTCCGCGACGATCAGGGCGCGGCTGGTGCCGCGCACCACGGCGGCGGAGAGGGTGATCAGCTCCTCCACCGTCACCGGCACGGTGTTGCTGTAGCCGAGGTGGTTGTCCGCGGCCGAATCGCCGACGAGCAGCACCGGAATCCCGGCCTCGTCGAAGACCCCGCCCGTCATGGCGTCGTACGCGGTGAGCATCGGCCACCGCTCGCCGCGCTGCTTGGCCAGCGCCAGGTCCCGAACGGTCACCCGGCGGCCGGTGCCGGTGGAGCCGTTGTAGAGGGTGAGCTTCGGTTCGCCGGAGAAGCCGGCGGCGGAGGGAACAGTCCCGGATATGGACATGATGTGAAGCACTCCTTGAGAGATCTCGTGGCGCCGCATTGGGCGTCCCCGGACTGTCTCGGATCGTCTCACTTCCACACCGTTGGCGCCAGACGGCCCAGCGGTCAGTTTGATATCGGCGGCGTGAGTCTCAGGAGGAACGCCAGAACTGGAACAGCCCCTGTCCGAGGCCGGGCCCGTCGGCCGGCTGGCCGGTCGCCTTGAGGATGTCGTTCACCAGCGTCGAGAAGCCGTCACGTACCGGCGGGAAGAAGAAGAGCAGCAGCAGGACCACGATGATCCCGTAGGGCCTGATCGGCTCCAGCGCCCGCCGGGTCTCGAAGCGCAGGTACGGCTCGAGTATCCCGTAGCCGTCGAGGCCGGGCACCGGGATCAGGTTGAGGATCGCGACGGCCACCTGGATGTAGGCGAAGAAAGACAGCCCCGCCCAGAAGTAAGCGTGCGCCCCGGCCGGGTTGAAGAAGGTG
>Ga0185299_10004128_pt1 | contig 17934 bp, 15 predicted proteins | sample PaiPotPPA55metaG_FD_128002 | JGI IMG/M metagenome (GOLD analysis project Ga0185299, IMG submission 128002) | Iron sulfur acid spring bacterial and archeal communities from Banff, Canada, to study Microbial Dark Matter (Phase II) - Paint Pots PPA... ...
GAGATGCTGGGGAATTTTTCGTTTGGCGACTACTTCAAGAAGGACGCTATTGCTTACGCGTGGGAACTGATCACATCGCAGGAGTGGTTCGGAATTTCGAAGGACAAGTTGTACGTGACTATTTTCATGGGCGAAGCTGGTGTTGAGCGCGACATCGAAGCTTACGATCTGTGGGCTAGGCAGGGCGTACCCAAAGATCGCATCTTCGAGATGGGGCTGAAAGATAATTTCTGGCAGATGGGCGACACTGGCCCTTGCGGTCCGTGCAGCGAGATTTATTACGACATGGGGCGGGTGGCTTCTGATGAGGGGCATGCGGACTGCGCGTTCCCCTGCGACTGCGGGCGGTATGTCGAGATCTGGAATTTAGTGTTCATGCAGTTTGACCGGGATATGAGCGGGAAGCTGAATCCGCTGCCCAAGCCGTCGATTGATACGGGGATGGGGTTGGAGCGGACGACGGCGGTGCTGCAGGGTGTTGTTTCGAATTACGAGACGGATTTGTTTACACCGCTGATCAAGCGGGCCGCGGAATTGACCGGGACGTCGCTTACTAAAGAACTGGAGAAGGAAGCCAAGGCGAAATCGGCGGCTTCTTTGCGAGTGATCGCGGATCACTCGCGCGCAGCGACGTTTCTGATTTCAGACGGCGTGCTCCCATCGAATGAAGGACGCGGCTATGTGTTGCGGAAGATTATTCGCCGAGCAGTCACTCACGGGCGTCTGCTGGGGCAGACGAAGCCGTTCCTGCACGAGATGGTTTTCTCCGTCCGTGATCTGATGCAGGATGCGTATCCGGAATTGTGCGAGACGGCAGAGCGAGTGTCGAAGGCAGTCTCGGCGGAAGAGAATCGCTTTGCTCATACCTTGGATCTCGGGTTGAGGAAGCTCGAAGAATCGCTTGGCTCTCAGATAATGGAGCAACACAGGCGAGAACTTGAGATGAGCCGCGAAGACTCCAAAGGCCTTCCCGAACGAAAGGGGATGTCGACAATTGCAGCTTGCGTTGCCGACCTTAGGGACATGGGCGCCACACCGGTATTTCCGGGAGAAAGCGCGTTTCAGCTCTATGACACATTTGGGATGCCGCTCGACTTCATGCAAGACATGGCGCGTGACCAAGGCGTCAGCTTCGATCAGGAAGGTTTCGATCGCGCAATGGAGGAGCAGAAGACGCGCGCTCGCGCCTCTTGGAAAGGCGCGGCGAAGCAGACTGCGAATCCCGCCTACCAGCAGCTTCCGAAATCAATCTTCGAAGGCTACCGGCAGACTCGCTCTGACGGCGCGGAAGCGCTGGCGATCATTCATAACGGCCAGGGTGCGCAGGAGCTCAATGCTGGCGAGTCCGGCGAGATCATTCTTGATCACACGCCGTTCTATGCCGAATCCGGCGGTCAGGTTGGCGACCGGGGATGGTTTTACTCCGACGATCACAACACCGTCGTCGCCGAGGTGACGGGATGCTATTCGCCCATTCAGGGTGTGCGGGCGCATCAGGTTGTCGCCAAGCAGACGCTGCGCGTGGGCGACAAGGTTGATTCTGTCGTAAATGCTGACGTTCGGCAGTCGACCATGCGCAATCACACGGCTACGCATTTGCTTCATGCCGGGCTGCGCGAGGTTTTGGGGAAGCATGTTAAGCAGGCGGGATCTTTGGTGGCACCGAATCATTTGCGTTTTGATTTTTCGCACTTCACCGCGGTGGAAGACGAAGAGTTGCAGGATATTGAGGACATCATTAACAAAGAGGTGCTGCGCAATCAGATCGTCGAGACCATTACTGACGTTCCCATCGAGGAGGCGATCAACACGTATCACGCAATGGCCTTGTTCGGTGAGAAGTATGGCGACAAGGTCCGCGTGGTGCGGATCGGCGACTTTTCGACTGAGCTTTGCGGCGGCACGCACACTGGGGCAACCGGCGAGATTGGGCTGATCAAGATTCTGAAGGAAGGCAGCGTGTCGTCGGGCGTCCGGCGGGTGGAGGCCGTTACCGGGGAGGGGTCTTTGCGTCACTTCCGGACTGATCATGAGCTGGAACAGGTGGTGTCGGCATTTGTATCTCCCACCTTTGCGCAAAAACCGCGCAAAGATGGGGCACCCTCAGACGAGATAGCGCATGCATCGCCTGCTGAAGCTTTGAAAGCTGAGTTTGAAAAGAAAGATGCTGAGATCAAGCGCCTAGCGCGGGAACTGGATCAGGCGCGGATGAAGTCGGCTTCGTCTTCGATCAGCACGGCGAACATCGGGGATCAAATCAAAGATGTGAAAGGCGTGAAGGTTCTGGCGCATCGCGTGGACAATCTGGAGCGGGCGCAGTTGCGCACGCTGGTCGATCAACTGCGCGAGAAGATTGGGTCGGGCGTGGTGGTACTGGGCTCGGCTTCGAATGGAAGCGTTTCGCTGATCGTGGGCGTCACCAAAGATTTAGTGGGCCGGGTGCAGGCAGGAAAAGTGATTGGCCCGGTGGCGCAGAAAGTTGGCGGCAAGGGCGGAGGGCGTCCTGATCTGGCTGAGGCTGGCGGCAAAGATCCGGCTGCGCTGGACTCCGCGCTGGCCGGGGTGTATACCGTGGTGGAATCGCTTTTAGGGCCCTAGCATCTCAGCAAGCAGGAGGTGCCCGATGGAAGACCGCATTCGTTTCGTGGAACACAAAGGAAAGCAAATCCTGCTGGTGGACGTTTCTCACTGCACTCCGACTGAGGTAGCAAAGATTGCCCTGTTGGTCCCTTCTTATGTCACCAGCGAGCCTCGCGCGTCGGTGCTGTTGCTCGCCGACTTCACGGGAGCGGAGTTTGACCGCGTCGCGATCGATCGCATGAAAGAGAGCGCGGTCTTCGACCGGCCGCATCTCAAGCGGTCGGCGTGGGTGGGAATCGAGAAACTGCCCAAAGTGTTTTACGAACACATCAAGAATTTTTCCCAGCGCGATCTGCCCGTCTTCGAGACCCGCGAGGAAGCGATGGACTGGCTGGTGAGTAGTGAAGAACTGCGAACAACGGATCGCACGCTGGGGGACCTGCCTAAGCGGCGCCGGCTCGGGGATACCGGCTAGCCGCGCGGGTATAACGGCGAATCGAGCCAGGAGTCCGTGGAGATAAGAGCTCAGGAGTACCTCATGGGCCAACCCCTCGACAAGGAAAAAGCATTCTTCTACGGCCAGTTCGTGCAGGCCGCCTACACCATGTTCAGGGACCCGCAGGGCGGAGACCCGCTCCGGCCTGAACCTGCCGGCATTCCGGCGGGATACGAGCTTGGGGCGTGGATCCACATGTCGGATTTCATCCTCAACCTCAAGGAGCCGGAATTTTACGGGATCGTCTGCCGCAAAGTCGACAACCCGGACTGGCGCATCGTCGCGATTCGCGGCACCGAAGGTGCAATTGAGTGGATCGATGACGCGGCCGCGCTTCCCAGGCCCTTCCGCCAGGTGCCCGACACGGGGCGCGTAGCCAGCGGGTTCGACAAAATCTACAGCTCATTGAAAGTGGTGAAGCGCAGGCTGGCCGAAGATCGCGCAGTGGCGGCAGCAGCTCCGGGGCTTCCAGCCCCACCTGAGACCTTCAATGGCTCCTTCGCCGAGCAACTCGATCAACTGGCCAACAGCCGCGAGCTGGCGCGCGGCGTGAGACGATCCATGGCTGAAGCGCGCCCGCCACGGCCCATGGTGGTTACCGGCCACAGCCTGGGCGCGGCCCTGGCCACACTGTTTGTCATGGAGAACGATTCGAAAAAAAAGTTCGACATCACCACGTCGTGCACGTTTGCCTCGCCGCGCGTAGGCAACCTGGAGTTCGCCAGGGCCTTCGATCAACTGCCCATCGATTCGTGGCGGATCGTGAATACACTCGACATAGTGCCGAAACTTCCTCCGCATATTCCCCTGTTGCTGGAATACGATCACGTCGACATTGCGTATCCGTTCACTTCCTCGGATTTCGCGAAAAACAGCCTGGTGTGCTGGCATGCGATGGAGACTTACCTGCACTGGCTGCAATCGAGTTCGCCGCTACTGCAGGAATGTGTGCCCTAGGATTGAGCAGTGTCTTCGAGTGTCGGCATTCGCGGGCGGGCGCCCCACGCCACACTTAGCTTCTCCACTTGAGCGTAACTGGTCCTGACATCGGATGTTTCATCTCGGCACCAGTTCGCTTAGCTTCCAGGTACGCGGCCTTCAACTGGAAATACCATTTGGCGGGACGGTCGGCGTCGTCGATCAGCATTAAATGCGGATTATGCTTCAGGCCTTCGGCTTGCAGTTCCATGGTGCGACGGTCCTGTTCGACGAATTTGGCGAAGACGAACTTCAGCAACTCGGGGCCAAGGGGCATCCAGCGGAAAATGTTCCAGGCGGCGACCACATCGATGCGGCACTGATTGCGAGTGATGGGCGTCACGGTGGTGAGGCTCGAGAACCAGTACTTCCCTGCCCGAATGGTTTCGGTGCGCCGGTTGGGCAGGACAAAGTCGATGGTGGTGGTGATGGAATCGGCGGCGGCGTAGAGACGCAACAGCTTGTAGGGCGCGGAGTTTGAGCTGGGCGTGTGCGCGCTCATGCGAAAACCATTGGGGATGGGCTCGAAATTCTTTTGCTTCTCGTGGATGCTGTGGCGGCTGCGCCACCACCACGCCTGATGCACGAACGGTCCATGCGCCGGATCCATGAGGCCGATGATGCCGTGGTCGATGCTGACCGGCATGTCGGCGATCAGGTAGGCAAGCTTGTACTTACCGCTGGACATTTCTTCGAACTTCTCAATCTGAGGGGCGGGATCGGGAGCTTCTTCTCTCGCGCTGAAACCCGCGCCCGGCGGGCCGGGATCAGGGATGTAGACCCAGACAAAACCATCCTGCTCTTCGCAGGGATAGCTGCCGGCATAGATGCGGTCCACTTTCAAGTTCTGGTCAGCCGTGAGTGACGGGATTAGTTCACACTGGCCGTTGTGCGCGTCGAACTTCCAACCATGATAGGAACACTCAACGTTTTCTCCATCGAAGCTGCCGCAGTGGAGAGGCATGCCGCGGTGAGGACAGGCGTCGTGCAGCGCGAAGGGACGGCCCGCGCGGTCGCGTCCGACGACGAGCGGAATCTCCAGCAGCAAGGCTTTGTGAAGCTGGTTGCGATGGACGCGGTCCGCGGGCAGGGCGCGATACCAGAAACCGGTGAGCATGAGCGAGTCGGTCGCCTGGCGTCGGGGAGAGTCGAGTTCGGGCATGGGGCGGAAATTGCTGTTTGAAAACCTATGCTAGCATCCGGGATGTTTCAGCGCGTACGGAACTGGGGCGAGGAGTCCCAGGGAAATCACCGGCGCCAGACCGAGCGAGAGCTCGTCGATCACATTTCAATCACACCTAGTCGTGATCTATAAGCAAATCGGCTGTGACCCGTAACTAAGGCAAGGTTGCGCCGGCGATTTGATCGCGCACGCATCGTAACGACTTGTGGGGGAGTGTGCAAGATTTGGCATACTCGACACGGTGGCACTACAGAGTTATTGTCAGAGGAAGATTCCTGTGCTACGGTAACTGAAATTTCACGCCTTCTTAAAAATTTTTCACGGGCCTCTTGATAGCGGGATCTGCGCGAAAGCGTTTGGGGTAGCGCCACTATGAAGGAAGCGATCGATCATATTCCGGCCGAGCAGCCAGGGGACGAGGAAAATTTTGCCAACCGCAAATTGATCCGTCCGGCGTTGCCGCGTGGGGAGCACAATCACGGGAACCACCCCAATCAAATGCAACTCACTGACCGCCGGGATCGGCCCGAAAGGCACGACCGCCCGGAACGGGGCGGGGAGCGCAGGTTTGAACGGAGCGACCGCGGCGACAAAGCGATGGGTCCAGGAGGCGGGCGCAAGGCTGCGCCTCCGGAGCAGACCAACGCCGAGAATTTTTATTATCAGAAACAGATGCAGTCGAAGACGCCGATGGTGATCGTGCTGCGTGATGGAGAGGAAATCCATGGCGTCATCGAGTGGTACGACAAAACCTGCATCAAGGTGGCCCGCGAAGACGGTGGACCGAACCTGATGATCTACAAGCCCGCCATTAAGTACATGTTCAAGGAAGAAGAGAACTGACGGTAGAAAAATTGAGCGATTGGGCCATTCGGTCATTGGGCAATTGAAGATCAGAACCCATCCTCTCAATTCGTTTTGAATCACTAAATCACCCGATCACTCAATCGTTGAATGGTTTACGCTGCTGATGCTCCCGTTGACAATCTCCCTTATCTCCAATAGCATCAATCACTTGAGGGATGACCCTAGCACCGCACCCGGGAGCCGCTCGTGATTAAGCTCGACATTATCAACGAAGTGGTCGCCAGAACCGGCATCACCAAGACCAAGGCCGAGTTGGCGGTGGAAACCGTTTTTGAGAGCATGAAGAACGCGCTGGCCCGCGGCAATCGCATTGAACTCCGCGGATTTGGTGTGTTTAACGTGCGCCCGCGCAAGACCGGTATCGGACGCAACCCGCGCACCGGAGCCGAGGTATCCATTCCTCCCGGCAAGGCCGTGCGGTTCAAGCCGGGGAAAGAATTGCAGTCGATTGATTGAAGTCAGTACCTAGTACTCAGTACCTAGTAGCGAGTGCCGAGCGAGATCGGTTCGAGCTGCTCCTGCACATTTTTCTAGCCCTCTTTCTCATCCCAGTTTTCTCTTCGTTCCATGCCAGATTCTGAGTCTTGTTTTTGCTGGGTACTGGGTACCCGGTACTAGATACTTCTTCTCGTAGTAGCATCTAAAGGAAAGGCCTCGATGGAATTGCGAGGCCGAAGAATCGCATGTCGGAACCTACTCCTCCGCTAGCTTCTCCCACTCTCGAATACGATCGGCCCATTCCACTGCCGGAGCCACGCGCACCACGGCAGCGGTACTGGTTGCATGCGTTGTTGCTGGTAGCGACTTGCTTTACCACGCTGGTGGTCGGTGCGCGGATGCAGCACAACTTTGCGCTCGGCCGGCCGGCGTTCTTATTTGATAACTCTTCCTCGCTTTTCCAGTTGCCGTGGGCACTCCAGAAACCCGCGCGCCTGTTGCTTGGGATTCCTTTTGCCGGCACGCTGATGCTTATCCTGATGGCGCACGAAATGGGACACTACCTTTATTGCAAACGCTACCGCGTATGGGCCACTTTGCCGTTCTTCATTCCAGCGCCAACCTTGATAGGCACCTTCGGAGCTTTCATCCGCATCCGCTCCCCCATCCGATCCCGCACTGCATTATTCGACATAGGAATCGCCGGCCCGATCGCGGGATTCGTGGTGGCTGTGGGCGTACTTGCGGTTTCGCTGGGATTGTCCAAACCGATTACCGCCGGAACGCCCGCCGCCGATCTGGAGCTTGGACTGCCCATGATCTTCCAGTTGATGCATCGACTGTTGGCGGCTGCAGGCGCCGGCCACGACGTGGCCGTGTTGCCGCTGAATCGAGTGTTGCTGCATCCGGCAGCCATTGCGGCCTGGGTAGGGATGTTTGCCACGGCTCTGAACCTGCTGCCGGGAGGCCAACTCGACGGCGGCCATATCGTATTCTCCATCGCCCCTCGGGCGCATCGTTGGATCTCGAGGCTCACAGCGATCGTGCTCCTGATTATGGCTTATTATTTCAGCTATATCTGGCTGATGTGGGCGGTGCTGCTGCGCTTGAGCAGCCTGCGTCATCCCCAAGTAGCGGAATGGCCGAAGGTTTCTGGCGGCCGGATCGTGTTGGCTGGATTTGCGGTTCTCATGCTCGCGCTGACACTCATGCCTACCCCCCTCATGCAGCCGGCTACGGCCAACGAACCAGCGCGCCATTTTTCTCTGCGAGAAATCTCGCACCAGCTGCCAGGGATATGGCGCGAGATTCGTAGGCCGTAGGTTTCATTGCAATGCGCAGAGGCGTCGGTTCTGGCCTGCACACCCATTCTCTCGTATACTCCTTTATTCAATCGTTTTAATTGAAGAGTTGGAGGCAGCCTTACCGTGAAAAAGCTAGCCGCTGTTCTTCTGTGTCTGGCGGGGTGTTTCGCTTTCGCGCATTCTGCCGCAGGCCAGACCATCGCAGTTGACGTTTCGCATCCCACGAATCATTTCGTGCCTAAAGAAACTCTGGGCGCGGGTGTGGACCGCATTGCCGCGGAGGCAATCGACAAAGACTTGCAGCAACCTACGCTAGAGAAAACGCTGGCCTCGGGCTGGCAGCCGGTTAGCTATCGTCAGAATACGGAACTCGCGGTCGAGGCATGGCATTGGAATCCGCAAGGAAGTTGGAGCGATCGGCGCGGCAAAGGATATTTCACCGGCTCCGCAACTCCCACAGAAGCAATTCGCTATTCCTATGGCTATCCGCTGCCGCGCCGCGGATTCACCCGCAACGACGGCACCGATAATGTGGGCTTCTCCCGCCTCACCGACGGTGACCTCAATACTTTCTGGAAAAGCAATCCCTACCTCACGCAGCGCTTCACCGGCGAGAGCGATTCGTTACATCCGCAATGGATCGTGATTGACCTCGCCCAGATGCAACCGGTCACCAGCATTCGCATCGCTTGGGGAGAGCCTTACGCCCGGCGCTATGTAGTGGAGTACTGGAGCAGCGATGATCCGGGGGCCGATGGTCCAATGAAAGCGCAGGCCAGCGGCGCCTGGCGCACGTTTCCGCAAGGAAAGACCACCGATGGAAAAGGCCAGACCGAAACCATTCGCTTGAGCAGCACTCCAATCGCGGTCAGGTTCGTGCGGATTTGGATGACGGAATCGTCGAACACGTGCGTTGCAGACGGCACCACCGATCCCAGCCTGGATCTGCGAAATCTGGATCCGCGGAATTGTGTGGGCTACGCGATTCGCGAGCTTTATCTCGGTACAACCACCGGCGACAGCGAGTTTCACGACATCCTCCGCCATACGCCGGAGCAGGAGCAGACCGCAACGTATTGCTCGTCGGTCGATCCGTGGCATCAGCCGTCGGATTTGGGATCGACCAAGCAGGCGCAGATGGGATTCGATCTGTTCTTCACCAGCGGTGTGACGCGCGGCCTGCCGGCGATGGTCCCCGTCGCAATGCTCTATGACACTCCCGACAACGCCGCGGCGGAAATTGCGTATTTGAAAAAGCGCGGCTATCCCATCTCTTACGTCGAGATGGGCGAGGAATCCGATGGGCAGTACATGTTGCCGGAAGACTACGCCGCGCTGTATCTGCAGTGGGCGACGACGATTCATAGCGTAGACCCCGCGCTCAAGCTTGGTGGCCCGTCGTTCCAGGGAGTCAACAAGGACATCGAAGTCTGGCCGGATGCAAGAGGAAAAGTTTCGTGGACAGCACGGTTCATCGATTATCTGAAGCAACATGGACGCATGAACGATCTGGCGTTTTTCTCGTTCGAGCACTATCCCTACGATCCTTGCAAGACGCCGTGGGGCGTGCTGTACGACGAGCCCGCGTTAGTAAGCAACATCGTGAAAGTGTGGCATGAGGACGGGATTCCGGCGGACATGCCGTTGTTCATCACGGAGGGAAATCTGTCGTCGGGCGCGAGCGAAACTTATCAGGATATTTTTGCGGGAGTCTGGCTGGCGGATTACATCGGATCGCTCTTGAACTCTGGGGTAAAGGCGGTTTACTTCTTCCATTATCTGCCGCTGCAAATGGAGCCGGGATGCAACGCCTCTCCGGGGACATTTGGAATGTTTACGGTGGACGCCAATTATCAGATTCAGCAGCCCCTGGCGCAGTTTTTTGTGGCACAGCTCATCAATCTCGAATGGGCGCAGCCCGCCGGCGGCGAGCATCAGGTGTTCGCCGCGAAAAGCGACGTGGGAGATGGAGCCGGTCACGCATTGGTGACGGCGTATGCGGTGAAGCGTCCCGATGGAGACTGGGCGGTGATGGCGGTGAATCGAGACCAGCAGAATGCGCACCGGCTTCGGATTATTTTTGAGGGAATAGCGGACAAAAAGAGCAGCTTCGTCGGGCCGGTGGAGGTTTCAACTTTCGGCAGCGCGCAGTATCAATGGCATCCTCCGCAGATGCGCTTTATGGCTCATGCCGAGAACAGCGGTGAGCGGACGATAGTGCCCACGACGAGAGGATGGGCCGATCCCGATGGGCCGATTCTTCATAACAGGCTGATTGCAGAGAAGGACACGCTGTTCGATCTCCCGGCAGCTTCGGTGTCGGTGATTCGAGGAGGCGTCAGCGGAGTGAAGTAGCAATGAGCCATCGCTGGAGATTTGTTGTTCCTTTACTCATGGCTTCCGATTCCGGCCCTCAATCGTAAAACGTCACGAATTTCACACACTGTTAACATCCTAGCCTTCCTGGCGTGCGTCCAAAGCACGTCCGAGCCCATTCACCCGGGCAATCCCTCCAAGGAGAAGCACCAATGAAAATCCAACATTCCGCTCGATCGATTGCTTTGCTCAGCGTTCTACTCACGGCCCTGGCTGCGGCCGGGCAGGTTATTGCGGCGGTTCCGTATACTGTTTCGACATTTGCTACCGGCGTCGCAAATGTCTACTTCCAGCCCGACTCGATTGCGCTGGTCGATGGCCATATCTTCATTGGCTACGGGAATGGAGCGGCGCCCGACGGCTCCGACGGCAAGAGCAGCACGATTGTCGAATACAAGATGAACGGCGATGTGGCCACGACATACTCCGTGGTCGGCCACAACGACGGACTGCGCGTGAATCCGCAGACCAAGGAGCTATGGGCGATGCAGAACGAGGACGGCAGCCCCAATCTGGTGATCATCGATACCACCAAGGGGACGCAGACGGTCTACACCTTCGGGCCCACGCCGCACGGCGGGGGCTATGACGATATCTCGTTTCGTGGCAGCGACGTGTTCTTGAGCGCGTCCAACCCTTCCAACAACCCGAATTTCGCCCCTGCCGTGGTGGAGGCGACATCAGCGGCACTGTAGTCAACGTCAGCGAGGCGCTCAATGCAAGCGCCACGGCCACCGACATCCCCACCGACACTCCGGTAACTCTGAATCTTCAGGATCCGGATTCGATGATCTTCAACCGCTTCGGCGATCTGGTTTTGGACAGTCAAGCCGATGGCGAGCTGATCATTGTGCATCATCTGGGATTCATCGATCAGAGCGTATATCACCTCGGGCTCACCCTTAACGGCGCTGCCACTCAGGTCGACGATACCATCGAGGCAACCTCCCCCCACGGCACCATTCTCGTGTCGGATCGCGATGCAGGAGTTGCGGGAATCATTTATGCCATCTCCAAGAACATTTTTTCTCCTGGAGCCGCATACACCGCAACGCCGACTTCCGTGGGGAGTCTGGATTTTGACACGGGAGTGATCACGAATGTTGTGACCGGAATGGTGAGTCCGCACGGGATGGCGTTTATTGCAGAAAAATAGAATGCGCTTTCAGAGGGGGCGGTGTTATGCCGCCCCAGTTTCTACATCAGCCACAATGCATCTACGTCCACAATCACCTGTGTGCGCGGAATTTTCTGCGCGGCGGCGTAGGCCAGCATGGCGCGCAACGTCGCATTCAGCTTTTCGCGGCTGGGCGACTTAAGCACGAAATGATAGCGGTAATCGCGCTTGAGCCGCATAATCGGCGCGACTGCTGGGCCGAGCACGCGCACGCCTTCATGCCGTTGCTGCTCAAACCACTTTCCCAACGTGCCCGACCATTGCAACGCCTCGTCAAGTTTGCCGCTGCGGATGAGCACGTTGGCCAGCGCGGAGTATGGCGGATAGTGCATCCAACTGCGGAAGCGCAATTCTTTTTCATAGAATCCGGCGAAGTCATGGCGGGCCGCATATTGCACCGCGTAGTGATCCTGAAAATACGTTTGCAGAATCACTTTGCCGGGAGACTGGCCGCGCCCGGCCCGTCCGGCGACTTGCGTGAGCAATTGGAACGTGCGCTCGGCGGCGCGAAAGTCAGGGAGTCCCAGCGCACTGTCGGCGCCGACCACGCCGACCAGGGTGACGCCGTGAATGTCGTGGCCCTTGGCGATCATTTGAGTGCCGACCAGCAAGTCGAGTTCGCCTTCGCTGAGCGCGTTCAGCGTGCGCTCGAAATCTTCGTGTCCCCTGACAGTGTCGCGATCGAGGCGGGCGATGCGCGCCTGGGGAAACATGCCGTGCAGCAATTCCTCCAGCTTCTCTGAGCCGGTGCCAAGAAAATACACGTACTCGCTGCCACAATGAACGCAGGCTTTGGGCACCGGCGCCGTGTAGCCGCAGTAGTGGCAGACCATTTTGTGCTCACGCTTGTGGTGGGTGAGGGCGATGGCGCAGTTCTGGCACTCCAATTTCTTGCCGCAGGTGCGGCATAGTACCACCGGAGAATATCCACGGCGATTGAGCAGCACCATCACCTGCTCTTTGCGGTCGAGGCGCTCTTTGATTTCCGCGGCAAGCTTGCGCGAGATGACTTGCTCGTGGCCGGTTTCCTGGAATTCCTGGCGCATGTCGATGATCTCGACTTCCGGCAGAGGACGCTGCTCCACGCGGTCGGGCAACTCGACCAGCGCGTACTTATTTTTCTTTGCGTTGAAATACGACTCGAGTGATGGCGTTGCGGAGCCTAGCACGACAACGGCGTTCGCCATCTTGGCTCGCACCACCGCGATGTCGCGGGCATGGTAGCGTGGCGTCTCCTCTTGCTTGTACGAGGAATCGTGCTCTTCGTCGACGATGATCAAAGCGAGATCGGCAACCGGCGCGAAGACCGCTGAGCGCGTGCCGACAACCATGCGTGCATCCCCGCTCTTGATGCGGTGCCACTGCTGCGCGCGCTCCTTATCGGAAAGCGCTGAGTGCAGGATGGCGACTTCGTCGCCGAAGATCTGATGCAGGTCGGCGGCAACCGCCGGCGTGAGGCCGATTTCAGGGACGAGGAGGATGGCGGACCGTCCCGCTTCAAGAACCGCACGCATGCCCGCGAGATAGACGGCAGTCTTGCCCGAACCGGTGACGCCGTGCAGAAGGATACCGGAAAACTTTCTCGCGTCAACTGCTGCGCGCAAGCGGTTCAGTGCGGCTTGCTGAGCTGAGGTGAAATCGAATTCGAAAGACGGCCGTGGTTTGCTGCGCGAAATGGCGAAGGCCGCCGGCTCTTCGACCATTTCGATCAGACCGCGTTTCACCAACGTGCTGATCGTCGTTCGAGGAATTTCGAGCGCTTGCAGCGTGTCTACTGGAACGCGGCCTCCAGCGGCGGCGAGCGTCTCGACGAGCCGGCGCTGGTTGTCGTTCAGTTTTCCGTCAGCGGACTTGAGCAGCGCGATTTTTATCGTTCGCGTGGCGTCGCGGACAGCGGAAATGTCTTCGCGCACTAGCCATTTCTTCCGCACCATCCCGCTCAGGATTGTTCTTGAGACGCGAGCGCCTGCCAGCAGCTTTTCTTCGCGGATCGGGACAGTCTCTCCGGATTCTGGCTCTTGGGCGCCTAAATAATCGAGCAAGCGGAACTCTCCGGCCTGCTCCTCCGGAGTCCGCCGCGAACGCGCGGACGATCCTGACATGCCCGCCAGATGCAGCGCCAGTTGGCCTTCCGCAGTGATGCGGTAAGCCATGCCGCGTTTAAACTCCGCATTCAACGGCAGCATCGTTCGGAAGACTTCGCCGAGCGGCGCGAGATAGTAGCCGGCAATCCAGCGGCCGAGCCGCAGCAGTTGTTCGTTGAGCACCGGCGAAACATCGAGTACATTGAGTATCGTTTTTGTTTTGACCGATGGCTTCCGGTCGTGCAATTCGACCACGATGCCAGTCATGCGCTGCTGGCGAAAAGGCACGAGTACGCGGCCGCCGACGACAGGATTGGCCTCGGCGGGGACACGGTACGTAAAGACCATGTCGAGCGGAACGGCCAGGGCAACGTCGCAGAATTCGGGCATTGATTGGAAGGATAAACTAGCGCGGATGCGTCATCACGAACTGTCGTTCCGCCTCGAACTGTCATCGCCTTGAACTGTTATCCCGAGCGCAGCGAGGGATCATGGTGTCTGCGTGAAGCGGCAGCACTTTTGACGCAGGCAAGAACCAGGCTGCCTCGCGCTGCTCGGGATGACAGCGACCTTAATACAGTTATTCGGAGGCTCTTTTGGGGGGCTCAATCCCCAGGTACTTCATCACCATCTGCAAATCCTTCCAGGCCTCGCTCTTCTGCCGCGGATCGCGCAGCAAAAACGCAGGGTGATAAGTAACTGCCAGCCGCGCTCCGGGCCACGAAGGATCGCCGCCCCGAACACCCGCCGGCTTGAAATCATAAAAACGGCCGCGCAGTTCCGACATTGGAGCATTGATGGCAAGCAGGTTCTTCGCGGCCACCGCACCCAGAGCAACGATGACTTTAGGCTTGATGACCGCGATCTGGCGCATAAGAAACGGCGAGCACGTTTCACACTCGTCGCGCTCCGGGGTCCGGTTGCCGGGCGGACGGCACTTGACTATGTTCGCGATGTAAACTTCCTCGCGCCGCAAGCCCATCGCCTTGATCATGTTGTTGAGCAACTGTCCGGCGCGCCCGACGAAGGGTTCGCCCTGCGCATCCTCGTCGGCGCCCGGCCCTTCGCCCACGAACATCAACTCCGCCCGCGGATTGCCCACGCCAAAGACGATCTGCTTGCGGCCCTGCTGGTGCAGTTTGCAGCGGGTACAGTCGCCGAGGTCTTCGCGAATCAACTTGAGTGCGGCGACGGGATCGGCCACTCCATACTCCGGCTTCGGCGCTACAATTTCGAAGATATTTTCCTCGGCGACAGCCGGGACAACGGCGGATTTCCTTGCGGACATTTCCTCTCGCAATTCTAACTGGGATACTGAGAATGTCGCTGAAGCCGACTTTGCAGACAAAGACGCCGCAAGGACGCCGACATCACCCAGTTGAGCCTCCGCCAATCGCGAACCCTGCGGCTCTCGACGATAGAAATCGTAGATGCCCAACTCATGGTAGTAGCGGACGCGTTCGGCAAGAGCGCGCTTCAATTCGGGGCCAAGTGTGCTTCCCACTCCTTAGTGCTCCACATCAAAGTAAATCTTCGTCGTCGCCCGATACTGCAACACTTTTCCTCCCTCGAGTTCCATGTCGAGCGAGTCAACATGCGCCCACTTGATCCCGCGCACTGTCTTGCCCGCCTCGGCCACGGCATTCGTCGCCGCTTTGGCAAAGCTTTCTTTAGAGGTTCCAATGATGTCGATAACTTTCTGCGTCATCACACGCTCCTTGAAGAAGTTTGACGGAATTGTACTCTAGAAGTCCGATCCGGCGCAGCGTGATGCGCTCGCCCGTTCGCATTGAACAATCTTGGGAAAATTCGCTTTCAGGCTTTCACGGGCGACTTGCGCCGCTCACGAATGTGGGCAACCTGGTCGAGCACGCGTTGCGCCACTTCCCACTTCGTTGTCTCCGGAACTTCGACAACCTCGTCGTGAGTAATGATGGTGACTTCATTGCGATCGGAGTCGAAGCCGATGCCTTCGCGCGAAACGTCGTTCACAACGATGGCGTCAAGATGTTTGGCCGCGAGCTTCTGGCGGGCGTTTTCCAGGACGTTTTCAGTCTCTGCCGCGAAGCCCACGACAATCTGCGACTGCTTGCGCACAGAAATTTCCTTAAGAATGTCGGCGGTTGGTTCGAGTTCAAGAGTGATCGGCCCTTTGCGTTTTATCTTTTGCGGGGACGCTGATTTCGCCCTGTAATCGGAGACAGCAGCGCTCTTGATCACAACCGTGGCTTGTGGAAAGAGATTGAGCACAGCGTCGCGCATCTGTTCCGCCGATTCTACGCGCGTGATTTCAGCCGCTGCCGGCGGCGTGAGAGCCGTCGGTCCACTCACCAGAAGCACGCGCGCGCCGCGGCGCAGCGCGGCTTCCGCTATGGCGTACCCCATACGTCCGCTGGATCGGTTGGTGAGATAGCGCGCCGGATCGATCTTTTCGTGCGTCGGTCCGGCGGTGACCAAAACGGTTTCACCGGCAAAATCCTGTGACGCGCCCAGTGCTTCCAGAACTGCGGCGACGACGGCTTCATTCTCGGCAAGCCGACCAGAGCCAGTCATTCCGCAAGCGAGATATCCCGAGCCTGGTTCAACAATCTTCACCCCTCGCCGCCGGAGGATTTCCAGATTCGCCTGCGTCGCGGGATGATTCCACATGTTGACGTTCATCGCGGGAGCGACCACGACTGGAGCGGTGGTGGCAAGATAAAGCGTGGTGAGAAAGTCGCCGGCAATGCCCTGCGCGAACTGCGCCAGCACGTCGGCCGTGGCTGGAGCAACCACCAGCGCGTCAATCGACTGCGCGACCGCGATGTGCTCGATGGCAGAGTCGATGTTCGCAGCCTGCTCTTCACCGGGCGCGAACATCCCCGTGATCACTTTTTCGCCGGACAGCGCGGCGAAAGTGAGCGGGCGAACAAACTCCTGGGCTGCGCGCGTCATGATGACTTGCACGCGCACGCCGCGGTCTTGCAGCAGGCGCACAATCTCGGCCGCCTTGTAAGCCGCGATGCCGCCCGTCACTCCGAGAGCAACTTTCATGGTGATTAGATGCAGCCGGCCACGGCGCGATTTACGCGTCGTGTCCGAAAGCCTGATCCAGGACTTCGGCAGCCTGCTCGGCTGCGCTGCGCGTTTCGGGAATCTCCCACTTTACTTTGCCCGCGCGGATCTCGTCTTGCGCGATGCGGCAGGGTTTGCGGGAATTGGTTTGTACCACCGGCGGGGCTCCGGATTGCAATTGGCGGGCACGCCGGGCGGCGACCAGAATATAGCGATAGTTGCTGTCGAAGCCTTCGATCAATTTCATGGACTCTCTCCCCTTCATACCGGGTTGCAAGATTTCGATTGCCGAAAGTTGTTGCGCTTCGTTCCTCGCCAAAGAAGCCGAGAACTGCTCCTGTTATTTTCCCACGAAATTCAAGATTGCGGGGGCCGCCGCCGCCAAATATGGTTACCGAGGATTACTCCCTTCGGGTTCGTCAGGCGGCTTAAACGAGTCCAGAATCCCTTTCAGCCGTTCGCGAGCATTGGCCAGCCGGCAGCGCTCCGCGAGGGCCATCACCGCCGATTCCTCACCGGACAGCGGCCGCCCTGAGCGCAGCAGGCGTTCGGAGCGCACGATCGCCTGCAGAATCTTGCTCGATTCCTTCAGCAGGTCATTGACGAGAATGTAGTTGTAGCGATCATAGTTCTGAATTTCGCGGCTGGCCGTGACCAGCCGGCGCTGAATGACCTCTTCGCGATCTTCGCTGCGCTTGCGCAAGCGCTCTTCCAGTGTCTTGCGATTCGGAGGCAGAATAAAAATGCTGGTCGCGTCGGGGAGTTTTTGCTGGATCTGCGCGGCGCCCTGTACGTCGATGTCGAGCAAAAGGTCGTGGCCTCTGTGTTCCGCCTCGCGCAGAAAGCGGCGCGCCGTCCCATAGTAGTTGCCGAAGACTTCGGCATGCTCAAGGAACTCGCCGTCGCGGATCATCTTCTCGAATTCGGAACGCGAGACGAAATAGTATTGCTTTCCATTTTCCTCGCTGCCGCGCGGCCCCCGCGTGGTGTAGGAAATGGAAAAATCGAGGTCGCTCACTGACTTCAGCAGCTCGTTGACCAGCGTCGATTTGCCCGAACCAGACGGGGCCGAGATGATGTATACGATTGGCTGGTGGGCTGAAGAACTCATTCCAGGTTCTGCACCTGCTCACGTGATTTTTCGATCTCCGCCTTCATGACGAGTCCAGCTTCGGTGATCTTCAGCGCATCGCCGGCCAGGCCGGAGGTTTTCGAAAGCAGCGTGTTGGCCTCGCGATTCATTTCCTGCAGCAGGAAGTCGAGTTTCTTTCCTACTTCCCCATGCTGGTCGAGCAGACCCAGGAAATGCTGCACGTGGTTTTCCAGGCGGACGATTTCCTCCTGAATGTCGCTGCGGTCGACCAGAAGCGCGGCTTCCTGCAGCACACGCTCACGGT
>Ga0185299_10004129_pt1 | contig 17928 bp, 19 predicted proteins | sample PaiPotPPA55metaG_FD_128002 | JGI IMG/M metagenome (GOLD analysis project Ga0185299, IMG submission 128002) | Iron sulfur acid spring bacterial and archeal communities from Banff, Canada, to study Microbial Dark Matter (Phase II) - Paint Pots PPA... ...
GCTTCGAAAAAGCTCCGACTCTTGCTCCCGCCGACCTGCTCGCCGACGTGTCGTTTCTTACGGACGACATGGAAGGATTCAAGCGATATCTCAATGCGAACAAAGTCTACTTTGACGAACGCAAGATGAAGCACGGAGCGGATCTCGTCAGCCTGTTGCTTCAGGACCCGGAAGGACACCACATTTCGATCACGGACTCGTATCACTTGGCCAATTCTGAGGACCTGAAGGCCGGCCTCCCTCCCACGAACCCCTCCAATCCCATTCGCATCATTCACGCTGGCTTCGTGGTCAGAGACCGCGCTGCCACCGACCATTTCTACAAAGATATTCTCGGCTTCCGTCCCTACTGGCACGGCGGCATGAAAGACGACGAAACCAACTGGGTCGCCATGCAAGTCCCCGACGGCACCGATTGGGTCGAGTACATGCTGAATATTTCGCCCAATGCCGATAAACACACTCTCGGCGTCATGAATCATATTTCTCTCGGTATTCCTAACATTCACGCCATCAACGACGAGGTCACAAAGGCAGGCGTCAAACCCAACGAAGCTCCCAAAATCGGCCGCGATGGCAAATGGCAGCTCAACCTCTACGACGCCGACCTGACTCGTGTCGAATTCATGGAATTCACCCCCACCCAAAAACCTTGCTGCTCCGAATTCACCGGCCCGCATCCCGGATCGCAACCCCCGTCCCAGGCACGCCCTTAGCCATCATGCCTATTCGCTCGCCAGGTCAATTCCCCCGGTTTCCGCGTCTCGGCACCCTGCTGTTCCTTTTTCTTAGCTGCTCTCTTGTTCCGCAAGCCCGCGCTCAAGACCTCGACAAGCCTCTCCAAAACATCGACGAGGAAATCACCGCATTCTCTTTCGCTCCTGACGGCCGCATCGTCTACTCCGTCCGCCGTAACATCAAAACCAAAAAATACGATCTTCAGCACGACGACATCTGGCTCCAGGAAACCAACGGCAAGCACCGCCGCCTTCTCCAGGGAGACAAGTTCAACCGCGGCGAAGAGCTCTTCTCCTACGCCGTTGACTCCTTCCACTGGTCTCCCAACGGCCGCATGTTCCTCGCCCAGCTTTTCACCACCACCGTCGTCGACGAAGGCCGCACCGAAGATTCCTACCAAGCCCTCGCGTTCGAAGACAATGGCAAAGAAATCCACTTCGGCAAAGGCGAAAACATCATTAAGGATTGCTACAACGCTTCCTGGCTTCAGGACAATTCCACGATCATCTATTTCAACGAAGCCATCAAGCCGCGCATGCTCTTCTCTTTCCGCTACATGAACACTTCCACCGGCCCCGCCGGCCCCGCTTTCGAAGGCCGCACCTTCATCGACTCCGACCGCATCCCCCGCACCAATGCCGCCATCGCCATCGAACAAGACCGCGCACAATCGGGACCGCCGCGCCTCCAGCGCCTCGAACTCCTCGCACAAGACAACAAGGAAGTCGCCACGCTCGACGGCTACGCCGGCGGCCTCTCCGTTTCACCCAGCGGCAAAAAAGCGGCGTATTTCATTGACAGAGAAGTCTTGGAGGTTCGTGACCTCGCCGCCCCCGATCATTTCGTTCGCCTCCGCGTCGGCCTCGGAGTCCTCCACTGGTCCCCCGAAGAAAACCGCATCATGCTGAAACGCGCCATCGAAAGAAAATCCGGCGACCTTGTTTGGATAAATATTCCCCAGCTCCCCGCACAAAAAAACGTCAAAGACGTCCCCGTCCTCACACCCACGCCGCAACCAATCCTCCGCGGCATTTCAATCCGCGAATTCAACATCTCGCCCGACGGCCGCTTCCTGGCCGTAATCCTCCCCGGCAAGCGCAATCTCGTAGTCTTCCCCCTCCCGCTCTGATTCTTCGTAGGGGCACGGCATGCCGTGCCCGGTCGTTGCCTCGCTGTACCCGTTGTCCGTTCGAAGCAGCGAGTTTTCGCCACGACAAATAAAAAAACCGCGCAAACCTCCGCGCGGTCCATCTTTCCTTCGCCTCACTTCATCCCAACTCTTTCACTCGCCTCCGATGCTCCACCAAAACACAAGCGTCCTCCACCACAATCAACCCTGCCGCCCTCGCCCGCTCCGCCGCTTCCGCATTTTCAATCCCCAACTGCATCCACACCACCTTCGCTCCAATCATTATCGCGCTGTCCACCACCGGCGGCACATCTTCCGCCCGTCGAAACACATTCACAATCTCAATCTTCTCCGGCACATCCTCCAGCCGCGCGTAACTCTTTCTCCCCAAAACTTCCGTCTCATTCGGATTCACCGGAATTATTTTATATCCCGCGCTCTGCATATACTCCGTCACTTCATAACTCGCCCGCGCCGGATTCGAAGACAATCCCACCACAGCAATCGCCTTATATTTTCTAAGAATTTGCAGAATAGGATCTACTGCACCGCCAGCGCCATCCGGCAACGACACTCTCATCGAGCCGCCAACTCGCCTTTTCCCGCGCGCTTCCTTAAAATCTCCGCCATCGCATCGAGGCACTTCTCGTTTTCTTCCGATGTGCCAATCGAAATACGAATCGCCTCGGGAAATCCCATCCAACCCAGCGGACGAACGATCACTCCCATTTGCAGCAACTCGTCGCAAATCTCTTTCGCTTGCGGCCCTACTTCCATAAAAATAAAGTTCGTCTCGCTCGGCACCGGTCGCAAACCCACCTTCGTCAGCCCCGCGCTCAATCTCGCGCGCTCCAAAGCGTTGGTTGAAATACAGCGCTCAACGTGCTCCTTGTCATCCAGTGCGGCCAGCGCTCCCGCCTGCGCCGTTCCCGACGTATTGAAAGGCGTTTTCAATTTGGTCATCGCGGAAAGCAGTGCGGGCCGCCCGATAGCGTACCCGATGCGCATTCCCGCCAGCCCGTATACCTTCGAGAATGTCCGCAGGATCAGCAAGTTCCCCCGCTTGCGATACGCTTCCGGCGACGAACGCAGATTTAAACTCGGCGCGTAATGTATGTACGCCTCATCCAGCACAACCAATACACCATCTGGCACGCCGGCAAGAAACTCCGCGAACTCCTCCCCATTAAAAGCCGTTCCTGTAGGATTGTTAGGATTTGCCAGATAAATCACCCCAGTCTTCGGGGTGATCGCCTTCGCCATCGATCGCAAATCAAATGCAAAATGCTTCTGCGGCACGAGCACCAATTCCGCACCGCTCGCTCGAATCGCCACCGAAAACGGCGCATAGCTCCCGTGCGATGTCAGCCCCTGCAACCCCACCCGTAAAAGCACGCGCGACGCTAGATCAATAATCTCACTCGACCCCAACCCGATAAATATCTCTTCCGGCGCGACTCCCGTCCGCGCGGCCAGCGCCTCGCGCAGCAGGTGCGTTCCGCCGTCCGGATAACGGTGCGCATCGCTCAGCGCCTTTTTAGCCGCTTCCACCGCGAGCGGCGAAGGCCCCAGCGGATTCTCGTTCGAAGCGAGCTTCACCGCATGAATCTTCAGCTCGCGCTCCACTTCCTCAATCGGCCGCCCCGGCACATAAACCGGCAGCCCCCGAATGTAATCCGGTATCAAGTCTTCAATCGTCCGTGTCATCGATTCCTATCCGCCCCTCGCGTGCCTCAACTTCTAGTGTTGCTTCAATCTATTCTCGCATCTTCAACGCGCTCTTCTCTGCGAACTCTGTGCTCTCCGTGTCCTCTGTGTAAAAATCTTTTGTCCTGGTTTTTTTTCACCCGCCGCTAGCCGCTTTCTTCAACTGCGCGATTTCTTTTTCTGTCAACACTCGAAATCTCCCCGGCTCCAAATCCAAAACCAAAGGCCCCATTCGCACCCGCCGAATCTTCTCCACCAAATGCCCCACCCGCTCAAACATCCGCCGAATCTGCCGGTTCCGCCCCTCAATCAAGACCACCTCGTACCACGGATTTTCCCCGTCCTCGAACAACCGTATCTTCGCCGGAGAAGTCTTCACCCGCCGCCCATCCTCTAACTCAATCACAATCCCCGCCCTCAAACGCTCGATCCTTTTCTCGTCCGGCCTTCCGCTCACCTTCACCAAATACGTCTTCGGCATGTGCGACCCAGCCTTCATCATTCTTTCCGCGAGCGCCCCGTCATTCGTCATCAACAGCAAACCCTCGCTCGCAAAATCCAGCCGCCCCACGGGATAAACTCGCCCCACGCTCTTGCCCAAAATATCTGCGACCGTCGGCCTCCCCTCCGGATCGCTTACGGTAGTCACATACCCCTTCGGCTTGTTCAACATAAAATAAAGCAGCTTCTCCGGCCTCGCGATCACCTTTCCGTCAACGCAAATCGTATCTTTTTCCGTATCAGCCTTAGTCCCCAACTCGCGCACAACCGTCCCATTCAGTGTCACGCGCCCCGCCAAAATAATCTCTTCCGCCTTGCGCCGCGACGCAACCCCGCAAGCTGCCATAATCTTCTGCAATCTCTCAAGAGCCATCAGCGCGATTGTTCCTGCAAATGAAAACTAGCTACTCGGTAGGACCGGTCTTCATCCCGGCGTTTTTCTTTCTCTTCTTCTTTGCAAACTCTGTGCCCTCTGTGTTGAAATCCGCTTCGGCCCTTCCTCTAGTCCATCATCTTTCTTCACCGCCGCGCTCTTCCGCAAAGCCTCCACTTCCTTCGGCCCCAGCAATCGGTATCTCCCCCGCGGCAATCCTTCCACGGTCAAGCTTCCCAATCCAATTCGCATCAACTTTTCCACCGGGTGCATAGCCTTCATCAACACGCGTCGCATCTCTTCCTTCTTCGAATCTCGCATCCGCACTTCGTACCAAAAATTCGCCGCCCGCCCGCGCGTAGCGTCCGGCTGCCGCACCGTTTTCATCTTCAACCCAATCTCTTTTCCAAAGCGGTCCAAATCCGCCAAGGTCAGCATCCCCTTTACCTTCACGTGATACACCTGCTCGATCTGCGCCCAATTCTTCAACATCTCCGCCGCCAAATCTCCGTCATTCGTCAAAAACACCAGCCCCGACGCCGCATACTCCAGATTTCCCACCGGAAACACCCGCTCCGGCAACCCGCGCAAACAATTCCGCAAAGTCTTCCGCCCCTCAGGATCAGCCATCGCCGAAACCACTTCCGGCGGCTTGTGCAAAGCGAGATAAACATTTCTCTGCGTCCCAACTCCAACAGCCCGCCCCGCCGCGACAATCTTGTCCGTCGCAGCATCCGCCTTGGTCCCCAACTCGCGCACGACAACGCCGTTCACCAGTACCTGCCCGCTCAATATCAACTGCTCCGCATGCCGCCGCGAAGCAATCCCCGCCCGCCCAATAATCTTCTGCAATCTTTCCTGCATGATCTATTTTTACCGCTTTCGTAGGAAGCCGGCGTTCCGATTTCCGTCGATATGGACTTTCCTGCGGACTCTACTCTGCGCTCTCTGTGCTCTCAGCGATCTCTGTGTAAAAATGCTTTTCTTTCTATTCCCCCGCTGCGGTGGACTTCACTACCGGAGCCGGTGGCTCTTCGTCCAGTTGCCCGGAAGGCATCCCCTCGGAAGTCGCCGCAACTTCCTCTTCGCGAAGTTCTTCAGCCTCCGCAAGCTTCCCTTCCACATGAGCGATCGCCTCAGCCGCACTCTCATGCGTATGCTCATCCGACGACGCTACATCGACACCAACACCTTCGCTCGCCACTCGCCACTCATCACTCGCCACTTCCCCACCCGAAGGCGCAACGCCCTCATCACTCCCCAAAGCCTCCCGCGCCAAAGCCTCAAACTCCTTCAAACTCGGCAACTCTTCCAAATCGCTCAACCCAAACCGCATCAAGAACTCTTTCGATGTCTTGTACAAAATCGGCCGCCCTATCACTTCTTTCCTACCGGCCGTCGTAATCAACCGCTTGTCCAAAAGCGTGCTGATCACCCCCGAAGTATTCACTCCGCGAATCTCCGAAATTTCCGGCGAAGTCACCGGCTGCTTGTAAGCAATCACCGCTAAAGTCTCCAAAGCCGGCATCGTCAACCGCAAAGGCGGCCGCAAACTCTTAATAAATCTCCGCACCACATCGTGCTGCTGCGGCTTCGTATAAAGCTTGTACCCGCCAGCCACCGCCCGAATTTCAATCCCCCGCTCCTCCGACCCATAACTCCCCACCAACTCATCGAGCGCAGCCTGCACCACAAGCTTCTCTTCCCCCAAAGCCTTCGCCAACTGCTCAATAGTCGCCGGCTCATCCGCCGCATAAATAATCGCTTCCAGCGCCGCTTTTCTCTCTTCATTCGTCATGCCATTCTCTTTTCCCGTTGTTAGCCCGGCTTCGACTACGCTCTAAATCTTGATTTCGCTGATTTGAATGATTGGCTGTGTATTCGTGTAATTCGGAACATCGCCCACGATCTTCCCCGCGTGCGGTCCAAAACTCGCCTGAAAAGCTTCCACGGATTCGAACTGAAGATGTCCCATCGCGTGATAGGGAGCTCGCGATCCCGGTTCCAGGCCCGCAATACCCTGCTCCACGGCCACACGCTTCAAAGCGGCTCCGAGCAACTGCTTCACCATCGGTATGTGCTTTTCACAGTAGTACGAAATATCAAATTTACTGCCCTCGCCGTTTGCATAAAGCACACTAACCTGGATCATCGCTTCCCCTCTTTTCCTCTGTGAACTCTGTGCTCTCCGCGCCTTCTGTGTAAATTCCGAATCTTTTTCTTCGTTACCTCATTACGTCATTGCTTCTTCTAGCCTCACTTATATTCCTCATCGATCTGCTTTATCTCTCCTCTTTCGTCAAAAATTACATCGAACGCCTTCCCTTTCTTCACCACAATCTCCCCAAACTGCTTCTCCTGCGCCAATCCCACCGCCTGCAATTTCACCATTTCCAAAACCGCCAGAAACGCCACAATCATCGCGTGCCGCGAAGGACAAGCCTCAAAGAACCGAATCAAGTTCACCATGCTGTCCGCGCTAGCCAAAATCTGCGCCCGCAAAGCCGCAATCATCTGCGCCACGGTAAACTGCTCGTGCTGCAACTCAATCCGCGAAACTTCCTTCCGCCGCTCCAAAACCTGCTGAAACACTTTCACCAAATCCACAAGCGAAACCACCAGCTCGCCTTCAGTCCCTTCGTCGTTATAAAGCGACTTGTCCGGCTTCGACCAAACGTTCTCTTCAATCTGCTGCTTTTGATACAAAAGCTGCGCCGCATTCTTAAACTTCTCGTGCTCCACCAGCCGCTGCACCAACTCCGCCCGCGGATCACCCTCCGCCCCTTCCTCCGCGCCCAAAGGGTCCGGCGGCAAAAGCATCTTCGATTTGATGTAAATCAAAGTAGCCGCCATATAAACAAAATCCGCCGAAACATCCACATTCAACTCTTCCAATTTGTGCAAATATTCCAGGTATTGCGCCGTAATCAAAGAAATCTGAATATCATGAATATTCATCTCCTGCTTCTTGATCAAATCAAGCAGCAAGTCGAGCGGCCCCTCATACAAAGGTATGTTTACCTTGTAAGCCGCATTCCCCGTCTTCCCCGGCGTCGCCATTCTAAGCTCTCTCTACCCCACGCTCTCGACACAGTCTGCCAAAACTCTTCGGCTCGTAAGGGATGGACTGACCTCGCACTTTTTCCACCTCAATTCTATACTGATTCTCTTGGTCCCGTCGCCGAACCTAGGCCCGCATCGAGAGTGACGGAAACCCCTTCTTCGATTTCATCCCGCCGTTGCTAACAGACAAACCTGACAGTAAACTTACCGTCGTCTCCAGCGTCCAATTTGATCATGAACAAACTTTCCAAACACCGCGTACTCATCGCCGGCATCCTTTCGCCCCTGGCCGCCCTAATTTTCTACGAGCTCGTCTATGCAATTCTGACTGCCCGCAGCACCGACCTCGAACACGATTGGCTTTTCCGCCTGTCCGTCTCCACGCCTGCGATGCTTATACCATTTCTCTTCACGCTCTGGCTTGTCCTCAAGGACCGCCGCCAGCACCCGCTTTCCCGCTCCGCCCAAGTAGGGTTCGGCCTCGCCATTCTCTCGGTCTTTCTTGCCACAATGCCCATCAGCGATGGCATCACCCGCGCCAAGCAATCCCGAAACCAAGCCTTGCAAGGCGTCGCCGCACCTTTATTCACGACCGTGGATATTCTCGGGAACTCTCAACGCCTCGCGGACCACAAAGGAGAAGTCGTGCTGGTCAACATTTGGGCCACTTGGTGCGGCCCCTGCCGCGCGGAAATGCCCAAACTCGATCAGTTATATCGAGACAAAAAACGAGAAGGTTTCATCGTTTTCGGAATATCGGACGAAGACGTTCCGCAGCAACGTAAATTCCTTAAACAGATCCCCGTGACTTATCCTCTTCTCACACTCGATGGCGACGTTCCCAGTCTCTATCGCGAAATTGCGCGCTACCCGGCGATTTTTCTGATTGACCGCCAGGGCCGTCTCCAACCAGCCCCGCCGCCCGGTCAATCTTTCGAAAAGCTCCAAGCATCCGTCGATGCTCTACTCAAGTAGCGCCCTGTTCTTCAGTAGCGCCCTGTTCTTCAGTAGCGCCTTGTTCTTCTTTCTCGCCACTCGCCACTAGCCACTCGTCACTTTCCGTCACCAAAAACTTCCTGCCTCTTCTTCTCCCACCCAAACACTGCCTCCCTAACCCGCTCCATCGTCTTCTTCGCCTCCACCCGCGCCCGCTTCGACCCGTCGTCAATCATTTCCAGCACACCCTTCGGATCGTTCTCCCACTTCGCCCGCCGTTCCCGCACCGGCGCAATCCACTTAATCAAATTCTCCGCCATCGCCGCTTTGCACTCAATGCACCCAATCCCCGCGGTAGTGCACCCCTGTCGCACCCACTCCAACCGCCCCGGCTCCCCCGCCGAAAACAGTTTGTGCCAGTCGTACACCGGACACACGTCCGGATTTCCCGGATCAGTCCGCCTCTTCCGCGCCGGGTCCGTCACCATCACCTTCGTCTTCTTCCGTATCTCCTCATCCGTCTCGCTCAAAGTAATCGCATTCCCATAACTCTTCGACATCTTCCGCCCATCAAGCCCCGGTATCCTCGGCGTCTTCGTCAGCATTACCCCAGGCTCGGTAAGTATCGAACGGACGCTAAAGAAACGTGCGTCTTCTTTCATTTCATCGAGAAAGTTTTTGTGACCAATCGCTTTTGACCGATGGTACGCAGCAACCTCAATGTCCAGAAATTGGAAGGGCATTTTTGTTCCGCTTCGTGTCTCAAGCCCGAGCCGTTCCGCCACTCGATTAGAAATGTTCGGAGGAGCATCCTTGAGCATGAGCGACGCGAATTTCAATCCGTAATGAAAATTGAAGCCTTGTACAATTTTCCTGGAAAGTTCGACATGCGATACTTGATCTTCGCCAACAGGAACGAAAAGCGGGACATGCTCCTCGCCATAAATGACAATATCCGCGGTCTGAAGCACCGGATACCCAAGGAAACCGAACGTATGTAGATCCTTATCCGTAATATTGTTGAGCTGCTCTTTGTAGGTCGGAACGCGTTCGAGTTCTCCGAGCGGAGTAACCATTCCTAGCAATAAATTCAATTCCGCATGCTCCGGCACCAGCGATTGCAAGAAAATCGTAGACTTAGCCGGGTCCAACCCCGCCGCCAAGTAATCCGTCATAATCTCAATCGTGTTCTGCGCCACCCCCGACGTATCCGCATAGTCGCTAGTCAAAGCATGCCAATCCGCAATAAAGTAAAAACACTCATACGCCCGGCGGTCCGCCTCTTTTCCTGGCTCGCCACTCGCCACTCGCCACTCGCCACTCTCTTCATTCTGCAACCGCACCCAATTCTCCAACGCCCCAAAGTAATGCCCAATATGCAGCCTACCCGTAGGCCGCATCCCGCTAATCACCCGACTCCTCTTTTTCCCCTCAGCCCCTGTCGTCAACCCGCTCTCCTCTTCTCTGTGACCTCTGTGTACTCCGAGCCTCTGTATAAACTCTTTCTTTTCTATGTGGCACAGCCAATCCTGGCTGTGGTCTTCCTAACAAGCTTTTCCCTTGACAAAATCTAACTTTGTGCTATAGTATCCACCAATTACAACCTTGGAGTAACTCCCGGGCTTTTCTCTCTGGTCTGCACAATTCTAGTGCAACTCTAACTACCTTTAGAATCAACACTTACAAAAGTGTAACAAAACAAAGGACTTTAACTCCCTCTAGAATGAACACTTACACAAAACCCCAGGGGGGAGGGGTCTTATGGTTAACTAAGGCCGGCTCCCGGATGCGCCCAGAAGCTCACGAGCGATGATCATCCGCTGGATCTCGCTTGTCCCCTCATAAATCGTAATCACCCGCGCGTCCCGGTACATCCGCTCGACATCCGTCTCCCGCGAATACCCCACACTCCCATGAATCTGCACGGCCTTGGCGACCACGCGGTTCACCATCTCGCTGGCATACAGCTTCGCCTTGGACGACGCCGCCCCCAGCTTCCCCGGGTGCGTATCCTTAAGCCACGCCGCATGGTAGACCAGCCCGCGCGCCGCCTCGATCTCCGTCTGCATGTCCGCCAGCATCCACTGAATCGCCTGAAACTCCCCAATCGTCTTCCCAAACGCCCGCCGCGCCTTGGCATGCTTCACCGACTCGTCCAAAGCCCCCTGCGCCAACCCGACCGCCTGCGCCGCGATCCCAATCCGCCCGCCGTCCAAAGCGCTAAGCGCAATCTTCAACCCCTGCCCTTCTTCTCCCAGTCGGTTCTCGCGCGGCACTTCGCAGTCGTTCAGCAAAATCTCAACGGCCGGGGTACTCCGCTGCCCCATCTTGTCCTCATGCCGGCCAACCTTGAACCCCGGAAACCCTGGCTCAACCAGAAACGCGGTAATGCCCTTGCTGCCCGCGTCCGGGTCGGTTTTCGCAAACACAATAAAAAGTCCGGCCACGTGCCCGTTCGAGACCCAAGTCTTCGTCCCGTTGAGTCGGTAAATGTCGCCGCCCGGCGTGCCAAGCGGCGCTCCGCTCCAGCCCGCATCCGCCGCGGGTGCGAACGCGGGTACCCGCGACGATCGGACTCCCAGCCCGGCGCCGACGCGAGCCGCCGCGACCGCTCGCGTTTGAATCCCCGCGGCGTCCGAACCAGCCGCCGGTTCCGTCAAACAAAACGAGCCGAGAATTTCTCCCGTAGCCAGCCGCCGCAGATATTTCTTCTTCTGCTCTTCGGTTCCGAATTTCGTGAGCGGCACTTGCACCGCCGAGTTCGTCACGCTCAGCGAGGTAGCCATCGCCGCATCCACGCGCGCCACTTCTTCCAGCATCAGCACATAGGAAAGCGTATCGAGGCCCGGCCCGCCCCACTCTTCGGGAATCATCATTCCGCAGCAGCCCAGCTCCGCCAGCTTCTTGATTTCTTCGGCAGGAAAACGCTCTTCGCGGTCGCGCTGCTTCACCGAAGGCCGCACTTCCGCCTCCATGAATTGGCGAACCGTATCCCGTATCAGTTTTTGGTGGTCGTTAAGCGAAAAATCCATCGTCTCTGCGGTAGCACAGCCACTCCTGGCTGTGCTCTTTCAACCCGTACACATTTCACACTGGTGGACTCAGCGCAAGAAGTGTACACGCGATGCTAACACAGCTTGGCATCTGCTCGGCCTGATGGGCGTATGGAAAAATCTACAGCTTGAACAATTCGCGCAGGCGCTTGGCTTGGACCCGGCTTACTGGGACTTCAGTTGATTTTTTGTCGTTCATTTTCAGGATGAAGGTGGAGTTGAACCACGGCACAACTTCTTTGATGTGTTGGGTGTTCACAAGGAACGAACGGTGCGGCCGCCAGAACGATTCCGAATCGAGCGTGGCGTTCAGCTCTTCCAGCGTGCGGTAGTTCGACGAGCCTTCCACGTCTCGCGTCACAACGACAATGGCACTGCCCTCGGTCGTTGCGAAAATAATGTCTTCCCCGTTCACGAGCAACAGGCGCTGCTGCGATTGCACCAGCACTTTCACCTTTTGCGGGGCGCTCTTCGCGGCGCCGAGCTGGCTGACGAGCTGTTCGAGCCGCTCTGTCGTTGAGGTTTGTGTGTCTAGCATTTTTCGCGCGCGTTGAATAGCCTTCGCGATACGCGCCTTGTCGAACGGCTTCAATACGTAGTCCACGGCGTTTACGTCGAACGCCTGTACCGCGTATTGATCGAACGCCGTCGCAAACACCACGTGCGGTATTTTCATTTTTCGTTCGACCAGTTTTTTGAGCACACCAAACCCGTCCAGCCCTGGCATCTGCACGTCGAGAAAAACAAGGTCGGGCGAGTGTTCCTTGATCAGCGCCACGGCTTCGACACCGTTTTTCCCCTGGCCGATTACATTTATTTCGGGAAAAGCCTTCAGCAGGTACGCAAGCTCTTCCCGCGCCGGCTTCTCGTCATCCACGATGATGGTATTGATCGGCATGCTCTGGCGATTTCCAAGCGCCGGGCTAAAGCCCGGCCACTACAGTGTATGATATCGCCGGAGAAACTGTACGCACTATGCCGCCAAAAGCATCCAGCCGCACCACTGCAAAAATTCTTCGCAGCAAAATGATTTACAAAGGCCCGGTCTTCGGCCTTCGCCGGGACGAAATCATCGAGCCCGGCGGCTTTCGCGCTACGCGCGAAGTCATCACGCACCCCGGCTCCGTCGTGGTTCTCCCCGCGTTGCCCGACGGCAGGATTGTTCTGATTCGCCAGTATCGCCATGCGGCGCGGCAATTTCTCTGGGAACTCGTTGCGGGCCGTATCGACAATGGCGAAAATCCCCGCCGCGCTGCGGCCCGCGAACTGATTGAAGAAACGGGCTACCGCGCCAAACGCTTCCACGTTTTTCTCGATATTTTTCCCACACCAGGCTTTCTCGAAGAACGCATGTACATTCTTCTTGCCGAAGATTTAACGGCGGGCAAGGCTGAGCCGGAAGAAGATGAGCGGATTACTTCCAAAGCGTTCACGCCAGGCGAAATCGAACAAATGATTCGCCGCAATAAAATTCGCGACGGCAAATCCATTGCCGGAATCCTGTACTACTTGCGCTTCCTGGTTCGCTCCTGATTCCGCGGACAATGCCATCATGATGAGAGACGCTCTCCTCAATCGTTCGCTGACAGGCTGAACCCCACATCGTGCCGGCGAATCCCGCAAATGCAGATGAGAGCGAAGACGCCACGAGCGCCGCACGCGCTCCCGGAGCAGCCGATTCGTTTCCGGCAGCGCATCGGTGGTTATTCGCAGCGACGATTTTTCTCGGAGCGTTTCTTCTCTTTCTGATCGAACCGCTCTTCGCCAAATTGATTCTTCCCTGGTTCGGAGGCTCGGCATCGGTTTGGGCCACATGCCTGGTCTTTTTTCAATCGGCGTTGCTTCTGGGCTATTTCTACGCTGACGTCACGACTCGCCGACTCTCGCCAAATCGCCAGTCCGCCGCGCACTTGGGCCTTCTTCTCGTCAGCCTTTTGTGGCTTCCTATCGCGCCGCAAATGTTCTGGCGTTCGCATGTGCAAGTCGATCCCGCCTGGCGCATTCTTGGCCTGCTGACGTTTTCCATCGGCCTGCCTTTCGTCCTGCTCAGCGCCACCAGCCCGCTGCTGCAAACGTGGTACGCGCGCCGTACTTCCAGCCGTTCGCCTTACCACCTGTTCGCGCTTTCCAATCTCGCTTCCCTGCTTGCACTGTTAAGTTTTCCGTTTGTGATAGAGCCGCATCTCTCTTCGCGTCAACAATCCATCCTCTGGTCTACTGTGTATGCTCTTTTCGCAATTTGCTGCTCTCTCTCCGCGTGGTTCAACCGCAGCAACGCGAAGAATACGTTCGCTCCCAGCGAGGCGAGCGCCGTCGCAGAAGAAAAAACCCCGCCGATATTCCGCATCAAGCTTCTGTGGCTTAGCCTCTCGGCGTGCGGTTCGATGATGCTTCTCGCTGTAACGAATCACCTCTCGCAAAATGTCGCGCCTGTGCCGCTTTTGTGGGTGGTTCCGCTGGCCCTCTATTTGCTTTCTTTTGCCATAGTGTTTGCCAAACGCCAATTGTATTCGCGTTGGTTTGTCGCGAGACTGCTGGCAGTCGCGTTGGGCTGCGCAGGGTACGCCATTTACGATTCCTCGATCACACATGCGATTCAAATCAGCGTGCCGCTCTTCTGTTCGGCGCTGTTTGTTGTTTGTCTTTTTTGCCACGGTGAACTCGTTCAACGAAAACCTGAGGTGCATTACCTCACTTTGTTTTATCTGATTATCTCTCTCGGAGGCGCTCTTGGCGCGGTTTGTGTGGGATTGCTTGCTCCACATATTCTTTCTGGAATTTACGAATTGCCGATCGTTTTGCTGTTGGCGGCCTTTTTAGGAATAGTCGTGCTGTGGCACGAAGGATGGTCGGCGAGAATCTTCTGGGCAAGTATGACCGTGGCGATGTGCGCTGCGCTCGTTTTTAATGTTCACACGACGCGGGAAGACACTGTCGCGATGATGCGCAATTTCTATGGAGCGCTTCGCATTCAAGAATTTAAGGCGGGCCGACTTTTGCCCTACCGGAGTTTGCTTCATGGAACGATCCAGCATGGCGCGCAATTTCTTTCCTTCCCGGAAAATCGGAACCCCACGACTTACTACGGGAGAAGGTCGGGCGTCGGCCGTGCTTTGCAATTTTGTTGTGAGGGGCCGAAGCGAGTAGGGGTGATTGGGCTGGGGGCGGGAACGCTCGCGGCTTACGGAAAACCGGGCGATACGTTCCGATTTTACGAAATCAATCCACAAGTCATCGCGGTCGCAAATGGCTGGTTCACGTTCCTCAAGCAGAGCCCCGCAAAGATCGAAATAATCCTGGGAGATGCACGGCTTTCGCTGGAAAGCGAGGCGCCGCAACAATTTGATGTACTGGCGGTCGATGCCTTCTCCGGCGACGCTGTGCCTGTGCACTTGCTCACCAAAGAGGCGTTTGCTGTTTACTTCCGGCATCTGAAGCCGGACGGCATTCTCGCGGTGCACACGTCGAATACGTACTTGAACCTCGCGCCGGTGGTGAAACTGCTGGCCGAGGACGCCGATTATCCGGCGCGGCTCATTACGAGCGAGGATGACGCATCGGCGATGGTTTCTTCCGCCGATTGGGTGCTGGTTACGAGAAACCAGGAATTCTTGAACAAAGCGGAGGCGTTGGCAGGCAGCAAAGCCATCGAAATTCCCGCGCATCTGCGTCTTTGGACCGACGACTACAACAATCTTTTCGAGATTCTTCGCCCGGTGAGTTACGCGACGCAGCAATCCGGCGGCTCGTAAACTCATTTCGCCCGGAGAATTACACGCTGGAAACAAATGATTCACGCGGTGTGACGACCATAGGAAACCCCGCGTTCGCCCTAGAGTTTCAGGAATGCCGCGAACTAATTCCACAATAGAAGAGGAAGATATCTAGAACTGAATCGATTTTATATGGGGATAATCGTGTTTTTTGTGAAACATGAAAAATGAATGCTCTCTTGACTGAATGCCTCATTCTGGTACACTCCGCGCAATTTATTGCAAAGGGCGGCTGCGTTTGTCCCAATTTTATCCGCCACGAGAAACATCCAGGTCTCCGTCAGGAGGAGAAATCGGTGCAAGGAACCGTCAAATGGTTTAACAACTCAAAAGGGTATGGCTTCATCGGGCGCGACGATGGTCCAGACGTATTTGTTCATTATTCCGCCATCACGGGGGATGGCTACCGCACCTTGCAGGAAGGAGATGCGGTAGAGTTCGAAATTGTCCAGGGACCGAAAGGCCCTCAGGCAGCGAACGTGCAAAAACCAGCGTAAATAAAGCAGGCGTCATTTGGCCGGCAGAGCGCACCCCTCTGCCGGTCTTCTTTATTGGGAGATAGTGAGTAGTGCGTAGAGTAGTGGCTAGTAAGCGGGAATTGGGGCCTCATCGCCTGCCGTGCGGCAAGCACGTACCGGCAGTTACGGGGGGACGAGGCGGCCAATTTGAAGACGGAAGAACGCGTCTGCATCGGAGCGCATGCAAACTTGGGCGTTCGGAGCGCCGGGATCAGCGCGAGTAAAGCCTTTGTCGTCCACGCGGATGTGCATGGGTTGTACCGGACAAATCTTTGAATTCAGGATGTAGGCTACCGTCACGGGATCGAAGAGGGTGGGCGTTTGCTGGCCCCACTCGTGATACAGAAGCGTTAAGGCATCGGTGATTGGCGTGCCTTGGCGGAATAGGAAGGCGCGTTTGACCTCGTCGAGTTTTAACTGGGTGGAATCGAGCGGCATCACGTAGAGCGGCACGCCTGAAAGAAAGAGTTTCTTGGCGGAAGGAATGTCATTGATGATGTTCCACTCCGCGTCCGGTCCGTGCGCCGTGCAAAACCAGAGATCGCCATATCCGCATTCAATGGAACCGCCCATCATGACGACGCGTTTGAGTTTGAGGAAGGTTGCCGGATCTTTGTCGATGAGCGCGCCCACGTTCATCAGCGGGCCGATGGCGATGAGTGTGATTTGGCCGGGATAGCGGCGAATCTGTTCGAGAATGAAATCCACGGCGCTGGGATGAGATGCTCTCGCGAAATGGCCGCCTTCGCCGTAGCGGCGCTGGTTCATCACATTGGTGGTACGCGTTGGCGCGCCGGCGACGACGGGAATATCCGTTCGGCCAGCTTCGCCTAGCAAGCGGTCGACAATTTTCGCTCGGGCCTCGGTGTCGCCGAAGGTTGTAGAGATACCGAGAATCTCAAGTTCGGGACTGCGAAGAGCGAGCGCGATGGCGAAGGCATCGTCGATATCGTCGCCGATGTCGGTGTCGATGATGACTTTTTCCGGGGTGCTTGGGGCTTGGGCGAGCTGTGGCGTTTGCGCCCAGGAAACAGGGCAGATGGCCAATGAGAATAGAATTGCCAAGGTCGAAAAACGCACGACGCCCTCCAGGCAAACCGCCGAACTAGCCATTAGGAATATACAGTAAAGCCTGTATTTTCGAATGGAACCTCATGCAGCTAGATTGTAGGCGGATAATTTTAAGTGACCAAACAGATTTTGATAGCCGACGACAGCGGCACGATCAGGCGCATCCTCAAGGAATTTCTTGAAGGTCGAAGGGGCGTCGAGGTTTGCGGAGAGGCGGCTAATGGCTATGAAGCGATTGAGAAAGCCAAGTTGCTGCGACCGGATTTGGTACTGCTCGACCTCGCCATGCCTGTGATGAACGGTGTGGAAGCCGCATCCGTACTGAAAAAGTTGCTACCCAACACTTTTATCATCGTGTTCACCATGTACAGCGAAAACATCGGTCGATCGTTGACCACCGCAGCGGGCGTCGATCTGGTGCTTTCCAAACCCGATGGAATGCGGGCGCTCGCCGATGCGGTAGAGTCTCTTGTGGACGGAAACTGAATCACAGAAAACACGCTAGGCGAATCAGGGAAGCCCCGGTGGTTTTCAAGGCGCAAGGCAGTGTTACGATTGCGTGGAACATACCGAACTCCGGACTTTCTGGCTGGCGTTGCTGGGCAAGATCGGGGCGCGCCAAGATTAGCAAATTAAGGCAATTCGAGTTTCGTGCTTGGTAAAGGCTGTTAACAAACTTATTCCCACCTTCGAAATTCTACGAACCCCTTAGTGGACTCTGCGCGCGTGTCTTTCGTGGGACACTGGCTTTATAATCCCTCCCATGGACAACAAAACGATCGCCCGCGTGCTCCGCGAGACAGCAGAGCTTCTGCAAATTGACGGAGCCATTATCGGCCGCTACCGCAGTTATGAAAAGGCGGGCGAGTTGATCGGCGGCATGCATGAATCGATCGAGCAAATGGCGAAAGAACCGGGAAAGCTTGAGGAACTGCCTGGAATCGGCGAGCGGATGGCAGAACACATTCAGGAAATCATCGCCACCGGCGATTATGGTCTGCGTCAAAAACTTCTGAAGAAATTTCCGGCGACACTTCTGGAAGTTTTGACGCTGCAATCGCTGGGG